>ERZ869925.1259-NODE-1259-length-12139-cov-3.651274_pt1 | contig 12139 bp, 5 predicted proteins | sample MGYA00579311_ERZ869925 | MGnify/ENA primary metagenome ERZ869925 (study PRJEB32216, sample SAMN09231817) | wastewater metagenome | place: USA: Maryland | collected 2016-07-30 | study: EMG produced TPA metagenomics assembly of the PRJNA472060 data set (Reclaimed...
AACAAGATTATTGTTGAATATGACTACCATATCAAGACAGAGCCAGATTCTAGATATACATAAAAGGCAGTATAATTAGTGTTGAGGAAACACGCCAAACAACTTAATAAAAACTTTATGAAAGAGGTGAACAAATATGCCATATAGCCGTGGTACGTCAAACAACATTATCGTTGGTGCAGCAGCACTCTTTGTTGCAGATACTACTCTTACTCCAGGAACACTAGAGTCTTTTGACTCAAGCGAATCTTTTAAGGATACTCTGACAGCAGATGCAGCCTATACAAACGTAGGTTATACAATGAATGGTCTTGAACTACAATTCCAACCAGATTTTGGTGAAGTTGCAGTTGATCAGATCCTTGACGTTGCAAAACTATATAAGCAAGGTATGCAGGTTAATCTTGCTACCGCTTTTGCTGAAGCAACACTAGAAAACTTGCTTCTTGCATTAGCATTTAAAGATACACAACTTACAGGAAACAAGGCAGCATCTACAGGTCAGACACTTAATCTATCTGCAGGTGAACTTGGAGAATGTCCAGTAGAACGAGGAATCGTTGCTGTTGGTCCAGGAACTGGAGATTGCGATGCATCTGACACCGTTGAGCGTGTTTACACAGCATACCGTGCTCTATCAATTGAGAACGTAACTGTGTCCGCTAAGCGTGACGAGCCATCAATGTTTGAAGTTTCATTCCGTCTTCTTCCTGAAGATGCGTCAGGATCCTATGGTAAGATCGTAGATCGTACTTGGGGACAATCATAATCTAAACTTAGATTAACTAAAGACCCATCTCTAACGAGGTGGGTTTTTTGTTTTGCTTGTGATAGAATAGAAAGATTATGGCAACAACTGTATATCAAACTAAAAATGTTACATTAATTGATGGAACTGAAATAGAGATTATTCCATTAAAAATAAAATATCTTCGTGAATTTATGGAGGCATTTGAAAATGTTAAAAATGCTAAAAATGATGACCAGGCTATAGAGTTTTTGGTTGAATGTGTAAGAATTTCAATGAAACAGTTTTATCCAAAAATATCAAAAACTAAGTCCGATGTAGAGGATAGTTTTGATATGCCAGCAATATACACAATTCTAGATATTTCTGCTGGAATTAAAATTAATCAAAAGTCTGATGATACTGTTAAAGATCAGGCAACAGATAGTGGATCATCTTGGTCAGAGTTAGATCTGGCAAAAATTGAATCAGAGGTTTTTTTGCTGGGCATATGGAAAGACTATGAAGAACTAGAAAAATCATTATCTATGCCAGAGTTAATGGCAACACTAGCAAGTCGTAGAGAACTTGACTATCAAGAAAAAAAGTTTCTTGCTGCAATTCAAGGGGTAGATTTAGATAAAGAATCTGGATCAGAAAGAGGACAAAAAGAATGGGAAGACATGAAGGCACGAGTATTTAGTCGTGGAGCAACAGGAGATAGTAAAGATATTCTAGCATTGCAAGGACAAAATGCTAGACAAGCAGGGTTTGGTATTGGAGCAGGACTTGAATACGAAGACCTTAGAAAATAGCGTTTCTATGCTATAATTGACATAACCTATAGGAGGAAATAATGGCAACAAATACGCATGAGGAAACAATCCTTACGCTAATTGATGGCACAAAGGTTACAGTACGTCCTCTGAAAATCTCTCTACTTCGTCCATTTATGAAGAAGTTTGAGGGTGTTGGAGCAGTGGCGGATAACAACGAAAAATCTATGGACATTCTTATGGAATGCGTTCAGATTGCGATGAAACAATATAAGCCAGAACTCTCAGAAGACGTTACAAAACTAGAGGAGATCGTTGATCTTCCAACTGTTTACAAGATCGTAGAAGCAGCATCAGGTATTAAACTTGCTGAAGTTTCAGACGTTCTTGGCGTAACTATGGCTGAATAATTTAAAAGAGGTGTGAAACTAAATGGCTGATGTTAATGCAAATATTGACATTAATATTGATTCGTCCAATGCATTAGCACAACTGAAATCTCTCCAACGACAGATTTCACAGTTTCACACCTCAATAGCCAAATCAAGTGCAACTGCAGCGATTGCACAAAAAGACTTACAAAAAAATCTATTAAATAGTATTAATGCAATTGGTGCATTTACCGCAGAAATGCGAACAGTCAGAACCTCTGCAGAATCATTTACTGACTCACTAGAAAAAAACAAATTTTCAATGCGGGAATACTTCCGCTATGCTGGTGCATCTACTAAAACATTTGGAAAACTTTTTAGATCAGAGTTTGACACAATTGAAAAGGTTGCAACAGAAAGAGTAAAAAAACTTCAAACCCAATATATTAAGTTAGGTCGTGATACTAACGGGGCAATGAAGGCAATTTCTGTAATGCCAACAGAGTTGGACATGAATGACTATGGTACAAAAGTCCAGATAGCAGCACAAAAACAAGCATTATTTAATCAGTTAATGAAACAAGGATCTACCAATCTATTAAATTTTGGTAAGAATACGCAATGGGCAGGACGCCAATTAATGGTTGGTTTTACCCTTCCATTGATGGCAGTAGGAACCGCAGCAACCAAAACATTCATGGAGATGGAAGCGCAAGCGATAAAGTTTAAAAAGGTTTACGGAGATTTATTTACACCACAAGAAGAGACTCAGCAAGCCCTTGATAATATTACAGAACTTGGCAAAATGTTTACTAAGTATGGAATTGCAGTTTCTCAAACTGTTGGGGTAGCAGCAGAAGCAGCAGCAGCAGGTTTTTCTGGAATTGATTTACAGAGACAAACAACAGAAGCAACTCGTCTTTCTGTATTAGGTCAGATTGATAGCCAGAAGGCTCTTGAAACAACTATTTCTTTGCAAAATGCATTTGGAATGTCATCAGATAAACTTGCAACATCAATTGATTTTCTTAACGCAGTAGAAAACCAAACAGTTGTATCCCTTGATGATATTACTACAGCAATTCCAAAGGTAGCACCAGTTATTCAGCAACTTGGTGGAGACGTAAAAGACTTAACATTCTTTATGGCAGCAATGAAAGAAGGTGGCATTAATGCATCTGAAGGAGCAAATGCACTTAAGTCTGGTTTAGCAGCACTCATTAATCCAACTAAAAGAGCGTCAGATATGCTTAAGGGTTTTGGAATTAATGCAACTGACATTGTTACAAGAAATAAAGGAAACCTAAAAGCAACAGTAATTGAGTTTGCACAAGCACTTAATCAGTTAGATCCTTTAAACAGAGCAAGAGCAATTGAGCAGATGTTTGGAAAGTTCCAGTTTGCACGTCTATCAACATTGTTTGCTAACGTGGCAAAAGATGGAAATCAGGCTGCTCGTGTTCTCACATTAGCAAATTCTTCTGTAGAAGATTTATCTGCATTGTCAGAACAAGAACTTGGAATGACCGCAGACTCTGCAATGAACAAATTTAAAAAGAGTGTTGAAGATTTAAAGATTGCTCTTGTTCCAGTTGGTCAGGCATTCTTACAAGCGGTTACTCCCATTATTGATTTTGTTGGAAATATACTTGAAAAATTTAGCAATTTATCAGACGGAACAAAAAGAGTAATTACCTTATTAACTGTTGGTATTGGTGCAGTAGGACCTGTACTTCTTATGACATTTGGTTTGCTTGCAAATGGTGTTGCAAATATTATTAAACTATTCTTAACGCTACGTGGTGGATATCAAAGATTAACTGGTCAGACACAAGTTCTTGGCGAACAAACACAGTATATGACAATGGAACAGTTAGACGCTGCAGCAGCAGCACACTCTCTTGACCAAACACATGCAAAACTTACACAAACATTTAATGCAGAGTCAGCAGCAATCAATCAACTTATATCAGCATACTCATCTGCTGCAGCAGCAGCATCAAGATTTGCAGCCGCAAATCCTGGAGCAATGTTGCCACCAAGAAGAAAAGGTTTTGCAAATGGTGTAGTTTCTGTTCCAGGTAGTGGCAACGGAGATACAGTTCCTGCCATGCTCACACCTGGTGAAGCAGTAATTCCAAAAACAATGGCTAAAAAGTATGCTCCGCTAATTAGAGGAATGATTGCTGGAAATATTCCAGGGTATGCACAAGGAACTGATGCAGTAAGAGCACATCTAACAAAACCATTTGCATCAGGAAGTGCACAATATACACAAGGTATTCAGATGGCAGGACTTCAAGAACTTGCTGCTAAATATCCACAATTTATTAAAGTTGTTTCAAACCTTGTTGCAGAACTTCCACAAAGTTTAAATATTTTATTAGAAAAAGGTACTGCAGAAATTTCAAAGTTTACATCTGTATGGGATGCAACAACTGGAAAAATGCTTTCATCAGTAAAATCTGGTGGAGGAAATATTCAAGATAAAAATATTATTGATGCAACATCACAATTAGAAAACGAAATTCGTGATAGAACTGTTGAACTTGCTAAAGAAACAGAAAACCAAAAAGTTTCAGATGACCTTTTATCACAGGCAACAAGAGAAGTAATTGATCAATATAAGTTGCTTGATACTTCTATTGGAAAGGTTGCTCAGGCACTAGATAAATCTGCTCAACAAGTTGGACAAGTTAGAATTCAGCCAAGAGCAGCATCTGGCAATATGTCTAATGCAGAATATATTAGACAAATGCTTGGTTCTGGAGAATTTACAGAAGATGCTTCTGGAAACATTGTTGCTGGAAATACAAGAATTGGTCGTAGAAGCAGGAGCAATCCTGGTAAGGTCAGACCAGCAAGTTCATTTAATCCTGCTGGATCATATACAAGACAACCACTTAGAGGTGTGCAAGCGGGTGTTGAAAATCTTGTAGATGAAATGGATAAATCAGCAAGAAAAGCACTTGAATCTTCTTCTCCATCTAGAAGAATGAAAAGAATTGGTGTTGATGCTGCTAATGGTCTTGCTCTTGGTGTACAAGAAGGTTTAGCAAATAATGGAATCACAACAACTGGAAGAAAAGGTCCAAGAAGAGCAACAAGACCACAGGGTCCAGCAGCAACATTATCACAAGTTGCTTCAGGAATGCCAGCAAGCCCACAGGTAATTGCTGCAGGACAAGAACAATTAAATAAGATTAGAGAGACATCTGCCAAACTTGGAAGAATGAATAATGCAGTCATGGGTGGAATGTTTGCTCTTACATCTTTATCTGGCGTAGCATCAATGGCTGGAGGAAATTTAGGAAAACTTTCAGAGATTGTATTTCAAATTTCTGGACCAATGTTTGCGTTATCTTCAATTATTCAAATGTTTACTGGAACAAAAATATTAACCCTGTTGTCTAAATTTAAACTTGGATTTGGTTTAGCATCTGCTGGATTAATTGCAGGAGTTGTTGCAATTAAACTAATTAATGATGCAAGAGAAAAAGAACGTCAGGCAATTGAGGGTCTTGGAAATGTTGCAGTATTAACTAAAGATAAACTACAAGCATTAGGAGATTTCTTTAATGTTGTTGCAAATAAACTTCCTTCAGAAATTGGACCTAAAACACTTAGATTAGGAACTGGACAAAGATCAAGAGTTGAGGAACTTAAGGCATCAGAAGGATTTAGAAAGAATTTTGGAAAAGATATTTCTGCACTTAGAGGTGCAACACTTGCAGAGTCAGAACTTGTATTAAAGTCTTTAGCAATACAGTTAAAGGGTAGAGGATTTGCGACTGCACAAATTCAGACAATTGTTGATGCTCTACAAGAAGAGGCTGGAAATACTGATGTTAAACTTGACGTAAAGTCAATTGATTTTTCAAAAGAATCTATTGACGCTTTGTCAAAAAATACTGGAGAATCTATTCAACGCTTAAACAAAGCCTTTGGAACTGGAATAACAAAAACAAATTATTTAAATAGAACCAATGGTGAAATAATAACTGTAATTGAGATGTCTAAAGAACTTAAAAAAGAACTCAGCACATCAAGCAAATCACTATCAGGCATATTCTCTGGATTAGGTGGACAAGTTGCAAGCGGAGCAATGAGTGTTGAGCAATTTAAAACACAGTTCCAAGCATTGAGTGTTCAAATTAGAAATATGCCAGAGCCTACTGGACTATTACTTATGGATGCTACATTAAAACTAATGGATCCTAAAATTGCAGCAGCAGTATCTGGAGTAACAGATATGAGTAGTAAAATGCTTGTTCTTCAGGCATCTACCCTTGGGGTTATAGGAGCGCAAAGCCTTTGGTTAAAATATCTTGATAGCACAGATTCAAGATTACGTGAAATGGCAAAGATTAAAATTCAAGAATTAATAGATGAAGGATTAGCAAGAAATCTTGAAGATGCACAGAAGGCAGCCGACGAACTTGCCAAATCTCTTAAGTCTGGAGAAGGAGAAGCAAATGCTCTTCAAAAAAGAATTAAAGCAATTAAAGAGCAAACTAAAGCATTTATCATTTTACGCAATGCAAAAATTGATGAAAAGACAGCAACAGAATTATCTAATGACGCTGAAATTGCATCTCTAGTTATTGCAAATAGCAAGGGTAAATCATTAAAACAAATTATTGCATTAGTTAAAGAATATAAAAAGGCATTAGCAGATCAAACAAAAGCAGAATATCAATATATGTCTGGACCAACTTTATTCCAGAAACAACTAGAAAGATCTCAGGCTCAAGCAGGGCTTCGTGAAAAACTTATTGATATGCAGTTTGCACCACAAATTGAACAAGAAAATAATGCTTTAGATATTCAGGAAAAGAAATTAGCAGACATAAACAAGCAAATTGAAAATGTTACAAAGTCTCAGATTGGTCCAATACAAGCAGTTATTGATAGCAACAACCTTGCTCTTGAAAAAATAGCATTGCAAGAAGATAATATTAATGAAAAATATAATAAGCAGATAGATGCACTTGATAAGATTGCAACCATTAACCAAGATATTGCAAATATTCAAAAACAAAGAATGTCAATTGCAGATGCGCTTACTCGTGGAGACATTTCATCAGCAGCACAATTAATGCAGGATGCTAGAGCAGAACAAGCACAGTCAGCAGTAGGTGGACAAAAAGATAGTTTAACTGCAACTCGTGATGCAGCAATTGCAGCCCTTGGAAGAAATGCAATTGAAAAACAAAATAAAGAACTTCAATTACAAATTAATATAATTGAAGCAACACAATTAAAAACTTTAGAAGCACAAAAACAAACTATTGAAGATACAGTTGCTTCAATTAATGCCAACATTACAGCATTAAATAATCAAGTTATGGTTGCTAAAGAAGGAGCACTTTACTCTGGAAAAACAAAACAAGATATAGATGATCTTGATGACCTAATTGCTAAAGCAACTGAAGCAGGAATTCCTTTTACAGCAGAACTATTAAAACAAGCAGGAAGTGCTCAAGCATTAGCAGCAGCACTCTCATCAGCACTTGCTGCACAAAGGGCATTAGGCTCTGGCGCAACTACAATTGATGAAATTAAAGCAGGAGCGAAGGCTGGAACTATAACACCAGAAACGATTACACCAGAACAAAAGGCTGTTGTCGTGCAGAGCATTAAAGATTTAAATGCAAAGATAAGCGGAGACCTTGCAAAACTAAATAAAATAACACAAAAGAAAATGTATGGCGGTAAGATTAAATATATGGCAGGTGGAGGCGCAGTTGGTTCTGATACAGTTCCAGCAATGCTTACACCAGGAGAGTTCATAGTAAATAAGGCTGCTGCCAAAGCATATGGCCCAATGCTGTCATCTATTAATGAATCAAAATATCCATCTATGCTTGGATCTAATAGTGGAATGTCTAATCTTCCTATTAATAATATTTCAGCATCTGTTAGTGACAATTCTACGGCAGTGTATAATTATAGTTTAGGCTTTAATATTAATGGAACTAACTCAAACCCTAGTGATATTGCTAGAGCAGTTATGACAGAAATAAAGCGGGTAGATGCACAAAGAATTAGAGGTCAAAGATAATGGCAACACAGGCATACCTAACTGGTAGACGTAGATATCAAAGACCCCAAGCCATCCTTTGGTCTGAAAATGCAGGAACTCTGGTTGATGGGTTCTATGTACCAACTGGATATGAAATAGGCGCAGATGCCCCTGCAGAGGCTTCTGAGGCACTGCTTGACCAGTTCTTAATACTCTCAGATCATAACCGTGGAGAAATAGGGTTTAAGCAAGAAAGAATAGAACAGCGTCAAAGAACAATTAATGGACGCATGCGCTCTTACCATATTGCAGATAAACTTTCAATATCCATGTCTTGGAATATGCTTCCATCTAGACAATATTTTCAGAATCCCGCTTTTGATGTGGATAACGGAGAATCTCCTTATGAAAATCAAACACAAGAATTTACTGCAGATGGTGGGGCAGGCGGAGTAGAACTTCTAGACTGGTATGAAAATCATAAAGGACCATTCTGGATGTATCTTGCCTATGACAAGTATAGTAATTTTGGAAAAGATAATGCGGCTTATGGACATCTTGCACAATACAACCAAATCATTCAGGTTTATTTTGCAGACTTTAACTATTCTGTTGTAAAACGTGGTGGAAATAATTTTGATTTTTGGAATATTTCGGTAACACTGGAAGAAGTATAAAGTGTTTGTAAGTGAAGAGTTAAAGTCTCACTTAGAGACATCGGCAACAATTCAAACAAAGTCATTAATTTTGGCTGAGTGGAATATGAACATGCCAGATAATATTTATAAACTTGGCAATTATAGATATAGACCTTCTGGAGCAGAAGCACAATTTCTTACATTGCCACTAGATTTTGACCAACTTGATTCTGGTAATTATTATACTGGTGCAACTGACGCAGATGTTGTTATTGACGGTGGTTTTAAAAATGACGATACTCCACAATTATTTACTTCAATAAAAGATAAAGTTAAAACAATTTACTCTTTAGAAGATTGCTTAAAACCATTTAGACCAAGATCTGGAATTAACAAACCATTATTTATAGGTGGAAAATATCTTGCTAACTCAGGTGCTCAGTTAGCACAAAGACCAAGATATTATATGCCATCAAGAGATGATGAGTTTAAATATTGGACATCATACAGAACTGAAAACGGCGTTGAATATGGAATCTCAAATATTGTTTCTAATGGTGTCTATTATATTAACGATGCAGTTCCATTTGTTGTATATAAAGAAAAGGTTCCAGCAAATAGACTTATTATAAAAATGCAAACAAATGTTGGTGATGTTGACCAAGGTCCTTTTACTACAGCATCTGGATCAATAGATGATCCACTATTTGGTAATGCAAATAGAACAACTCCAGCAAGATGGAGAATTCAATATTTAGAAGACAACAACTGGACAGATGCTTATGTATTTACTGAAAATGATTTAAGAGAAGATGGGTCTCAAGTTATTGGTTCAGATGGATATGTTGAACTTCAATACGGATTAATCATACCTGAAATATATAAAGATGTTTTTGTTTTTGCTGAAACCATGTCTTCAGAGTCATTACTCCCTACAGAATCAATCAATGGATATGCTTATCTTGTTATTGAAAATGATGGAGATCAAGGGCAATTTCATATTTGGAATTCAACAACTAATGAATATGAAACATTTACTCCAGAATATAATTGGAAGTTGGGCTCTGAAACAATTACAAACCAAACAAACTTTGTAACAGATTTAACATCTCCAGTTTCTTTTGAAAACAACGTTACTGGAAAAACGGTATACAGAGAATTTTCATATTTACGTGGAATCAGAATAGTAGTAGAAACAATGAACAAGTTTGATTGTACATTTGATTTAATTGAAATGTCTCCAAGGCTTGTAGTTGATATTTCAGATAAGACTATTGAATATAATGTTCGTAAGGTTTTGTCAGATCTTGGCAATACATCTTTGCCTGTTGGACAACTTTTAGCATCTGCTGGACAACTATCTATATTTGATGATGATCAAGCATTTAATGATAATAATTCAAATAGTATAATCTCTAAATATATAAAGAAGAATATTAAGTTTAATTTTTATGAAGTAATTCTTAATGTTGATGGATTTGATTATTATGTACCAATTAAAACTTTGTATTCAGAAGGATTTCCACAAGCAGATGTTACTGGTGGAACAGTAAGTTTAGAGTTAAGAGACTTTTATTTCTTTCTAGAGTCAATGCCTGCCCCAAGAATGCTGGTTACAGAGGCATCACTAAGTTATGCAATTACACTTTTGCTTGATTATATTGGTTTTAGCAATTATACATTTTTAAGAATAGCAGGAGATAGAGATCCAATAATTCCATACTTCTTTATTGCATCAGATCAAAACGTAGCAGAAGTATTAAATCAACTTGCAATTTCAACACAAACAGCAATGTTTTTTGATGAATATAATAATTTTGTTGTAATGAGCAAAGACTATTTAATGCCAACAGAAGAGGACAGAGCAACAGACTTTGTTCTTAGTGGATCAAACAATCAAACAGATTCTGGAGTAACAGAAAACGCAACATCTGGAAATCTTCCAAATATTATTTCAATAGCGTCTCAAGATAAAAAAGTATACAATGACGGAAAAATAAACTATACAACTAGATATATTCAAAGATCATATGGAAATATTCGTCAAGCAAGTATGATTGATAGAGATAAGACATGGATTTATAAGCCATCTTTGCTATGGGAAGTTTCTGGAACTGAATCAACAAAGACAATAAATGAAGTTGCATCAAAACAAGGACAGTATGTTTTGGGCGCAATGCCAATTAATTCAGACTTAAATAATTTTGCCCCATCAGTTGTAAACCATGTTGTTACAAATAACATTATTGATCTTGGAGAAAATGCTTATTGGCTAACAAGATATCAAGGATATTTTTATTCAAATGGGGAAATTATAAAATATGATGCAGCAGAGTTTAACATTACTGGTGTTGGAAATGTATGGATTAGCAGCAATCAAGAATATCAAAACTATTTTCAATCACTACCGTTTAATGGAAAAATATATCCAACAGGATTAATAAGAATCTACTCTGTTCCATTTTATGAAACTGTTGATGGAATAACCAGATTGCAAAATGGAGATGTCTTAGAGCATGGTCGTGGTCAATTTGGAACCTCTATAGCAACACATTCTGCTGGAATAAACAATTACTGGTCAGATAATGCATATGTTCGTGGATGCGATATGCAAGCACAATATTTATTTACCACAACACTAGATGCCAATGTCACATTACCAAATACAACAACTGGCGCTGCTGGAGTAAATAATGCTTTAGCAACTCAAACAACTAGAAATGGTGTTATAAAAAACTTTATGGCTACAAATTATTTAACTGAAACTCAGGTAAATAACTTAAAGTCAACTCAGTCTGGAACAATACAATCATCTGCATTAATAATGAATGGACCATCTTTTGGCCCAACACAGACACCAATTAATTTAGTTTCTTATGTATACAAAGAATTGGATAATTCTTATAAAAACTTTGGAACAAGAATGCGTATTGTTGGTAAGATTGAAAACAACGAAACACGCACTCAAACACCAATAGGAAGTACGCCATACTTCCAGGTTAGCGGTACTGAGCCAAACCAAAACATAAGCATTGGTGGTGGTTCTGGAGGGTTAGCAGTTCTTCTTAATCCAGAAACTAATAATGGATATTACTTTGAAATTGTTGCTTTAACAGAAGATAATATTGAGTCTTATCTTAAAACAAATAATCAAGGCCAATCAGAAATATCAATTAATAATATTGTTTTTTATAAAATTAAAAAAGACTCATCAAATACAAATGCTATACCAGTAAAACTTTGGGGAGGTCTTTCAAAAATTATTGTTGATGATGGAAGGTTTACTGGCCAATACAGAATGGCTGGAGAAGAAAACCCAACAGTCTATGACCTTTCAGTAGAGTATCAAGATATTGGAAAGATTAGAAGATTTTATTTATATATTAATAATAAGTTAATTCAAATAGTTGATGACAAAGATCCTCTACCAATTTATAACAATATGGCTTTGTTTACTCGTGGATCATCAAGATGTATGTTTGAAAATGTATATGCCCTTTCTGAAAATTATTCTCAAAATACAGTATTTACTGTTGGAGAAACCTTGGCATCTGCATTTGGAGAAAAACAAATTAATGCTAGTGATTCATTTAGAAAGTATG
>ERZ869925.1260-NODE-1260-length-12138-cov-4.830588_pt1 | contig 12138 bp, 27 predicted proteins | sample MGYA00579311_ERZ869925 | MGnify/ENA primary metagenome ERZ869925 (study PRJEB32216, sample SAMN09231817) | wastewater metagenome | place: USA: Maryland | collected 2016-07-30 | study: EMG produced TPA metagenomics assembly of the PRJNA472060 data set (Reclaimed...
TGCGTTGCAGGTAGAGATAGCCCTGCACGCCGTCACCCCGCTCCCGCTTCTCCAGGTCGGACAGCCATTCAATGAATCCCGGCTCACGGTTGTTCTGGGCATCCAACCGCAGGCGGCGCAGTTCGGAATGCCGGCAGCCGGTGAATTCGCTGAAAAAGCACAGCCAACCCATCACCTCGCTGCGCACATCGGCCAAAAATTCTCCCGCCAGCCGATGGATGACCTCGGCGGATTCCGGCATGACCACCCGGGCGTGCCGCGCCTTGGCGGCGTAGCGGGGGCGGTCGGCCCGGACGTAGTTGAACTCCAGCAATCCGCTAAAGACGCCGTAGCGTTGAATGTTCGACAACGTGACCAAATCCAAGTCCACCGTGCGGCCGCCGCTCCCTTTCCTGATAAACTTGCGCCGCCACTCGGCATATTGCGGCAGATGCACCAGGCGGATTTCATTGCACCGCATCCGGCCAAAGAACTTCACCAGCCATTGCGCGGCCTTTTTCGGTCCGGTGATGTCCGCCTGCCTGCGTTTGCCGGGGCATCCCGCCTGCACCCACAGCTTGGCCAGTGATTCAAACGAATCCACCCGCGGCGCCCACGCCTGCTGGTTCGCCTCGACAACGGCCTTGCGGGCGGTTCGGGCCTCCAGCTTGCGCCACGTCCGCCGGCCGTTGATGGTGGGGCGCACCCAGAACTCCCCGCGATCATCGCGGTAGGCGCCGCTGCCGATGGCCGTTATTTTCATGCGTTATTTCCCCTCCGCCACCTTGCGGCCAAGGTCATAATAATTCCACAGCAGCTTCCATTTCAGCCGCTTCTCGGCGGGAATTTCGTAGCTGTAACCGCCCACCTTGAAATACACCTCCCGCGCCCACGCCATCTGCCGGAACTCATCCAGCGTGAAAGTCGCCATCAATTCTTCCGTCCGCAAATCCGGCGGAATAAACCCATGCGCCACCGCCAGCCGCCCCTTGTCTAATCGCACCGCATCCGCCCGCAGGCTGAAATCGCTGTTGCCGGAAAACCGCCAGACTTCCGCCACTCCTTTGATTTCAAGGCCCACCCGCACCGGGGCCGTTAATTCCGCGCCACCAAAGGCCAACACCCGGATTTGCAATGAACCCGCCGAGTCTTTCAAATAATCCGGGCTGCTCTGCTGGGTTAGGCGGCTGAAATCGACGGGATCAACAGATGTCGCCCATTCCGCCGGCAAGGCCCGCGCGACTGACTCCCAGTTCTTGCGCGTGACGGCGGGGACATTGGTGCTGATGACTGGCGGCGGATTGGTCTGGGCGATGGCGGTGAATGACAACAGAAAAAAAAGCAACGCGAGCTTTATGATACCCATTTTGTCAGGGCGCATCACGATGCTCCCGTGAACCTGCGGCCGCCCGCCGATTTCCGATCCGCTGACTGTGCGCCACAGGTGTAGTTTGTCGCACCAGATGACATCGCCTTCTTTGGCGTCCTGCCACTCTTGGAGCAAACCCGGCATCCACCCCATTTCCCACGGCGGAGGCATCTGGCCGACCAATGGAAAACCGTGCGTTGAAACCGCTTCGCTCCGGGCTTTGTTCCCGATTATTTTTTCGCTCATGGTTGGACCTTCTCGTTATATTTTATTCTGAACTGCATCCTTCACTGCAAGAACCACCCTGCCCGGTGCGTATAATTAGTATGCACTCTTTGTTTTCGACTTCGTTTCGGAAATTTTGGGGGACGTGCGTTTCAATCCGGCACCCTTTGATGCAGCAGCGCCAGCGCGCCGCCCCGGTTTGTCTCCGGCTTCGGCCAGCACGGCGTCCAAGACCGGAGCCACCACTGGTTTATTGGCGGCGCCTGCTGCACCAGCTTTTGCGGAGTAACTGACGGGTGATTCCGCCAGCGAACCATCGCCGCCCGCGCTAATCAATCCCCGGCGGTCAGCTTCCTCGCGGATCAATGAAGATACAAATTCGCTGAAATCATCGTAGTGCTTCACCTTCATTATCTTTTCCCCAAGCGAAACAATCTCACCGCTCAAGGACGTATTTTTCTTTATTTTCATGGCGAATCCTGTGCGCACAACATGCACACAGATAAACGTTTTGTCAAACAATAAAACTTTTTTGAAAAAAGATGTTGACGGGTTGCGCCTATCGTGCGCATAGTGTGCGCAAGATATGGCACGCACAAAAACACACCGTTCCAAGGTCCGCAAAAACATGTCACTCACGCAAGACACCATCCGGCTCGGCAAGGCGCTGCGCAAAGCCACGCACCGTTCCAGCTTTGGGAACGTGGTCGAGTGGCTGATTGCTGAGGAAGGCATTCGGCAGGGGTTGGTCAAGCAAGCCGCCTGAACATCACATGTCCACCGCCGCCATTATGAAATCGCCCGCCGGCAAAACTCCGGAGTCTGGCTGCCGTGAATACTGCGCGTGGTGCCGTCCGGCCTACTCACTGGCCGCCGATTTCACCACCAGCAGCGGCATGTGCGCCGATTGTCTGGAAAAGCTGGCGTCGGATTTGAAGAAGCGGGCCGGCCGTAATTAACATGAACTCACCCATCACTCATCTGATTCCCTGTCGGGACGGCGTGGACGATGGTTCGGTGGCGCAACTGTCCGCCGCGGTGGCGCGGATTGATGCCGCCGCGCGGCACCTGCAAAGCCAGCAGTTCATGGCCTTGGTGGCTCAAGAGGTTCAAGGCGCCGTGCGGCAGGCGCTTTCCCCGTGGGCGGATCGCCGCGCCCTGGCGGATTACCTTCACACCAGCGTCAGCGAAGTGGACCGCGCCCACGCCGCCGGCATCATCCAATCACATCCGCGCAACAGTGCGCCATTGTTCGAGAAATCGGCGGTGGATGCCGTCATCCGCGCTGGAAAATGGAGGAAACTCGCGTGAAGGAATTTCCTGCCAGTCCGTTTTTCGCATTGATGGCCTATTGCGGCATCCTGGCAGGGATAATCATTGCTGGACTCATAGCGATTGAGTTGGTTGTTCTGATTTACAAGGGAGCCGTGATGGCTCGCGGGAGCATCAAGGATTTTTTCCATTGTCCGAATCGTCCGGCAAGGCCAACCGGATCGTTCACCACCCCCGCATTGCGCCGGGCCATGTTGCAGCGCCTGCTGGAAACCCCGGACGACGACACCATTTCCACCGACCGAACCAGGAGCAAAACTCATTCATCTGAGAATCTCCTTCTTATTAAAACGACATCGCCGCGTGTGCGGAGTGATGTTGATTCCCCAACCGGCGGCGGTGGAAAACCTTTATGAAAGAAATCCTGATGCATCCGTTTGTGCTGGTGTTTGGCGGTTTCATGGTTGGTGCCGTCACCATGCTGGTGGTGTTGGCATTTTGTCAGGCGGCGCGCGATCACCGCGCCTCGGTGCCTGAAGGAGATGTGATTGGGCCTGGCGGGGAGTAACGGCCCGGATCAGGGACGCCGGGCAAGCGACTCTAAAAAACCATGAATGCTCTCGAAAAACTCAAGGCGCTAACCGGCGTTCTCCTGAATCCGGTGGTTAGCCGCCCGTCAAAAACACAAAGATGCTTCCGTGATGGAAAGTGGCAGGTGGATGATCTCGCCAACCTAAGCGAAAAGCTCGAACGCGAAATATCAGCCATCGAAGATGCCGTGAACGCATCAGGAACAGCAATCGGCGATGGTAATAGCCACTACACGACCGCCGAACGCATCCGCGACATCACGGCGCAGCGAGACTATTTCATGCGTGAATGCGACAAGGCAAGGGCGGCTAACGCAGACTTGAGGCAAGACGCCGGAAGCGTCGCCTCGCAACCAAAGGAAGCAACCGATGAAAAGTGAATGTGAAAATCTGAGCGGGGGCGTCTTTGCTTCCAAGGACTTGTTGGGCCACGGTATTCCGGCAATGGTGTTCGATGTGGAATCCATCGGACTCCACGGCGAAGGCTACGCTGTCGGCTACGTCGTCATCGTGGATGGCAAGGAAGTCGAAGCTGATATGTTCGCGTGTCCCGGCGGCATGGCCGAAGGTGTGGACAGTGACCGGCTGTGGGTCTATGAAAACATCCCCGCCCTGAAAGCTAACTCGCCGGACACCTTCACGGTGCGCGAAAAGTTCTGGCGGCGGTGGCAGGAATGGAAAGCTAAAGGTGCGCTGCTCGCCGCCGACTGTGCGTGGCCTGTCGAAGCCCGATTCCTCGCCGCGTGCGTGGACGCACTGCCAGATGAGCGGCGATTCGATGGCCCGTATCCGCTCGTGGAAATCTCGACGTGGATGATGGCGGCGGGACAAGACCCGATGAAAACTCATGCGCGGCTCGAAAGCGAACTACCGCAACACAACCCGCTCGCGGACGCCCGACAGTCTGCCCGGCTTCTTTTAGAGGCTATCAAAGTCACCAAACGCGAGGTGTCGAACGACGAGCTATCCGATGGCCCGTCGAAAACCAAGTGACATGAACAAAGCCAATACCATTCGAGAATCCGAAACGGTCGCAACTGCCGAGGCTAAGGGCCATTCGGATCAGCGATTTGTTCAGCCCACAAGACCGTGGACTCACGAACAAGAAACAGAAGAAATGCTCCGCGACTGCGGCAGGCCAGAAATAAGAGCCTGTGTGGAATGCGGAGAGAACGCACCAGAAACCGGGCACATCTGCGACGAGTGCCGAGAACAAAACGGACTACTATGAGCGACTTCAAACGAATCGAAAACTTCGACACAATCATCCTCGACCAAATCACCGAGGAACAAGTGGCGGCGTGGATGGCCGCTAAACTCTGCATCATGCGCAAGACGCTGCCGGTCGGGTGCGTCTCAATAACGGCGAACTTCCGGGACTGGAGAAACGATGAGCGCTACGACGTAAGCTGGGGCGCGCACGCGGCGGTCAAACGCACGGGCACACAACCCGTCACGAAGTCCTGCATGGACGTGCTCAAGCAGGAACTACTCGACAACCCGAAGAAACGTGCAGAGATGGCGCGCTGGAAAGCCAAGGAACTGCTCAAAGAGGCCGCCGAACTAGAGGCGCTTGCTGTGGGCTGAACGATTAAGCTCATGGACGCCGCCACTCAACGCTCCGACCTCGCCTGTGACGCCCAGCGGCGTTCCATGCAGCGCATGGTTGGGCATCCGTCGAATGTCCTGAACCTCTATGCCGGAGTCGGAGGAAACCGGAAGCTCTGGCAGGAGGTGAACGTGACCGCCGTGGAGAACGAGCCAAAAATCGCGGCGGTGTATCAACGCCTGCACCCGACTGACACGGTGATAATCGGGGACGCTCACGCCTACCTTCTGGAAAACTACCACCGCTTCGACTTCATCTGGACAAGCCCGCCGTGCCAAACGCACTCGAAAATGGCGAAGGCAACCCGACACAAGCTGAAACGCTACCCAGACATGAGCCTGTATCAGCAAATCATCTTCCTGCGAACCTACGCAAAATGTCCGTGGGTCGTGGAAAACGTCGTGCCATACTACGCGCCGCTGATACCGCCGACCAAGCAAGTCGGGCGACATCTGTTCTGGTCTAACTTCGATTTCGAGGCGTCGGAAGTCCCGCAGCCTGCGAACTTCATCAATCGGTGCAATGTCGCGGGCAAGCTGGCCATGCAAGACTGGCTCGGCATCCACTACCCGGAAAACATCTATTACGGCAGCAACCACTGCCCCGCGCAAATACTCCGCAACTGCGTCCACCCACTGCTAGGCGCGCAAATACTGGCAGCGGCAAGGATGCCCAACGAAAAGGTCAGCGTATGAGCCGCCATAGCCAAAAAGAGATCGAGCGAATCAAGCGCCTCGCCAGCAAGATGACCGTCGGAACTGGTAAGGCTAAGGCTCATTCGCTGGACCGTATTGTTGGGCAAACCTACGTGTTCATGCGCGAAGGCCACGACTGGCACGGCTGCGAGGTCACGCTGATCTCAAAAGACCCGACAGGCTGCGTGGTGACACTCGCCACCGCAACATGGAAGGCGCTGCAAATGCAGGCCGCGTCGAAACTGGGCAGGCCGTTCGCGCTCGTCGTAACTCCATGCACGGAAGGAGAACTCTGGTGACATCAATTGCGCACACAGGCAAATGGGGGCTCGGCTACACCATCCCCTCCGGCGACTGGATTCTGATGAAGATATTCGCGAGCAAGGAGGCCGCCGACCAAGACCTGCCTCGCTGGGGAAACGACCTCGTGCCACCGGAAACGTGGTCAGTGCGCGAGCTAGACGACGCGCTCGCTCAAGAGGCTGAGGACTACGGATGCCCGGTCTTGCCCAACGAATCAAGCTCTGCGACCGCCTGAATTATGAAGATGCTCGAATTTGTAAAGCGCGTAATCCGAACCGCCATCGGCGGTTCGCAGCAGCGCGTGGATATGCCGCTGACCGTGGCCGAAGCCCAACGCCAACGAGTCTGCCGTATCTGCAAGCTGAACAACACGCCGTCGCCAGGAAATCCACTGGTTCTCAACTACGGAGAAGAATACGCACATAAGCAATGCCTCAAGCGGCATATCGACCAAGCTCTGCAATCCGTGCCGGTGACGGACGCAGCGCGCAAAAAGGACTCTGGAATATGAGCAAGACTTTGAACGCAGAGCGGGGCACGGATTCGCAGCAGCGCATTGTTATGCCGTTCTCGTATGCTGACAGAGCAACGCCTGACGGATACAAATGCGGCGACTGCGGAACGACAGGCGTGCGCCTCTATCGCGAATACCAAACCTTCCTGAATCACCAACACCTGCGCTGCCGGAAGTGCGCGTGCAAGAAACAAGGATGCGAACCCGACAACGCATCTGAGCACAGCATCGGATGGCTGGTGGCTGCTGTCCCGACCGAGGACGGAGAAACATACTGGGGCTACACCTCAGTGCCACAAGATGGCGTCGAGTGGTGGAATCGTCTGCCTCGGCATAACTACAAGCTCACCCACCCCGCTGGAAACGGGGAGTGAGCGCAAATAAAATGAAGTCATCACCAACAGACATAGAACGGGCAGCGCTAGGCGGGGTTGCGGTGCAGCGCTTTGTTAGGGGTCATTTGTCGGTGGCTCTCATAAATGCTGACTCCGAGACGCTCGAAAGAATCCAAGCCGACGCGGTAATCAGCGACCCGCCCTACGGCATGGAATGGAATCCAACGACAACCAGATTCAGCGGAGGCAACAATCCCGCGCAACGCTCCGCTGGCCGCAACGACTACGCTCCGGTGCTGCACGATGACCGCGCCTTTGATCCTTCGCCGTGGCTTGACTATCCCGCCGTGGTGCTGTTCGGGTGCAACCACTACGCGGCACGGCTGCCGGTCGGGACTACGCTCGTGTGGCTGAAACGCCTAGACCATGCCTTCGGCAGCTTCCTCTCGGATGCGGAACTCGCGTGGATGAAGGGGGGACATGGGGTGTATGCCAAGCGCGACCTCTCCATGAACGGAGAGACGGCAACACGAATACACCCGACACAAAAGCCCGTGCCTCTGATGGCATGGGTGATGGAACGCGCCAAAGTGCCGGAAGGCGCGACTGTGCTAGACCCATACATGGGCAGCGGCAGCACTGGAATCGCCTGCCTCCGAACCAACCGAAACTTTATCGGCGTCGAGAAAGACCCGAACCACTTCAAGGCTGCGTGCGCCCGTCTTGAACGCGAGATAAACCAAGGGGCGCTGCTATGACCCCTAACGGAGAGGTCAGAGAGCCGGCCACATGAACGCACCGATTGCCAACCTGGACGCGATGGCCGGCTTCTCTGCACCGATTGGTTCGGGGACTGGTCGAAATACACCCTTGACAATGCGTGCTAGCTCGCATACTGTGGAGACGTATGAAAACAGAACTAAGCTCCATCGGAAAGCAACTGGCTATCATCGCCGTGGCTCAAGTCGCGACGGAAGAAATGCTGGCTGCTCAACTGCGAATCCACACCTTCGACCAAGTGAAGGAAAACATACTCGCCTGCAACTACTGGCCGGACTTCATGGCTCTCGCCAAGGCTGGCGAAGTGCCAGAGGACTGGCTGCCCGGTGCGCTGGGCCGCGTGGTGATCGGCTGGGCAAAGAACGGAGCGCATGTATGAAATGCCCTAAATGCGGCCACACCTTCAAGGCCGACAACCAAGCGAAGGGCGGAAAAGCTCGCTGGCGTGGAATGACCAAAGCGCAGCGGAAACAAGCGGCCAGTGACGCCGCGAAAGCACGATGGGCGAAGTCCCCGAACGAGAAAGCTGACCGAAGCGGCGGTCAGTGACTCGCAACAACACAACTGGCGTGGCCCGCCGCTTTCGGTCCAGCGCCTTGTTCAGCCAATTTTATGAAAACCAAACAACTCGAAGTCTCACCCGGAAACAACATCAGCGCCGCCTGTGACGAGGCGGTGAAGATGGCGAAGCTCGAACACTGCAATGTGGAGTTCGACTTCAACGACCAGAAGATAACCGCCACGCCAGACAGTGACGCCGCTGCGCTGGCGAAAGGCTACATGGATGAGTGCGAACGTCGGCACGCCGAATACATCGCCTCACCGGAATACAAGCGCCAACAGGAGGAATGTGAACGCAGGCAGCGAGAGCGCGAATCCAAACTCAACGCGATGCTGGCCGATGCGCCGGAACACATGAGCCTGCGTGACCCGGAAGGCTGGAAGAAATCATGCGAGGTCAACAGCGGCGGATGGCGGATATGGCGGAGCAGTGATGACCTACTCCGAACGATGGGCGCGACTGATGGAAGGCCGGATGAACAAGGGCGAGAAAATCGCCGACATCGCGGACGAATGCTCGCACCTCGCCGACAGTGAAGGAATCACCGGCTTCATGTATGGGTGCGCGGTCGGCATCCTCTCGAAAGTCTGGGAACACGGCGAAGCCCTGAGACTCTGGCATAACCTGAAAACGCAAATCCGCGACGAAGGCGAACGCGCCAACGAATCGGGCGGCGTCTTAAACCCAGCGTGCCTCTCTATTGGCTGAACAGTGATTAGACGGAGGAAATTCTATAACAGCCGTGATTAAACCCCAAATTGCAGAACAGCCGAAGCGGTTGAGTGTGCTGTTCCGGGAATGGATGGTGACGCATCATTACTCGCCGCGCACGGTGGATACTTACATCGGCTGTGTAGCGGCGTTTGTCCGGTTTCATCAGTGCCGTGATCCGCAGACGCTGGGCGGGCCGGAGGTGAACGCTTTTCTGTCGCACCTGGCCAACACGGTTCATGTCACGGCCAAAACACAGACGCAAAACTTGTGCGCCTTGGTCCGGTTTTATGACGGGTTCCTGCAACAGCCGCTGGGGGACATTGGCAAGTTCGAGTTTGCCTCGCGGCCATCCCGGTTGCCGGTGGTGATGAGCAAGGGCGAGGTTTTCCGGTTCATCGAGGCCGTGCCTCCGGGCGCGCTGCGCACGATGGTCAAGCTGCTTTACGGCTGCGGCCTGCGGTTGATGGAGTGCTGCCGGTTGCGGGTCAAGGACGTGGATTGGGATCGGGGAATCATCAACGTCCGCGGCGGCAAGGGCGACAAGGACCGCAACGTGCCGCTGCCGGCGTCGGTGGTGGCGGAGTTGCGCGAACATCTGGCGCACAACCGGCAGCGGTTTGAACGGGATCATTGGTGTGTTCATCTGCCGGATGCGCTGGTGCGCAAGTATCCCGCTTACGAACGGGATTGGAAATGGCAGTATGTGTTCGCGGCCAAATCAATTTCCACCGACACCACCGACGGCCGCTTGAAGATGCATCATATCCACGAGAACACGCTGCAAAAGGCGGTGGCCAATGCCGCGCACAATCTGGCGATGACCAAGCGGGTGACGTGTCACACGTTCCGTCATTCGTTTGCCACGCATCTGCTGGAGGATGGCGTGGCCATCTACGACGTGCAGAAGCTGTTGGGCCATTCGCGCGTGGAAACTACGATGATTTACAACCATGTGATTTCGCCGACTGAGCGGCGGATAAAAAGCCCGTTGGACATTTGAACCACATGAACGCATCACCCCGCCAGGTTGTTTGTTTCAGCGGATTCTGTCCGGGCGGAAATGCCGGCAACAACTGATATTTATGACCAGACCGATAAGTCCCAATGAGCATTGCGCGTGCGGCCGTCCGGCGGCCAAGCGCAAGTGCGGCGAGGCGGTTTGCGCCCGCTGCGTGGAAATCGAGTCGCGCATGGAACGGGATTATCACGGGCTTACCCACCACGAAGCGGCGGTGGAACGGTCCCGCAAACGCAAGCCGCTCCGGGATTAAATCCATGCCAACACAATTTATCGTCCATCAGTTCGGCTGGCCGGTCGCCTTCAAGTTCACGGAAACCGGCATGGACTATTCACTTGCCGGCTTTGATGACACGCCGCCCACCGTGTTTGAAAGCGAGGCGGAGGCGTGGGCGGTCGTTGAAGCGTGCTCCCTGACCGGGGCGGAAGTGGTGCCGGCATGACGAACGATGACCGCACTGTGCTGATGGCGGAACTGGATGCCACGGCGGCCAGTCTGGCGGCGGTCTATGACTCTTTACCCGGCACCGCGCAGGCGCAGGTGCTGGTGCTGGCCGAAGACATGGCGCGGGTGCGCCGGAGTCTGGCCGGCAAACTGAAACACTCAGCAGACAGACAACAACATGAACAATGAACTGAACTTGTTTGGCTCATCGCAACTGCCCATCCCGCAGCAGTTCGAGCTTTGGAAGGCCACCCCGGGCGGTCGGGTGGTGCTGTTCTGGGCCTACCGCTTGGCGGCGGCCCAGGCGGACCGGTATCGGCGGTTTGGCCAGCGGGGAAGCATCCGGCTGATCTGGGAAAACCTGCGTTACCGGCTGAACTGGATTCGCCAGTGTGCCCGCACCAAGGGGCGCGACCTGGAACGCTGGGGCGGTTATTTCCTGAACGACCATTTTCACGCCCATGTGGCGCGGCACATCATGGAGCATCGCCCGGAATGGCAGGGGATGTTTGAGACGCGCGCCTTGAACCGCCCCAAGAAACTCAAGCGCACCATCGTCGTGCGCGAGGAGGTGGTCGCTTGAACATCCTGGAGGAAGCCAACGCCATCGCCGGGGAAAACCGGCAGCGGGATTACGGGCATCCGTATGAGAACCACGCCCGCATCGCCGCGTTCTGGAATGTCCAGTTGGAAGGCAAGCTGAAGGCGCCCATCCAACCGCGGGAAGTGGCGCTGATGATGATCTCGCTCAAGCTCGCCCGGGAAATCCAGACACCCAAGCGGGACAACCTGCTGGACATCGCCGGGTATGTCCGGTGTGCGGATATGATTGATGGTCATCCCAAACAACCCTTGCGCACCCATTGAATCCCCCCGCCTTTCAACTTTACGCCGACGACTTTCTGGCCGGCACTGCGGACATGACCGCCGAGGAGGTTGGCATCTACATCCGGCTGCTCTGCCATTCGTGGAACAAAAAAGGGCTGAAAAACGATGAAAAACGCCTTGGCATCCTGGTTGGGCAATGCGGTGGCAATGCCATGGCATCTGCGATGGAAGTGCTAAGGGCTAAATTTGAGCTGGGAACGGATGGTCGCTGGCGGAATCGGCGGTTGGAAGAAGTCCGGGCGGAACGCCAAAAATACAGCGAAACCCAGTCCCACAACGCGCATTTACGCTGGGAAAAGGTCAAAAACACCCCCCGGCCCGCGCCCGCATCACCCGATGCCACCGCACATGCCATGGCATCGCCGTCGCAATGCTCTCCATCTCCTACTCCATCTCCTAATAATAGAGAGAGAGAGAAGGGGGATCAGGTGGTGCCGGAGCGACATTTTGCCGAAGCGGTGGTGCCGTCATGGGAAGAAGTCCGGAAAATGGCCTCGGTGAGTGCCGTGCCAGAGGACGTGGCCCGTGCCTTTTACGATCATTACGAGAACAACAACCTGTGGGCCAATCGCCACGGGCGGCCCATCAACGTGCGCGGCAGCCTGGTGGTGTGGTGCAACCGGTCCAGAACGGCCAATGGCAATCCCGCGCGGCAGCCATCCAAGTCCAAACTCCCTGAACAAAACCAACTGCAAGAAGTCATCAAACCAAAACTGCTATGAGCGAAGATATTTCTGAAACCTGTAAAAAGCTGCTGGAACGGATTCAAAGCTCGACGGCAAAGATTTCGCCGCAAGAAATCGCCAGTCGCCGCGAACAGTCGGATCGGATTGCCCGCGG
>ERZ869925.1261-NODE-1261-length-12126-cov-11.460360_pt1 | contig 12126 bp, 14 predicted proteins | sample MGYA00579311_ERZ869925 | MGnify/ENA primary metagenome ERZ869925 (study PRJEB32216, sample SAMN09231817) | wastewater metagenome | place: USA: Maryland | collected 2016-07-30 | study: EMG produced TPA metagenomics assembly of the PRJNA472060 data set (Reclaimed...
TCGTGCCGATCCGCTCAGGAATCGCCCGCAGAATCGCCAAAGCGCCGACCTGCCATAGGACTTTCGGTGGGCTGTCGTCGAGTTCCCAAGATTTAACGGTGCGGACGGAAACGCCGAGGAGTTCAGCCGCATCCCATTGACGAATGCCGAGACGTTGACGCTCTGCGACTAATGATTTGCCGAATGAAGAGCTCACGTGAGTGCAGCCTTTCGCGTTGCGTAGGCGAACAAGGCGCGCATGCCAGCCCATGAAGGCGACCGGCCGGAAACACGCTGGGCATTTGTCACGAGATCACCGAAGAAAAAGGACCGGGCACCGATCTGACGCTTGGTCAGCCGTGGCCGAGTCGGCTGAGCTGTGGGAGCGCTTCGAATGTCGAAGGAATGACTGATCGTGAGATCACCAATCCAGTGATAAGGGACAGTGCGCCAAAGGTTGTGCACGGTGTCGAAGTACTGATCAGTCGATTCGACTAGGAGACGGCCATTGAGACAAGGGAGAGTTGAGGCTAGTGGTTTCATGGGAGCTCAGAGCATAGAGTTGAGTTCAGATTTGATGCGCTTGGCAACGGGGCCCCGCCATGCCTTCGCATTGCTGAGGAAGTAGAGCACGATACCCCTTGCAGTGTCGTGCCCGTCACTGTCGGACATGAAGGCAAGCCTGCCCATCGCGTGAAGGTAGGGAGCGGCGCCAAAGTAGGGTTTGCGCCAGTCGTTGCGTATTTCGTCCGCTATTACGTGCAAGAGTCGACGTTTCATGGGAGGGAAGGATTAGGAGTTTGCTACGGCAGAAGCTTTAGCCTTGCCTGTGCCATGGGCCGGAAAGCCGACGATGACGGAGCGATGCGCCTTGCTGCAGAGCTGACAGGATGCGCACGAGACACCGTCTCGAATAGTCGCAGGGCAAATCACCACCTTGCGCCCCGCAGGAGTTGCACAGTTGCTTGTCTGGTCTGCGGGAAGGACAACGACAACCGGCCCCGCTTTAGTGTCTGCGAGGCTGTCGGCATGGGCAAGGGTATTGGCCGATAGATTGACGGTAAATCCGTTAGCGTTGGCCGAACGAATAGCCTCGCGATTGGCTTCCGTCGTGTGCTTGTGGGTATACGTGAAACCACGCTTGCCCTTGTTTGCTGCAGTCAATGCGTCGAGCTCGCGATGATTCACATGCTCACCCATGCCGGGCAAATCGCCGGCTTGATTGTGACGCCACAATTGGCCCTCAGGAAGCGAAGCAATCGCCTTGGTGAATTCATCCCAATGCATGCCGCGCTTTTCTGCAGTCACTGCAGACCAGTGGAGAGCAAGGGGGCCGGATTTCGCATAGCAACCATTGAGCCGAAACGGGCAGGAGTCCGGGCAGGTTTTTGACGTCGACGTTGAAACAGGAATCGGCCCCGTTTTCGCGTTGGCTGACTTGAGGGTGAGATGGACGAAGGTCATGACTGGTTTGGTTTTGTTTTGCTGAGGCTGAATTGCCCAACGACACGAATATAACACAGCGTTTTGAGAATCCTAGAAAAAAGAGCAATTCGTGCACTTTCACCTCTCAAAATAGTTTGCGAGGAATCACGAAAAGAGGCTTGGAAATGCCTTGTTGCGACAGCGTCTCACTCACCTGGTCGCAGCAAAAGCTTGACGGTTTGCCTTCGGTTGCGCATCGCTACACTAGGGTCGCGCAAGCGAACGGACGGCACCACGAGTGCCGCCGAGAACGGACGCGAAGGGACAACGTCCCTACTGCAACAAACGCTCGGATCGGCTCGACAGCGCATGCCTCACAGTCAGCCCCTAGGCGCACACTACGAGGGAGCGGCGCAACGTAACGGCCAGGCAACGGGTTGCAACGGTGTGCTGACAAGGTGTCAACGGAAGGGAGGAACGATTCGTCAACGCTGCTAGGTATGCGCGGGACGCATGGCTAGGTTGAGCGTTTGCGCTTGTAAGTGCATGAGTGCAGGCGCATAGAGGTAGGCGATTCCACCCGCTGTGTCGTGCAATAACCATCATGTTTACTGTAAAGAAACCGCGCAACGTGCTTATGGATAGCTGGATGACGCGATCACGCGATGGTGTAACGTACGGAAAACGCCCCGAAAGCGTGGCCAGTCTCAACAAGCGGCAGAAAGGCGTGGCGAAAGCGCAGGCTGCACGGCTCACGGCGCAAGGTCCAGGACGGGGGGAGGGGGTCGCTCGATGGGCGCCGCGTCATGCCATCAATCGGTCCCTACCCCATAGTATACATATATTTACACATCGATAACGCACCGACGTTTCCATGGGCCTAAACAACGAGATCACGTTTGCGAATGAGGTTGTGCCCGACTTCGGCGTCCCGTGGGTGGATGCGGGTGCCGAGGTGGAGAAGATGAAGGCGGAAGGGGCGGAAGAGACTGAGCTACGCGAGTACTTGGATGCCGTCGAGGACTTGGAGCGTAAGCAGCAGGAGGATCTGACGAAGTACGGCTGGAGACTGGCGAGCTGGGAGCGGGTCATGGCGCAGTGGCAGAAGAAGTCCCTGCATGTTGTCTTGGGCGGGAACAGGGCAACGAAGTCCCACTTCATGGCCAGGCTGGTGGTGGACATGGCGCAGAAGATCGAGGAGGCAGAAATCTACTGCTTTCACTCGTCTGAGCGGAGGTCCATCGATGACCAGCAGCGGTTCGTCTGGGAGGCGTTGCCGGCAAGGTATCGGGACATGGGCCGGGTTAGAGGCAAGAACTACAATCTGCAGTACTCGCAGGCCAATGGGTTCGTGGGAAGTAAGCTGATCCTGCCTCCAAGAGAGGGGTCCGAGGGGAAGCGCGGGAGTGCGATCTATTTTTACAACTACAACCAGTACAAGCAGGATGACCGGATGTCGGAGGGCTGGAAGGCCCATGTGATCTGGGGGGATGAGGAGATGCCCGTGGACCTGTACGCGACGTTGCTGGCGCGGTTGACGGACTTCCGGGGGCGGATGGTGCTGACGTTCACGACGATCAACGGATGGACGCCCTTGATTGCTCGCATCCTGGGGAGGACGAGGACGATGGAGGAGCGGTGGGCGCAGTACGTGCAGATGAGGCTGCCGATTGTGCAGGAGTCCTTCTCCCAGTGGGACTGCAACGTCTACTATTTCTGGACGGAGGACAACCCGTTCGTGCCGGTCGAGGACTTGGTCAAGAAATTGAGGGGGAGGCCGCTGGGGGAGAGGCTGGCGAAGCTTTACGGCGTGCCGCAGAAGAGCGCCATGACCGTGTTCCCGAAGTTCGGGGACTGGAATGTCATCCCCCATATGAAGCTGCCTTGGCTGCGGGAAGGCGGGCAGGGGGCCGAGTACCCAGTGACGCGGTATATGGTCGTGGACGGGGCGGGTGCGCGAAACTGGTTCATGCTCTGGGTTGCGGTGGATGCGGCGGGGGTATGGTGGGTGTACCGGGAGTGGCCGGATATCGCAGGAGTCGGGGAGTGGATCCTGCCGGGGCCGAAGCCGGGGGGCGTCAAGGGGCCAGGGCAGAGGTCTCTTGGGCTCGGCACGCAGGAGTACGTGGAGCTCGTGAAGCGATTGGAAGGCGGCGAGGAGATCTTCGAGCGGTACATCGATCCGCGGTTCGCTGGCACGGAGAAGCAGTTGAAGGAGGGCACGGTGACGCCTGCCGAGGAACTGGCGGAGCTGGGCATGGACGTTCTTCCGGCTCCGGGTGTGCAGGAGGATGCCGGTCTGCAGGTTCTCGGGGGCCTGCTCGCGTGGGACGAGAGTAAGCCGATGGATGTGACCAATTCGCCCAAGATGTTTGTCTCGGAGCGCTGCCAGAACTTCATCGCCTCCATGAAGGAGTACACGGGCACGCAGGGGAAGGACGAGGCCAGCAAGGATCCCGTCGATTGCGCCCGGTACTTGGCGGTTTCGAAGATCGAGTACTTGGAGGCGGGGGCTGGGGCCGTGCAGGGGGCGAGGGGTGGGTACTGAATTTATGGACACTGAAAACCAAAAGAAGATCTGGGTGGCGGCGTTCTGTGCGGCAATGGCCGGCCCGAATGCGTCGGTGAGTTATGCTGAAACCATGGCTGCAGCGGCAGTGCAGAAGTACGTCGAGCGATTTTCGAGCAACTACGCCAAGCCGAACTTCGGGCTGGCGCCTGATCAAATTCAAGCCCAAGCCAATTTGAACGCGGCGGCCATGCAGGCGAGAGCGATGCAGGACTCGCAGCTCGATCTCTATGCGGGCTACCGAGCGGCCTACAACGCACGAAAGTAACTTTCAAAAATGAATACCGACAATTACGACGCGATGGCCGATGAGGCCAAGGTTGTCAGGGACGACTCACCTGACGTGGAGGATGTGAGCGCTGAGTACCGCACATGCGTGAACGACTTCGGCACGTACACGACGATGCTCAACCGCAACTACGACGCTCGGCATTGCCGGTGGCCGGGGCAGTCGAGCGATCAGCGGAAGCGCGCTCAGATTGTCAATGGCGTGAAGAAGGCGCCGTTCCCGTGGGACGGGGCGAGCGACCTGAAGGTGGCGGTTGTCGATGAGCTGATCGAGGATGCCGTTGCCACGGACGTCGTGGGTCTGGCGTCAGCCAACATGCGTGCCGTCCCAGTCGGCGCCGACGATCTTGGCAAGGCGACTTTGGCAACTCACTTCATGCGCTGGCTCATGGATAGCGAGATGCGCGAGAAGGACGATGAGGCCGAGCTGGTCAGCCAGGTGCGGCACGAAGGCGGCGTTGGCGTGCTGAAGGTGTTCTGGTCCCAGAAGGTTCAGCGGGTGGCCAAGGAAGTGACGATGGAGGAGCTCGTGGCCAAGTACCCGATCCTCGGTGAAGCGATGGCAGCCGGAACGCTCGACGACGAAATCGCGGCGATGCTCGTCCAGATCTTCGGAACTGAGGACATGCCGGTCAAAAAGACCCGGGCGAAGGCGATGGTCTCCGAACTGCGCGAGAAGGGCAAGACGGTGATCCCCGCCAAGGAGAGCGTCGAGGCAAGGCCCAAGGTCAAGGCCCGGACACCAGGCGTCGATCTGTTCTTTCCCCTGAACACGAGCTCGCTGCAGGAAGCGTCAGCCATCTACGAGCGGGAATGGATGAGTCCTGCGCAGTCCCGGGAGCGCGTCCACACGGACGGCTGGGACGAGGACTACGTCGAGTACGTTGTCACGCATTGTACGGGCGAAACCGAAGGCGACACGATCAATAGCGAGTATCGAAACGACGTGGAGCGCACGGGCTACGGCGGTGCTGATGACGGCGCAAGGAGCGGACTCGTCGAGTGGGTCTATGCGTATCGGAAACGCTCCGACGAGAATGGAGTTCCCGGCGTCTACGTCACAATCTTCTGCCCATCGGCCAGCAAGGGCAGCGACGACACGATCGGTAACGGCTACGCGAAGCAGGAACTCCTTGGGTATCGGCACGGATGCTACCCGTTCGTCGCGTTTGCGAGGGAGCGGATCAGTCGGTGCCTCTTGGACAGCCGCGGCATTCCCGAGATGGGTGCCGGCTGGCAGAATGCGACCAAGGTCGAGATGGACAGCCGCATCGACACCGCCTCTTTGGCCACCTGCCCTCCGCGGTTCCACCCGATTGGCAAGGATCCGGCCGACTGGGGGCCAGGCTCAAGCGTCCCCACGCGAGCAGGGCGTGCGGACTACGGCTTTCTTGAGGCCCCGCCCTTCCCGAATCACTCCATCGAGGTTCAGGCCTCCCTCATGAAGATGACCCGGCAGTATTTCGGCCGGCCGACGGACGCCCTGGATGCGGCGGAAGCGGCGAAGAAGACCCAGAAGCTGCTCAATCGCTACCTGCGCCCGTGGCGGGATGTGATGGAGATGGTCTGGGCGCTCTACCACCAGTACGGCCCCGAGGAGGAGTTCTTCCGGGTCGGTGGTGCCACGAGCGAGCAGGCGATGAAGTTCAAGAAGTCGGACTTCTCGGCCAAGTACTCGTTCTGGTTCTCGTTCGACGTTCTCGATCTGGATCCCGAGCGCATCATGGTGGCCCTGGAGAAGCTCGGCCCCATCATGGCGCAGTGGGATGCGGGTGGTCAGCTCAATCGCGAGGAGGTCTTGCGGATGTTCGTGGCCCGGGTATTCGGCCCGGTCGTGGCAGACAGGCTCATCATGCCGAAGGAGACGGCCATCGACAAGGAGACGAAGGAAACGAAGAACGACATCGCCCTCATGGCGGCCGGCATCGACACCGACCCTCCGATGAACAGCGCCACCCAGATCCGGCAGCAGGTTCTCCAGCAGTGGCAGCAGGGCTCGAAGGACAACCCGGCCACGGACGTGCAGCAAAGGCTCGCGACCGACGAGGCGCTCAAGAAGCGCGTCGAGAAGTACACGAAGCAGTTGGAGTTCCAAGAGCAGCAGCGCCAGAACGCCCAGATCGGGCGGCAGGGAGCGGCCCCAGCGTATTCATAATTCTATGCAAACAAAAGAAACCATCCCGATGCAGCGCGGCGGCAAGGCGCTCATCATCACGTCCTACTCGCATGGCAAGTGCGTGCTGGACGCCTTCTCGCTGACCGATGACGGGTTCCTCAAATCCGCGATCACAGAGGTGATGCTTCCATTCCCTGAGGAAGAGCTGCCTAAGCGGCTGGCCGAGTTCCGAGAACAGGTAGCGCAAATGAAGTAACTTATGAGTAAAGCAAACGAGCCTCCGACCCAGCAGGAGTTGACCATCGCGGTGTTGGAACTGGCGCGCAATCACCACTTCCACGTCATTATCAGGTACATCCGCGCTGAGCGCGAGGACTTGATCTACAACTTGGCCACAGGCATCGGCAACAGGGCCGACAGCATGGGCATCGTGAGTAGATTCGCCGGGGGTGTCACTGCCCTGTCTGGCCTTTTGGATCAGTTTATCGCGATAAGCAAAACGCTTGACGACACAGTAATTGGGGACAAGGATGCCAGCACCGACCAAGGTGCGCAACCTAAAGCCCCGTAAAAAGGAGACTTATGGAAACGCAAGACGGCGGGGACCAGACCATCACGGCTGAACAAGAAGTCAGCGGGGCCGACTCGGCACTGCCCCAAAACAACGAGGCCGCTGGGCAAGACGCGGGTGAGACGGAAAACAAGGGTCTGACGATTGACGATTTGGCGAAGCGCTTTTCGAGCGACGCTGCGACGGCCAAGAAGCCGAAGCCTGCGACTCCGAAGGTGGAAGAGGCTCAATCCGACACGGAAGACACGGCGGGATCCGAGGATAAGAGTGCGCCAAAAGAGACGCAGGCGCAGGACAGTCCTACGGAGGCTCAACCGGAAGACGATCTTTCACAGTTCAGCGAGAGTGTGCGCAAGAAGATTGGCAAGTACACCTTCAAGCTCAAGCAGGCCGAGCACGAATTGACGCAGGTAAAGGCGAAGGCCCAAGAGGCCGAGCAGTTACGGGCGCATTTGGCGAACATGCAGCAGGAACTGGCACGAGTCACTTCCCAGCAGCAGGCGGCAGCCAGCGATGCGGACCCAGGCGATGTGGACAAGGCAGCCGATGAGGCAGCACTGGCCAAGATCGAGGGGCGGGCAACCGAAGCAATTCGTTTCTACGAGCGCAATCGACGCCTGATCGACCGTGCGGCAATGCAGGGTGATGAATCCGTGCAGATTGACGGCCAGACGTATCAGATCTCCGATCTGGAGAACGGGTACGATTACGCCAAACGCATGAAGGAGGAGCGGGTACCGGAGAGGCGCAAGGCGGTTCAGGCCACGCAGGCGGTCAAGCAACAGAGCATGGCTTTTGCCCAGCAGCTTGTGCCGGCGATGTTCCAGCCCGGAACCCCGGAGTCGAATCTGGCGGTCGGATACCTGCAAAGTAATCCGAAACTGAGGGACTTCGAGGATTCGCCCAGGCTTCTAGCCTTCGCGATCAAGGGATTCCAAGCAGCGCAAAAGGAGGCTGAAGCAGCCAAGGCCAAGGGCACCAGTGAGGCGGCAACGGCAAAACCGAAGCCAGTCGAGCGGGCGCCAAATCTTGAAGGGGGCGGGCTTGCCCCGACACGCAGTTCTCGCGACAACGAAGGCAGTGTCTCCAAGAAGGAGGCAGCCGCAGCATTGAATCGTCTGGAGGCGAGTGGTTCCCAGTCGGATCTAGCAGAATATTTCAAAAAAGCGTCTCGGTAAGCGGCAACGCCGCACGAGAAAATGGCAACAGCAACGACTCAGAATATCAATGGCACCAACCACGAGGACTTGACCGATGTGATCAAGATCCTCGAACCGGAGAAGACCCCGTGCTTCTCCTCGTTCCGCAAGGGCAAGAAACCGACCAACGTTTACCATGAGTGGGGACTCGACAACCTGGCTGACGTTCGCGTCTCCTCGGTTGCCGAAGGTCACGACCCTGACGAGTACCGCAACAAGGTCGACAACCGGCAGCGCGTCGGCAACTTCATCACGATCATGGAAGAGGGCTGGCGGGTCACCGACCTCCAGATGGCCTCCAATCCCCTGGGCGTGGAAGACGACGCCGCCAAGTCCAAGGCGAAGGCCATGGCTGAGTGGAAGCGCAATGCTGCTGCTCGGTTCTGCGGCGACTACGAGATGAAGGACGGCACTGCCGGGACGAACTACGAGTCCCGCGGCTTGGGCAACTGGATCAGCAACAGCGCGCAATCGCTGCGGCCGGTTCCGGCCCTGTTCCGCACGCCCGCCAACTCGATCAACGCGACGGCCACTGGCTCGCTCGCGGAGGCCGATGTGAACGACGTGCTGACCTCGGTGTTCCAAGAGGGCGGCGACATGGTCCGCGGCACGGTGTTCTGCAACGTGAATTGGAAGAAGGGCGCATCCAAATTCGCCAAGGGCTCCAATTCGCAGCAGGCCGCTGACGCGAAGAAGATCGTCCGCAACGTGACCGTGTTCGAAGGCGACTTCGGCCTGGTCAACTTCGCGCCCGACCTCTTCATCGGCTACGGTGGCACGGACGCTTCGCGACTTGCTCGCGCCTACTTCGTGGACCCGGAGCTGGTCGAGATGAACTGGATGGAAGGTCTTTACCACATCCCGGGACTCAACCCTGGCGGTGGTCCTCGCGGCACTTGGAAGGGCGTCTGCACGATGTCCATCCTCAATCCCCTCGGCTTTGCCAAGTGGAATCCCACCAGCTAACCCAAGGAGACACTCACAATGTACGTCGAAGAACTCTCTTCTCAGGAAATCAATCGCACAGGCTACACCCACAAGGCCGTCATCACGTATTCCGACCTTGTTGGCACCGCGGCCACGTCGCTCGCTCTCACCGTCGGCAAGGCCGTGCTTGGCACGTTCGTTTCGAAGGCCGGATACCGCCTGGTTACGCCGTTCGATGGTGGCGCAACCACCAACCTCGTCATCGATTTCGGCTACGACTATGCGTCGCTGACCGATGACCCGGATGCATTCATCGACAACCTTGAGCTCCATCTGGACGGAACCGAGATCCTCGGCTCTGACGGCAACGGAGCGGTGTTCGCCACGCTGCGCACCGGCTGGTATGCCCTTGAGGCTGCCGACCTTGAGGTGCTGTTGACGGCCACCGGAGCCAACCTGACGGCGCTCACGACCGGCGAGGTGCACGTCTACTGGGCGCAGGCCGAGACGACCGCGATCTAACCAACCTGGGGCGGGACAGCACACCGCCCCTTTTCTCTTTTGATTCAACCCACGCAGGATAGTTCAGCGGCAGAACGTCGGTTTCATAATCCGAAGGCCACGGGTTCGACTCCCGTTCCTGCACCCATTTCTATGCAACAGGGAGAGATTCTAGTTCCTCAGCGCGGCCCCATCATCATCCCGAAGTACCGAAACGAATCGCGGTCCTTCCAGCGGGCGGCCGACTGGCTGTTCAAGACTGAGGGCGGGCTCAAGCTCTACTGGGAGCGCAAGAAGGAGAAGGCTCGCCGGGAGATGCAGGAGATCGCCAAGGATGAGGCGAGTACTCAGCGCACGTCCGTGAACGGCATGGGCCAAGTGAAGCTCGAAGTCTCTATCACCGACTGGGCGTATTGGAATGTCCTCTACCCCGGGTGCTGGCAGGACAAGACTTTCGTGGCCGAGTACCACCGCGACAATCCTGGCGCACGGGCGAACCGTCCGCAACAGAAGACCTTCAGCGTTGGCTCCGTCACGGCATGAGGACTGAGACGTACACGAAATACGTTTCCCGCATGCAGGCGCTGATGGGCGTCGACGCAGCGAACACGACCGAGCTGGCCGAGTGGAGGCAATACTTCCAGCGCAACATGCGCTACGCGTGGGACTTTTTTGAGTGGCCCGAAGTGTGCGAGACCGAAGAGCGCGTGCCTGATGCCGACGGCTACGTAGCACTCGATGAGCAGGGCGACGAGGCTATCGGTGAGGTACTGGCCTGCTTCGATGGCGATCCTGACGGTGAGGCCGCGGTGAATGCCGTGCCTTATCGGATCGTCAAGGACGGGTTCAAGACGACGCCTGGCGCCTACGAGAGCGTCTGGGTTCACTTTCGCCGGCAGATGCCGGAATACAACGCGGCCGACTATGGGTCTGGGACGGCGTATGCGGCCAAGTCTGAGACCTACTACCCGACGACGGGCAGGTTCTACGAGTCCAGGGTCGCAACGACGGGCAACCTGCCGACGGACGAGGAATACTGGAAGGAACTGCCGATCCCGCGCTGCCTGTTCGAATACGTTGTGCAGGCGAGCTACGCGGATGCGCTCCTGCCCCAAGGCTTTGCCGAGAAATCGCGGGCCATGAAGGCAGACGCTCGCTCGCTCCTCGATCTCGAAATCGACAAGGTTGATCGGCAGCAGCGGCAGCGTCGCTTCGGCGGGCGCGTACAAACTCACGGAACTTCACAGCTAAGGAATTACTAACATGCCTAACGTAAGCATTTACACCCCGCCCGAATCCACGACGTACAGCGTCGCTGGCGTCATCACGATCAACACCGACCTGATCGTTCTCGACTGTCAGCAGATCTGCGCGCTCTCGATCCAGTGCTCCTCGATGGGATCAACCGGTGTGGTCACGCCGGCCTGGAGCAACGACGGAACGAACTACGTTGCCGCCACGATCCTGACCCCCGCAGGCGCCACGGCTGCGACCTTCAACGCGGCTGGCCTGTGGACGACCCCCGTGCTGGCGCGCTGGTTCCGCCTGCGCCTCACTACGGCAACGACGGCCGGCACCACGACGCTCAATGTCGCCGAGCTTCGCCTGCCCGTTGGCCCCGCGGCTGGCCAGACCGTTACGATGACGAGCACCACGCTCTCGGGCACGACCAACGTTGTTTCTGGTGTTGGCGCGCATGATGCCGCAATCGCTGGCAACCCGCACCGCATTGCTGGGCGGGCGCTCACGTCCTCGTACACGGCTGTGGCAACCGGCGAAACCGCCGACCTTATCACCACGCTGGACGGACGCCTCGTCGTTCTGCGCAGCGCGATCCCTGAAAACACTTGGTCCTACGCGGCAGCCTCGGGCGGCATCACCAACACGACGGACGTTGCGGCGAAGGCTGCGGCTGCGGCCGGAATCCGCAATTACATCACGGGCGTCCAAGTGCGCAATTCCAGTGCGACTGCCACGGAGTTCGTCATCAAGGACAATGCCACGGTTATCTGGCGCACGCAGCTCCCTGCGACGATGGCCGGGAGTCAGGATGTTATCTTCGACCCCCCTCTGCGCGGCACTGAGGCCACGGCGGTGAACATCGCCTGTATCACGACGGGGACCGCGACCTACGCAAATCTCCAGGGCTTCATCGCCCCGTAATCCATGTCACTCCCCTACAAAGTAGGTGATGCTGCGCCGGCCTTGGTCTCGCAGCTCATGATGGAGGCGGGCTACACGCTTACCGGCAAGACGGTTGTGCTCCGCTTGGAGCAGCCGGACGGCACAGTTGTGACGCGGTCTACGACGGTCCTCGATGCCACGACACGGGAAGTCAGCACCGAGTGGGAGTCGACCGACTTCCCCGAGGCTGGCGACTACCGCTTCGAATACATCATCACGTCCAGCGGCAAAGAGCGCACCGTCCCGGCCAATGGGTACGGGAAGATCAAGGTCATCGACCGACTCTAACCATGGCGCTGGATACCATCACCAATTTCGGTTATGCGACGCTTTCGGCTGGCATCTCGTCGAGCGCAACGTCGATCAC
>ERZ869925.1263-NODE-1263-length-12101-cov-5.133239_pt1 | contig 12101 bp, 26 predicted proteins | sample MGYA00579311_ERZ869925 | MGnify/ENA primary metagenome ERZ869925 (study PRJEB32216, sample SAMN09231817) | wastewater metagenome | place: USA: Maryland | collected 2016-07-30 | study: EMG produced TPA metagenomics assembly of the PRJNA472060 data set (Reclaimed...
ATGGATGCCTTGCTACTTGTCTTTGTATGTTACTGGATAAGACGCCAGAAGAATTTGTAAATGAAAATCCTACTGGTTGGACCTCTGACGGTAATCTTAAAACTGACGAAGTACTTAAAAAATATGGATACAAGATAGTGCGTGAACCCCTCGTAGAAGGGCAAAAATTACCCCTCAGGCCTTACAGAATGATACTACGCACATCTTTCTTCAACCCTAAATTTCCTACGCACTTTTTTATCCTAGAGGCAAACTCTACAGATATAATAGACCCAGCAAGCCGTTATAATCCTAAAACAGAAAATAGATACAAGTTAAGAGTAAATGAGGCAAGATATCTAGTACCAATAACACCACAAAATTCAACACCTGAGAAGTGTAAATGTTGTGGTAAATAGGTATACTATAAGATAACCCTGTGCAAAAGGGTTCATTATGAATAACAATATCCCCAATCTAACTCTTAGTTATAAGATAGCTAAATTGTTAGAGAAGAGTATCAGATACATTAAGAACTTTAGCATATACTCAATAGTCTTTATATTACTAATTGTCCCAGTATTCGCTTGACTTTAAAATCAAAGTCTGTATATACTGTTTACGTCCAGTAGCGGTTTACTACCCTCTGGTTGTTCCTTGCTTGCTCACAACTAAATAACGATACAAATAAAATATTTTTTGAAATTCTAAACTCTACACTTTTAATGCACGGTTCTGAGAGAACCAAATATAGTCCCAATGTACTCAACATTGTACGACCATTCCTAGCGTGCTTTACAATCAGGTCTAAGTCTGAATATTGACTCAAGAGTTTTATTCGGGAAATTACACTACCCTTTTGGAGGGAGTGTTTTTTTGTTATAATACATTTACCACAAAGGAAAGGAAAATCTTCACATGAAGATAAAATGCGAAGAGTGTCAAAACATGATTACTGTTGGTGGCCGCTTTGTTTACTATATGAAGAAAATTTTCTGTAGTAACAAATGCAAACAACTCTGGCGGTCAAAAATGAAAGGCACACATGCACTGTAAACTCTGTGGACAGGTACTCAAACCTGAAACAAACTGGACGGAATATATTGGTTTTTATTTCTGTAATGTCCTTCATCAGGCACAATACAGAGCCAAAATGTTGCGTCTAAAGAAATGGGAGGGAGGCAAATAAGCCTCTCTCTTTTTTATGTTATACTCAAATTGCACAACCTGAAAGGAGTGTGTAATGGGCAAAAAGAAAGTCCATATGGATAGGCACCATCGCCGTGCCCAATCTCTCTTTTTACCAGGAGAGAAAGGGAAAGACGACCCTCGCAATATCTCCGTAGTGCCAGTAGAACTCCATAGGGCGTATCACCGACTCTTTAGGAACTTCGACCCTCAGCAGGTCGCAGAACTCCTAACAAGAGACTGGATTGACCCTGACTGGGTTCTCATCGCACAGAAGAGAAAGAAAAAGCGTCGGTGTAAATTCAAACGCTCAACTGATATTGTCTGTTCCTCTTGTGGCTCTCGCTGTAAGATTGAACATACAAAGAAAGTTGTGGAGGAGGAGCTTTAACGCTCCTCTTTTACTTTTCCACATAGACATTTTTAATAAGTATGATATACAAGAATTACCAGGAGGTACGTAAAATGTATGAAGACATCGGAATCGATGACGAAGACTATGAAATCATCTTGGGAACAAAGGAGAAAGAAAAATGGAATGGAATGAAAAAGAGGTTGCCACGTTGCTTCTCCTCAAAAAGGAAGGCTACTCAGCAAGTCAAATTGGTAAGAAACTAGGCTGTAGTAGGAACGCTGTAATAGGTAAGCTACACAGGCTAGTACCAGAACAAACTGTTCCAATGGACAGAAAACCTTACCTCTCTGAACTTTCATACAGTTCATGGAGTTCAGGTAGATACAAGGAGTAGGGGCTTGTCCTCTACTCTTTTTTTTGATATACAGTAAATATATGACACCAGAGCAATTTACATATTGGTTACAAGGATTTGTAGAAATCAGGGAAACAGAAAAAGTTGGCTTAACAGAAAAAGAATGGAACATAATAACTGACCACCTAAAAACAGTCTTTCATAAAGTAACACCAAATTATACACAACCAGCTCCTATACCATCACTACCAAACTTTCCAAACATCATCCATCCAATCCCAGATTCAGGAAGAGTGATTTGTTAAAACAGAATAGGGTTTCTGTTGGGGGAATAGCTTAACTGGTTAGAGCTGGGCAACTCTGGGATAGAACAAAACTGGCAACAGTTCTCTTGAACACCTCCCCCAAGATACAGGTTCAACTCCTGTTTCCCCAATAGCAACTCTATTTTATTTAAGGTATACTTTATTAATGCAGTTCTCGGGGGGTCTGCTTTAACAAAACCCCTCGACCAACCAACGGAGTGTGTTATGAAAGAAAAACATTTCTGCTCTGATGCCCTTTGTGGCAAAGAGATACAAAAACACTCAGGGTATATAAAGGTAGGCTCTGATTATTATTGTGGTCAAACTTGTTGGGAAAACTTCCTAACAATGAATCGTGACCTCGATGATGCAGCTGACCCGTTTAAACCACGTAAACACACCACTCCTAAAAAAGTGGTGGATTAGATAGAGGACTTTACTGTCCTCTTTTTTTTGTTATAATTGATGTATAAAACATAACTTATTGCAGTAGGTTGTGGGATAAAACCTCTTTTTGCTGCAACAAAAGGAGTTTTTATTTTATGAAAACATTTAAATATATTAAAGATTACAACAACAAATACATTGTGCATAAAAACGGTAAGGTTGTTAATCTTAAAAAACAAAAAATTATAAATCCTTATTATGATAAAAGAGGTCGTGCAAGAATTAATTTATGTAAAAACGGTACCAAATATGCAATCCTATTACATAGGCTTGTAGCTGAATATTTTATACCTAACCCACAAAACAAACCGTATATAAATCATATAGACAATAATCCATCAAATAACAATATTCAAAATCTAGAGTGGTGTACTCAAAAAGAAAATATGCAACACGCGTCTAAACAAAATAGACTAAGCAACAACAGAAAATATGACTACTCAAAAATTATGGATTTGTATAACAGTGGGTTTAATAAATATCAAATATCTAAAAAAGTTGGAACACATTTTATGACAATAAAATATATTGTAGACAAACATATAAAATGAAATCTAAGAGGCATTAACTTGCCTCTTTTCTTTTTTAGTGATATACATAAATTGTCAGCAATGGAGGAAAACCATGTGCAAGTGCGGACAAGCTGTGAAGCCAGGTAATGCCGACATCATCCTTATCAATGACCAGTACACTCTGGTTCATAAGGATTGTCAGTATCAACTTGACCTTCCATTTTTCCCCCCTGAAAAACCTGACAAGGTCCCAAACTATTGGGATTTACCGCAATATGAAGGGTGAGACTCCCTTACAAAACGATGGTAGCCATTAACTTGACTGCCATCTTTATTTTCACTATAATAAATTTGTAGGTTTGTTTATCCTACGATTTGTATTTTCATGTTTGCACGAAAGACCAGTTTGTACTCTGGTCTTTTTTGCTTTATACTATTGACATGTTACTTTCGCAATACTTAATAATTATTTATGAGGCGGTAAAACGTAATCTGATGAAGAAAAACTATCAGAATTACAAGCTAGACTGTCTCTTACTTAAAAAAATACCAATGAGCTATAACCAGTTCAAAAAGAAATATGAAAACAAAACCTATCAAGAGGAAAACATCTTCTAGTATGGAAAAAGAGATTAAAAGTTTAATAAAGAAACTAGAAAACAGTTTTATTGTAAATAGATGTAATGGTTTTGAACCAACTTGCCCTGATTGTAGAGCCACTTTTATTCTCAAAGAACTTAATTGGTTATTAACACTAGAAAATTAATATGAAACGTTCATCATTTAAAAAACTCAGCTATGCTGAAGCTAAATTAAAACTATCTAAGCGTGTAAAACCTCACCAGACGCCTAAAATTAAGCGTAGAGTGGTTAAAAAGAAAAAGGTGGTATCTGTATCACGTTTACATAAATTAGTTTGGGAGGAGTGTAAAAGAATTATTAGAGCAAGATACAATCTTGGTACTCAGTATTCTACTGAATATTGGAAGTGTTATACATGCGGTATTACTATGACTCACAAAAGTGATGTACATACTGCACATGGAAAAACAAAAGCAGCTTTGCCTCTTGCTTTTAAATATGACTTACGTAACTTGCGCCCTTGTTGTTACAACTGCAATATTAATCTTGGAGGAGCCTCAGATATTTTTATCGCTAAGTTAGAAAAGGAACAAGCTGGGTTAGAATTCTTACAAGAAAGTTGTTTTAAAGATGAATATGGTGCATGGAGAATTAAAAGAGATACACATGGATTACAAAGTAAATTCTTTCTTCCTGAACTTCTTGAACGCTTAAAACTACTTGACAAATAAAGCCAATTCTGCAATACTTTTATACAGCGCGCAACAGTATATTGTAAAGTAGAAACTTAACGTTTCGGTTAGAGCCACATTAATTAAGGCTCTTTCTTTTTGGGACTTGCTTTTTTATTATATATATGATTTACTCAAATTAGCCAGCAATGGTTAAACTTGTGCCTTTCATTCGTTGCCTTATCACAAGTTGGGCAATGAGTAAAAGGAAATTTATTAACAGCTGGCTATATAAAAATATGGCACAGAAAAGAATGTTTGATAAAGCAATCATAGATACGGAAAAATTTATGGATTTGCCTTTATCCAGTAAAGCAATTTACTTTTTATTAGGAATGGAAGCAGACGACGAGGGATTTGTATCGCCTAAAAAGATATTAAGAATCCATGGAGGAAACGATGATGAAATTAAAATATTAATAGCAAAAGAACTTCTTATACCATTTGAAAGTGGTGTAGTGGTTATAACTGATTGGCATGATAATAATTGGCTTGATTCAAGAAGAACAAGGCCAACTCAATACCAAGCAGAAAAGAAAAAACTATACTTGACACGCAATAGAAAGTATGTGCTTAGCAACAGCTTAGCCAGAATAGAAGAGAGTAGAATAGAAGAGAAGAGAATAAAGGCTTTTGAAAAGGAAGAACCAACTGAAGAGGAAAGACAAGCTACTCTCAAAAAACTAAAAGAAATCAAAGGTAACTTGTTCGCAAATTAACAATTAATACATTAAATAAATATGAAATTAAAAGTATTAAGCCTATTTGACGGAATGTCAGTAGCACAACAAGCATTAACAGAACTGGGATATGAACTAGATTATTATGCAAGTGAGATTGACCCTTATGCAATAGCAGTAACTCAAAGTAATTTTCCTAATACAATTCAACTAGGAGATGTCTCAAAAATAGACAGTAGTTTTTACAACAGAACAGACTATGGTTTACCAGAATTTGACTTATTAATTGGTGGTTCTCCTTGCCAAGATTTATCAATAGCTAAGAAAGATAGAAAAGGACTAGACGGAGAAAGGTCAAGTTTATTCTGGGAATATGTAAGAATACTAAACGAAGTAAAACCAAAATACTTTGTTCTTGAAAATGTTGCCTCAATGCCAAAAAAAGATAAAGACATTATTACACAGACCCTAGGAGTTGAGCCTATAATGATAAATGCTAGTCTAGTGTCTGCTCAAAATCGCAAAAGATTATTTTGGACAAATATACCAAAAGTAACACAGCCAGAAGATAAAGATATATGGTATCAAGATATTATTCATGGTTTTGATAAAGATTATGAATTGTCAGAAAAAACCAAACAAATTATAGAAAGAAACTTTACAAAATCTGGGCAAGAATTATTTTTACTAAAAGAAGACACGACAAGAATAGAAAAAATTAGTTACCCATCAAGAATAAAACAACATTTTGGACTTGCAAAAATACCAACACTCACATCTTCAATGGGTTCTGGTGGTAATAATGTAGCAGTAATAACGCAACAAGGTAAGTTAAGAAAACTAACACCAACAGAGTGTTTAAGACTACAATCAATGCCAGACAACTATTTTGACAAAGCAATCTATAAAGGTAAACCAATTAGTAATTCTCAAAGATATAAAATGTGTGGAAATGCCTTTAACTGTGCTGTGGTAAAACATATACTTAAAAATATATAAAAAGTTATCCACATAGGGGCTTGCATTATTTATAACCCTTGCTACACTAATCAATGTACCAATAAGTACACAAACATGAAAACAATATCATACATAGAAGAAATTCTAAACATTACAAATGAAGAATCAATTTATCAATTAAAAGCAACTAAAGGAAACTACAACAGAATATATCAATTCAAAGATTATGAAATTCTAAGAAAGACATATACTTACTTACAAGACAACGGCTGGAACCTAGAAATTAAAATGTTCTAATTATATGAAAAAAATAAACAAATACTTTCTAATAGGATTAATCACCCCAATCATATTAGTATCATTATCAACTTACGGAGTGTGGTCAGGAATTAAATATATTGAGGCAAGAGACGCTGTTAACTTCAATGATGGTGTAGAAGTTGGAAGATACATCCAACTTAATGAAGACTTCAACACAACAACTAAAGACGAACAAGATAAAATACTTAAATGTCTTTCAATGTTAGAAAGCTCAGGAGGTAAACACAGAAAGATATTAGACACTAACAATAAATACTCTCTTGGACTATACCATTTCCAAGTAGATACTGTTAAGGACATGTACTGGAGATATTTTAAACAAAGAATTAGTACAGAAAGAGCAATAGAAATAGCTCAAGACGATGAATTATCAACAGAGTTAGCACGTGTGGCCATCTTCCAAAAGAAAGAAAAATTTCACTGGTTCAACTCAATGAATAAATTAGCAAACGCTGGAATAATAAAATAAAATGGATGAGTCATTATTATCAAGATACTCCAAACCAAAACCTAAAGCTCCTAAATCACCCCATGGTGAACAAATAAACAGAGCAATAGAAATAACAGGTTGGGGGTATGGAAAACTATGTGGATTAACTAAACATCTAAACCACCAACAAATATTCCTCCTAAACAAAGAAAGTAAAGGAGCAGGAGCATTGTGGAAATGGTTACTAGATAATAAATATATGGACAGAACAAAAAATAAAGATTACCAATTAGTAAAAGAAAAACTAGAAAAGACTCCAGACTTTAGAGAAAGAGCTAACAGAGATATTTATCTAACAGTACTTGCATTAAGAAAAATAGGATTGGAGGCAAAACTTACAATACCTACTTATTCTCTTGAGGCAAATCAATTAGCTAACTATGCTGTCAAATTCGGAACCTATGCAAGATACTGGCGTGCAGTAATGGAAGATTGCCCAGAGCTTAGAGGTAAGGATTATATGACAAAGGAACAGGAAGAAGCATATACAAAAAAGCGTCTTGGATATAACTTATAATAATATGACAATTAACCAAACAAACACAATATACGACTTTAAAGCAAGAAGGAAAAATGCTTTAAAATTGCAACAAGAAGTCATTAAGATTTCTAAAGGAAATAATGTTTTTAAAAAGAAAATTAAAAAAGAATTCTCATTCTGCTCCCAATGTAAAATGGGGATGTCAAAAGATTTGGCAGACAAGCAAATTTATTTTAAAAGAGAATTTGCCCCAATTTGTATACCTTGCATAAATGGAAAACCTAGAAAAGATTACAAAGAAACAGTAAATTATAAAAAAACAATTAAAATAAACGAGAAAAGAAATTTACTAAAAAGTAAAAAAGGTAGGGAAGTGGCAAAACAATGGAGAGAAGAAAAACAAAAAAACTTAAAAGAATTAGAGGAGTTATTTAATAGATAATATGCCAAAAAAAGAAATACTAAAATTAATACATGAACTAGCAATGGAATATCAAGACAACCCAGCTATAAGAAACAGACTAACTAAACTGGCTCTAAAAATAGTAAATTATAAAAGATATCCACAAAACTAATTTGACAATATTACTAACACTTGCTACACTCAATACAGTAGTGAGGAACTACAATTAAACATGAAAAATATAAAAACATACCAAGAAGAAGCAATACAAATTCTTCTTAATGAATCATTTACAAAATACAATCCAGTATACGAAGGAACAAATCAAAAAGTAGATTGGACAGACTTTGTAGAAGATGCACAATTAAAAGACGATGGTGTATATCTACCAATGGTATACAAACGTACTGATGATGGTTATGAGGGAACAGAATACGAGCGTGTAATTACCCTCCAAGATTATGAAAGAGTTTACATGGAACTCCTCCAAGAATATGCTCCTGAAATTTACACAGAATTTGTTAATGTGAAAACTGATAAAAACTAATATGAAAGCAGAAATAAGAATACCAACCACACAATACGGATATATAAATTTATTTCTAGAAGGTACAGATGCTGATGAGGCAATTAGAATTCACAATGAGTCTATAGAACTATATAAAGACAGCCTAGAAACACCAACTAAAACGTCAAGTCTAACACCTATAACGTTTCTTAGATTACTTTATAAACCAATATGCAACCAGGGTCTTCAGTTTGAAGAAATAGAAAGTTTAGGAACAGAGAAAATATATTCTCAAAAAGATGTGCTTAAAATAATTCAGAGTTTAATTAACAAAAGTAAAAGAGATGATACTGGGATGCGTGCAGATAGTAAAAATTACCAACAAACAATAACAAGAGATTAATATGAAACCAAAAACGCTAGAAACATTAACAATTACAGATTTCCAATGGACTGATAAAAAGAAAGATGGAAGTATTTGTATGACAAAAGGAGGAATGTCTAAAGATGGAAAAATTATTCCATCTAAACCTTTCTATATTTGTAATTTAACTTGTAATGAATACAAACCAAGACTATATGGTATGTCATTCGGTGTTAAAGAAGATTTAGAAAAAATAAAAATAGGAGACAAAATAGAATTAATTGTTTTTGAAGAAGAACATGAAGGAAGAATTAATTTAAAATTTGAGTTTCCTAAAAAGACTGAAGTGGCGGACTTGAAAATACAAGAACTAGAAAAGCGTGTAAAGAAACTAGAAGAAACATTAACTTCTGGGCTTGCAGCATTAAAAGCTGATATCTGCTTGGAGCTAACTGGTAAAGTACAGACAAAAGCAGACTACAATAAATACAATGAACCACATCCATTAATAGCAAGTGTTGACGATATACCAGACCTTCCGTTTTAAATTTATGACAAGAGAAATAAAATTCAGAGCGTGGGATAAAGAAAATAATAAATGGTATGAACCAACCTATGAAGCATACAAAGGAGATTTAGAATATCTTGTAGTTGGAATGGGTGGTGACTTAACTATGAACAAAAACGGAGGAATGCGACATGAAAGTGTATTCCCTAAAAGGTTTGAATTGATGCAATACACAGGACTGTTGGATAAGCAAGGAAAAGAGATATATGAGGGGGATATAGTAAAGACATTTTACGAAGAAATAGCAGTAGTTATGTATGCAGACGGAGGTTTTAAACTCTTTACTAATGCCACAGATTATAAATCAGTTGGTACTGTAATCGGTCAAGACGTAGAAGAAAATTATCTTGGATATTTCTTTAAAGACAACCTTGAAATTATCGGCAACATATACGAGAATCCAGAATTATTAAAATAATATGGATAAACAAATAAACATATATTCTACGTTTGAGGCAATCAGAAAATCAAATCTTGAGGCTAGAAAAATGAACAACTACGACAAGTTATTAGAAAACGCTCAAGCTCTCTCAGATTACATACCTCAAATAATAGACATATTAGTAGAACAAGAAAACCTATACAGAAAGTACGAGGCAGAACTCTTAAGTCAAGAAAAGATGACTTCCTCAAAAGCAGAAACATTAGCTAAAGCAACAGAATATTACAAAGAATATAAAAGAGCCGAACTAATCCAAGACTGGGCGTACGAAACAATCAATATATCTAAAAAATTAGCAACGTCAGTTAGCAATGAATACTCCTCACAAATTAAATAGCATGACAAGAAAAGAAAAAATTAAACTATACAATCAACTCCATTATGAACTATATGGAAAAAAAAATAACACAGAAAGACAACGTAAATACCGTGCCAATCGTAAAAAGATGCATCCAGTGCAATCTTCCCTACATAATTAACAAATGGCAAAGAGCAAAAATATTCTGTAGCTCTCGATGCCAAACAAAATATAACTATAAAAAATAACATGATAATAACAATAATTGTAGCATTAGCAATAACACTATATGCCTACAAACTAATTAGAGGACTAAACAAGAAGTTAGAACGTGCTGAATATTACAGACAACTTTGGAAGACTCTCAAGGAACAAACAGAAAAGGACAAGAAAGACTTAAAAGAAGAATACGAGGCTTTTCAAAAAGACATGCAAGAGTTTATAAGTGCTTTACCAATTAAAAAAACAAAAAAGAAGACATGCAATGTAAAGACTGTAAAGTAGAAATGAACCCAGTAGAAATACAAAACATAGACTACTACATGTGTCCAAAGTGCAGGATAATTATCCAAAAACCCTCTAAAAAAGAACAGGATAACAAATTAATAGAAACAATTAAACAAGACCCTAATGACAAAATTGAATGGTTTTGGGGCGAATAAACAAATATGAAGATACAACCACTAAAACCAGAGAATATGTCTATGGGGTGTACTGTGCCAATAGCAATAGACGCAAATAATATGACAAAAGATAATACAAAATGTAAACACGAATGGCAAGCATCAACTGTAAATCTAGGATATTTTAATTGTGTACACTGTGGCACAGGTAAGATACCAGATAATACAAATAAAGAAGACTGGGACTTGTCATATAAAGACCCAGAACAGAAAAAGATATTGTCTTCTTACCACTCTTATCTTAAAAATAACTTTGGTAAAGCTAAACATTGCGAATCAGCAACTTGTGAAAAGAAAAGTGAACAATATGAATGGTGCTTAAAAACTGGTAGAAAATACAGTAAAAACCCTGAAGATTACTTATGGCTATGTAGAAAATGCCACAGAAAATACGATTTAACTCCCGAAAAAAAAGAAAAAGCTATTAAAAATCTAATGTGGTATGGCAAACAAAAACAATGGAGTGTTTACTCAAAGCAATGTGTAGATTGTAAAACAACTGAAAGAAAGTACAAAGCCAATGGCAGATGTACCAAATGTTATAATAAATACGCATTGAAAAAACAAAAGGGCGAATTACTTTACAAGACTATAAAAGGTAAAGAATCAATCAATTACTAAACAACCTATAAACAAAATATGAAATACATAATTTACATCATAGGAATATTCTGTGCTTTTGTTGCTCTCGTGTTAATGGTTTCTAGTTTACCAGACCTCTGTACTCATAAAATGGAAAAGATAGTTAGGGTAGATTACGCTTCCTCAAGAAGTGGTCATTTGTTTACTAATTTTATAACTGAATCAGGATACCGAGGACAGCAATCTTATAAATACTTAATTGTAGGGGATACTGTAGCAGTTCCTTATTGTAACTAATATGACACAAATAGATAATTGGGAGGAGTATAAAAAATGGTTCATTGTAGAATTAGATTATAAAGTTAGACAACAAGCGAATAACGAAGAACCTATATTCTGGGAATTTGCACAAGAAAACTTTGATAAAATAATATCCCTACTCACCACACAAGAGGAGGAGATAGTGGGTAAATTCAAGGAGGCAATACAGAAAGATATAGATTTCGCGGCAGAGAATAACCAAATGTATAGTGCAGAAGCATATAAGGTAATACTAATTATGGAATCTAATAAAAACTAAATATATGAACGAAACAAACAAAGATAAATTGAAAAATAAGATACTCCAAATTCTGGCATGGCAACAAAACATCACAAATCAAGGAATAAATTACACTGGAGAAAAAGATTGGGCATTAAATCAGATATTAGGTCTATTAGCCACACAAGAGGAGAAGATACTTCACCAATTCGAAACAATAGATATTAAAATGGGCGACCCAGATGCCGAAGCAAAAGTAAAGTTCGCAATCAAAGCAATGGTTAGACACATTAAATTAAAAAACGCTACAAAATAGCAAGCCCCAC
>ERZ869925.1265-NODE-1265-length-12091-cov-3.896394_pt1 | contig 12091 bp, 25 predicted proteins | sample MGYA00579311_ERZ869925 | MGnify/ENA primary metagenome ERZ869925 (study PRJEB32216, sample SAMN09231817) | wastewater metagenome | place: USA: Maryland | collected 2016-07-30 | study: EMG produced TPA metagenomics assembly of the PRJNA472060 data set (Reclaimed...
TACGACAATGTCGGTAACAAGAGTGGGCCCTTAATAGAACTCACTCTTTGGTAATGACGATGGATTGATTGCATAATATTCGTTAAGGAACATTATTAATTCGTCTTCATCTAATTCAACTTTATCCTCATTAAACACTTCATCATCTTCGAAATCTTCTCCGAATAAATCAAATGATTCCGACACAAGGTCAAATCCATAATCTGCAACATTAGTATAATCTATACTATCCGTTCTCAACACTTCTTCACTATCCTCAATTGTTCTGAACGAAACATCCAAAACATTAGTATCTGAATTTAAAAAGTAAGAGATAATTTCTTTAATTTCCATAATAAGTTAATTTATAAACAAATATGTTTAAAGATATCAAAAGTCAAAACTTTATCAATTAATATCATTTTTATTTTCATATTTATTGTTATAATTTGATTATAATATAAAACATATGAGATTCAATTCACTAACTATTGATAATTTTTATTCTAATCCGATGGAGGTTAGAGAGTTCGCGCTTAAACAAGATTTCGCTGTAAGAGGTAACTACCCAGGAATGAGGACCAAATCATTCCTTAATGACGGACTAAAGAAAAGTTTAAGAGATATTCTTTATCCGTTTGCAGGTGAAATCACTTGGTGGGGTGGAGATTACACTGGTTCATTTCAATACACTACTGCGGCAGACAGGTCATGGATTCACGCCGATTCAACCACTGATTGGGCGGCAGTTTGTTATTTAACTCCTGACGCTCCTGTTAGTGCAGGTACAGGTATTTTTAAACATAAAAAAACAGGTTGGATGCATTACGATTATCGAGAAGCTCAAGAAAACCCTGAATATGATAAAGGAGCCCCTTCAGGAGACGATATGCAAGATTATACTAAATGGGAAATGGTTGATAGAGTTGGTAACGTATTTAATCGGTTGATTATGTATAGAGCGGATAATTACCATGTATCATTAGATTACTTCGGTAAAGATATTAACGATGGTAGGTTATTTCAAGTATTCTTTTTTAACACAGAGCGTTAATCCTCTGTGTTAATTTTTAATAAAAATTCAGGATTTAATTCAGCAATAACTTCGAGAAGTCCGTCGACACAATAACATTTTTTAAATGTATCAGAAACTTTATTAAATTTTTTAAACCCAACTATCACAGGATTAAATCTTTCGTCGTTATTAATCATTAAATTATGACTGTTTCCATTATTCCATAGTTGTTTGTATTCAAATCCCCCAACATCATGTAAAAAATCTATACTATCTTCCGTGTAAGATTCAAAATATGGTATACCAACTAAATCAATAATTTCTTTGATTTTATTATCAACTCCTTCTTTGGTCTCAGAATAAGAAAATAAAGATAAAATTCCTTTTTCTTGATTTTTCTTTAAAAAATGCCACAAGAAAAAATCGTTATTTCTTGCAACCTCAGAAAATTTATCAATTGTCACAAATTTTGTTTCCATTATCTAAGATTTGCTCCACACAACCAAGTTACAAGTGATTTTCTTGTTCCTGAAGTTAAAGGTGTTACTCTATGTAATAAAAATGATGGGAAGAAACAAATAGTTCCTAAACCTTTGGGAACTGAAAGAATTGAACCTCCTGGATTCATTTGTAAATCACCCCCCTCATATTCTTCAGGAGTTGATAGTTGTAAAACACAAGATAATTTTCTATTTGAAATTCCTGGACCTAAATCAGCGTGCCAATCGTAGTGGCCGCCATTACCGTAGTATTTGGTATACTGTAAAGAATCGTGGTATCCCCAAATATCAAAATTCCACATCGTATCATTCGCAATTTTAGCGTAGTCCGATATTTTTCTATAAATCCACTCAGTTTCAGGATTGTCTAATATCCAAGAAATTTCACTTAATCTATACTCACTCACAACATCCTCTTGGTCGGAACCAACAGTGGTTGCTTTTTTGTTTGGTAATTTATCCCCAATTTCTATAATTTTAACTATCTCTTCGGGTGTGAATGCGTCCGTAAAATAGTAATAATTTAAATGGTTAACGTTATTTCTTTGACTTTCTAAAAAATAGTTTGATGATGACATTTTGATTTAATTTTATATTATTAATTATAAATAACTTAATTCCGATATTCAATAGAATTTAAAAAAGAAATAATGAAACATAAGATAATTGACACAATATTTTTTCATGATGAAATCGACATGCTTATATTTCGATTAACCGAGTTATACGACCATGTAGACCAATTTATCATCATGGAATCCGAAATAGATTTTAATGGTAAACATAAATCGTTAATTTTCAAAAAAAACCAACATATGTTTGAAACTTGGAAAGATAAGATACATTATTTACCAAGTCACGAGTTAACCCCAATCGATTTAAACCAATTGATGGATAGAATGACATCATTAAAACCTCCAATTAAAGACATAACTAAAGAGATTAATCGATACCATATCCAACTAAACCAATTGGTATTACTATACGACCATTTATTATCTTTAGATTTATATATGGAAGACCTAATAATGATTTCCGATATCGATGAAATACCTGATTTAGAAAAAATTTCTGAGATTAAAGACAAAGTAGTTTTTTCACCCGTTTTACTAAGACAGAAAAATTTTATATGGTCTACAAGATTTATTAATTCTTTACCTAATATGGGGACTATATGTGTGCAGTACACTAACTTAATCATGAACCCATCAAATTTCTTTACACTATATTTTAATAAAACTGGTAATAGAGGTAACTCATTTGAGATTGTCGACTCAGGATATCATTTTTCACATTTTTACGACATTACTAAAACAAAAGAAAAATTTAAATTAATAGACCCCTCAATTAGTGATTCCCATATTGAAAACTGTTGGGAAAATTTATTATCAATCGTAACAGATAAAAATAATAGAATTTATGGATTATTTGAATATGATGGTGAATTACCAAAAAATATTGGGTTACTTAAGAATCAACCTATTGGTCGTGAAACTCCAAAAAAACATCTTGTTCTATTTAACCGCAACTCTGAATCATATGACACTCATACTGAAAAATTTTGGGACACCATATACCTCATAAATTTTGTTACTGATTCACAAGTCTCATTTAAGTCTAAATTGTCCGATAAAATAACTCAATACAATATATTAATCCCAAATTCAAAATATTATGAGGTGTTTATTAATGAGAATACTGTAGAAAATTTTCAAAAAATGTTTGGTATTAATGAAATTAAGAAAATATTGTCGTCAGACTTACCAATATCTAAAGATTTGTTTATTTTCTGTAATGGTGAGAAACCAGGTAATCTTTTGGGGATACCGTGGAAAGAATTAAAAGACGGTTTTATATATGATAAGATTTCTGAGATATTATAAAAAAACCCCTCGATTAGGAGGGGTTTTTTATTAATTGTATCTGTTAAATCTATTAAACATTTCCATAATTTTATTTTTTTGAGTTTTAAAATCTTCTTGAAGGTCGGTGTCAATTTCTTCCCACTCTTCTTCTGAATCGTCTCCATCAAAGTCTCCACTGTGTTTTGCAAATCCAAAATCACCATCTTCCGAATCACCCCCTTCAAAGTCTCCACTATGTTTTGCGAATCCTAAATCTTCATCTTTACCCTCATATGAGAATCTTTGGTAAGGTCCTGCTTTACCTGGTCCTTCACTATCAAAATCGTATGCTGGGTCCATATCTCCATAAATTCCTTGTGACCCTGAAATATCCACTTCATCTATTTCGTCAGAAAATGAAGATTCCATTGTTTCATATTCTCTCACAGGATAAACATCATCAGGTCCTCCTGAAGTAAAATCAAATGCATCCCATTCTTTTTCATCGTCTAAGTCCATATCGTCAGCCTTAATTGAGTAAGTATCGTCCCCAAATTGTTCAGGACCTTTATTTTTAAAATCGTAACCAGGTTCAACCGAATCAACATTCATGTCATCCGCGTTTCCACCTTGCTCATCCAATTCGTCATCCAAAAATCCATCGTCCTCATTATCATCATCTTCATATTCATCTTCTTTATAAAGATTTTTATGCATCCCTTTGAATGTATCAACATTGTTAGAACCACCCTCAATATAATCAAATCCTGCATCAGAATTTAAATCTTCAACATTATATATATCGTCCAATTTTCCTTCACCTTCTTCCATTTCACCTTCATTATAACCACACTCCATACATTCACCCTCATACATTTCTCCACCACACTCACACATAGATTTTTTAGAAACTTGTTCGTTGATTCCCATGTTTGTGTATTTCTTTACTTCACCCTTATTATTAACAACCATACCATCTTTATCTCCCGCAAAATCATATACGGTTAATGGTTGTGTGTTTGAAACTTGTGGTTGCATGGTTTGGTAACCATTATACACACTTTTATGTTGGTCCAAGATATCAGATTTTTCTTCTGATGATAATTGACCTAATCCGAAATAACCTCTCATAATAATATTTTTATTATAAATACCTTGAAATACTTCTTTTTTTAGTTTGATTATGTTCGGAAGTAATTCTATACTTTTACAAAGGGAGATGTCCGACTTCATTTGATAGTATCTTGGTAATTTACTTATCGCCTTCAGTTAGGACTTCTTCCTTTTTTTTAATTTATGGTTATGACTAATTACAATATACACGAACAAGCTGAAGGGGCAATTATATTAGATGGTTTAGATACCGCTATTATAGGTATCGTTGAAGAATTTGGTAACGGTCCTAAAATATTATACTCCAAAAATAAAATTATCAACATTCTTGTTGAAAGAGACGGCATGACTTCTGATGAAGCAATTGAATATTATGATTTTAATATTCTTGGTTTATATGCCGGAGAACAAAATCCAGTTTTTTTAATTACAGAATAATTCGTATCTTTGTGTTATGATAAAGATTGAAACCGATAGTAAAGGAAGAGTTACTTCCGATGTGTGGATATTTTCTGACCCGCACTTTAACCACAAAAATATATGTCGAGGAACGACCAACTGGAGAACGCCTGAGGGTGAAGTACCATTATCTCAAACTCGTGACTTCTCAACCTTGGAAAAGATGAACTCGGCAATTGTGAACAACATTAACGAGAACGTTATGCAAGATGATATATTAATATGTCTTGGTGACTGGTCTTTTGGTGGGTACGATTCTATACGTGAATTTTGGGACCGAATTGTTTGTAAAAACATTCACTTAATTTTAGGTAATCACGACCACCATATCGAAAACAACAGAGGAGACTCTCAAGGGTTATTTAAATCTGTTTCTCACTATAATACATTGAAGATACAGGAACACACATTCCGTTTGATGCACTACCCTATAAGTTCATGGGATGGTCTTAATAAGGGTGTAATGCACTTACACGGTCACTGTCACTTACCAACTAACCTAAGATTCGGTAAAGGTCAGAGAATGGATGTGGGGATGGATGGTCACCCTGAGTTTAGGCCGTACAATATTATGCGTGAAGTGGTGCCTTTGTTAAGACACAGACCGAAAGCATCTGAGATAGGAGATTTTGACCACCATTTAGATGATTTAGTTAATAAAGACAATGGATAAGTCAGTTGAATTATTTTATAAACCACCCAAAGACAAATATTTTGAGGAATTAAAGTCTTTATGTATTCGTTTTTGGGAGGTTTATCCTGAGGATATCCTTTATAGTGATGAAAGGTTAGAGATGGAGAGAGAATATGCAAATGAGAAAATTGAACGAATTCAGAATTTAAAAAATGAAAGTTGTAATTTCGTTAGTATGGTTCAAATGATTCACCAAAATTATAGATACATTCTTTCAAATTTGTTATCTTTGGAAACTAGGAATGAAATTAGTATGAGATTATATGGGTGGGAAGAAGAAAATGAGTTTGACCCTTTTAATATTTGGAAAATAAAAAAGTAATGGAAAAAGAATATATTTTATGTGCCGCAATATGGTACAAAGAACTACCTTTGATAAAACCTGAGGTATTACAAATAAGAGGGTCCTCTCCTTATAATGTTGATAAAGGGATTGTTTTTTGTGGGTGGAGACATTCAAACTGTATCCACCAAAAAGTGGCAATCACGGGATTACGAGATGCTGAGTCAGGGGAGAACGAACAAGGGTTTTTAACAAACACTAATCGATTTGTTGGTCGAGAAGAGGCGGCACAAATTGCGTTTGACGCAAAACAACTTAAACAACACACAATAACATTGTACTCAGAAGATTTATATTAAAATGGGAAAGAATTATGTGGTTCACGAAGAACTCAGTGACAAACAACAGGCGATGTACGATGAATGGAAAAGTCATATCAAGGCCATTTATGGTGAATACGGTACCTTCACATGGAAAGTAACACCAACAGGAATTGGAAGTGGTCTTGTGGTTTATAGTCACAAAACAAAAACAGAATTAGATTTAACGGACGTAGAAAATTGGTAATCCCCAAAATTATACTTATCTTTGTGATATGATGAAAGAATTAATATTATTAAGAGGATTACCTGGTAGTGGTAAATCAACATTAGCAAAATCGTTGTTAAACTCGTTAATAGGACATGTTGAGGCCGACATGTTCTTTATGAATGAAGGTCAGTATATGTTTGACGCCACCAAATTAAAACAAGCTCATCAATGGTGTCAGGATAAAACCGAATCGTACATGGGTCCACATGGTTTAGATAAAATTGTGGTATCAAATACATTTACTCAAGAATGGGAAATGAAACCTTACTTTGATTTAGCAAATAAATATGGGTATATCGTGTTTTCCTTAATCGTTGAGAACAGACATGAGGGTAAAAACGAACACGGGGTTCCTGAAGAAAAATTAAAACAAATGAGAGATAGATTTGAAATCTCACTTTAATAAAAAACTATAAAAAACAATCACATGCAAACACTATTATTTAACACAACAACAAAATCAGTAAAACTTTATGAGGGAAGCGAGGCAATGTCCGCAATACTTTATACGTTTGATAACGTACCTACGGTTAAAATCGAAGAAGGATATTACCAAGTAATGCAAATGGATTCAACATCAACTGAAGAAAAAAGAGTCCCTGTTGCTCGTTTACCAATTGCAAATACAAACATGATAATTAAAAAATAATATGAAAGAACTTATAAAAAATTTCTATCAGTCTTATAAATGTTTCTTTAAAGGTGTTTTGACCCTATTAGGGGTTATTGCAATTTTTGATTGGTTTATTTTTCCGGGATTAACCGCGCCAATCACAATTATTAACATATTATCGTTTAGTTTATTAATAATTGTCCTCGTTGTAGTTCAAGTAATTATTTGGAATAGTTGTTCTATTTTTGAACCAAAACCAATTGAATTAACTGAGGAAGAAAAAGAAAAAATTATCATCTCGATTAAAGAAAAGGGATTATACCAAGAACCAACAAAAATTAAATCAAAAACAACAAAGTAATCATGGCAAAATTTAACTATTCCAACAATCGGTATAATTCTTATGGAGTTAGACGAACTGATGAAGAATTAAATCAAATGGAACAAGAATTTAACTTAAATCAACAATTAAAAACTAAAAAAATGACAAAAACAATCGTAAGTAGTATCGTAGGATTTTTCTTATTAACAACATTATTCTTCTCTTGTGAGAGAATTGACGCAGGACACGTTGGTGTTAAAGTAAATCAATATGGCAATAATAAAGGAGTAGATGATGTAGTGGCGGTAACAGGTATGGTATTCTACAATCCGTTTACAACTAAGGTTTATGAGTTCCCAACATTTATCCAACACAAAGAATATAAAGGTGATAATTCATTTATTGTTAACAGTAAGGACGGTTCTGAGTTTTCAGTATCACCAATTATGAACTACTCGGTACAAAGAGATAAAGTACCTGCAATTTTCAGTAAATACCGTAGACCGTTGGAAGATATTGAAGAGGGTTTCTTAAAAACTGCTGTGTATGATGCTTTTAGATTAGCAACTAACAAATATACCGCAGATGAATTAATTTCAAATAGAGCAATATTTGAAGTGGAAGTTCGTAGATTATTAGATAATCAATTACTTAAAGAGGGGTTTGTTATTAATCAGTTTACCTCTAATTTAATCTACCCTGAGACATTTAAGAAGTCAATTGAGGCAAAGAACAACGCGGTACAGCGTTCGTTGATGGCCGAAAATAAAGTAAAACAGGCGGAGGCCGAAGCTAAAATTAAAGTGGCAACAGCCGAGGGTGACGCAAAATCTATGTTAACAATTGCAAAGGCGGAAGCGGAATCAAATAAACTTAAACAACAAACGTTAACACCATTACTATTACAATTAGAATATATTAATAAATGGGACGGAAAACTACCAGTGTATGGTACAGTTCCACAGATGTTTAAAAACGTACAATAATATGGAAATATCATTATCTCGCAACTCATGGCACGCCAAGTATTACAATTTCGTTAAAGGGTATTACCCAACGTACGAATTTAAAAGTTTATGTCCTTATTTTTGGACAATATTGACTCTCATTTTATTATCTCCCGTGATTGTCCTATGGAAGGTAATTAATCGACTGGTAATAAAACCAATTGGTGGTACTATTAACCATACCATACATAAAGCGTTATCACAACCATCAAAACCACGTAAAGAACCGAGTAAATTCTCTAAATGGTATGATAGGAATGATAAAAAAATTGGGATATGGTTCGCAAGAATTTATTTTGGACTCATGATATTCTTATTAATTTTTGGATTAACAGTGGGTATAATTAACTTACTTCATGCAAAAGGTACTTGGTTAGGAATTATTTATATCTTTGCAGGGATTGGAGGACTTACAACAAGTGTATTCTTAATTTGGATGATTATTTCATTCTTTGAAACCGATATTTGGAAAATGATTAAGGGAATGATGTATTCCACTAAAAATAAAGTTTGTCCGATGATAACTTGGAAAACCGATGAGAATAATTAGTCATTACACATCAAAAGATATAAAATGGTTTAGACTATTTGGGTACGGACTTTCGTTTACTTCAGTAAACGCAAAATGGGTTCCATTCTCAATTAGGAATGGTCATAAAAAAACAACAAAATTATTTGGACATCATATTCAATTTTTAAAAAAATGACCGTAGATATAAACATATTGAATGATTATTTAGAGAAAGGGTTGGTGGTTAAAAATGACCACCCAAGCCTTCCTTTATCTATATACAACTACTCTCGTACCTGTCAATACGAAAGTAAGTGGGATGATATTACCAAAATGTGCCGAGGACTAATCTTAGATAAAGAAGGTAATGTTGTTGCCAAAGCATTCGATAAGTTTTTTAACTACGAAGAATTAACTTTAAATGATATCCCTGAGGGGTCTTTTGAAGTATTTGAGAAATTAGATGGTTCTTTAGGTATATTATTTTGGTACCAAGGTAAATGGATTTTGGCGAGTAAGGGTTCATTCATTTCAGACCAATCAATAAAAGGAAGAGAAATCTTAAATAACAAATACAACGTAGAGGTATTACCGAAAGGTTATACCACCGTTGTTGAGATTATTTATCCTGAAAATCGTATTGTTTGTGATTATGGTGAAGACGAAGAATTGGTTGTTTTATCCATGATAAGTAATGCCAACGGAAAGGAATTGGATTATGATTCAATGATATCAATCAACGAAGTAAGTGGGTTTCCAACCATTAAAAAATACGACGGTATCTCAGATTACGACACCCTTAAATCTCAAATTAGTGGAAATCGTGAAGGATACGTAATCCGTTTTAAAAACGGATTCAGAATGAAGATTAAAGGGGAAGAATATGTACGTCTTCATAGAATTTTAACTGGATTTTCTAATGTTGATATTTGGGAATATCTGAAAGATGGAAAAGATTTGGACGAACTTTTGGACCGAGTACCTGACGAATTTGATAAATGGGTTAAAACCACAATTCAAAACTTAAAATACGGGTGTTTTCAATTAAGAGAAACTGCAGGAAAACTTCACGATGGATTCCGTTATGGAAAATATGGTGATGTACACCCTGAACCAAGTAAAAAAGAATTTGCTGAATTTGTTATGAAACAACAAGAAGTCTTACATCCAATTATGTTCGCAATGTGGGACCGTAACAACGAAAAAGTTGACGATATAATTTGGAAGTTAATGAAACCACAATACAGTAAACCATTTTGGCAAAAAGAGATAGAACCATGAAAAATAAATTAGAAGAAATCTATGAATCTAAAATTGTACATAGTACGTTCTTAGATAAAGAATCTGTTGTTGATGCAATGACAGATTCTTATAACTTAGGAGTAAACGATGTATTAAATTGGTTATCAAAAATGGATTACATTTCGGACAACATTGAATATATAATTGAAGAATGGTATAATTTAAACCCAAAAACAAAGTCATGACAAACGAAGAAATAATTGAGGAGATTTTAATTGAAGCCTCGAATTTAGGGTTGAGGGGCGAGGTAATCACCCTATCAAAACAAATTAATGAAACTAACCCAAAAATGGATAAAGTGTCCTCAATTGAGCTGGCATTAAAACTTTGTAAAAACAAAGTAAATTAGAAATACAGTAAATAATGAAAGCAATATTAGAATTTAACCTGCCTGAAGATGATGTAGAATTTCAAACTGCAAACAATGCAGGTAAAATGAAGTCTGTTTTATGGGAAATGGATAAATGGTTAAGGGATAAAATTAAACACGCACCAGATACTATGAGCGAAGATGAATACAACACATACAAAAAATGCAAAGAGTATTTTAATGAACTGTTAAATGAAGAAGAACTTAATATTAATTAATATGGATAATAATAAATCATCAATTGAACCAGTTCCAGAAATAATAGCAGATAATAGAAGATTATGTGAAATTAGATTTGATTGCTTAGTTACCATGCATGATGTTGGATATACTAAATATAAAGGAATGTTAGGTATGGAAAAACAATCAAAAGTTCCTCAATGGTTTAAAGCACAACATACTTTAACATTAGAATCTATTAAATACATGGATGAATATCAAATAGGTTCACAAATTAAACAAATGTTTAGAGAATTAGAACAAACAATAAATCAATATGAACAATCGAGAAATTAAAAAATGTGTTTTAGAAATCTTTGACAGTTTAGTTGAAAAAAAAGGTTTTGATGATTGGTGGTATAATTTAGATGATTCTATACAAGAAGAGATTGAACAAGAAGTTGAAAATATTTTAAAAAATAGAATTAAAAAAAAAATAAACATTTTTAATTTGTAATTATGAAAGAACAATTTTTAAACTACGAACAAGCATTAGCTTTGAAAGAATTAGGATTTGATGAAGAATGCTTTGGATTTTATTACATAGATACAGATGTTAATTACAATCAAGCAATCTGTTTTTCAACAGATATAATTAATGATTTTGGTGATGAGCCTAATGATGTTTTAGCACCACTATACCAACAAGCATTTAGATGGTTTAGAGAGAAATATAATTTGTATCAAGATATAAGTGCCTTTGCTTGGAATTATGATAAAAAACAATTAGGATTTAGTATTAGAACTTATTTAAACCCTGTTAATATAGAAACAGAAAGAAAAGTTTATGGAGAAGTTTATGAAACCTACGAAGAAGCAGAACTTGAATGTCTTAAAAAATTAATAGAAATAGTAAATGAACAACATAGATAAAGAATACCAAATACTCCTAGAGTATATTTTAGGTAATGGAGTAACAAAACAAGACAGAACAGGAACAGGTACATTATCTGTATTTGGATGGCAAATCCGTCATAAAATGAGTGAAGGATTTCCATTACTAACAACTAAGAAAATGCCATTCAAAACAATTGTAACTGAATTGTTATGGTTTTTAAGAGGTGATACAAATATTAAGTACTTAGTTGATAACGGATGTAATATTTGGAATGGTGATGCGTATAAAAATTGGTGTAACCATTATAGAGAAAAAAACGATGGGTTAGAACCATGGCCTATTGAAGTTTGGTTAGAAAGATTTAAAACTGATGATGAATTTGCTAAAACATAGGGTGATTTAGCAAATTCATCATCAGTTTTAAATCTTTC
>ERZ869925.1267-NODE-1267-length-12049-cov-26.624562_pt1 | contig 12049 bp, 23 predicted proteins | sample MGYA00579311_ERZ869925 | MGnify/ENA primary metagenome ERZ869925 (study PRJEB32216, sample SAMN09231817) | wastewater metagenome | place: USA: Maryland | collected 2016-07-30 | study: EMG produced TPA metagenomics assembly of the PRJNA472060 data set (Reclaimed...
ACCGCTCTTCCGATCTGTGTAATGTTCGATAGTCGCAAAGAATGGACTCACCCCTAGTAATAACCTGGAGTGGGGGTCTAGGGGCTATGTGAGGCTCGTAGAGCGGTTTTTATTTGTTTTATGTGTTTGGTTATCCTATGTACCTATTGCCTTTGCGAGCGTTACAGGCGCGGTGGGCAGGTGCTAAAGGACTTTCTGGATTGCCTGGTATGAGGTGGTCTGCCTGTATCTGGGATCGGTCTGTAAAAGCTTGTTTACAAATGTGACAATGAGTAGCTGTCTGCCGTACCACCCTAGCCCTCTCCCGATAATCCCCCCCGTATAAAAAAGCCTTCCTAGCTTTTCTTTCTGTTGATTCAATTCTTGGGGCAGGGGTTCTTGGTTTTCTTTCTAGCCGGCAAGCATCGCAATACTCAGACCTAGCCGTAAAGATTGCTTTGCACTTGAGGCAGGGCTTAGGGAATACTCTCAATCCTTTCCCCATCCTGTACCCTTGAAGGTAACTGCTGGTGAGTCGTACACTCTCACTAAGTCTTTGACACAGTTGACACAGACTGGTGTGCGTTCGGGTTCAGTTAGCGTTCTTATGACTACCATCTTGAGGTCACAGGTCTTGCATCGGTAATCGTAGGTGGGCATTGGCTTTCTCTTATCTGTCTTGCAACTTAGAGTTTGTAAACTGTTCCAGTAAAGTCAACACCCTTGTCAAGCACAAAGGTTACAAGGCCCGGCACGCTATCCTCGCCTGAGCGTAGTCGCCACCAGCCTGAGCCGTTGTCCATAGTGCTTGCCTGAATCCAAAAGCGTGATGATCCTCTTGATGTTGAGCCAAGCTCTAGCACTCTGAGGTGATGGAAGTGTCCAGATACACCGATGGTCGCATCCCCAACAGGTTGCTTACCAAATGCTTGCTGTCGCCACCAGGTAGGCACTTGGTCAGGTCTAGGGCTTTGGTGTCCATGCCAGATACCTAGTATGTGGAACTGGTCGTCAAAGATGTCTATGGCTAATGACTCGTCATGCTTTTGAGGCTCATAGAACTTGATAGGCATTTCGGTTTCTTTTGCCAGCCTTGCGAGTGTGCGCCCGATGTGGATACCCCAGTCATCGGTTGCTGTGCCTTGCTGCTTACCCCTGACACGCCATTGGCAGTGGTTGGAGCCAACCGAAGCGTAAACAATGTCTGAGCTGTAATTTGCCAAAAGCTTTAGGTGTTCCCAAGCAAGTGTTGTGGCTAGGTCAACCTGTTGCATTGGGCTGAGGTCGTTGCTCTGGAGCTGATTGCCACCTGCGTTGTCAAAGCCTTCTACTGTGTCACCTAGATCTACAAAGATGACCTTGGCTGGCTTTTCCTTTTTCAGCAGGGCAACAAGCTTCTCTTTTGTTTCCTCTACTCTGGAAAGCAAGGCTTCAACGCCACCTCGATGGTCAACCTTGCCAACCTGTAAGTCAGACCAGAGGATCACCAACGCCTTTTCAGAGTGTGTTCTGAAGTCTTTTTTAGGCTTGTAACCTTTCTTGGCTACTGAGTAAAGCAATGGTAGGTCAATGTTTGCGAGCTTACGCCTAAAGGTAAAGCGATAGCTCGACAGCCATTCGCCGTCATAGCGTTGCCAGCGTGATGTTCGTGGAGTTCCGGTGACCTCGAACTCGTCAGGGTCAAAGCCCTGCTGCACTAGAAAGTCATCAAAGCTAGGTACACCTGATGTCGGTGGTAGTTGCGCCCAACCCTCGTTGCCATCAAACTCAAAGGCAGGTCGGTACTCTTTTGGCGTTTCTACTTTTGGTGCTGGCTCAAGATTGTCAAGCATTTTGTCCCCACTTCTTTTTTAGGGTTCGCCACTCAGTAATGAACCATTTATTTTTTTGATTGTTGCAGGATGCGCAAGCCGGAACCAAATTACCAATGGAGTGATTGCCACCCCTAGATAAAGGGACAACATGATCTAGCTGTATTGATTCATTAGAGCCACAGTAAAAACATGGCTGAGAATAAAGCCTTCTCTGTTCTTTGGTGGTTACTAGAAAAAGTCCATTTGTTTTTTTACGGACTTTTCTGAGGCGAGCATGATGTCTAACAAGTTCTTTGTTTTCTGCGAAATACTTGTCAGCCTTTTGCTTGATTGCTTCGGCATTTGCCAATCTGTAATTTTTTGCCCTAAGCAACTTCTCTGGTTTAGTCAGCTCGTAGTTGTCTTTTTTATAGCGTAAAAGGCGTTCACGATTTGCGTAGTAATAGCTTTTTTTACGAGCTAGCTCTTGCTCTCTGTTCTTAGTCGCAAAGTCAGTATGCCTAATTTTTTCACAAGGTCGGCAATAAGCCTGATAAGTCTGCTTTTGTCGATTGTTAAAGTTGTATTCAGACCTTGGCTTTGATTTGCCACAGTCAGGGCAGACCTTTATACTTTCCATATCGAAGCTCCAATCTTCGGTCATTCCCCTGGTTGTTGATAGCAATGCAGGGGTTCTAACTTTAAGTATACTATCTAGCACAGCTACACACCTTCCTGCGATGAGCAATGATTGGCTTCTCGCTAATTGGTATTCCTCTTGCGGTTAGCTCTCTAGCTAATGCTGGTGCTTTCCATGATTCATTGCTGATTGCATTTACAAGGATGACCTGATCCCTGGCATCCAGAGTTTCTAAGATAGTCCTTACTTTGCAGGATGATTTCCTCGCTTGTGGTTCCATTCCTTCTAGCATCGCTGCCCCTTTCAGTTTCTCTTATCAAGTTTAGAGCTAAATCGCCGATTTCTGGCTCAAGGTAGTGCCACTCGACTTGCATTATTCTTTCCATCAATCTTGCCAGGTTGCGGCGTATTGCCTCTAGGTCGCTAGACCAAACAAGGTTCTCATCTTTGAGCAGGTTGATGGCCTCAAAGATTTCTCGCTCATCAGCGTTTGTAAAGTGTGTCATCTCGATACCTTCCACCAAAAGGTGTGCCAGGCGTTCCTGAGTCTAAGTGTCTTGTAAGACCAGTGGATACGCTGGATACGCCAGTTGATTGGTTGCCTCTCAGCTCTATGCTTTGCCAATGTCACGCACCGCCTCAACTACCTCGACAACCCTCTCAAGGGTGTCTGTGTCAATCGTCATCCGTAGGACTGCATCTTGGTTGAGCGAGTAGATAATCTGCTCTGAGATGTATTCCTTCATCTCTTTTGATCCTTGCTCAAAGCCTTTGGCATAGCCTCTGGCAAAAGCGTGGGTTAGTTTCCTAGCCCTGCGTTCCTCTTTGTTTGGTAGCCATCCAATCATTTTTGCTCTCCTCCTACTAGTCCAGCTAAGTAATCTTGAGCTTTTGCAAATTCTGCCTCGACTTGCTCTAACCATTGAACTTTGTCCTGAGGTATTTCAAAAGCGTTTTTACCTTTATCTGGACTTATGTAAAAAACAGGCCATAGCTCTGTTTTGTAAATCTCATACCCGCTCACTTCTGCTCTCCTTTGATTAGTGCAATTACATCGTTGCAATGCCCGCCCATAAAATGTTCTTCGCATGGGCCTTTACCATGCCAATTTCTCTGTCTAGATTTGGGGTCATAATCAGGGCAGTTTGCAATGTCTAGGCAATCGTGCGACCAATGACCATTACAAATGACAGTATTTTCCTTGAGGAGCTTGATGATGCGTTCACGCTCATCTGTAACACCGTCAAGATAACCGCTGTTATACAGTGCATCACTCACTTCTGCTCTCCTTTGATTTCTTTGACCAAGACACAGGTATAGCAGTTTGTATGGATGTCTGGCGAAGTTATGTTGTGATGTATTGGGTCTTGCAGAATGTCAAGGATGTAGTCTTGCTCATCTTTTCGCCCTGCTTTGTAAGCAGCGCTATCAGGGTCAATCGCAACTGAATCTTTAGCAGCATCTATGGCAAACATGAACTCCGCTCCAGTCATTGTGATGGTGGCGTTTTGGCTTATGTAGTGAGAGTAGTTAGTCACTTCTGCTCTCCTTTGGATAAGTCAAATAGGTCAGGGTTTACTTGCTCCTCAACAAAAACATAAGGAACATACTCATTTTTTAAGTCATAGTCGTAGATTGTTTTTCTGCCTGGATGCTGTAAGCGATAGACATAAACACCACTCTGAATGTCAGTAATGCTTTGAGTTACCCAAGGCACGTGCCACTGTGGAACAAGTCCTGGTAAGGAAACAAATTCCCCATCCATTGGGCCGTTAATAAATTCTGCTGTAATCACTTCTGCTCTCCTTTGATTAGTGCTATTTCACTCTCAGAAAGACCAAAGACTCTCATTAGCTGCTCCCATCTTTCTAAGGATTCTTTGTTCCCTTTGAGTCCTTCATAGATTTCTCTTGGTTGATTTGCACCCATAACAATTTGAATTGGCTCACTCATCAAAATCCCCCTCGATGATTGTTATTGGTTGGGTGTTTATTGCTGTCTGGCAGCTTGGGCATCGCTCATAGCGAGTGATGTCATACACAGTCTCACACCAGAAACAGGTGGTCATTTCTTGTAGCTTTCTAGAATCATTGTTGCTCGATGTTCGATGTCTTTTGCTGTCTTGACAAGTTCCTCAAGCTCTCGGTTGATCATTGTTAGTCGAGCTTCAAACTCCTCTAGCTTGATGTCTAGCTCTTTAGGTCCCACAGTTCCCTCATCTCTTGTAGTTGTACTTCCATGTCTTTCTTGTCTTGGCTGTTGATTTCATCAAAGATGTCCTCAACTGTTATTGGTACACCTTGGTCTTGGTGAATCTTTATGAAGTCCAAGATGTTATCCCTCTGATAGCGAATGCCAGCTGCGAATCCTTGGCTGTATGGTGTCTTGGTCATCGCACCGAGTCCGAGTATCTAGGATCAACTTGAATCTCAACGCTCTCGATGATGTCAATGATGCGAGAGATTGCTTTGGTTGGTGTTGGGTAGGCAGCCCTGATAAGTCTTAGGACCTCATCCTTCATTAGCATCCTGCCCATGTACATACCATCAGACTTTGCCACGCTCATGTTGTACTGGTGTGGGTGAAAGTCTTGGACTGCGAACTCAAGTGGCTCAGGGTTATAGTTAGGCATTTGCTCTCATTTCTTTGTAGGTTTGCTTGATGTGTTCGATTAGCTCAATGCGAGCTTTGGCTTCGTTGCGTGTCTGGGCTGTCATGCCTGGCACACCCTCTTGGAGTGTGAATTGGTTTTCAGTCCAACGCTGTGCCTCGGCAATGATGCGCTCGGCAAGTTCTTTCTCGTTCATTTGCGCCTTCCGGTAGTTAGCGAGTTGACTGCCACAAAGAAAGCGACAAGCAGACCTAGGACTCCGAGTGTGTAACCCCAGCCGAGATGTATCTCTTGTATCTGCCAGCTTGCGAGCATGATGCCGGTTAGTGCCATGAAGTAAAGGATCATGGTTTTCATTGTGATGCTCCTATCTAGCCCCCCTTGGGCTATGTATTCAGGATACACAGATTTTGGATAATTTTGGGAGATTTTGAGAGATTTTTGCCGTTTTCTGGCAATGTTACCTAATCGTTATAAAAGCGTTTTGACCTGTATTGTTGCCCCTGGCTCGATGCCCTCGGCGTACAGCTTCCTAGCTGAGATGCGCACAATGCGGCTATCATCCACCACGATCCCTGCATCAGTTAGGGCATCACCGACAGCCCTGATCAATTTGTCGGGTGGTCAGAGGTCGGGGGCGACTGATGGAAGCCCCCGACTCACAGTTTTACCTTTAGGCATGTAGAAGTTGACTATCAGCTCACAAGGCTCGTCTATGGGTTGCCAGTTATCAGGCAGGGTTGCGATTGCCTCTTGGACTATGGCTTTACGCCACGCCTTGTGCTTAGAACTATTGACTTGGACTATTCGCCCGTTCATTATTGCGTGTGATCCTTGGCTGGCAGGGTCGCCAGTAACGCTAAGGCTTACCTCTGCCATAAAGCTCCCATGCTCCTAGTATGGCAGCCCAGACATAAAGTAAACCGAAGGCTAGCCCCAGACCATCAAGAACGCTTTTAGGTTGCGTAGATAGGTTTATTAGTATGCCGGCGGTGAGGGCAGGGACTAGCCAACGGAGATTTTTCATTAGAAGGGACTTGGTTCCCTGTGAGTTGGTTCAAAGATGTCCTTGATGATTTGCATAGGCTCGGCAGGAACTACTAAGGGGTTGTTGATGCTGACCTTGATGGACTGCTTAGCCTCGCCTTCCTTGTTGGTCCAGTTGTCAATCTCGGAGCTGTAAAGACCCTCGACCTGAACTGTGTCGCCTACCTCAAGCGTGGTTGGCTGCTTTAGCCAGACTGTGTATCTCTTGTTGATGGTGTCGCCTGTTTTGGTTTCGTAAGACTCAGTTACCTCAATGCCTTTGCCTTCATAAAAGACTCTGGTTATTGATCCCTTTACCTTGATTATTGCCATCTCTTTATTTCCTTTCGGTTTTGTTTTTTTACTCTAGTGGTCACCAGCGACATGGTTGGGATTGGTGCAGTCGCTATGCCCACAAGTTCTAATGCCAGGTAGGACTGGCTTGCCGTCAAAGATAGGGATGGTGAGAGTAGCTTTGTCAAAGTCGCCCTGCCAAGGGATGCACTTCTCAGACCCATACTTAATGACCAAGGCTCGGTGCATCCGACAGGATTGGCACTTGAGGTCTTTACGCTTTCGCTTATGCGTATTGACCTTCCAAGTTGCTCCACATCGGCAACAGAGTGCCACATTGTCATCCACCCCATAAGCCTACCCAATCACTCTGGAAAGGTGACCCTCAAACTTGAGTGCTACCTCACCAAGTCCACCATGTCGGTTCTTGGCTACCTTCATTATCATCTGGCTCTTTTGCCAGTCGAACTGATCTTCCTCGGTCCTAACCCTGTGTAGCAAGATAACAGCATCTGCATCCTGCTCGATACCACCTGAATCTCTCAGGTCTGCCATGTCAGGCTCAGAGTCCTTGCGTTGCTCTGGTCCTCGGTTGAGTTGAGCTAAGGCTATCACCGGGACATTCAAATCCCTTGCTAGGTTCTTGAGTCCGATGGAGATGTCGGTAATCATCTCGTATCTCTTGCGACCCTTTTCGGTGTCTTGGATAAGGCCTAGATAGTCAACGACTATGGCCTCAAGTCTGTTGTTGCCCTTTACGCTGTTTGCGAGCGCCCTAATCTGTAAAAGGTTTTGGCCTGACTTGTCATGGATAGCAAGCTGGTGAGATTGGATGTCTTGCCTGACTGCTGCTATCTTGTCCCACTCGTATTCTTTGAGGTTTCCCTTTTCAATGTTGCCAATGTACACCTCAGCTTCCATGCTGATGATTCGGTTGTAGAGTTCGTTCTTGCCCATCTCAAGGCTGTGAAAGGATACAGGGCCTTGCTTTGATAGCTCCCAAGCAATCTGTAAACCAACTATGGTCTTACCCACACCTGGTCGAGCGCCGATGATGTATAGCGCACCTGGTCGGAATCCTGCGATGATGTCGTTTAGTAGGGGCCAAGGGCTGTTGGGGTAGTGCTTTGGCTTGTCTATCTCATCAAGGTAGGGCAACAGCTCATCAGCGACATAGCTTGGCTTGGTTGCCGAGTTGCGATCAATGAGGTCATCAATTTCTTTTTTAGCTGTGTCGAATACTGTCGCTAGGTCCTCATGCTGAGCCTTGCTGTGAATCATAGTTCCGGCAACAGCTAACCTGCGCCTTGTAGCTTCCTCGATTACCTTGCTGGCGTAGAACTTGACAGAGGCAGCAGTTGGGGTTGCTGTGATTACATCGTGTAGATAGCTAGCCAGCTTTGGTAGCTCAGCACCGACTGTCAGCACATCAATCGGTTTGCGACTTGCCTTCATCTCTAGCAGGGTTTTATAGATGCGCTCGTTTTGTAGATCATCAAAGTCCGCTGGGCTGAGGGTTAGTTCCTCAAGTGCCTTGCCATTGGTCAGCAGAATTGACCCGATTACTGACTGCTCAAATTGTGTCACTTGACCCTCCCTATGAATAGCTTAGGCAATGGTTTTGCTTCAGCGACCTCAACACTCTCATAGAGTTCCTTGTTTAGCCAAGAGGCTGGGTAGGGAATGTATTTTGTGTCTGGCAACTTTCCCTCGGCGTAGGCTTTGGTCAGCTTCAATAACTCATCAGCGGTTTTCTTTTTAGTTGCTTTATTCCAAGCTTTTAGAGCATCAGCTTTGGCTATCTTTTTTGGGTAAAGATTCCAAAACTCATCAAAGCTCTCTAAGTGTTTTTCTTTATTTTTAGTATTCTCTAAGTAATTAGTATTCTTAATGTCCGTTGGCTGTTCCATAGTGGAATCACCCTCGCTGGAGTCATCCGCTACGGAATCAACCGCCTCTGGGTCCAAGATGTGAAACGATGTGGGACCGAACTGCCCATTGTCTTTCTTGGTTCTTTCGGTCTTTAGCCAACCCTTGTTTGTGAGTATCTTGATTGCCTCATTGATCGCATAACGACCCAAGGTGGTCTGGCGCTCTATCTGCCCATAGGTCAGCTCATAGCCTTCCTTGTGGCTCATAAGGTAAGCAAGCAACCTAAAGGCGTTAGGACTTATCTCAGGGTCCCTGATGGCGCTGTTAGGAACCTGGGCAAAGGGCTGTGAGTCATGCCGATAGATTTTGTAAACGCCACTCATGCGACACTTGCCCTATCGAGCATTACCATCATTACAGTCGGTGTAATTGTCTTGGCTTCAAATGCCTCTTTGACCAGCATTGCCCAGTCACCGGCATCGAGTCCGTAGGCTTTGTAATCCATCTCAGCCATAAAGATGTTGCCGCCGTAGTATTCAAGAATCTCGGCGAGTGATTTATTTTCCCAGTTAAACACTAAATGTGCCTCCTATCTAAAGTCGGCACACTATACTTGGTAGTGATGCCAACAGCCTTATTGTTGGTTATCAACGCCCTCTAGGAGTTCACCTTCTAGGGGGCATCTTTTTATTTAGTTATGTCTTTACTGTACCACTTCTTTTGTATTAGGTCGGCTAGGAGTTACACCTAGTCCTGCGCCAGTTATTTGCGCCGCTCTCTACTGAGCTACCGACCTAGTGGAGCTGTTGGGAGTTGCACCCAAGTCCTAGTCAGATTCCTCATCGGCTTTACTGATAGTCGAGTCTAATCCAGCCCCTTGCTTGGACTCTAGCACCTAATCGAGATTATCCTCGGCTTCAACTAGGTCTTTTGTAAAGTCGTCATTGAGTAGCCACCAGCCACCATGCCCAAAGATAGGCACTTCAGTTGGCTTCTCATGTTGCCTGAGTTTCCAGCCAAACTGCCTACCCAGCTCAGCAAACTTGGCATTGCTCTCTAGCAAGCCGTTAGCCTCAGCGCATAGAACGATGATGTTGCTAGGTTGCTCAGCTAGATGGTTCTTGCTGCCCATGCCCCTGTTTAGCCGGTGATGAGGTATCAGGTCATCGCCTGTCGAGCCACAATGCCAGCACCCACGATCACGCTCAAGGTACTTGTCGAACTGTTTTCTATTCATCCCAAGGGTCGTATTCTTTAGCTGGCATCTCACCAGGTTGAAAGCCGATTGCGATTTGTGTGTCAGCTAATCCAGATGTAGGCGTGTCGGTTATGTCGGTGTTGTCAGAGCAGGTGTGTTTCTTTCGCCACTCTCGGACTAACTTGATTGCCTGAGCATCGTCAGTCTTGAACTTGGCTCCACATGAGCAGGTTTCAGCTATCACCCGATAAGGCTACCAGCTAGGCGTTTCTCCACTGAAGTTCGACATTCTTGCTGATGACTGCCATCATGGTTGCTTGGTCGGATAAGGCCCTCATCTTGGTCTTGACCCTGTTGTATTCAGCCCTTGCTAGGTCAGCCTTTAGCTTTTCCTCTACCGCTTGCAACTTAGCCACAGCTTGCCGGTCTGCGACTGTCCCAGAGTTGTTTAGAAACGCCAGCGACACAGCTCGGTCATACGCCGATTCAGCATCAGCCAGCTTGCACTCGGCATCGTAGAGAGCGTTAGCTCCCCTGTCCATCTCCCTGGTCAGCCTTTGTAGTTCCTCGACTATGTGGCTCGGTGTAATAATCTCCATTTTTTAGCCTCTCAGCTTTCTCTCTTTGTAACTTCCAAATGACACTTATTGAATCGAAGTCGCCTATCTCAAACTGCTCTTGTAGGCACTCTTGAGTTTCAAGAATTGAGGCCAGCAGAATCCTCTTTGCCTGTAAGTCCATTAGCTATTGCCTTGATCTTGTCGAGTGTGTCATCGGTTGCGCCACCTGTCTTAGCTTGGCTGTATAACAATCGTAAACCCTCGATGTCATTGCCTAATGCATCAGCCATCGCTAACCAATCTTTAGCAGTTGCTTTTGGTCTTGCATCTCTGGCAACCTTTTCCATCTCCTCTCGGCTGGCTCGTTTATTACCGGAATAATTAGCGTTGGCTAATGCTCGGCCAATGCTGCTCGTTTCGCATACTTCTAGTGCCGATGTAGCCTGTGGACCTTTAGCCGAGTCAACCTCAAACGCTAGACCTGTTGCCTTTGGCAAGTTCTTTTCTTGGTCCTCAGCGGTTAGGTAAACATAGCTCTTAGTAACCCAAGTGCCAACCTGTCGGTCTTGAATTGTGGTGATGTTGTCGGTGACTATGCGACCACCAGGGTTGTCCTTGTAGAAACGCTTGATGCGTTGCTCAACAGTTTCATAGTCATTGAGGTTGAATTGTGGCATTTATTTCCCTTTCTCATGGTGTAAGTATGGTGCGCCACCAGCTCTTGATCTAAGGCTGAGCAGATGCTCACCATAGATTAGACCTCGCTTTGCTCCATCCATTGCTTTTATAACTCTAGCTTTTAGCTCTGTTGTTTTAGCGGTAGCCTTCTCTAATTCATCAACCGAGTTTATGTAGTGCATCCCTAAGTCGTCAAGGTCAACCTCGGCATCTGTGATGTTAGGTGACAAGGCTCGGACTGTTTCTAGTGTCGAGTTGCTACCATCCCAGTCAGGCATTTTCATGTCTAGGCAAGCTTGCCGAAATCTAAGAGCAGACTGCCAAAGTGTTTCAGCCTCGAACTCATCCCACTCAATGTCAAACTCCATGTAGCTAGAACCTGCTAGCGCTACTAGCTTGGCTTGTCTGATTCCAAATACCTTCATATACCAAAGCACTTGCGCTCTGTAAGACTGTGGGACACCTGACCAATAATCTCTGCTGAACTTGACCTCAACGATTCCCCAGTTGCCCTCAGCATTTTTGTAAAGTCCATCAGGGTTAGACCTAGCCCAAGGGTTTTCTTTATTCGCCCATGTTCCTGTTTCGTAGATTTCTAATTCAGGATGCTCGTCAGCAAACAATGACAAGATTGGTGATTCCAAAGCTGTGCCAAGTTTCATACTCATGTTGGGTGTTATTTCGTCAGGTATCTGACCTGTCTTTTTTGCCCACAAAGTTATTGCGCTAGTCCATTGTGACAATCCTGCACAAGCAGCTATATCAGAGCCACCAATCACACCTGGCTCGTTGCGTAGATCGTGCCACTCTTGACTGCCGTTGGCAAAGTCACCTAGTAGGACTGCATCAAGCAACTCATTTGTTTCTGCTGGTAATTTATTTACTGGCAAGGTTTCCCTCTCTTTTCCTTGTCGCAAGGCCACGCTAACTCTCTCGGCGTGGCTTTGCTTTTCTCTGTGCTTACACCCTATGGTGTACCTATGACATTACGCCAGATTGAACGCAAATATATTGAGTTGCAGGAAGCAATAAGAAACAATGACGGCGTTCAATGCGCCTCGGTCCCAGAGGTCTTTTTCCCAGAGGATGAGCATGACCTTGAGATTCGCAAGTCAATGGTCAAGGTAGCCAAAGAGGTCTGCGCTGATTGCCCTGTCAGGCTAAGGTGCTTTGACTATGCCCTGTCGGCAGGAATGCATGGCATCTGGGGTGGAACCACCCATGAGGAACGCCAAAAGCTTAGGACTTAGGGGTTCCCTTATCGGCAATCTTGCCAAAGCTCTTGTTTAGCTCGTCTGGGTCAATCTTGCCGTCTGCAAGGTAAGCCCTTGACAGTTCCTGAGCCACATCAATCACACCAGCAAAGGCAGCCATAGCCACAGCCTGAAGTACCTCAAG
>ERZ869925.1268-NODE-1268-length-12034-cov-3.743384_pt1 | contig 12034 bp, 19 predicted proteins | sample MGYA00579311_ERZ869925 | MGnify/ENA primary metagenome ERZ869925 (study PRJEB32216, sample SAMN09231817) | wastewater metagenome | place: USA: Maryland | collected 2016-07-30 | study: EMG produced TPA metagenomics assembly of the PRJNA472060 data set (Reclaimed...
CGCTCTTCCGATCTGGGCTGCTGGTCAAGCCGTCCGTGGGCGGCATGCCGGGCTATGTGACGCCTGAATCCTATGGCGCCGTCGGTGTGCTGCCGGGCCTGCCGGCAAACGATTGCAAGACGGCGTTTCTGGATGCGCTCGCCACGGGCCTGCGCGTGCAGGGCAATCCGTCCCTCGTCTACGGCATCAATGGCACGATGACGATCTGCACGACGGGCAATTCGGCGTGGCTGGCGCGTTGTACTTTCGAACAGCTCAATCCGAACGATTCCGCGCGGCGCACCTTGTACGCCAGCGGCGGCGTGCAGGTGGTGCTGGAAGACGTCACGATCAACCGCGCCGGCGATGGCAATGGCGGCTCACTGACGGACGCGGCCGGGATCTGGCTGGCGAATGTGACGCGCGTCTTCCTGGATCGCGTCGAGGTCTATGGCGACGACAAGGGCACGGGCGTCATGTGCGCCAACTGCTCCAACGTCACCGGCCGCGACATCTATGTGCACGACATCAAGGGCGGATCGTCAGCGCATGCAACAATCACGGACGATGTGGTCTCCGGCCTGTCGATCTTCGGCTGCGATCGCGTCTATCTTGAGAATCCGCGGGTCGCGAATCTCACGACGGAATGGAGCGGCCAGACGGAATGGGCGCGCTGGACGCGCGGCATCACTTTCGGGCAGGGCTCGGACGGGGCGCGGCGCGTCACGATCGTCGCGCCGATGGTCGACGGCACGGACGAAGCGATCGATGTGACCGGCGGCGGGAACGTGCGTTATGGCTGCATCATTGGCGGCTATTCGAAGGACGCGCTGACCTACGGCATCAAGTTCGCGAACAATCCGCAATTCTGGACCGTGCACGGCTTCATGGCCGAAGGCTCGGGCCTGCACAATTGTGTCATCTCCGGCAACGCGGCCCTCTCGCCGCAGACGTCGAAGATCATCTTCAACGCCTGCATCTTCCTCGGCGTCGGCCGCGTCTCGTCTTACTGGCGCGATCAGGGCCAGGAAAACTGCGGCGCGAAGATCCTGAACACCGCCACGACGGACTGGCCGCGCGAGGTTCTGTTCAAGGATTGCTTCTTCGACGGCGCCGGCGGCCAGATGAAATACGCCATCTACAACCAGGCGACGATCGGCGGCCAGGGCGAGCAGTGGATTGAACAGGACGGCTGCCACGTCGCCAATCTGATCAGCGGCGGGCGCGCTTTCTTCGGCCTGCATCAGGGCTTCGCGGAACGCCGCAGGTCGGCGGCTCTGGCTTGCGCCTCCGGCTCCTGGGTGGATCTGGATTTCGACACGTCGGGCCTGAAGGAAGGCATGGCGTCCGCCAGCGCGGGCTCAAACATCATTCGCTGCATGCGCGGCGGCATCTATCAGATCAGCGCCTCGATCCTGTGGGATTTCGTGGCCGGCGGCTCGCGCATGGCGCGCCTGGTGCGCCAGCGCACGGGCGAGGGCGGCTTCACTGAAGTGCCGGGCACCTATCAGCGCGTCCCGCCTTTGGGCGCGGGCCAGATGGGCGTGCCGTTCTCGGCGCTGGTCGAGGCGAACGCCGGCACGCAGCTCAAGCTGCAGATCCAGCAGGATAGCGGCTCCAGCGCCAACGCTTACGGCACGGCCGTGATCGCGCTGGTGCAGAAAGGAACGACCTTCTCATGACGCAGGCCTTCAATCCGACGCTGCCCGATTCCACGCCGGTGCGGGATTCGCGCGCGCCGCTGATCGAGAATGACAACACGCTGCGCAACAACTTTCTGGGCACGTCGCACCCGGCCTCGCCGGTCGACGGCCAGTTTTCCGCGCGCTCGGATGAAAGCAAGCTCTACATTCGCTGGGCTGGCGCGTGGAACCAGATCGCCGGCGACGGCGCAATCCTGTTCAGCCATCTGGCGGCGGCGGCGTGGGATTCCGACCCGACCCTTGCGGCGAACTCGAACGTCAAGCTGCCGACGCAGGGCGCGGTGAAGGCCTATGTCGACAATCTGCTGACCGGCATCAAGTGGAAGGCCAGCGTGCGCGCTGCGACCACGGCCAACGGCACGCTCGCCAGCGCCTTTGCGAACGGCCAGACGATCGACGGCGTGACGCTGGCGACGGGCGACCGCATCCTGCTCAAGAATCAATCCAGCGGCGCGGAGAACGGCATCTATCTGGTGAACGCCTCCGGCGCGCCCACGCGCACGGCGGACGCGAACGCCGATGCGGAGATGCTGCAGGCGACGGTCTTCGTCGAGGCGGGCACGGTCAACGCCGACACGCAATGGACCTGCACCAACAACGCCATCACGCTGGGCTCCACGGCGCTGACCTTCGCGCAGGTGTCCGGCGCGGGCACCTACACGGCGGACGGCTCGACGCTGCAGCTGACGGGCAACGTCTTCTCGATCGCCGACGCCGAGCTGCTGGCGATCGCCGGGCTGACCTCGGCCGCCGATCGCCTGCCTTACTTCACGGGCGCGGGCGCGGCGTCGCTGGCGACGTTCACGGCGGCCGGGCGCGCGCTGGTCGACGATGCGGACGCGACCGCGCAGCGCGCGACGCTCGGCCTGGGCTCGATGGCCCTGCAGGCCGCCAGTGCGGTGGCGATCACGGGCGGCACGATTGCCGGCGTTTCGTCGATCGATCTCTATTCGGCGGATGCGGGTGCGGGCGCAGGGCCGATCCTCACCTTCACCCGCGACAGCGCCAGCCCGGCGGCCGATGACGTCGGCGGCAACATCGTCTGGAAGTTCCGCGACAGCGGAAACAACGACACGACGTTCGCCGATTATGCCGGCGTCATCATCGATCCAACAGATGGGAGTGAGGATGGCGGGGTGCGCTGGCGCACGATGGTCGCAGGCGCGCTGGCGACGCGCATGACGCTCGGCGGGGGCCTGGTGCTCGGCGCGACGGGGACGGATTTCGGCGCGGGCACGATCAACGCCACGAACGGCTTCTATTGCAACGCCAGCAAGGTGGTTGGCGGGCGGCTCACCGGCTGGGGCGCGTGGACGGGCACGGCAGTGCGCACCTCCTTCGCGACAGGCTCGGCCACGACGCTGGATTGCGCGCGCGCGATCAAGGCGCTGATCGACGATCTCATCACGCACGGCCTCATCGGCCCATAAAGAGAAGGACCATCACAATGACGGATCAAACCAACGCGCCGGACTGGATGCTGGCGGCGCAGAACGAAGTCGCGGCCCAGCTCGGCCGTCTGACGATCGACAACGCCACTTTGCGCGCGCAGGGCCGGGCGCAGGCCGTCGAGCTGCAGCAGCTCGGCGCGGCGCATTCAAAGACGCTCGCCGAACTTGCGAAGGCGCAGGAAGAACTCTCCGGCGCGAAGGCCGAGCTGAGCCTTCTGAAGGGCGTGAAAGCGCCAGCGGATGAAGCCGCGCCGGCGGGCCTGCCCGCGCACGACGCGCAGGGCTGAGGAGATCGCCATGGAACTGTCCAAGCGCGATCTCGAACGCCTGCAGGGCGTGCATCCGGATCTGGTGCGCGTGGTCGAGATCGCCGCCGCGCGCACCTTCATGCGCTGGGGCGTGTTCGAGGGCCTGCGCTCAATCGAGCAGCAAAAGAAATACTTCGACGCCGGCAGAACGCTGACGATGGAAAGCCGCCACCTCACCGGCCACGCCGTCGACCTGGTGCTGCTGACGCCGAAGGGCGCGTTCACCTGGGAGCCGTGGAAGGCCTATTTCGAACTGGCGCCGGATGTCCTTGAGGTCGCGTCGCGCCTGCGCATTCCGCTGCGCTGGGGCGGCAATTTCCGCAAGCGCGACGGACGCCGCTGGTTCGACGGCGCCCACTTCGAACTCGATCGCGAATTCTATCCCGACCAGCCGGCCGCGGCGGCCGCTGCCGTCGTCTGACTTACGCCGCACAAGGAGAAACCCATGGCCGATCAAGCCGACCTTCCCATGAACACCGGCGGCGCGGCCGGTGAACCCAAATCCGCGCTCAAGTCCAAGACGATCTGGTTCATCGCCGGCGCTGGCGTGATCGGCATCGTGCGCGACATCGCCGCGACCAATCCTGAATGGGGCTGGGTGGCGGAACCGCTCAACCAGCTGCAGCTCTTCGTGCTTGGCCTCGCAGGCATGGCGCGTGCAACCGCTACCGCGCCGCTGAAATAAGCCCATGCAGTGGCTTGACGTCATCAAGGCGCTGATCGCGCTGGTCGCCGGCATCGTGACGTTCCTTCGCGAGAAGAAACTGATCGAGGCCGGCGCCGCGCAGGCCGTCGCCGCCGCACTGGAGCAAGCGGACAATGAAATCAAGAACGCCAAGGCCGCGCGCGCGCGCATTGCTGCTGACCTTGACGCTCATCCTGAGCGGCTGCGCGACCCTGACGAGTTTCAACGGCCGCCCGAAAGCGCCGCCGCGCGAGATTCCACAACAGAAAGCGGCGATCGACCCCAATAAGGTCGCCTGCGGATCGTTTGAGCCGATTTTGTGGTCCCCTCAGGACACGGATCAAACTATAAAGCAGATCAAGACTCACAACAAAGCGTGGGTGGCCTTGTGCCGGAAGGAGAAGTGATGAGCGCCTTTGGCCCGTTTCTTCGGAAAGTCGAAAACGGCTTTCTGTATTGGTGCGAAGGCTGCGGTCATGCGCATCGCGTACAGGTGGGCGCTTCGTCGGGGCCAAACTGGTCGTTCAATGGCGATCAAATAGTTCCGACCTTCAACCCCAGCGTCCGCGTATTCACGCCGGCGATGCCGCGCCATGTCGACAGCGACGGAACGGAGTGGGAGGCCACGCCGGAGCGAACAGATTGCCACCATTTCGTCAAGGAAGGGCGTATCGAGTATTGCGGCGATAGTGCGCACAAGCTGGCTGGGCAGTCTGTTCCGATGACTCCTTTCCCCGGTGACTATCATTACGGAGGCGAAGCGTGAGCGATTCCGTGCAAACGCCGCCCGCCGCGCCGGCGCGCGATCGGTGGCATATCGTGAAGGATGTGCCGCTGGCGCTGATCGCGACGATCGCGCTGCAGACCATTACCGTCGTCTGGTGGGCCTCCGACATCAACACGCGCGTCGCGAAGCTGGAACCGGCGATCACGGGCGCGGCGGACGATCACGATCGCCTTGTGCGCGTCGAGGAGAGGCTGCTCTCCACGAACGAATTGCTGCAATCGATCGACAAGCGCCTTGAGCGCATGGAAGAGCGCCGCCGGTGATCGAGGCGCGCATTGCGATCACGCTCCTCGCGATCGCGGTGCTGATAGAGGGCTGGTTCATCCTCCGGCTGATGCATGACCTGGTGAAGCTGGAAGCGAAACAGGCGCAGGATCACGCGGCCGTCGCGGCGGCGGCCGACAAGGCCCGCAAACTCGGCGAAGCGGCCCAGCGCCGCCTCAGCCGTCTCAAGCAATCCCTGCAGGGAGATCTGAAATGAGCAAGAAGACGTCGAAGCGCATGGCGGCGATCGCTGCGCGCGTCATGAATGGCGGCGACTGGTCGACAAAGGACGTGAAGGCGCTGGCCGCCTGCGTCCTCGCGCAGGTTGAAAGCGAAAAGTCCGCCGCCGAATGCGCCAAGGAGCGCTGCTCCTGAAATCCATGCGGCATTTTCGTCGAACGTCTTGGAACATCGCCACTAGGCCATAGTTTCGGTTGACACGCGCCTCTAAAGGTTGCTTTTCACGTTCGGGGAGAGTCAGCACGATTCATGCTAATGGCGAGTCGCCTGAGTCTTTAACGAATTGTCAATTGAAAAGTAACGCTCTTAGCGTTATTTAATGGTGTGTAGCGACGGCAGTCGCCGCCGCGCACGTTAATGTCAGAAAGGAGGCGAGGTGAATGGTAGAAAAATCGGGTGAGTGCCATGCGCTCGCAGCTTTGTTCGCCGAGAAATCGAAGACGGACGGCCTTGAAGACGTTAAGTTTTTTGTGGCGGCCGTAAGCGAGTTCAGCGCGGAGGAAATCTGCGGCGAGGTCAACCGCTTGTATGAGGCTGTTGCCGCGGGAAGGGTCGAGACATTGAATTTCGGCGATTTGGCGTGGCAAAGCGCCTAACAGGCGATTGTAAAAGCTCATCTTAAGCATATAAGAATGCCCCCGCGCGTGTTGCGGGGGCATTTTTTGTTGGTCACGATGGACGGCCCTGCCGCAAAACTCCTCCATGCATATTCTTGCGTTCGCCGCGTCAACAATATGTATTGGGCGCACACCACGGCTGACTCAGCTGGAGGTGTATCGGTCGAAAACCTGGAAAAGGCAGTGACTATCATCACTGGCTTGCGGGTCGAAAAATACCTTGTGGACTTTGAAGCGGCCGCGGTGCGAGGGGCTTTCGAACGGTATCCTGACCGCGTGAAAATCTATGTTCGCCGGTCTCAATCTGGTCTGTGGATCCGCTTTACTGTCGTCAAGGAGCTGTGCCACGCACTTTGTGATTTGCCGGATACATACTCGGTAGACGGTGTGAAGACGATTCAGGGTTTGATGAATCACGGCGACTTTCTCCCGACCGAGCACATGGGCGGTGAAGTGCAGTCCGAGCGCATCGCTGAACTGATGGCTATGGAGCTTCTATATCCGTTCGAAATTCGCGACGGTGATCTGAAGGCACGTGATGCCGGCGTCGAGTCCGTCAGAACGCTGGCGGACAAGCGGGGCATCCCAGGGGTTTGGGTCGAAAGGGCATTGGAGCCACACTTTGGCAAGTTTGCCAAAACGATGTGGCGCATTCTCGACAACGTCGCCGCTTCAGAGGCCGATGAGTGATGTAGAGTCCGGTCACAACCGTATATCCAGTGCATTGATTACATGGTCAGCTATCTATTCCGGGTCCGGCGCGGCGGCGAAACCCTTTTCCAGCGTGAAATCACGCTGGCGCCCGGCCGCTCCTTCCGCCGGGACTTCACAGACGCGCTGGCGGCCTTCCGCCAGGCGCAGCCGGACATCGCGCTGCACGATCCTGGCGTGACCGTGGATCTGAACCCCAAGGCGGACGCCTAGGGCTCACTGCCGCGTCTTGCCGGCGCCTTCGATCGTGCCGTCTTCCTCGGCGCGCAGCCGCAGGAAGTGACAGGCCTCGCAGAAACCCACGCACTCCAGATCGCCGGGGCAGGCGTCGGGGCAATCATCGGCGCAGGTGCAATAGAGGAGGTCCGGCTCTGCCGGGTCGAGCTTCACGCCGCCCAGCGGCACGGCGCCGTCTGGCGGATAGTTCCGCCGGCCGCGCGGGGTGGCCTCGATCGCATAGCCGTCGGGGCGGCCGTGAATGAACGGCATCGACGTCTCCTTGGCGCTATTCGCAGGGCCCTAATTTAGGGCGGCCCTTCCACCATCGGAAGTCCCTCGGGCGCCGCCAGTGCCGCGTGACGGCCGTCGCCCGTCCGCCGCAGCCGGGCTTACGTGGATCGTCCGGATCGCCGCAGCGATAGATGCGCGCCATCTTCTCCAGCCAGCAATCCCCGCCGTGGCGCCAGTGCGCCAGCAGGATGGGGACCATCTTCGCCCGGCCGCAGGGGCATTCGACTTCGAGGTAGGTGACGCCATGGCGCGCAGCGCCCGCGATCGTAGGCGTCATGGGTGGGCGCCTTGTGCCCATGTTGGCGGCTCCTGATGCCGCAGCGCCCTGTGTGATGCGTTCTAAAAGGCGAAACTCGCCGTGAAAAGTCACAAACGGGAGTCACAAACGGCCAAATCGGGAAGGCGAGAAAATCGCCGAAGCCGTTGATTTCATTGGTCGGAGCAGGGTGATTCGAACACCCGACCCCTACGTCCCGAAAGTCTCGGTTGACCCATAATGCACTGTTTTTGTTGAACAGCGGCAGATCAAAACAGGCACAAATGGGGCCCAAAACGCCCCAGAGTCACAAACAGAGTCACAAACAGAATTTCCATTCTCCACTCGCCCGATAGGGATTGGCCTAGCGCGCCCTGGCCAAGATCCAGAGCGCCATGCACAGTGCGGCCACAGCGCCTGCGGCGATCAGAAGGGCGAGGGTCAGATACACGTCTTTCATTCAGCGCTCCGGCAGGGGCAGGGCGATTCACCCTGTCTTCCCGCTCAGGATTCCCCCGGCGCGCTGACAACGCCGTCAACACCCCGCTAGCCTTTCGCGCGCTTCGCTCGATCGCCCGAAAAGAACGCTGTGAGCGCCGGCCGGCCTTCTGTTCGCTCAGCTGCCATGCGCCGGGGTGTGTCCGCCACTTCGACATAGAGATCCGTGGTGTCCTGGTCGCTGTGCCGGGCGAGGGCGCGCGCGAGCGCAGAGCCTGAGCCGATCGCGACGTCGGTGATGAACGCGGCCCGGATGTCATGCCAGCGCCAGCGGCGGCCGTGGCGCTCTTCCACGGCGTCCATCACGCGGGTCCAGGCCGTCTTCGGCGACCCGATCGGCTCCCATTTCAGCTTTGCCTGTTCGGCCGGGTCCTTGCGATAGGGCCGGTACGTCACCAGGTGACGCACGCCGCGCGCCTCCGCCTGCGCAATCAGCCGTTCGACATACGCCATGCCGTCGCGGCCGGCGGGCAGGAACGTGTCTTCGCCGTCCTTCACGTCCTCAGCGAACAGGCGGATTCCGCGGGCCTGGCGATCGACGTTATGGATCTGCAGGCTGAACGCCTCGCCCTGACGGAAGCCGAACAGCAGCGTGAGCGCAACAGCTTCGCAAGAGTGCTGTGGCAGGTCTTCCAGGATCTCGCTCAGCACGTTGTCAGGGATTGGCCGCGCCTTGCGCTTGAGCGTTGGCAGCTTCGGCACGCTAGGCGGCTCGGGCATGATCAGCTCGCGCGTCAGCGGATCGCGTAGCGTCGCGGCCTTGGCGATGATCTGGCGCAGGATCTCAAGATAGAGATTGGCGACGTGCGGGCCGCGCGCCTCGCCGGTCTGGCGCCAGAATTTGGCGTTCTCAGGCGCGCGCGCGTCGCGCTTTGGGCCGCCGGCCCAGACGCGCTTTTCCACGGCGATGCAATAAGCCCGGTACTGGTCGACCAGTTCCTGATCGATCTCGACGATCGGACGCGCTGGGCCGAAAAACTTCAGAATCTCGGGCAGGTAAAAGCGCTGGATATTCGGCCAGCGCGCCTGACGCTTCCAGAATGGGGTGAGGCTTGTGGCGACCTGCGCGATGGTGATGTCTTCGCCGCGCGGCAGTTTGGGCGCGATGCGGGCCTTGCGGCGTGCGACCTCGCGGGCTTCCTTGGCGGCGCGTTCGGAGGTGACGGGGGCGCCGGCTTCGTCCAGCGCATAGCCCGAATACCGCTGCCCGTTCAGCTTGAAGCCGAACATCCAGCGATCGCGCGCCTTGTTGAACCAGACGGTCATGCTTTCCCCCGCCGCGTTCTGCGGCTTTATTTGCTCGGGGGTCCAACCCCGCGCGGGCCGCACGCTACAGGATGACGCCCAAAGCCTGCAACTCGGCCATAGCGCTGGCATGCGCTGCCGTTGACGCCCGGCGCCGGGCGGCCTTCTCGCGGGCCTTGCCCTCGGACGCCGCCCGGCCGGTCACAGGGCGCGCCTGGCGCTCTTGATAGGCGGCGACGCTGTCGAGATAGATCCGGACGCCGCGCTTGCCGATCGTGAAGCTTTCCAACGCGCCGTCGCGCACCAGGCGGCGGATCTGGCTGTGGTCGCAATCGAGCATGTCCGCCACGGCGCCGACCCGCGCCGAAGGGCGCGGCAAGGGCGCGGCGATCGCCGGCGGCGGGGCGGGGCGGATGCTCACGCGGCGGCGCCCCCAGGCGCCCACGCGCGGCGCCAGCCGCGCAAACAATCATGTTCGGCGTCAGCCGGCCTTTTAGACTCTCCCCTTCCTTCGGGTGGCCTCATGGCTTGCGCCTTTTCGCTGCTGCTGCTGCAGGCGCGGCTGCTGCTGTCGCGCGCGATTTTTCAATCGCGGGCGTGAAATCGCGCCAGACGATGAGTTCGCCGCCGAACGCGTGCAGCGGCAGTTCGTAGCTTTTCTCGAACCATGCCTTCATCTCGGCCCAGTCGGAAAAGCCATCAGCGCGGGCGAATTCGTCGGCCTGTATCATGGTCGTGCGCCGGGCGATGGTATGGCCGTGATGAATTTCTATCCGGTGCTCCTCAAAGTCGAGATAGATCGGCAGGACCGATTCACACACTGCGTCGCCGATCTTGCGGCACTGCTTTGTGCGCTGAGCTGTGTAGAGCTGAAGCGCATCGCCTGGCTTGCAACGCGCGCGGGCGCGAATCGTCTGGCGCTTGGCGCCAGACTCGATCGCGGAAACGAACTGCGCCTTGAAATTGATCGCGACCATCAGCGCGCTCTCGCTTCCCAGGTGAACGTCGCGCAGCCGGTGAACAGCGCGACGTTCTTGGTCGCGGCGCTGATGACGATGTTCCGCGCGTGGGCGAGGTGCAGCAGATCCTGACCGGGGCGCTCGATCGGCACGACGAGGAAATCCGCGCCGCGATCGATGATGGCGCAATCTTGCAGGAAGGTGAACGCGCCGGGGTCGGATTCCGCGTCCGCCGGGTCGACGTGAAACAGCCAGTCCGGCACGGGGTCGCCTTTCATCTGCATGATGACGATCGGCATCGGGCGCCGCGCCGCAGCGCTGGCGGCCGGGGCGGCCTTCCGGCGAGGCCAGCGGCGGCGGCGATACAGATCCACCGCGAGCAGCGCCGCGAGCGCCAGCGCGGCGATCGTCATCGCGAGGGCGGAGCCGGGATTCATGGCTGAGGCCTTTCGCTGTGTTCGACGCCGTCGAGCAGGCGGCCGGCGGCGCGCTTGCCAATTCGCTCCATCACGCGGCCGGGTTCATCGCCGTCTGCGGCTTCGAACGCCTCCGGTGATCGATAGAAGTGGCCGCTCGGCGTGAGCCAGCCGGGCGTCTGCACTTCGCGCGCGATTGTGGCCGCAGCGGCTTCGGCCTCTTCGTCGCCGATCTCCTCGACGTAAGGACCATCGACGTCGTGGCGCCATTCTTTCCACTCGCCCCATTGCTTGAAGAAGAACGGCACGCCGGCGGCGGCGCATTGATCGCGGAGGCCACGCGCCCAGTCGGGGTGCATCGGCCGGGCGTCCTTGCCGCTCTCGCCGCCGGCGATGACCCAGTCGAGGGTTTCAAGTGGCGGTCCATCACCTGAGATGATGAAGCGTTCATCATCCCGATAATAATGTCCACCGCTGAGGGCGTTATAGCGCCAATGCTCTTCGTCCGGCGCCCCGAAGTCTGGTTTCAACGCACGAAGGTCGATCGCCCCCAGCAACGGCTCGGCGCTGATGAAGCGCTTCGCGGCGGGCGTCGCCAGCAAGAGCGGGATGCGTTCGTCGGCCTCGGCCTGGCGTTCGGTGCTGACGCCGAGCCAGACATTCTCAAGCGCCATATTCGTCGTTTTAAGCATCCCGCCCTGGCCCTCGGGCCAGCCGGCGTAGGGGCGCATGGCGTCGATCCATTTGAGGCCGCGCCCCGCCGTCAGATAGCGCTGCATCCGCTCCGCGCGTTTCGTCAGCACAAGGAAGGTGTGCCAGTGAGCGAGCGCCATGATGGCGAAGACCTTGTCGATCCATTCGTCGGGCGTGTCTTCGTGGAAGAGATCGCCCATGGAATTGACGAAGATCGCGCGCGGCTTCTTCCAGCGCAGCGGCTGGGTGAGGATGTGATCGGGCACCAGCGCGAGCTTCCCCGTCCAGACCGGCCCGGCCTTGCTGGGCTGGGTCGTGCCGCGATAGTGCGTGTCGCGCGGCGAAGCGCCGATCGAGTGATGTGTCGGGTCCGTCATCCGCTCGATCCGCGCGGCCATCTGCATGGCGTAGCAATTCGTGCAGCCGGGGCTGACGATCGAGCAGCCCACGATCGGATTCCACGTCGCGTCCGCCCATTCGATTCCGGTTTTATCGGCCATTGTGCGCCTTGACTTTCTTCGGCTGACGGACGCCCTTGATTGCGTGGGCGGCCTCCGACTGGATGTTTTCGTAGGCCATCTCCAACGCGTCGGCGTAGTCGCAGCCAAAGTCCTTCTCGGAGTTTCGGCGCAGCTGATCGGGCGTCTGATAGCTCTTCGATATCCGCTTAAGTGCGTTGTAGAGGCGGGCCTCAAGCTCGGTCGTGATCGTG
>ERZ869925.1269-NODE-1269-length-12004-cov-3.653276_pt1 | contig 12004 bp, 12 predicted proteins | sample MGYA00579311_ERZ869925 | MGnify/ENA primary metagenome ERZ869925 (study PRJEB32216, sample SAMN09231817) | wastewater metagenome | place: USA: Maryland | collected 2016-07-30 | study: EMG produced TPA metagenomics assembly of the PRJNA472060 data set (Reclaimed...
TTACTCTTTTTAAATACTCTTCTTGATTACACTGATGAACAACAACTGTTCTTGTTGCTCGTCTACGTTTGGGTGAACTTGCCATACTATTGAAAATTGTTTGTGAGTAATTACTTTTCTAACATCTCAAAAGCTTGCCCCATAATAAGAGGAGGTTGCATTATTCCTATTGCCTTCTTAATAAGAACAATTTCTTCCGCTTTGAGATCCATCAATTCCATATCCTTATTATCCCGCAGCTTTTTAAACAAATCCCATTTTTCTAGCTTCGTTTTTTCTGTGTCTCCTTGAGTTGGTGCCAAAATAGACTGAATACAAACCTCTTTTAAAGTTAATACTTTTCTATTTTTTGGATCGATAGAAATAGGTGTAATTCCATCTATTCCCGTTAATTGTACATTTAATTCAATTTTCATGATTAGATAAATTTAATTTGATAAATTGTTTATTTACGAATTTACTCCTGTTACTTCATTTACTGCTACTGAATGAGTTCCACACACCTTTAGATTAGTCGCTAATGCTAATTCTGATGTGCCTGTTTTTATCCACAACTCTAATGTATCACCAGCATTCCATCCTGTTATGTCTTCTGTTTTAGTAACATAACTATCAGTACCATCTGATTGTTCTGTTCCAACGGGCGTTCCATTTCGATATATCTTTCCGTAGGCAACATCTCCATCACTCGAAGACAAATCAAATTTAATTCTTAACGTCTGATTATTTTTAATATCAGCCCCTAATGTAATTGTCTTCTTTTTTGTATAATCGATAGCTGTGGTTGAAACAACAGCATCATGTGAAAGAATGACTGTGTCACTAACACCTAGATAAGCATAGATAAATTTAGAACCTCTCATGCCTACTTCACCATCATCATTGACATATAGATTAGTTGAATGAAGTGACCCAGATGCTCCTAGAGTAATCCCATCAGGCGACCAATCATCAAGATCATGTTTTGTTCCTGTATAAATAGCACCAGAATCAATGTTCCAGCTACCTATAAGTCCCGATGTTGCCTGAATTAATCCTTTTAGATAAACATTATCCGAGTAAAGTCCATACCCAGGCGAAGCAGGAAGTATATCATAAGAAGCTAAAGAAGCAAGATTACCTATTTGCAATTTTATAGTAGATTTATCGCCTAATGCCCATTTACCATAAGTACTTATACCGTCCATTACCCTTAAAAAGGGATTATCAGAATCAGTAGCACTCATATATATACACGAGTCTAATGATGTATTTGAAGTATGTCCAACAGCTACAAGTTCATCACCTATCTCAAATATTCCTGTATCGTCACCTGTTGTCCATCCTGCAGTTGTGGTAAAAGTAACTTCCATACTTGAAACGGAAGCAACCTGACGAACTATTTTTTTAACTATATCTCCTGTGTACCCGTTTGCTACTGTTTTTGATATATCAACTCTCTGACAAACAACAATAGAACCAGCAGTAAATGGAACCATATCATTACCTTCAGGATCATGGAAAGTTAGAACCTCTGATCCTTTTGTTGATGTTTCTATTGTTGCAATCTTCCCTGCTCCTGCACCAATTATCAACCCTCCATTCTGATAATGAAGTTGATTAATAATTAATTCATAAACAGAAAGACCTCCGCGAATAAGAACATTATTGAACTCCGCATCTCCATCAGCCTGTATCTGCCAGTTATTACCTTGCCATCCAGAAGCAAAACTAGGTTCCTGTGCTATACCATCAATCCAAAGGTTATCAGCTCCAGGATCAGACGTGCCACCGACATGAAGTCCCCCATCTAATGATATTCTAGAATTAACAAATGTCCAATGGGCTGTTGCTTCAGCTCCGGTAACACTCAATCTTTCTGTATCAGGATAAGGATTTGCACCTCTTGTATATAAAACCCATGCCTTACCTCCTACTGATACTTCATTTTGTTGTTTCCAAGCAAATGCAGCACTTTTATTTATTATCTGTCCATTTAATTCAAAATGACCAGTGGTATAAAGACGAGCTAATTCTGTACTATCATAGTTCCATACAAAATCATTACCAGAAGGATGAGGATTCCAATAATGAGCATTCCCTGTTATATACTGAACAAAGTTATTACCATTTAGTATCCCTATCTCCCCATTAACTGAAAGTGCTTGTCCTGGGGATGTGGTTAAAATTCCTACTCTATGATTACTACTCTTTATAAATAAAGTATTGGTATCGAACGATACATCACCAGTAAATACCGGAGATGCAACCAAGGCTAAAATGGTTCCACTACCCGAAGTAGTATAAGATGTACCCCATGCTGTTCCTGTACTTTTAGCTATACCAGCATCAGGATAAATCATTCCTATTGGTGTTCCTCCGCCTCCTCCACCTCCCAATGTAGTAGATCCACTATTTATAATTTGCTTATCCCTACGAATAGGTAATAATACTTTTTCAGTTATTATTAATGACATATCATTAAACTATTAGTTCTCTCGTATCTTCTATTTCTAACAAAGTAGCATCCATTACTTCTTTCCTATCATAATAGATAGCTTCAACAATATAAAAAGCCTTATCCCCTAAATGATCACTATATTTTATTAATTTCAAAAATATAGCTAGTAGGTAATTATGAACATCCAATTTTCCATTTAAAAAATATCTGGGAGTTTTATATTGACTAAGAAAAGATTGAAGTAATAATTGCATTGTAGTATATTGAGTCAAATTGGAATCTAAATCCCCTCTATATAATCCTACTATATTTGTACCAACCACCACTTGACTATCTGTTTTATAAGCACCCCTGCTACAACCGTATCTGCCTGTTCCAGTGGTTACATCTATTATAGTTGGAGATTTAGCTACCAGATTGGTATTTCTAACACCTCTTGTTTCTATCCCATTATTTCCTATTGCTACCCCACTAGCTGCATCAATAAAAGTAATTTTAGGGTCTTTTAATAATACATAATAAACAGAACCAGAACTTATTGCAGGTAAAATAGGATCAGCAAAAAAACTTTTAAAGCTATCTAATAAAGATATAATAATATTGCCTTCAATTAATTGTTCCGTGGAACTTTGTGCTAAAGGAACTATAATACTCACCTCTGTCCATCTATCATTAACATTACTCAATGTATTGTCTGCTGCAAATTCAGCATTACTAATCCCTTCTTGTCGTATAAGTAATTCTTGTTCCTGATCACCAAAAGAAGAATCTTCATTCCAACTATTTCCCCCATTCCATGTTTGTGTACCTACCTGAACAGTAATAGGAACCTTGACTTGAAATATATCAGTGGAGGAACCATCACAATAAATATTTAAAGAATTTTCTTTTGTAACAACCCAAGCTTCAAAACTAATTTTCATTCTAACATTTTGATCCTGTGTAATATTAGATAAAGGGACAGTCCATGTTATCAAATTATCACCTACTCCTCCTAATAGAATAAAGTATTCAGGAATGCTATATAGAGACTCTTTAACTGCTGCAAAGTTAGTACCTGCTGAATTAGTACTATCCCAATTTTCAAACTCTACATCCAAATTCTGCCAATAATCAGTTTCATCAGTAAAAGTACCTGTTACAGACCAATTTGCAGAATCAGCTAGATTATAATCTATTTCAGACAAAGTATATGGATCATATTTTACCACAGCTTCAATTACCGATGGAAGAATATCAAACTGAGTTCCTGTTTCTTCCCATTTAATATCATCCGCAGGAGTTGAAATATCTATATACCCACCTAAAGTGGAAATCACCGTTTCATCAGCTCCTGTAGAAGCTGTATATGATTTCCCTTTACCTGTATCATGTAAATTAATAGGATCAACCAAATAAATAGCATCCGCAAGAAAAAACATAGTTAATCCCCCTAAACCTCCAACAATACTTTCTAATACATCTCTACAAGACATTGCTTCCCCTTGTTCATCTATAAAATTCTCATTAGGTAATTTAAGATAAAGAAAAGGATTTGTTATTTGAACATTCCCATCATCAAATATTTCCAGATCATTACTTGTATAAATAGTAGAAAAAGTCATACCTAATTTACCAAAGATATTATTTAATATTGTAATAAGGGTCACTGTACCTGTGTAATAACTACCATCAGTTTCTGTATATTTAATACTTTCTAATACCTTCATTCCGTCATTACAATATACAGAAATTACCTGAGGTAAAGGATTACTATAATTCTCTTTATACAATTCTGTACTGATAAAACCCTGCCAAATTAAAGTAGTACCTGTAGCTCCGTTGTAAATCTTTACTATAAATTCTTGAGGATCATTTGTAAAAAATTCAATAAGTGATAAAGAAGATAGTGAAACTATATTAAGAACACATCCTGATCCAATAGTAGGGGTATAAATATTTGAAAGAATAGACTCTTTGGATAACTCCCAAGGTGAATCTCCTCCTTTCAAAGTAGTAACAGCTCCCGCATAATCCTTTTTAAGAATATCAATAGTGGTCTGCCCTCCACTTTTGCGGTAGTATGGAATAGTATATTTTCTTCCGTATGCCATTATCTGAATGAATTAGATTTACGATTCTGATTCTGTAAAACACCTACCAATGTCGTTCCAGCTATTGTAAATACAACTTCTCCTGACATTTGATTTCCTAATCCTGCTCCTAACATGTGATTAGGTAATACTTGAGCACCACGTGGAAGATTAACAAGTTCTGGTCCACGTTCTCCTACTAAACTCCAACCTCCGGGAGCATTGTTTGTACCGTTAGCGTGTTGTTTAATATCAAATAGCCAATCTGTTAATTTAAGACCACCCCGATCTAACAATCCAGCAGCAATATCAGCTATTCCCCCTGTTCCTCCTGATGAAAGTAATTTAAGTAATCCAAATATAACAGCTTTAGCTGCCATTTGAGCAGCCATCTGTTGTAAGGAACGAGCAAATGCTTTAGCCATATCAGCAAATGCTGATTTACTTCCTGCTGATATTGCAGTAAACATATCAGCAAATGTGTTTTCTAAGGAACTAACCACATTCTGTATATTATCAAGGGTATTCTCAAATGCTAGATTTTCAAGTAATATTTCTCTTAGTTCAGGAGACATACCACCATAATTCTGTTTTCCTGGAAATGTAGTAGGAATAGGAGGACCTACAATTGGTATACCTATATTTATCTTTAATTTTTCAAGTTCTTCCATTTTTGCTTTTGTAGTAGCTACAATATTTTCCACTTTTTTAATATAACCATCTACAGCAAGTCCTTGTCTGGTATAAAAATCAATGGTATCTTGAGTAGCTATTTTATCATAAGCTACCTCTGCTTGTCTATTCTTAATGTATTCATTAATTGCATTATTTGCCTTTTGAATGTTTAAACTGATAGTAGAACCCCATGTATTATAATCCTCAGTAGCAACCACTCCTCTTTTATACTCTGCAGTTCTATATGCCCACAATTGTTCTTGTTTAGCTATTTCCTTTTTCTTTTCAAGAACAAATGCTTCATTCTCTATTTCTTTTCTTCCTGTAGCTTCTGCATTAAGTAATTTTTCCCTTTCTAAAGCAATTCTTTCAGCAATAAATACCTTGGTGGTGCCTAATTCGTCTTGGTTCATTTTATTAAGAACACTCATCCTTTTTCCAATGAGAACATCTAACTCCATTCCCCTATCACTATACCCTAATACATTTTTTGCTTCCTGAATTTGTTGTTTAAGTTCTTTTATTTTATCAATCAAGTTTTGAATTAAAGGCCATGCTGCTGTTACAACAGCTCCTATACCTAATCCAGCAAATACAAATTTGGCTACCGATGCTGCTGCTGCTGATATTGCAACACCTAATCCTTCATAAGCAAATGTTAAAGTATTAACCGTGACCGTGGTAGCTCCTGCAACCGTTTGTGTAATTATTATACCAGCATTCCAAATCTTCCATGCATTTGAAACCATTACTATTGCTGATCGTAACCCTGACAGGGAGTATATGAGAACACTTATAAGCATTGAGAGAGGTCCTAAACCAAGGATTACTGCTGCTATAACCAATTTATGTTTTCTTTCCTCTTCACTTAGATTATTAAACCAGTTTGTTAATTTTGTTAATGCTTTTACCAAATAATCTAAAAGTGGAAGAAATGAGGTAGCAATATTCTTACCTAATGAAATCAAAGAAACCTGTGCTTGAGAAATTGCCTGATCATATCTTACTTTTATTGTATCAGCTACCGCAGCAAAAGCCTTACCTAATGACCCGGTAGATTCTGTTACCCGCTTCATCAACTCTGTATTGTACTGGAAATTCTTTCCCGCTAAGGATAAATAACCTGTTAATGCTCGTATATTAGGTAAGACATCACTTAACAACTCATCACCATATTGAGTTTGCATATCACGTAATTTCTGCATCAAGGCAATCAATCCCTTATTTGCTAGTATATTACGCAATTCTGCATAAGAAGAACCCATTTGATTAAGTGCTTTCTCTCCTTGTGTTGAGGCTGTTAATAAAGAATTAAAGACACCTTTAAGATAAACAGCAGCATTGGCAGCAGAGGCTCCTGTAAGGGTAATAGCTGCCATGCCTCCTGCCACTTGATCAAATGAGACTCCCATCTGAGCGGCAATAGGAATAAGTTGTCCCATTGCTGTAGAAAATCCTGATGCTTCTGCTTTACCTTCTCTTACCGCTGCTACAAGAACGTCTGTAGCATACGCAGCAGTTAATCCTGTCCCTCTATAAGCATTTAAAGCAGATGTGAGTACAGATGCCATTGTTTGAGTATCTCCCATACCAGCAGTAGCTGCTCTAGCAGACAATTCTAACACTTTCATTGCTTCTGCACCCTTTACACCGGAAGAAGAAATATAATACAAAGCTTCCGCAAGTTCTTTTGGACCTTTCCCAATCTGTGGGCTCATCCTCAAAATCTCATCACTAAAACCATTCACAGCACTTTGAGCCTCTCCTGTCAATCCTACAATTTTCTGTATGGCAAACTCATAATCCTTTGCCATGTTGAAAGAAGCCTTTCCTGCCATTACCATTGGATAAGTAAGTGCAGCAGAAGCTAAATAACCAAATGTACGAAACTTTTGTGCGGTGGTATTTAAAGCAGTTGTTGCTTTGTTCAACTGAGTTAAATCGAGACCGAGTGAAACTGTTAGTGTACCTATATTCATTGTTTTATTTGTTTTTTAACTGGTGGCCGTTCTACTCGTTTTACCTTCTTGTTTTGACTACTTGCTATACTCATCAACACTTCTTTCATTTCCTCAACACTTTGCTTCTTAGGCTCCTGATATTTGAACTCACCTGACCAATCTGGCATAAAATCAAGTGGACTGGTCATTGCAGGTTTACCTTTCTTCGGATCGTGGTATAATTGGTTTACAATATTAATTAATAATGATTCTAATTTTGCAAATCTAAAATCTTCCCTCCATTTTCCTATTGGATCAATTCTGTCGAAAGCTTCCCATTCACTAATCTGCTTTGATGTTAATTGATCCAATAGTACATCTGGATTTATTATTTTTAGTTCTCTGCAGAGTCTGAAAGCGAATTGCCGGGTTGGCCGGCATCGAAGTTTTTTACTAATGCCTCCTTATCTTCCTCTGATATTGCATTTAACTTCTGAGCTGCATTTATGATTATCTCTAACCGCTTGGCACTCATATTCTGGCTAAGCAATGAGAAGTCTCCTGGTAGAAATAACAGTTTACCTTCCTCATCGCATACTGTACATACAGCAAGTTTCGCTCTGAAGTCTTCTGTAGACTGCTCAAAGCTAACCACATTGCCTTTATTATCTTTGTGCTTCTTCAAAAGAGACTGTTCAAAATTATCTCTTTCCCGGCCTGTCATTTGCTTTACATAGACAAACTCTCCTTTACCTAAATCAACCTTAACCTTTTCAAGTTCTTCTTTCTGTAACAAAGCATTCCTGCTTACTGTTCTTTCGTTGTTTTCCATTTGATTATGAATTAATTGTTTGTAAATAAAATAATTCTTGATTAGAATTGTTAATGTTATGCACTTGAGCCAGATCCAGAATTTATTGTAACCTGACCACTAATCTTGAGGGTCACATCAGCTGATACCTTATCGTCAGTTGGAATACCCAATCCTAATTCTGTTACCAATGCTTCAAATTCAAACGAAGTTGATTCTGCATCCGGTAAAAGAATCTCATAGTTCTGAAGAACATCACTCTCAAAGTCCGTATTCATTAACTCGTATGTATCACGAGTAAAGTTCATCGGGAGAGCAACAGTTCCTCCATCACGAAATCCTCCAATAAAAGTACGATAACCGTCTGTTGAATCAAGAGATGTTGTTTCTATTGTATCTCTCGATTTATTTGGTCCGGTGATCGAATTAATCTCGGCTAGGTCAACCCAATTTGAGCCGTTCCATCTCCGAAACTTTGTTCCTACTCCAGCAATTGCATTGCTCATTTTTAGTACCTCCTTTTATGCAGAACGTCTCTGCAAGTTAAAGTTAATAATTAATCTACAATTTCCGTTATCATCCCAATCCAGCAGAGCGGGACCGCTGGAACAGTAGACAACACTATATAAAGTACCATTAACGGTTTGTTGACTTAAACCATGTAATGCATCCTTTATCCTTTCAATAATAGCCCATCCATCTGTGTACTTCTTATTCCGTACTCTTATCTGGATGGATGGATATTCATACCCTACACTGGTCAGTCCTAAGTAAGGAGCAAATCCAGGAGTGTCAAATATCGTTACACAATCTATTGGAGAACTAGGTTCTCTTCCAATAAATAAATTAGTAGCATATATTAAATCACTAAATCCTGAAGATTCCCCTGATTCTTCTAGGTACTGAACTATATCTTTACTCGGAGCGTTCATCGTTTATTTTTTTATTTGAGCGTTATCTTTTACGATTTGAACTATCTTTCCTGTATTCTTTTTAATATGAGTTTCCAACCATTTAGGACCAGCTCCAGTTTTCTTAAAATTTGCGCCTATCATTTCATGTACATAACCTGAATAATTAGCTCCGTATCCCATCATTAAAAACTTCTTACTTGCAGTAGACTGGGAAGCAACTATTCCTTGTGACTCTGCAATCGCAGAAGAATGAGAACTAGACAATTCCGCTGCTTTAGGTCCTTTAAATTGATGCGTTGCTGATCCTGCGGCAACCCGACTTGCTGTAACCACAAACCAACTTGCACGTAGATTACCTAAATCAACAGGAGTTAAAGGAGGAGTCTTTTCTGTCTCATCTCTGATAAAAGCTGCTGCCATAATTAAACCTTTCATACTCCTTGCCGTAATACCTTCCAATTCTCTGTTAAGATTTGCCATGACAACTTCCTCCCCCTTCACTCCCCAAGTGAATCCTCTCATATAATCAGCACCACGACTCTGTCCTTTTGCCATCCTAAAATCCTCCGAATGATAAACTTGGTGTTAAATATGCTTTTCTTAAATAACCTTTTCCATCTAAAGAAGGAGTTTTTTGAAACCTCTTTATAATATAAGTACCTGCTATTTGTTTTGGATCATCTATTGCTCCGGCACTACTTTCAGCACTGTCGTATAAATCATCCAATGTACCTAAATACAGATAACCTTCTTCGTCTACATCTTGAGCAAGGAACACTAATCCTCTGGAAGTTATTTCATTTCCTTTTGCATCGGTAACCACCTGCTTTATGTCTTCCCAGCGACAATCCAATTCCATTGCTCCGTCAAAGGTAAACCCACCCTCACCGTCGTTCTGAGGATTACCCCAATATACGCAGGTTTGAGTCAACATTCTTGATATATTACTTTCTATACTCATTCAAATTCAGGTGTTTCGATTGCATATATTCCTGCTGCCTGTTTCCCAGCATTACTCATCTTTCCAGATGTATCAAGAACAAGAACCATTTGTCCATAAGGAGTAGATGCTAGTTTCTCTCCCCACTTGCCTGTAAACTTTACAGAAGCATCCCCAAGCTTTTCTTCACTGGTAGTTCTATGCAGAGTACTTGCTAGCATGTGAGCAGTAAACCATCTTTCAATCTCTTTTAGAAGTGTATCGTTAATATCTGCATCTCCGCTGAATATGTTTGTTACCACTTCTTCTGCTGCATCTATCATCACACCTACTATGGTATCGCTGATAGTACAACCATCCATTATTTGTTTGACTTCACTTGCTGTAACTCTTGCCATATCTTACTCCTTTCTTTTTTCGGTTCTTTGTTTACTATTCCACATCAATGGTTCTATTATATCAATAAGGTTTTCATCCCACTTTAATTCTACCCAATCCACTGTCTCACGTACCTGTTGGTAATCACCGTAAACCATTCTCTCTGGCCATATCTGTTTACAATTAACTCCTGCTTGAATCATCTCAACAAATATCTTCTCATGTACATGAATCCAATTTAACCATTCCTCAGGAGTTTTAAATGCTTTCATATATCCTGTTTTTAAACAGGAATTTACAACATCCCCCGGTCTGCGTCTTACTATGATCCATCTAGCATTTGGAAAAGCATAGTGCCAAATCGGCCATGTCTGACAAATACGAGAACCTTTAAGCATCCAAGGAGTTGTACCATTGTATGATTTATTTATTAATGTGTCCTCTATTTTCTGTTTCCAATTTGTAGGGATAATAAGCTTCTTCGGATCAGGTAACGGCCATTGTCCTCTTTTATCAACTCCAAGTGAGTCATAATAAGAATCAAGTAACTTTTTAATCTGAATGTTTTCGTACATATCAGTAACACTACCAGTAAAAGCACCACAATGGTTCATAATTCTAGCGATAATGGAAGAACCAGAACGTTCTATTCCTGTCACAAATATAGGACTATTTAATTGAGGATCACTCATTGTGAATACTTTTTAATAAGTTGTTTTTTATTTGTTTGTCTTTTTACTCTACTTGTTCTTTTAATAAGTTGATTTGGATGTCTGCGATAGATTGCTAATAAGGAATCACAATATCCTATTTTCATCCCCATCTGTAAACATCTTATATTGAATTCATACTCCTCAAATGATCTAACTGAATCTGTTTCATTAAACATTCCTACCTTATCAAACACCTCCCGGCAGTACATTGTGGTAGCACTGTGAATAGTATTCTTGGTTAATAATTGTTCTAATGTAGGAATCAATACCTTTGGTCTCCAAATGACATCATTTCCTGTTTCCTGCGTATGTTGTAAGGCATTACCATGAATAAAATCAACTTTCTGCTCTTTTATAGCCCTTACAGAATCTTCAATACAATTAGGAGTCAGCATATCGTCTTCATGTAGGTACTTGATATAAGCCCCTTCAGCCTGTTTTAAAGCCTTATTAAAGTTCTGGGGCCAGTTACCATCCCCTTGGCTTAGAATTAATTGTACACTATCGGAAACACTTGACACGGCATCCTTTAGCCATCCCCTGTCTATATTATATGGTATTATAACAGTTACTTCCTTTTTCTTATATGGTTCTAAAAAAGATGTTTGATTCACATAATTTACAACCCATTGTAAACTGAGGGACGCTTCTGCTGCTTCAAAAACACGTGGTCTACCATGAAAACAAACCACATTAGCATCTGCAGGTAATTGACTTAATACTCCAGTAGGTCTAGGTTTAAAGTCATATATAGTATGAGTTAATTGCTGCCAAAACATATCAGGTTTTACAGCAGTTCTCAAGAAGTAATCCATTCGTTTTGGTCCAACTCCTTCTTTCAACCATGCTTTCCAAATACCTTTTATTTTATCTGAGTTAGCAGGAATCCAAGCAAGTCCTGTAGCTAGTTGTCCTTTCTGGTAGAAATCTTCTAAGGGGATAAACATGCTTGGATCCTTCACTAACTCAAATATATTTTCAAGTGATTGTATCACTGCTGTATCTAAATCAATGTAAAGGAAAGGTCTGTACTTTTCCATTTCCGGTGAATACAATACCATTCTTGCCCACCATTTAGGCCATGTATTCGTAAGTGGAATGATGTGAATATTTCCTAAATC
>ERZ869925.1272-NODE-1272-length-11997-cov-5.904371_pt1 | contig 11997 bp, 13 predicted proteins | sample MGYA00579311_ERZ869925 | MGnify/ENA primary metagenome ERZ869925 (study PRJEB32216, sample SAMN09231817) | wastewater metagenome | place: USA: Maryland | collected 2016-07-30 | study: EMG produced TPA metagenomics assembly of the PRJNA472060 data set (Reclaimed...
GGCGGCGGTACCGGTTCAGCAGCGCCTTCTCTTCGGCGAGCAGCGACACCGCCCCACCACTGCGGCTGTATGACACGCTGTACGACCCGACCGACTCACTGTTCACCCCGTCGGGGCTGGTCAGGGAACGGGCAGCGAGGGCGAGACACACACCCTTGATGTCACCGGGGATGCTGGCGAACCCGTGCGTGTAGGTCACGCTGACCTGCGCGCCCGGCCCGCCCCAGTCGCCCCACCCGTTGATGAGGTAGTCGGGGCCGTTCACCGACAGCACACCGTTCACCTTCGTGCCCCGGTACAGGGTGTGCGCCCCGTCCCACACGTAGTCCGTGTCGGCGGTGATGGTGGTGTCCCCGATGACGACCGTCGTCACCGCGGTGACGGGGCGCTCCGGCAGCTCGAGCTTCTCGGTGAGGTTCCCCGGCAGGATCGCCGTCGTCGTGGACTGCGTGAACGTCTGGTTGCAGTACGCCTGGATGGCGGCGGTTGCGGTGTCGAGCAGGATCGTGGCCCGGGCGGTGTCGATCGACGTGCCGGTGTACGCCTCGAGTTCCGTCTCGGTCGCGAAGGCCACAATCAGACCTCGTAACGCATGGTGACGTTGAGGATGAACCCGCCGGACAGGTCAAACGGGTTGGGCGACAGGGTCCCGTAGGTGGGATACGCGGTGCCGCCGCCGTGCATGATCGGCAGCGGCGTCGCGAACGACCGGGGCTTCCACACCGTGGCGTCCTGGTCGCCGGCCTTGTCGACGGTTTCGGCGGCGTCGGCCAAAAAGATGATCGGGTACGTCGTCGAGTATGCCGGGTCAATGACCACACGCACCGGGTAGAACCTGCCGGCGTTGGCGATGTCGAACAGCGCGCCGGCGCCGATCCAGTTACCGCCGTCGTTGCCGGAACCGACGTACGACGGGGCCACGGGCAGGCCCACGATGGTCGTGTACCCCTCACCGGACGCCGGGGAGGTGCCGCCCTTGATGCGGCACGAGGCGTCGACCCACGACCCGGAACGGGAGAACCGGGAGTGGACAACCGGCGACGTGCCGAGGTTCACAGCCACGCCCGCGGTGTTGGTCGGGTATACCCCGCCCAGCGTCGGCGAAGCCCCACCGGCGGCAGCCCAGGTCGTGCTCGCACCAGACGGAAGCCCGACGGGTGTCAGCGAGGCCGTCATTCCGTCGGCGCCTTCGGGTCGAGCCCCTGGACGTCATAGCCGGGCGTGCCGGACGAGATGAGCTTCACGATGGTGCGGGCCTCACGCGCCGGGCGGTTGTGTCGACGGGAAGCGATGGCGGCGGGAAGCTGGAACAGCTGGTCGGACGTGCCGGCCACGGTCGGGTCGGTGGTGGTGTCGGCGACGTTGCCCAACGTGTAGTAGATGGCCGCGGTGCCGGTCGCGTTCGTGACCTCCACCTCGTCGTGGTCACCCTCGATGGTGACAACCGCCACGGTGTTCGCCGTGAGGGCCCCTCGTCGTGCTGCCATGTTCAGACCTCCCGGTCAGAGATGAGTCGGTGCATCGCTTCGGGGTCGCCGTTGGCGGCCAGGTAGCGGCGGTTCAGTCGTTCGTTCACACCCGACGGGCGGCCGATCTTGTCGGCCTGCTTCGACTTCGGGTGGCGCAGGTGCCACACGGACGCCTCGAGGCGGTGGTGCGGGCCGACCAGCGTGTCCAGTGCTGCGGCGAGGCTGGTGTCCTCGCCGCCCCACCCGACGAACCGGGGGTCGAACCCACCGGCCTTGTCGTACGCCTCGGGGGTGAGGGCGAAGATCCCGCCGCCGGGGAACAGGCGGTAGGGGTTGACGTTGCGGGTGCTCATGTCGAGCGACGACCGCAGCGTGGGCCATGTGACGGGCACGTCCGGGTCGTGGGCGACGATGTCGGCGGTGGCCGGTGCGTTCAGCCGGTACACGTTCCCGCACGGCACCACCCACGGGTGGGTTAGTGCGAGCTCGGCGGCTTCTTTGAGGGTGGGCCACGATTCGACCCACAGGTCTGCGTCACAGATCACCCACACGTCGCCGGTGGCGTCTCGGGCGGCTTCTCTGACTGCGTCGGCTTTGCACCACCGGTCAGCCCGGCAGCGCCCTTCGATGATCTCCCATTGGGGGCGCAGCGCTTCCCAGCGGGCGCGCAGCCATTCCCAGTTGGTCTCGCGGGTGTCGTTGTGGCCTTCGCCCAGGGGGACGATCAGGGAGACAGACGGTTGAGCCATGCGGGCTTCTGTGCCTCCCACGAATGGTCTTGCGCCCACAGGCGGGACTCGGACTGGAATCGGTGACGGGCGGTGGGGTCAGCCAAGGCGTCCATCGCCTGCGCCAGATCGCGGGGCGACACGTCGTACACAGGCACCCGGCCGCATGGCATCGTCGCCTTGCGCCAGAACTCAGCCGGGACCCTCGGCCCAGGCCATACACGATTCGGTATGAGATCCGACATGACCACGGCCAGCCCTGCGGCGCACGCCTCCTGCACCGGCAGGCACAGACCGCCGTAGCGGCGAGGCAACACCAGGGCGTCGGCGTCGTCGTACAGCCGCCAGTAGTCGGCGGGCGGCGGGGAGAACGTCACGGCGACGTGGGTGGGCACCGGGGGCAGCTCGGGGATTTCGCCGTGCTGGACGACGATGCGGAGACTGCACGGCTCGGTGAGAAGCGGGATGGCGGACACGACGGTGTCGGTGCCGTTGCGGTCCCACGCGGCACGCTTGCCTGCGACGTGAACCCAGCGGCAAGGGCCGTCGTGGGGTTCGGCCGGCGTGAACCGGTCGGTCGCTACCGGGAACGGCACGACCTCGGTGTGGTGCGGCATGACCTCGCGCCGCCAGTCGGTGGCGGACCATAGGTGTGTGGGGTGGACCGAGTTGGTCCAGAACTCGGGGTTGGCGTGCAGGACCGTGGCGGTGTTGTTGGCGTTGGCCCACTTCGTCATGCGGGGGTCGTAGAACGTTTCGGCGGCGTAGACCACGTCCACGGTTTGCAGCCACGGGATGACCACTCGGGGGTCGAGCCCTTGCGCCCACCGGACTCGGGTGGCGTTGGGGAACCGTTCGGGGTGGCTGGGTGCGCTCGGGTCTTTCGTCTCCACGAACAGGACGGAAGCATCCAGGTTGCGGGCAGCCTCGTAGGACTGGATGCCGAGGCCGCGGTCAGTCAGGGGCGAGATGACCCCGATGTTCACAACTCGGTGACCTTGGGGTCCGTTCCGCGCCCGTCGAGATGCGTCGAACGCTTGATGTCACCCTCCGGCGCATACATGCTCAACCGGAACCGACGCGGGTCACGATGCTGCAACCAGTCGTTCTCCACAACACCGTGCATACGGTCCTCGATCATCCCGTCCGACTCACGCCACCACCCGGCGTCCAGCCAGTTGCGATAGGCGCCAGTGGCGGCAAGGTGCGGGCGCTGCGACCACTGCACCGTGCGAAGAAGCGGCACCCCCTCAACCACCCGGGGGACCTCGTCCACCATCAGGTGCTTGTGGGGCTCCAACACCGACGCCTCATGGTGAAAGCGGATCAGATTCGTGTCACCCGACAACACCGCACGGGCACAGCCGGCCCAGTCCACGTCACCCACCAACGGGGTGTCATGCTCCACGAACAACACCAGCGGAGTCCGCACCTCATCCAGAATGCGGCGGGTCATGCCCACCTGATGCGTGTGGGTGCCGAACACGAACGGCACCACGTTGTCCCACTCAAGGTTCGACACCCACAACAACCGGCGCACGTACTCGCCGTAGTCCACGCCGCGGTGCGCCAGGTGCTCCGGCAGACCGTCGGCCATTATCAGGATCTCAGCGCCCGGCAGACGGTCACGCACCGAGGCGACCGTCTCCGAGATGATGTCGGTGGAAGGGTGCGTCGGGATCGCCGACGTCGGCATCAGCACCGTGACCAGATCGTCCACGCCATGCGTAGCCGGGGGCAGGTCCGCGACCGCAGCCACGTCGTCCAACAGGTCGAGGCGGTGCCGGCGCTTGGTCTGCTGCCACCATGCGCTGCACCGGTTGGCGTTGTGCGGCCACTCGGCGAGCTCGGCCGCCACGTACTTCTCGACCTCGTGCCAGTGGGCCACCGTCTGGAACGGGTGGCCGGGGTACGTCATCTCCCAGTAACCGCGGGCGGGATAACGGCCGGGGGCGGTGGCATCAGCGAGCGGGACACAACCGGCCTCGAGGGCTTCGTACAGCCGGAAGCTGTCGGGGGTGGCGGGCCCGGACGGGCACGGGGCGACCTTCGCCCGCGCCATGCGACCCAGGTACTCGTCCCGGTCGTAGCCCTGCATGAACCCGGGGGTTCGGGTGACGTCGCGTTTCCATCCACGCTGCGAGGCTTCGAGGGTGTCGAACAGCTCGTGGCGTCGGCGGTGCGTGTCCTGGCCTGAGAGGTAGACGCCGGTGGTGCGGGTCGGGTTGCCGATCTCGCGGAGGGTGGGCCGGGTGGCGGGGTTGAACCCTTCGCCGATGAACCGGGTCCCTTCCCAGTAGGGACGGTCGGGTCGGGGCGTCATCACCCACAGCCGGATGTTCGGGTGGTCGAGCGCCGTCGAGTCGAACGTCGATTCTTCGTCGCTGGTGAGGATGAGCACGACCCACGCCAGCGGGCGGATCATGTCGTTGACCTGCTCGGGGGTGTAGTACCGAGCGGGGCACACCACGACCGCACCCTCACCGTCAGGTGGAGGGTTGGTGTCGTGGCGGTAGCGGCTGTCCGCTGTGATGAGGTCGATGATGTGCTGGTCGTCGCACAGCGGGTGGGCCTCTAGCCACCAGACGGGAATCATCGGGCCGTGTACATCCAATGCTCTTCGTGGTCGACCGCTAGCAACTCGGCGTCGTAACCGGCCTTGTCCATGAGGTGGTGCACGTCCTCGGGCGTCTGCCCGTAGAGGTCACGGAGGAACTCGGGGTGGACTGACACGAACACGATGGGGCGGTGCTGCGCCAGGGTGCGTGTGGCACCGCGTAGCACGTGCCACTCGGAGCCTTCGGTGTCCATCGTGATGACGTTCGGGGCGAGGCCGGTCTTGGCGACCAGTGCGTCGACCGTCGTCGTCGGCACCCGGTCCTGCTCCTGCGCCATGTGGGCGAACCCTGCGGCCGGGTCGATGACCCCGATGGCGCACTCGGGCCAGCCACGGAAGAACCCGCGCCGAATGCCGTCAGGGTTCGTGGGGACCGTCGGGTCAGACCCCACGAAACCGACGTACGTCGCGGCCGGCGGGGTCAGGTTGTTCTCGTCGAAGATGGCTTTGATGCACGGCCACACCCAGGGGTTCGGCTCGATTGCCACGACGTGACCTTCGGGCGTCCACTGGGCAATCAGCCCCGTCATATCGCCCTGCTCGCTACCGATATCGAAGACCGTGTCGGTGGCCTTGATGGTGGCGTGCATGGCGGCGAGGCGTTCCACCTCCCACCCGGCCGAATCCTGGAGATATTGAATCGCCCTGTGGGACGGCAGGCGCATCGTCCATGTGTCGTTGATGCGGGTCGGGTAGAAGTACGTCTTGGCGAGATCGTTGGTCATGCCGGCACCGGCTCGGGCCAGTACGACAACGGGCGCCCTTCGCTGAACGGGGTGACGAACCGCTCGTGCGACGGCATCCCGCCCCACTTGCGGACGTAGTAGGCGGCCAGCGCCTCGGGGTCAGCGGTGACGCCGGCCAGTTGCAGCCCGTGGGCGAACGACTCGATGGTGACCTCCACCTCCACCTTCGTCGTGTACGGCGGGTCCAGCTCGTACGCCAACGCCAGGCGGCGGGAGAAGTCGCAGTCCTCCCAGTACGCCGGAAAGAAGTTCTCGTCGAACCGGCCCACCCGGTCGAACACCTCGCGGTGAAAGGCGATCAGGTGCCACCCGACATAGCGGGCCTCGACCACCGGGAACCCGTCGGGGTCCAACTGGTCAATGAGGTCCATGCCGCCGTTGGGTGAGAACCGGCAGGCGGCGGACACGATCACGAGCCAGTCAGCCCCCATGTGGCGCATCCGTGCGATGCCGGCGTTCCACGAGGCGGGCACCCCGGCGTTGTGACGGGTGTTGTCGATGACGTGGGTGTGCGCCCGGAAGGCGGGGTGCATGGACTGCAGGCATGTCCACGTGTAGGGCGGGTGGATGCTGGGGAGGACCGCTACGAAACTCACGCGTCGGGCACCCGTAGTCATGACCGCGGCCACATCGTCACGACGCAGCCAATAACGGCCAGTCCGACTAGTCCGGCACCGGTCAGGCCGAACAGGCTGGTGGCGGTGGCGGATGCGGCAGAGATGAGGAAGGAACCGAGAATGAGTCGAGCCATCACGACCGCCGCATCTCTGGCCCGGCCTCGCCGACCATCCACTCGGGTCGGTAGAACCCGTCGTCACCACGCACGCCGGTAGTCGAACCCCCGGCCAGGGATACGAACTCATCCCTACCGTCAACGACAGGACACACCGCATCAAGCACTTGGCGCATCCGCACCGTGTAGGTGTGCTCGGCCAGGGTCCGGGTGCGGGCCAGGCTCCTCGTCGCCGCAGCGCGGTTCTGGCCGCTGTCGAGGTAGTAGTCGATCAGCTCCCGCAGGCGGTCCCAATCGCCCATCGGCCAAGTCGGCACCTCAAACGAACCCCAGCACTCAGGGAATACCCCGTCGACCTGCGGGTGCAGTAGGAACCCACCACGCCCGGTGACCTCTGGCACCCTGTCACTGACATAGGAATGCATCGGGCCGCCATCGGCGCGGGGTGCGAGGCATGAGTCCCCCACCCACACCTTCACCGAAGCAATCAGGTCACGCAGGTCAGCGCCACGGATGCCAGGCTGACTCGGCTCAGGGAAGAACCGGACTCGGTCGCCGTAGGTGGAGCGCAGCCACTCGACCAGCTCACGGCGGTGCGTGTGCTCGCCGTGGTAGTGCCGCCACGACCCAAGGAACCCGATGTCGCTGCGCCACTCATCGCGGGGCGTGCCCGGCTCACACTCGAACTCGGACACACCCGGCGGCATCCAGTGGTGATTGACGCCGGCCGTGGCCCACTCGAGGTCGTGCGCCCCGTCGGTGGAGAAGAAGTGCTGGCACCGAAAGTACGGCTCGGTCCACACGGACTCTTCGCGGCCGTGCTCACGCAGGCCCCACCACCGGTCCAAATGGAACGCCACCGTAGGGACGTCTGCTCGGCGTGCAGCCAAGAGCAGTTGGATCTGGTCGTGGTGAGGGATGCGTCGGGCGAGGTCGGCGGTGCGGGTCCACAGGACCACGTCGAACTCGTGAACCCGGTCGGTGAGCTCACGCCACCGGTCGGGCTGGCCCTCCTGGCACAGCCACACGTCGTGGTCGAGTCCTTCGGACAGCGCCCGGCGAACCTCGTTCTCGGTTGACGAAGGCGGCTCGAAATTGCCTGCATATGCAATGTTCACTTTGAGGCGGCCCGTTCCCTGTGACGTTTGGAAAGAATGCGCTTGCATGCGCGGCATTGCCGATGCCCAAGCGCCGTGATGTATGTGTTCTCTGCCGTGAACTCATGCCCCCGCTTGCAGAACGCTTTCATCGCCGTAGAACTGCGCTGCATGTTCTCTCTGTGCGTAACCGCCTCGAGGTGTGCCGGGTTGCAACACGCCGGCACCCGACACAGATGATCCAGCACCAACCCCTCGGGGATTGGGCCGATCACCAACTCATACGCAACCCTGTGCGTTGAGCGATTGTCGATGCGGCCATACCCATCGGCATTGGCGCCGGTCCAGATCCAGCACGGACCAAGAAACGGTGCCCAGGTTGGAAGAGGCCCATTCTTGTCGACCTTCGGCCAAAGCCGATCGGCAACCGGCCGCGTGGTGGTGACTGCTGATCCCGTCGGCGTTCCATACCTGTGAAGGCGGTGGTAGTGTGGGCCACACAAACCTCGGGTTCGGGCTTGCCTGTCACATGAATCAACAGAGCAAGTCATCCCCGCCCATCGACCACGCTCCGGCTTCGCTCCACCGACAGACCCACGGCGCTTGAGTCGCCGGAGGTGCATCGTGCAGAGCCCAAGCCCTTGCGACCTTCGATCGCAGCCCTCAACGGAACATGGGGGCTGACTGCCTTTGATACCCTGCGCCACGTCGACATCTCCTCGATAGGTGTTGACCAGAGCCGGGGCGCTTGCAGGCGTGCCCGGCTCACTTATTGTACCGGCCCGATAGCGGTGGTGGGGGCGGGCGCCGAAGCACCCGCCCCACATCCACCCTCCCTCGGGCCAAGGGAGAACTAGCCAGCCTCAGGTGGGCTGGGACACGAGCGCACCGAAGGCGAACGTGTTCGCGTCCGACTGACCGGACGTCGGGGTGATCGGGTCCGCGACCGCCCACGCCACACGCATGACGGCGCGGAGGGCCACGCTGTCCTGCTGCATGAGGTTCAGGACCACGTTGCCGGAGTCATCCGAGATCACACCCTCGGTGAACACCTTGTACGTGAGGTCCTGGCGGACACCGACGATGGCCTTCGACCAGTCACCGGCGATCACCGTGTAGTCGGAGTCCCACGCACCGTTCTTCTGCTCGGTGAGCGGGTAGCCGTACAGCGACGGCGACTCGGACACCGACGAACCGGCGGGGGCGTAGATCGCCTCACCGGTCGTGGCACGCAGGCCGGCGAGACGCCAACCGATGCCGGGGGCGGCGAGGAAGCCGTTGACGTCGAAGCCGTCCTTGGCGATGGCCTGACCCACGTAGGTGAGGTCAGCGGCGAAGTCGTCGCCACTCACACCCTCAGTGAAGTCGTTGTTGCTGGCCTCGATCGACGTCGACAGGGCAGCCGACCACGTGGACGGCTTGTTGGTGCCCCACAACACGGCGTTGTCGAACGCCTTGCCGAACGCCTGACCGATCAGCGGCATCACCTGATCCCAGATGGGCACCTGGGAGTCAGCCAGGTACGCCTCAGGGACGGGGACGATGACGGCGAGCTCCTCGGCGACGAGGTCGAGGTTCTCCCAGTCGGCGTTCGACGTCTGCTTGAGGCCGGTGTCGGACGCGGTGGTCACGAAGTAGGCGGTGGGGAGGGCCGACAGCACCGGGATGCGGTCGGTCTTGGTACCCATGTTCCACTGGCGGGCCTTGGTCATCACACCGCTGGCGCGGGTGGCGACCTGGATCACCTGGTTGGAGGTGGGCTGCGGAACCAGCGGGTCGTCACTGGCGTCGCGGGAAATGACATCGGAGTAAGTCGTCATGGGGACGACTCCTTTCGGGGGTTAAAGACTCACCCCGCCCTTCCGTGCTGCTTGGCGGAGAAAGTCATCCATGGAGGAATCCCTCGAAGGCGTCGCGCCTCCACCGGGGAGTGGTGCCGGCTTCGCGCCGGCTGCCAGGTACGGCTTCGCTGCTGCTAGCCGGTCGACCGCCGCCCTGAGGGCTTTGGTGTCGATCTCGCCGTCGTCGCCGACCTCAAACTCGTCGAGGTCAAGCAGCCGGACGGCGTCATCGGGGTCCTGCAACACACCCGAAGCGGCGGCCTTGAGTTCGGCGCGCAGCAGTCGGGTGTTGGCAACCGAGTTGGCTTCGGCGCGTCCTTCGGCCCTCGCGGCCTCCAGCGCCTTCTCCGCTTCGGTCTGGTTCTGCTCTTGGAGCTTCTTGAAGTCCCGCTCCAACTTCTGCCGGACCTTGCGCTCGCGCTCGAGGTCCAACAGGATCGCCCTTTCAGACCCGGCCCCGTCCTCAACCCGTGAAGCACTACGTGGGGGGACGACAACTTCAGGTGCAGCGGTTTCGGCCTCAGCCTCAGCTTCGATGGGGTCCATCGGAACCTCAGGCACCGGCCGACGCCTTCCGGGCCTTGAGCTTCGCCCGCTCACGCAGGTGGCGGTTGAACTCGAGCAGGTCGAGCGCCCGGTCGGGGTTCTTCGCCCGTCGGTACGCCTGGCCGGCGGCCTTGTACGCCTCCTGCGCCGCGGCGAGCGCCTTGACGTTCACCGGGGTCTTGTTGGCCGTCACCTTCTCCTGAGCGGCGCTCAGGTCGGCGGCAGCCTTCTCGAACTCGGCCAAAGCCGCGTCGAGGTCACTCTGGGGGGTGGGCATCGCGCCCCTTTCATGTTGGGGCCACCCGTCGCGGGTAGCCGGTGCCTCTCAGCCGGAGATGTCCCCAGGGCCGGAGAACGAGTGCGAGGCGTCGGTCAGTACGGCACCGAGCTCGCCGTGTTCGTGGACTGCGATGTCGGGCAAGATCACCTCGCCCGTATCGCCATCGACACGGAAGTGGCGGGCCTCCCAGTAGGGCTTCCCGGCACCCTCGTTGGCGTCCTTGATGTTGCCGAGGACCCTGTCGTTGAAGTTGCGGATCGCCTGGTCGTTCTCGGCGAACACCGGGGCGATGCCGCACTGGCAGTTGGCGTGAATCGGCGACAGGTTCGCCGACTTGTACCGCTGGGTCGATGCGGTGGCGCAGTAGGCGCAGGCGTCAGGGTCGAGGACCCGTTCCCACCCGATGATCTTCGACTCGGTGTCAGCCTGTGCGTCGAAGGCGTCCGCCGAGGCCCGCATCGTCAACGACACGTCGGTGGAGGCGGACTGGGCGGCACGCACACCGGCGGCGTTCATGGCGTCCATGAAGTCAGTCCCGTTGGACAGGGCCGACCAGAGTTGGACGAACGGGCGGCGGTACACGTCGGCGGGGTCTGTCCCGTTGCGGACCGCGGCGCCGATCAGGTCGTCCGCGACCAGCCCGACGGGGCGGGTGCGGGTGGCACGGGCGAGGTAGGCGTCGGTGAGGGCCACCGTACGTCGCTGTCCCGCCTGCACGACCGGGAGCACCCGTGCTTGGAAGCGGGCTACGTCTGCGTCGTCCCACGAGCCCAGGTCCCGCCATGTGCGGTCCACCCTGGTTGACACCCGGTTGCGGACGTCGATGAGGGCGTCCCGGTAGCGTTCAGCGAGGACCGCCCTGCGGTCAGGCACCGGCCGGCGGGGTCAGGTCGTTCTCGTCTGGCACGTCGCCGAACAGCGCAGCGTCGGCCGTCATCGACTTGAACCGGGCGATCTGCTGCGGGGTGTATCCGGCGTCCTCCCAAAGCTGCTCGAGGGGGATACCGAGCTCCTTGCGCTTGAGCAGACTGTCCGCCAACTCGGCCTCGGTCCGCGATTCGGGGTCAGCCCAAATGACCTCCATCGACTCGGCGGCGGCGAGGTGGTCAATGCCAGCAATGCGACCAGAAAGCCTCATGGCCTCCTCCTCACCCTCACCGAAGAACCGCATCTTGTTGCGGGTCTTGGCGACCAGGCCCGTCTCGGCTGCCTTGATCGACTCGCCCGACAGGCGGTCAGCCGAAGCGTTCAGGTAGTGGGGCGGGGTGCGGGACAGGGATGCGATGTGCTGGACAAGCATCTCGATGCCCTGCACGAAGTTGCGGAGATCGGCGGCGGGGAACGTGCCGAACGACGTATCGGCAGCCTCGGACACCAGCAGTGATGCGGTGTCGACCTCGGGCTTGATCGGCTTGTTCGTCACCGGGTCCACCGGCACCTCGAGGCCTGTCGCCCAACGGGCGGGAAGCGCCTGCTTCTCGGAACCCACCAGCATGTCGGCGATCAGCTTGTTGACGGCGTCCTGCAACGGGATGATCTCGTGGATCTCCGATTGAACGGCGATGCCGTGGCGGGAGTTACGGATACGGGGGCGGTTCGGGAGCGGGATCACCGGCACGACACCCAGCGGGTTCGGCTGCACGGCGTCACCGTCGTAGGTGTCCGCCTCCCACGCCGCGTGGGCAGCGTCCACGACGTACAAGTCCTCGCGTGGCTGCGTCGAGCGGAAGCGGTGCACGGCGTCCGACAGGAACAGCTCGGCGTGATCGTAGCCCCACTCGTCACGGTAGATCCGGAGGCCGGCACGACGGCGGCGGTGCATCTTCGGGTGGCACTCCACGATCGCGTCGTGAGCGTTCGCCACACAGATTTCGGGGGTGGCTGGGTCGTCGCCGATCCACGGGATCAGGTACGACACCCCTCCCACCAGGGCGTCGGTG
>ERZ869925.1273-NODE-1273-length-11994-cov-3.114247_pt1 | contig 11994 bp, 19 predicted proteins | sample MGYA00579311_ERZ869925 | MGnify/ENA primary metagenome ERZ869925 (study PRJEB32216, sample SAMN09231817) | wastewater metagenome | place: USA: Maryland | collected 2016-07-30 | study: EMG produced TPA metagenomics assembly of the PRJNA472060 data set (Reclaimed...
CCAGAAGTTCTTTATCACCCAAATCAAGCGCACGTTTGGCGATGGCGGTGTGCCAGTTGCAGAACTAACCGTATCGAACAACGGTGAAGAGGTGATTGGGTCTACGGAAGTGCTCTACAGCATCTTGGAAGATGTAAGTCAGTTCAAGATTCGGCCTCAGCCGACAATGAGCTACTACACCAAGAGCAGCCCGACTCTACCGATTGACCCAACTCGCTTTGTTGAGTTCAAGTTCTACATTGGGAGCGAGGTATTAGCGATAAATGAGATGAAGGTTGAGTTTCAACTCATGCCCTTGCGCTCATATACCTCAACCGTTGCAACGGCCACAATCAGCCCATTCACAAGTTCAACACTGGCTGATATTGTCCCAACCACCACAACCGTTCCAGCCACAACGCAAGCCTCAGCTTCGGGCGGCAGTTCAACGCCGACATCGGTCAGCGGCGGCGGCGGAACGCAAACAAGCACTTCGGGCGGCGGATCAACGCCAACATCGGCATCAAACAACACGGCTCACACGCATGGGATTGTGGTCAATAAAACTGCCGTGGGTGGAACCAATGCGCTGTTCATTGATGGCGGCCTGAACTTTGTTGCGCCGAGTCTTGGATCAAATGTCACAACGGCCACACAAACAGAATCCTCTACCCACACGCACACTGTCACCATTGCCGCACACTCGCATGATGTCACCTACTCATCGCACACCCATCAGGTTGTCATCTCAGCCCATGCCCATAGTGTTGACATCCCATCGCACAGCCACACGCTGAGCGTCCCAGGCCACGCTCATACGATCACTATTCCAGGCCACACCCACAACATTAGCTTTGGTGTGATTGACGACACGCTCAACCCAACTGGCGTGACGGTGAGTGTGAATGGTGTGGGGGTGAGCGGGATTACCAAACTGACCGGCTCAGGCTCAACCACTGGAACGACAGCGACAGGGCCGGGGACATTCCTTGTGGACATTCTCGCCACGCTTTTGGCGGGTGGGGACTTCCGTAACAAAACCCACACGATTCGTTTTGATTGTGGCTCCAATCAGGGCCAATGTTTCGCGCAATTGCTGAGCCGGGTCACGATTCAGCCGATTGCATAAATGAGGATTTACTAATGGCTTCAACCTTCCCAACGACTCTTGATTCGTTCACGGCCAAAACGGACGGTGTAGATACTGTTCAGGCCGCGCACATCAACAACCTGCAAGACGCGATAGCTGCCGTAGAAGGGATGCTCAAGGCGGGCAATGCATCTGGCTCGTGGACTCCAACCGATCAATCCGGTGCGGCTCTCTCGTTTGCGGCGGCAACAGGAACTTATTTTCGATTTGGCGATTTGATTATTGCGCTGTTCCAAGTCACCTATCCGGCAACGGCATCTGGGGCAAGTGCTGTCATTGGCGGGATGCCATTCACCGTGAACGGGGCAAACGGCACAAAGGCATCCGCACTATCGTATTGCAGCGCGGCAACCGTGCGATATGCGACACCGGTTGGATCATCGACGACGTTTGCCATTCAAGACTCTTCCGGTGTGGCGATCACCAATGCAACCATGAGTGGCAAGATGATTCAGGGCGCGATTATTTACTCACGATAGGAGCAAAGCATGATTACAGTCGCACAGGCCAAGCGGGTTTCCATTGATCGAGTGGCGCATGAGATGGAGATTTTGCAGCGCGGGAAGTCGATGGTGACAGTAGCGGCCAACGCCAAGATTGATGAGATCAACGCTTCCCTCGCAAAGATCAATGAGTTGCTTGTTGGGATGGGCGGGGAAGGCGTTGACCGAGAGTTAATTGCCGCTTGCGAGGCACGAACGAAGGAGATCATTGCTGAGGCTGAAGCAAGCAAAGGTCAATTTGACAACGATATTGCTTCGCTTGAAGCACTGGGGGATGAGGTGCTGTCGCTTAGTCCCGCCGACTTTGGGGCCAAAGCCGAGGATGATCTGATTGAAGAATCGAGCATTAAGGGGAGTCTTCGTCAGTTCATCATCAACCTGCAAAAGGCGAGAACCGACGCGCTTAATGATCAATTGTTGGCGGTGGGGCGTGTGCTCACTCGTGCAAGGCAGATTGTGGAGCAATACGATTTTGTGATTGCAAAGTCTGAATGACGGGCCTATACTCAACTCACATCACATTATTCATTGGGGGGGGATTTGATCGGAGTCACAGCATGAACCGCCGAACGTTTCTGCGAACATTGCCAGCGGTCACAATTCCAATTCTTCACTCCATCCAACCCGCACGGTCAGCACAGCCAGAACAGCCAAACCGTCTACTCATCGTTGATGGCAACTCACTCTCTTGTCTTGCCAATACCACGCTTCCAAATGAATGGGCGCGGTCGATCAGCGTTAACTGCCCAGTCGTTGATGTGGCCGTTGCCGGCGATCACATTACGCCGATCCTGAGACGCGCTCCCTATTACGTTGATCCCCTCATCAAGCAGTTTCGTGACACGCTGATCATTCTTTGGGAAGGAACCAATTCGCTTTGGAAGATGTCGCCTGAGGATGCGGCCACAAAGCATATTGAGTATGTGCGGTTGCGTCGAAAGCTTGGAGCGCGGGTAATTGTTGGAACGGTCATCAATCGCAATCAGGCAAGCTGGCCTGAACATGAATTCTTGCGCTGGCGATTTAATCAGCTCATTCGCGTCAACCGTTTTGAGTTTGATGGCCTGATGGATATTGGCGCAAGCGCAGAACTGGGGGCAGGGGATTCAGCCAAGGGGCCGCTCTTTCGTGATGGCGTTCACCTCACCGCCGATGGATATGCGATTGTTGCTCGATACGCTCAGCAAGCCATCAATTCGATCTGGGGCGCTCCAACCGTGGCGAGATCACAGAGCAATGATCTCTTCATTCCACTTGTAGAGCAGGGAAGCGAGTGAACAGTTGTTCACTTCGTCATCACATGTTTCAGCGCAGTAGCGTTGCATCCTGATGCTCAAACGCACGCAACACCATGCCATGAGCATCAAGAAATTCCTTGATTTGGTCGGGGCGTAAATATTCAGCGGCGGCGTGGGTTGGGGCAATTGTATTTGTCATCCACAATTCTATATTAACATAATACCCATTGTGTTAATATAGACGTTATATTGAAAGATTGGCAATTATAGGGCTATTTCAAACAGAGCGCCTTGTTTGGGTTTGTTTTCTGCATTCCCATACTGAATCACATAGCACGGCTTGTTGACTCGTTTCATTTGGTTAATCATGTCGCGTGAGCCTTTTGATTTGCCATCCCAAAACACAATAGCTGCATCGGCGGCCAGTGCCATCTCTCGATTGCGAACCGGCCCGCCAGCCAAACCAAGCTTGCTCTTGTATGGGTGATGATCAACCTTGATCCCACGCTCTTTAGCATATTGCTCACCAAGCTCATCGGCTCCCCGCTGGCAACCTGAAAGAATGCGATGAACAAGTGCAGATGATAGGATACGGTCGCACTCGCGCTTTAGTAACTCGTAGTCGGTGAATTCGCGCCCACCTGCAATAATGACTTTCATTTGTCTTCGTCCTTATTGCCCTTCTCAAACTCATCCACGATCCGATTCAACGCATCAGCGGTGTCACTGAATATCTTGAATAGTTTCTCCATCCCTTTCTGCCATTGCTCATCAGCATAAACCGCGTTGTTGACCAAGACAGCCCGATAGTGAGCAATGATCATTTGCGGGCTTGGAAGTGGGTATTGTTTCATGCACTCTCCGGCATCAACTTGTCTTTGGTAAAGAGCACCGCCAAAAACATACTTGATTCAACGTCCGTTGTCTGCGCCTCGGAATAATCCATTGGCCCAATGTCGGCAAACACCTTTTTAATTTCTCGATTGATAACTTTAATCTGCTCAAGATTGGTTGGCTTGGTCATCCGCAGATAATCGCGCCAAATAGGATACTGCAATAGATTCAAAAGGCCAAAGCGGGATACAAGCACATGTCTTGCCTTTTGGTTTAGGGCAAACACATCCTCTTTCGTCCCACCATGAATAACAACATGACAGCTTGCACAGATCGCAATCACATTCCATCGAATGCTTAATCCGCCCTCAATATGTTCTCGCGCATGATGTCGCCGCGTGTTGGCTTGATTGAGCTTCTTCCCGCAACATGGGCATACATCCACCCCATCACGAGAAACAAAATAGCAATCGGCCTGTGACTTTCGATCCGTGGCTTTATTTAGGTTTCTACTCATGTAACACTGTCTCCCTAATCTTTATTAAATCGACACAGTAACACTACCAAAAACACAGGCCACAGTCAACAATCTTTTGGTGCTGTCGTAGACACAACGGGTGTGCAATCGCTCCAAAATAAAGCGGCGTTGATCAGCCGGTGTTGATGCGATGCGCTCGGCAATTTCTGCCTTTAATTCTGATGTTTCTCGCACAACCTCACGCTGAGCTTTCGCCCTTGCCTCATCCTCTTCTATCTTCTCAAGTGTGGCCTGAGCATTCACAATCCGCGCTTCAATCTCGCGCTCTTGCTCTCTGTAAATTTTCATCGTCGGCGCATTGTCATCGCGGCCAACCATCAGGCGGGATAATCGGCGCAACTCTGTCTCAGCGTCTTTGATGACTTTCTTTTGCGCCTGAATGGATGCGGCATAGTTGGGTTGCTTTTTATTCCGCTTGCTGGCATCACTCACCGGCATCTCATCACTTGTGGTCAATCCCTCAATAGCTTCCCAAGTTGCCTCTTCAATGGTTGTTGAGCGAATCAATCCCGCTCGGCATGGGTGACTCCACTTGTGGCGGCGTTGGTGACAGGTGTAATAAGTGAGCATCTCACCATTGCCTGATTTGCGCCCCTCCCCTACTAATTTGCACCCGCAAGCCGCACAGGTGACTAATCCGCGCAAAAGATAAGTGCGCTTCGTGGGCGGACTAAATTTGGTTGCGGCATTATCAGCCAACCGCGCTTGAATCGCGTTCCACTTCTCAGCGTCAATGATTGCTGGACACTTGACCACAATCGTTTCATCGTCGCCGCGCCGGTTGATGATGCGGGCCTTTGCGCCTCCCTTCCGATCCTCAAGTCGCCAAGCGTTTCGTCCGTATTCCCATTGCCCTTTGTATACAGGATTGCGTAGTATCTTGAACACGGTTTGATAACTCCATTCGGTTGTTTTTGGCGATGGCGTTGGCACACCGGTAAAGGTCAAGCGCTTGCAGATTCCACGCATAGACAGCGGCGGCAATCCCTCGCTCTTAATGCCAACCAGAAACCAATCCACAATCATTCGATATGTGTCTGCCTTGGTTTCATCAATTATCAACTCACACGATACAACTCGCCCGCGATGGTCGCGCTTGGTGTCGTAGTTGTAACCATATGGGGCCTGTCGCCCTGCAATAATGCGCCCCTGCCGCGCTCGGCTGTTTCGTCCCTCCATCATTCGTCGCCGCATGTTCAGCCGCTCAACCCCCGATCCTAAGTCTTGGGCCAGTGTTGCAGCCATTCCCGCGATTGTGTCCCCGTCCGGCTGTGGTGTGGCGTATTCAATCTCTTTGCCAGCCTCGGCTGCAATGTATTCAAGGATGGAGCGGGCCTTGCCGCGTCCAAGTCTGTCGGGTATGTCTACAATAATCTTCTGAATATCGCTCCGCGCAACCAATGAGTGAAAACGGGAACGGGCATGAATGAATTCCCCGCCTTCGCTCTCCGATTCTGACGCAATCACCGTGTAGTGATGCGTTCGACAATACTCAAGGCATCGGCGCTTCTGGTTGTCCAGTGATGTTCCACGCTCCTGGGATGGATCAGAGACGCGGCTATAGGTTGCAACAGGTATCACGCAACTCCAATTGCCAGCATTACATCAGCCAGCGCGTCAACAACTTCGGGCGTAATCGGTGCAGGATTAATTGAAAGGATTTGAAACTTGCGCGGGCGCGGCGTGTTCATCTCAACAACTTGCGCGACTGGTTGACTAATTCCGCGCTTATGCTGACCTGTTTTGATCTTGCGCACTGGTAGTGAAGAGTTGTTCACTCTTTTAGATCTTGGCATGTCAAAAAATCCTTTGTCTAAAACCCCAACAAAATAAAAAACAAACAGCACGCAATCGCGCCAAAAAGAAAACAGATGAGGCGAACAGTGCGATGAGACATATCATCACCCGTTCTCATGTTGTTGAAATCATGCGCGGCTTGTCCCCCACTCAGGCCACCCATCGACCATCGCAGCCCAGCCGCAACGATCAAAACCACGCCGACAATAACCATGACGATGACAAAAATACCGTCCGACTGTGAATTCATATTGGCTAAATAAATATCCCAAATGTGGGATATACACCCCTCCCCCACTCTCAAAATCACCTTCCTGAGCTTCCCAGGACAGGCTTCCCTGAGGAAGCTGAGGTCATTTTGGGTTATCTGGCGATAGCAGTGGGGGAGTTCAAATAATTTTTGATCTCGGAATGCACATCTGGGCTATATGCGTCCGATGTCCAGTTGGTCGTATTGCCATCGCCAAAATCCTTGGCAAGCCCCACCCCGACCAACCAATCACGAATTTTCCCGTATCGAGTTCCGCTATTCATCCCACACGCGGCAAAGTTTTTGCGCGTTGGCGGTTTCACTTCAAGCATCAAAGAGTATGCAATTCTCAATGCCTCAACATCTTCAGGCCATGCGACAAATGAAACGCCGTCGCCCTGCTCAGGCTCAACCTGAGGCACAACAAACCGCTGACTATTGCGCATCCCCGTTGGAACCTGCACCATTGGCGGATTGAGTCGGTGCATTTCAGACCTTGGAGCCATCACATCGGGCAGCGCTTGCAGAACTGGCTGAGCGTCAATCACTTGCGTTGGCCGTTTGCCCGCTTCAATTCTCATCACGTCCGATCTAGCCGATTCCCTTGTCTTTTGCAGATTGTGTTCATGGTCGATCTGACGAAACACCACAACAAGATAAACCGCCAATCCGAAACCAGAGCACACAAAGAACGGCCAAGCCACCTCATACCAGACCGAGGCCAGCAAACCAAAACCCGCGAAGAAACACATAAAGAGATACGCATCATCTCTTGGTGTTCGTGGCCGCTTGTTCTGGTTATTTACAATCATTGTTCTGTTGTTGGCTTTCTAAGCCCTGATGCTGCAAACAAAATCAAAACGATTGCCGCGATACCAAGTGGAATTCGAATCCACATCGGCAACGGATCAGCCTTCCCTACTCTCTCCGCAATCGTCGGCACAATCACCATCTCGGTCACGCTTGGCACTGCCGTCACGGTCGCCACTGGCTGAGGTGTTTGTGTCTTTGTCGGCTCAGCCGTTGCGCTTGGTTTTGGTGTGTCGGTTACGGTTGCTGTAGGGATCGGTGTTTTGGTTGGTCGCGGGGTTGAGGTTGGCATTGCCGTTTTTGTTTCTTGCGCCCAATCGGTCAGCCTCACACCAATCTCTACCTTTTGCCCAATGCAACTCGCTCTATCAGCACACTGAGCACTGACAGGCTGAGTAAGCATCAAAATGGCAATCAAGCAAAGAATAAGGCGCATGGCGCAATTTTACGATCCTTGTCAATTTTCTAAGCTTTTAACAATAAACGTTTAGAAAACTATCGTCCTTTCGCCGCGTATCGCTCCCGCTGATATTCGGCCCAACACGCCTTGCAGTAAGCCCGCTTTGAGGTGTCAGTCTCACAACCGCATCGGCTACACCGGTTAGAGCGCTGGCCGCGCTTCGCTCGTTTTGTCGGCAAACCCATCAACAGCACCTCTTCACCCGCATCGTTTACCAGCAAGACAGTCTGAGGCAAGTTGTGTTGAACTAAATCGCTAGTCCCTTCCTCAGACTGTTCCACTGGCTCAAGAGCCGGTTGAAGTTTGTGCTTAACTTCAACATCCCCCCTTAACTTAAGGCACGGCTCCTGTTTGTCTACATATTCATCCTCCTCACTCGCATCGGCCCTCACCCAGACCAGCGGCTCAAGCTGATCGTTTGGGAGAAATTGGCCGCGCTCGTTTCGTTTCGTTGTCATGGTTGATCCTGCTAACAGCGGTTCCGATTGGGTCACTCTGGACAATGTGACCGACTACCCATTAAGCCGCTGTCTTTTATTTATTCTTGCTTGGTTCGAATCTGACTGTTTTCGTTCTGTTGTTTCACAACCCACTTTGCCTCTTTCTCTGTCAGGCCGAACGCCTTATACAGATCAATCGGGTTGTCAAACTTCTGAACTGTTGTGAGTTGCGGAATCGCCTTTTTGGTCTTCTTGGTTTTGCTCTTGCTCATTTGATAAATCCTTCACCGTGCTTTGCTACCCATCGCCCAATCCACCTGTAGCGGATGACTTCGGGTTGCCGCTTACTGACCACACCCAAAGCCTCAAGCAGCTTGTATGGCGGTTTGCGCTTACCAGCGGCAACGGCGGCCAGTGTGGTGTGACTGAATGGAGTCTTCAAATCCTCGGCAACCTTGCGCCAACTGCCAAAACGCTCCAAATGCGATTTAAGGGCCTTTTGCGCTCGATTGGCTGTCTGGGTCGTCCGATTCATTTGCGCGTCTCCTATGGGCCGTAACAACGGTTACACAGGCGGTTTTAGACCGTCTCCAACTCAAACAACGTCACGCGGTCTTTCTCGGCCTCGGCGGTCGCCAAATTCTTGGCCGCAACCTTGAAATAACTCTCTTTCAGTTCCACGCCGATGAACTTGCGGCCAAGCTTCAGCGACACAAAACCCTCTGAACCGATCCCTGCGAATGGTGACAAAACCACGTCGCCTGGGTTGCTCCAAAGTTGGATGCACCGTTCGATCAAGCCCAACTGCAATGGGCAAATGTGGCGCTCATCATCGGTATCACGCGCTTGCATGTAGCTGAGCGTGTCGCCTTGGTCGATGTCCATCCAGACCGGCGATGCCCATTGCTGCCACTGCCCCACTGGGAAAGATTCATCGTTGTGTTTGACTGGATTGGCATTCTCCCCAGGCTTGCGCATGGTGATGACGTAATCGGGGATGCCCATCCGAGACATGCAACTATCCTTCTTGATCTGCTTGTGCAGCAAACCGAGCGCCTTCGTGCGTTGCATCTCAACCACTGGATCCCTCCACACCGTCACCTCAGAATGCAGAATGAAACCTTCACCCTGAAACGTGCGGATCAAATCGCCGCGAAAGTCACGCAAGCCAATCACCCCATCCCGCTCTTTCATCAATGGAACCTGAGCGCAGTGAAAGCTCGTCAGTCGGCCTGGCTTGGTCACGCGAAACAAAGCATTCGCCAAGAATGCAAACTGCTCAAAGAATTCGTCATAGCTGGCCGCGTTGCCCATGTCGCGTGGGCTGTCGCTGTAGGTATACAACGAGGCGAACGGGGGACTATAGATCGAATAGTCGATGCTGTCGGTTGGCAATTCCGCCAAGACTTCAATGCAGTCAGCGTTGTAGAGGTGGTGGTTTTTGCCGGTAGTTTGATTCATCACTTTCATGTTGTGTGTCTCCTAAATGAAGGCCGGAAGGGTTGCCCGCTTCGACGGCGCATAAATGGCTTGCTTGTGGCTCACGGTTCGAGTGAGTCCTGAGAGCTTCATCGCCTCAGACATCTTGACCTGCATCTCGCGGTGTTGGCGCTGCTTCTCAATCAAGGCTGAGCGGATGTTCCCCTCGGACTCGGCATAGACCAGATGAGCGTGAACGGGTTTGGTTTGACCAAAGCGCCACGACCGGCGCAAAGCTTGATAGGTCTTCTCAAAGCTGTAGCTGATGCCAACAAATACTTGCCGGTTGCAGTGTTGCCAGTTCAGGCCATAGCCAGCGATCTCGCTCTTGGTGATGATCTTGGCGACGCTGCCATCGCTGAAAGCGGTCAGCTTGCGTTCCTTCTCTCTGATCGAATCCGATCCACGCACTTCAACCGCATCGGGAATCAATCGCTTTAGTTCGTCGGCCTCATCGTTGGTGTCACACCAAATGATGCAAGGCTCATCTGACTCGTTGGCAAGTTTGGCCGCTTCAGCGCATCGTTCGATGGTCGTGACTTTCTTCTCCTTCCACATACCGGTGGCGCTGACGGTTCCAGTGAGGAACAGTTGACCGGCATCCCATGCGCGGGTGTGGTCAACTTCAACCACATGGTCATGTAGTTCAAGCGGCGGAAGATCAAACCCCGCATCGCTGTAGCCAATATCAGAAGGCTTGCTCACGCACACGGCCCAACTTGTCACCCACTGCCAGAAATCGTGCTCACCGTGGCGCTTGAGTCGCCATGTCGCGGTGTCGCCGCCATCGTGCTTGAAATACATGGCAAGCATCTCGGTTCGCTTCATCACGCCTAGAAACTCGGCATGGTTGCCCAGTTCCATGTGGTCGTTCGGCGCGGGTGTGGCAGTGCAGCAAAGTCGATATGGGGTTTTAGCGAACATGCCGATCAGCATGTTTCGGGTTGCCCCACTGAACGACTTGAGGATTGAGGATTCGTCCAAGACCACACCGACAAAGGATGATGCGTCGAATGCCTCAACCATCTCGTAGTTGGTGATGATGATGTCGGCGCGGGATTCATCGGCCTCGGCCTGAGATCGGCAATACTTCACAAACACGCCGATCTTCTCAGCCTCGGTGACGGTTTGATGCGCCACAGCCAAAGGCGAAAGCAACAAAACGCGCTTGCCGGTGTGAGCTGAGACGTGCTTGGCCCATTCGACCTGTTGCAACGTCTTGCCCATCCCGCACTCTTCGAACAGTGCAGCGCGGCCCATGCGCAAAGCCCATTTCACAATCAACCGCTGCCAGTCAAAGAGCATGGGGTTGATGTCGGTGTCATCTACATCGAAACCCGCCGCGATGTGTCGGCGTTGCTTGGACTCGACGAACTGTCTGTATGCGGATAGTTGTTGCATGGAATCTCCTAAAACAATCAATGCGGCTGCCCCCTCGCTATGCATTCCTAACCCCACAAACACACTTACCTCTTCTCTGTAGTGGGTTGCCAGCCGCATTGATAAAATGAGTGTATATCACCTGTAACCAGTTGTCAAGAGTTTAGAAAGCAAAAATCGCCTTTTCTATCAGCGCGACTGCCTCGCCGGATCGGACGTGGGTGTTGGCAAATTGCAGGACTCGCCAACCGGCCAGCGTTGCCGCGTTCAGCTTGTCCATGTCGTTGACGATGCCGCTTCCTCGGCCATGTTTGCCGCGTGTCCAGATGCCGCCTTGGATTTCAACGGCCAGCCGCTTAGACGGCCAAGCAAAATCCCATCGCCACTTTCGGCCAGGGATGAGCATGGCTTGCGTCTCAGGCTCAGGCAGCCCGTATTGCTTGATCTGAGTGAGGATGGCCCGCTCAAGTTGACTGGCCTCGGATTCTTTAAGTTGGGCTTGGATTGATTTAGTCATTTTGTGAGAGTGAACAGTTGTTCACTGTTTTCAATATCCATAATGGTTTTGAAGATCGGATAGGCTTGTTGGGGGACTACGGCGTTTCCGAGTGCTCTAAGTCTGTCCACCCCATTGGGAATCCCATGAACACTTCTGCAAAGTCTGGATTCAAATGTGTCAAATCTGTTTGGGATTGCCGGAAACGCGATGCCAGCTTGTCTGATCTGTAAGTTTGACTTCCGTAAAAACGATTCCTTGGAACACCTTTCCATTCTGACGCTGTTAGGGTGGGCCACAATAAAGACTCGCTGTCGTTGATGCCATGCGCCAACGGCTGAAGCTGGAAAAACAACCGTCCGTGTTTCGTAGCCTTCGCCTTCCAACGAAATAAGAACATCGTCGAGTGCCAGGTCGATGATTCCAGTAACGTTCTCACCAACAACCCAAGTGGGCTTGCATTCCGCAATAACGCGCAACATTTGCGGCCAGAGGTAACGGTCATCTTCCTTGCCTCGTTGCTGGCCGGCATGACTGAGGGCTGACAAGGGAATCCGCCTGAGATGATGTCGATTCGGTCAATGCCGTGATCTCGAAGAGACTGGCTTGTGAGTTCATGAATGTCTCCAAAAATAGGCAC
>ERZ869925.1274-NODE-1274-length-11973-cov-3.605722_pt1 | contig 11973 bp, 21 predicted proteins | sample MGYA00579311_ERZ869925 | MGnify/ENA primary metagenome ERZ869925 (study PRJEB32216, sample SAMN09231817) | wastewater metagenome | place: USA: Maryland | collected 2016-07-30 | study: EMG produced TPA metagenomics assembly of the PRJNA472060 data set (Reclaimed...
CGCTCTTCCGATCTTTTAAGGCATCTTCTTTGTTCTTGTGTTGGTCTCTTCCATCTCGAACAACTTTTATCCCTGTAGCGTGGTGTGTAACAACCACACAAGAATCTGTTGTGTTCTTGTGTTGACCACTAATTAAATATTTTTATCAAAATTTAAAAAGTCAGCTATTTCGTTTAAAGTTTTAAACCATTTACCATTATTTTCTTCAACCATTTTACCAACCATGTCAAGAGATTTTATTTGATGTTTGCTAAATTTTTCACCATCATCTTCCAATAAATAAGTAAATATTGTTTTTTCTGGTCTTTTGTTAGAATCATCAATCACTTCAGCAATTGAATAAACCCCTTCCATTTTTGGTGTTATTACATATAAAACGTAATCACAATTTTTTCGTTGTTTAATTTCTTCTTTTTGAGCTTCTTCATTCCAATCTTTAACTACTGGGTTAAAATAATTTATTTTTATTTTTTTTATTAAATCATCTCGCCAATTTGAATTATTGGTGGTACCGCCTAGAAATACTTTTTTCATATCTTAAATTTTTTAATTATTATAGTAAAAATTTTAATTAAGTCAAGATTAATTTAAAATAATTTGTATTATTGTGTTGACCCTCATATTTATATATAAGATAAATATGAGAAAACCACTAACCCCAGAACAAGCTGAAGCTAGAAGACAATACCAAAAAGAATGGCGTGAAGCTAACAAAGAAAAATTAGCTGAATATCATAGAGAATATCGAGCTGAGAACCCAGAAAAAAATAAAATGAACACTAAAAAGTATCGAGAAAACAACCCAGATAAAGCTAAAGAAAGTACTAAAAAATACAAGGCTAATAACCAAGATAAAATAAAAGCTTATCGTGAATCATATAAAGCCAGAAAAAATGAACTAGAAAAGATTAAAAAAGAAACTGACCCAGTATATAATTTGAAATGTAGTATTAGAATAGCTATATTAAAAACATTTGATAGAATCAAAGCTAAGAAAAATAATAAAACGGTTGAAATATTAGGCTGTTCTTATGAATTTTTAAAAGAACACATCGAATCAAAATTTGAAGCATGGATGACGTGGGGTAATAAAGGTCTTTACAATGGTGAGTTAAACTATGGTTGGGACCTAGACCATATAATACCTTTGGATACTGCCGTAACCGAAGATGATGTAATTAGACTTAACCATTACACCAACCTACAACCATTGTGTAGTAAAATTAATCGTGATATCAAAAAAAATAACCCTAGTTACTACTAGGGTTATTTATTATTATGAAAGAAGGTTTATTTTACCTCTTAATATGTCTTTTAGACTAGCGGTTTTATTGGTAATATGGTCTACAACAATACTATCTTTAACACGATAAGTCCTTCTTTTATCAGCACGACCACCTTCACCGATTTGCCCTTTTCTTTGTTCACTAGCTTCATTGTCATGACCGCTTCTATAAAAATCGTTTACTCGTTTTTTTAATTCGACAAGAGCTTCTTCTTTATTTTTATGTTGGCATCTTCCGTTTCTTACAACTTTAATACCTGTTGCTTCATGAGTTACAATTACTGTAGAGTCAGTAGTGTTGCGGTGCTGCCCACCTGGACCAGTCCCTCTAGTTGTTTCTAAACGATATTCGCTTGGATGTATTTCTACTTCTTTGTAATCGTTTTCTTCCATAAGTGCTACGGTAATTGAACTTGTGTGAACCCTACCTTTTCTTTCAGTTGGTGGTATTCTTTGCCACCTATGGTTCCCAATTTCATTCTCGAAGATTTTTTTGACATTTTTACCTGTTAGTCATATGCTAACATAACCATCTCTTTCTTCATCGACTATTCAAGCGATGTTATTAATGTTTGCTGCTTTGGTGTAAATGTCTTTCATTTCACACACCAATAGCTTTGCATCGGTTCCACCCTCTGCACTACGAATTTCTAGTTTTAACTTTTCCATTGGTTTTGTGTTAAATTTGTTTGTTATAATGTGCAAATATACTAATAAATATCTTAAAAGTCAAATTATTTATTAAAAACTTTACTTATTAATTATTTTTGTATATTTATAGTATATACAATTAAAAATATGAAAAAACAAGAAAAAACACTTATTATGAGAATTGATGAGGATTTGAAAACCAGATTCAACAAAAAAGCCGAAAACCATTATATGACATTATCTGGAAGAATAAAATATCTTATGAAAATGGATATTGAAGGGAAAATAGTTATAAAAGATGGAAAATAAAACATTTATTTACACGTTATCTGACCCGATTACAAATAAAGTTAGATATGTTGGTAAAACTGATGATTTAGGTTATAGGTTAAAAAAGCATATTAACGAATCTAAAAATAAAAGAACACATAAAGAAAAATGGATTGATTCGTTAATATCTCAAGGATTAGCACCAATAATGGATGTTTTAGATATTATAAATGAAACTGAATGGTGTTTTTATGAAACATATTGGATATCACAAATGAAAACATGGGGTTTTGAATTAACTAATGGGACTTCTGGTGGTGAAGGTAGTGATGGTTTTAAAGGTAAAAAACATTCAAATGAAACAAAAGAAAAATGTGGAATAGCTGGGTCAAAATCAAAAAACAGATTAATAGGTGAAAAAAATGGTAGATGTAAACTAACAGATGTTCAAGTAGAAGAAATTAAGAATAAAGTTTCATTAGGTATAGAAAAAAAATTAATAGCTTTAGAGTATAATATAAACAAAAAATATATTAACCAATTATTAAACGGAACTAGACGAAAACAAAAAAGCACCTAAATAAGATGCTTTTTTTTTTGTTGCGGAAATGGGAGTCGAACCCAATATTACTAGCTTATGAGACTAGTGTGATAATTCCGTTTCACTCTTCCGCTATGTATTTTTACTTGCGAGCTGCCTACTGCTCTACCCCGCAATGTTAGTGCGGTAGGCTGGAGTGACCCAGCTATTAAATCAGGTGCTTGGCATCTGAAGTAATAAAAACTTAATTTCTACCACATGTGGTCAGAATCTCTTTTTTTCTGTGTTTTTTACCAAATTAAAAATAGAGAATTACTTTGCTGAAAAGATTCTTTAACCATATATGTATCTCAAGATGATGGTCCGCTTTGTTTAACGTGACTAGCGTGCTCACGGCAGTCGATTTAAAGTGCCCTCACAACACTTCTGGTTTTATTCACTTTCGTGTGATATTAGCAACTCATGGTATTTCAATGTGGTCGGTAATATCTAATGGAGACCAGTTACTCCTCTCTTAGCAATTGGATATTTCTTTTGCAGAAATCATCTTTTTTAGATATGTCTTAGAACGTTTGTTAATAAATATATGCAAAGATACTAATATTTTACTTTCATGTCAAGTTTTTTTACAATTTTTTTTTTTATTTTTTTATTTTGCTACAAATCTAAGCCAATTTTAACCTTAGATTCTTCAATTATGATTAAAATTTTATGGTTTTTATCAATCGTATGAACAACATTTAAAACATCATAGTATCTGTTATCCATGTAAATATATTCATTTCTATTAGGAATTGAAACTAATTTTACATTTGATTTTACTATTTCCCATTTACTATTTAAAAAAGTAACGGTATATTTTTTACTAAAGAACATAATAAATAATTTTTATTAGATATTTATAATTGTTATAACACTTCATTTAAAATAATTAGTACTATGAAAAACAAAGGCTGTGGATGCAAACCACCTAAAAGATAAGGTGATGCACTAAAAAGTTAAACCCCTAGTAAGCGAAATTTTACTAGGGGTTTTTATTTCAGCGTAATTCGGTAATTTAGCTGAATCTTTTTAAAGAGTAGGTATATTAAAGAATCAACCCAATACACCCAAAAAGTACAAAAATGTGCTTGTGGAGTATACGGGAATCGAACCCGCGTCTTAAGTATTCTTCAAGTGCTTTCTACATGTTTATCCAATTCAATTTAACTGGCAATCTTTGCTACCTCTTTTTACCGTGTAATTTAAGCTTCACACCAGTAGGTTACTACCATCAATGGTTTACCATTATTCAGTGGATTACCACCATTTGCGATATTAGGCTACCGCTAGCTCTCCGTTAGAAACCATTACAGCCTCATCAAGGAAATTTTCAGAAACGATAAAATCGTTGTCAATTCATTTTTTAATAGACAGATTAAAGTGCTTCCAATCTAGCACTACATGCTTACAGTTTACGACTATACTCAATCAAAACCGAACATACCCCATAATGTTTAAGAACTTGTGATTTATAAATATTCTGAACCATAAAAAAGTTTCAGTATTTTAAATCTTTTTACAAATATACGAACATTTTTATCAAAATGCAAGTTTATTTAGAACTTTTTTCTTCTTCTTTTTTGTTGAAAGATGATGGCAAAGCGTAATCGCTTAATTTAAAGACCTTTACAACGATGAAATAGATAAAACCACCAGGCAACACCGTTGCACCCACAAGACCAATTGTCTTTAAAACATCTTTCATTTGCTCACCAATTTTTTCTTTTTCTTCATCAGTAAGGCTTTTACCATCGTTGATAGAATCAATCAGGATTTTGAAAGCTTCCTTGGTTTCGTCTTTTTCTTGACTCATTTTCTCAAGGAAGTCTTTCGTTTTTTCCTTTAGTGATTCATAATAACCACTCACATCCATTACTTTTTCTTTTTGTTTGTAATGATACCGTCAATAATCCCGTATTCTAAAGCTTCTTCAGCGCTTAACCACAAATCACGGTCAGCATCTTTCAATACTTGTTCTGGAGTTTTGTTAGTGTATTCACCAAGCATTTTAAACAATTTTTCATTGTATTTCTCACCTTCAGCAATTGAACGTCTGATGTCTTGGATATTACCTTGAGCACCAGTTGATACTTGGTGTAACATTACTCTACTGTTGGGTAATGTGAAACGCTTACCCTTGGTACCAGCACCTAAAAGAATACTACCCATACTAGCAGCCATACCTGTATTAACGGTTACAATTTCTGATGAAATGTAATTCATAACATCTACGATTGAAAGACCTGATTTCACGGACCCGCCTGGTGTATCGACATGCAATGTAATGTCTTTTACTTCCAAGTTATCCAAGAACATCAACTGTGCTTGAACAACCGTGCTCATTCTGTCGTTTACTGGACCAGCAAGCCAAATGATTCTATCCATCATCATTCTTGAAAAGATATCCATTTGTGTTACACGCAATTCTCTTTCTTCAAGAATATATGGTGTTAGAGAAGCTGAAGGGCCGTATATTCTGTTTTGAATATCTTCCCAAGCTTGGAATTGGCATTCACTAATTCCGAAATGCTGTGTAGCATAATTTTTAAATTCTTGTGCGTAATTCATATTTTTGTTCCGTTTTTATATGTTACATTTTCCCCACCTTCAACTCTAAACTCATAAGCGTTTAGCGTTTCAAGTTTATCATCAGCATCTGTCAACGCTGCTAACGCTTCATGTGCGTTTTTGTAAAAGTCTTCAGTTGAATGGTCACCAATACCAACAGCGTTGTTTGATAACAAATGCAATGTGGTAATGGCTCTTTTTCGTTGAGCCTCTAAATCGGCTTTCAACATTTCTTTAACTATGTTTCTCATGTTTATATTTCTAATTTACTAATAAAAATTGGCGTGTAATCACCCATCCAAGCTCCTTGGATGTTAAAATAAAAATATTCGTATGCCATGCTAACTTTTGCTTCTTCGATTGATTGACCATCTTCCAAATCATCATCTTCAACTTCCATATCGTTAGCAAGTTTTTCGATTATTTTTTCAACATCATAGGCAACAACAGGGCCGAGACCTATTCTCTCGGCCATGCCTATGATTGCTTCATCAAACCCGTCTAACAATAAAGCTTCTGGGTTTATCTCAGCGATTTCCTCTCTGAGCATTATTCAGCATTTTCTGCCTCTGTTTGTTTTTCTGATTCGAACAACAAACTTATTGTTTCTCTAACGCGGTTCCATTTATCAAATCCGTGTTTAGATAAAATACCACTGAATGTTACAACGTCTGGTTTAGAAATTTCAATTCTGTCTTTTTCAGTGTTGTAGTGGATTGAAGAAATTGATTCTTCGATTATCATTTCTTTATCAGCGTCGTCTAATTGGTCTAAGACGTTTTCGTTGATAACGATAATGATGTCATCTCCCGTTCTGTATTTCAACAACTCGTTGGCCTTGTTAACTTTGTAAATGTCTTTGGCTTTGTTGTTTGTCAAAACGGTAATGTTAATGTAATTAGATAGACCTGCTCTCTCAATGAATTTGGTATACAAGTCAGTAGTGTCTTCAAATGGTTCTTCGTATTTCGCCATTGTTTTAATAAGTGTTTATAAAAATGTTATTGTTTTACAAAAATACTAATTTATATCTTAAACTACAAACTTTCTGTTTGATTTTTTTCGTATGCGTCTTTTAAATCGATTATAGTGGCTTTTACACTATCATCTAAGCTCTTTGGCATGTCTATATCCAAAGACACAATTAAATCGCCACGTTTGTCTGTATTTAGCTCTCTGAGGCCTTTAAATGGGATTCTAAGGTTTTGTCCCACTTGGCTGTATTCTGATATTGGTATTCTGATGGTACCACCTTCAATTGTGTTGATATCTACTTTATCACCCAAAACCAATTGATGGTACTGAAGTTTTAATTTCATTTTTAATTCAGAACCAACTCTAGTGAATTTATCGTGTGGTATTTCAGAAATTCTAATTATTAAATCACCTTCTCTACCACTCTTAATACCATGTCCTTTACCAGACATAACAAAAGCCATTCCGTCTTGAATTCCAGTTGGAATATCAACTTCTACCAATTCTTGTTTTTTAACAAGACCTTGACCCTCACATGTTTTACATACATGTTTAAATGTAGTACCAGTTCCACCACATACATGACAGTCGGATGTTTGTTCCATAAAACCAAATGGTGTTCTTGTAACGTGTCTTATATAACCACTACCGTTACATGTTGTACATTCTTGTGGTTCTGTGCCGCCATGTCCAGAACAATCAGTACATGAAACATTTCTAGTGTAATTGTATTTTTTCTTTACACCTTCAAATATTTCTTCAAGGGTTAGTTTTACTGTAAGTGTCATGTTTTCACCAACCCTTTCAGCTTTTTGTCTTTGTCTAAAGAATTGGCCGAACATGTCTTGGAAACCACTATGCATATCATCGTAGTTTCCTCTATTGTCATTGTGACCAAATTGGTCATATCTAGCCTTTTTGTTTGAATCCGATAAAACATCATACGCTTCTGAAATTTCTTTAAATAAAGTTTCATCACCACCCTTATCTGGATGATGTTCTTTGGCTAGTTTACGATACGCTTTTTTGATTTCATCAGCTGTGGCGTTTTTATTGACACCTAAAACTTCATAATAATCTCTTTTGCTCATGGTTTATATTTATTTTTTAGCAAATATACTTAAATTAATATAAAAATGCAAATTTATGACGTATAGAGTTGTCTTATTGTGTAACGGTGAATATAAAAAAACGCTTCATAGGGCCAGAACCCTTGAAACGGTGTTTATGCGTTACCATCATTTGATAGATGAAAATAAAAAGGTGTTGTACCCTAAAAGATTTGTCAATAGCAACAAAATAATACCAGTAAAATATCAAATTGCAGTGACCAAACCAACTGAAGATGGTGATACGTTTAGAATACTTAGAGATGATTACGGAAAATTATACACAGAAGCACCGTTAGGGGATTGGACCATATTAGGTTCCAGCGAATATGAGATTGAAGAAACCTTTATGATATACGGAATGGAGTATAAGAACGGTGAAAGACCCACCATACGTGAAATCGTAAAAAGACTTATGGTTAACGCCCACTCAAAGAAGAATGTTAAACAAGTTATTGTTGTCTATAATAAATTATTGATATACAACGAGGACCAATTTGATATGGTGCTATGTAAGAATATGGAAGACGCTCAACGACTACACCATACCTTAGCTAAGATAGCTAGAAAACAAAAAATTAAGAGTCTTTTGTTTATGGGTACCGCTACCAAAGCCAATATAGGTAGATTGTATGATGTAATTCATGAAGAAACTGGGTGGGATTATCCTAAGATACGTAGACAAAGTACTTTGCATTAAAAAAACCCAGATTAACTCTGGGTTTTGTTTTATTTAAAAAGACCTTCTAATTTGGCTACCAATTCAGCAATTCTTTTATCGTTTCTATTGATTTGTTCTTGAACTTGTGGTGGGATGTTCCCAGCGTATTCAGATTTCATTTTTGAGTTAGCTCTTTGTAGGGCATCACTCTCTCTAAGACAATTGTCGTAGATTATTGCTTTGTCTTGATTATTCATTTGATTCACATTTACAGTTACCACCGCATTCGCATGGTTTATTTCCTACTTCAATTTCTTCATCTTGAATGTCGATGTCAACACCAACAGAGAATTGTTCTTGAATATCTTTAATCATTTGTTGCAATTTTTCCATGTCTGGTTCCGAAAGCATAACTGGGTTAATACATTCTAGTCTTTCTTCACCTTTGGTTGGTAAGAAGAATGCCATCATGTTAGCGTTTTTTTGTTCAATCATATAATTTACTGATTCAGCAAATGGTTGAATAATTTGTGGGTTTTGCATCATTTCAGCATCCAAGTAAAATACTAGGATTAGTGGGTGGTTGTTTTCCATTTTTATTTTTTTATTTACAACGTTATTATTTTTCTTTAACAATATATTTTATATCATCTTTGGTACAATGTGGGAAATAAGTTAATAAAAATGTGTTTACAGCTAATATTCTTTCTGTTTCATTATTAGCCATTTCACATGCAATATTAATATTGTCATATATCACATATATTAAATACGTACCATTACTGTTTTTTTTAACTATAATTTTCTTCATCGTATCTTTTAGTTAAATATAGCGAAAAAATAAAAACATGTAAACTATAAAATAAAAAAACCACCCTAAAAGGATGGTTTTTATTTGATTTGTCGCAAGATGTTGGGGCTTTTACTTCTAACCCTGTTTGAAGTTTCCCAACATTAAAAAAATAAATTTAGAGGTTGCTGGGAAGACCTACATTAACTAAGTACTGAATCATAAATATTTGTAGATAGTTTGCTGTATACACCTTTTAGTGACAAATTTTTGCTAAGATGAGGGCAGTTCCCCACCCTCTCTTATTACACCGTTACGCTAGCGTAACGTTCTGAGCCGATAACCGACATCATCATTGCTAATGGTGTCATTTCTTTACCAGCCAACAAGTTGGTTAGTAAAGCAGGGCTGAACCCTGATACAAGCGCAGTACCGTTTTTATCAAACTGAACTGGTTTGTTGTTATCACCTCTTGATTGAATGTTCCAGTAAACAATCTTTGGCATGGTGTAACCAGCCTCAGCGTATTTACGCTCAATCATTTGTTGTGCGGTTGGGTTCCAGTTACGACCACCTGCGTAGTCGAATTCCATATCCGAAAGGATAAGAATCATGGTTGGCATTTCGTCTTCTGATACTTTAGAAGCCTTAGCTTTGTTAAGTATCAAGTCAAACACCGCTTGGATGTTTGTTGACATACCCCACTCAGCTCTTCTCAATTGGTTATATCTCTCGCTAAGAGAACCTTTAAGGTACTGTAACGATGGAGAACTTGAGAAGGTTACGAAAGCGTCTTGGAATGGACCGACATTTCTTTGAGAGATGTACAATCCCAATGAGATTGATACGTCCATACAAGTTACGTTAGCGTTTTGTCCTGCTGGAGTTTCCATTGAACCAGACACGTCAACAACTGGCAAGAATCTCTCCTTGCTGTTTTCTAAGTAGTTTGGCAAAGCTTCCCATTGTACGTTAGCACCTTTGGTGTTACCTTGTTTCAAACTCTTAACAATGTCGTATGGGTATACGGCACCAGCGTTAATTTTAACCTCACCTTTCTCAACAGAGTTAAGGTAAGCTTCAAAACGAGCCAAGTCGTTTTTCTTGAACGCTTTCATGTAATCACTCATTGCTTTTGAAGGCAATTTAGAGTAATCAATCATTGTGAACTCTCTAGCACACATCAATTGCTCAACGGTGTTTGAGTTTTCAACAAGCAACTTACGGTACTCTTTTGGTGAAAGTCCCATGTACTTTCTAAGAGCAGTTGCCCATCTTTTTTTCTCACGGTTACCAACGTTTGGACGTGGCATCCATTTAGCACACAAACCGTTTTTAGCGTTCAATGCCTCAGCAATTAAACCCAACGCTTGTGATTCTAATGGTGTACCTACCAATACTAGTAAGTCATCCCAACGACCAAACTCACTTACTAAGTGTAAGTTTTTACCTAGAACCTCAGTTCTGTTGTTGGCCAAGTATTCCATGATGTCACGGAAGATTTTTCTCTCTCCAGCACCACCACGAATATCACGTGCCCAGAAAAGCAAACGCATCGCAGTTAATGGATTCTCACCAAACGCCTTGGTAAACGCATTGATAAGTCTAGTTTTATCTTGACCTCTCATCGCTCCAATTTGGAAAAATAAGTCCACACACAAATTCATAGAAGTTGAGTTGGTTGTCATTCCGTTTTCAGTGAATGAATCTTTAGTTTGCATAGCTCTAAGTAATGTACCCATGATTAAAAAGTTTTTAGTTATTTGTTTATTTAAGTGATGCAAAGATACGAAGTTTTTTAACCCGTGTCAAATTTTTTTGCAACTTTTTTTAAAATATTTTTTTATGTGTTGATTATCAGGAGATTAAGACACAAAGTTTTTTATATATTGTGTTCTGTGGTATCTACATGGACCTATTTTTTTGATAGCGGCGATGTGTCCTGTGCTTAAATACCCCTTGTTTCCACTCCATTCGTATTGTGGATGTATAGCATGAATTTTGGTCATGTATTCATCACGTCTAACTTTTGCTACTATAGCAGCGGCAGCAATACAAGTGTATGTGTCATCACCCTTAGGAACTGTAGTGACTGGTGTATCAGAATAATGTTCCCATACTGTACCATCAACAAGAATGTGTTCTGGGGTTGTTTTTAGTTTATCCAAACATAAATGCATGGCTTTGAATGTTGCTGGATTGATACCGATTTGGTTGATGACTATTGCTGAAACTGCTTCACATACTACATCTATGGCATTTTCCATAATAAGTTTGTACGCATCTTTACGTTGTTTCTCGGTAAGTTGTTTGCTATCTCTAATTAATTCTGATTTGAAACCCTTTGGCATTATGACAGCGGCGGTAACCACTGGACCAGCGCCAGCACCTCTACCAACTTCATCAAGTCCAACTACGTAATCGTAGTCACCAAAATCTTCAAGTATTTTTTTTACTTTTGCCATATATTTTTTGGCAAATATACGAATTAATTTTCTTCGGTGTAAACTTTTTTAACAAATTTTATAAGGATACCCGCAATTTCAACCTCAAACTCATCTGCTGGTTCAAAATTATCTCCAGAATCAACTGTTCTGTTAAATAATTCCTTATTCATTGCTAAGTGAGCTTTAGGGTGTAATTCATAGGTTAAGGTTAACCCGTATTTTTCTATATTTTCGTTTTCTACTATTTCAGAAACGGTTTGTAATAATTTATCGAAGTTCATATTAAAATTTTGTAAACATTTTTTTTATTGATTGACCGATTCTACACAAAAAACTTCTTTTAATAACTTTTGGTTTTGGATTCTTTTTGATTTCTTCACCTAAACCACTTTTAATTTCATTTACGAATTGCGCTTTTTTAAGCGCTGTTTTGTATTTTTCAACCAATACTTCTTTATCGGCCATTGCTTGTTCTCTAGATATCGCTTTATCACTCATAATTTTTTTCTTTAAATATACTAATTGTTTTTATTTTTGTCAACATAATATGGTTCATTATCAAAACCACATTTATGACAAACATATAAGTCTTCTGGGGATGATTCTGATTCTTTCCATGACCAACCACAGCTTT
>ERZ869925.1275-NODE-1275-length-11970-cov-4.028032_pt1 | contig 11970 bp, 17 predicted proteins | sample MGYA00579311_ERZ869925 | MGnify/ENA primary metagenome ERZ869925 (study PRJEB32216, sample SAMN09231817) | wastewater metagenome | place: USA: Maryland | collected 2016-07-30 | study: EMG produced TPA metagenomics assembly of the PRJNA472060 data set (Reclaimed...
TCTTACTATAATTTCAACACCTTCATTAGGTGATGTAAGACCACAACTCTCTTTTATAGATAGAAGATCTCTATTGCTAGCATTATTGCGGTTATAGCAATCCTTCCGCAGTTCATCAGTATTATGGTGAGCATTCTCATCGCCCTTCTTAACTTTGCCACCATAATACTCATTATTGAACTTAGCTAGCCACTCTTTTTCACTTACACTAAGACTACAGATATAGTCCTGATCAATAGCCCATCTCTTGTTCTTAGGAAACATGTTTGATATGAGACCATAAGGCTTACTCATTATCTCACCTCAAGAGTTTCGACGTTGCGGTTAGATGTTTCATCCAACTTAACTCCAGACACACGGATAAGGTCTTCGTTGTAGAGTCGACGAACACACCCACAGATGGTGCATAGGCGAATGTTGAGTGTAGAAGCCAATTCATTCCTAGAGATGTGAGGATTGTCCTGGATTGATTTTAAGACCAGGGCATCTACACTATCTGCCTTTGATACCAAGAATTGATCTAGGGACAATCTAGACGTCCTACGAGCGCGTACTGCACGCTTGACATGTGGTTTGTTTACCATGCCAGTAATAGTGCCATCAAGGAGCTGTTCTATTGCTTCATCGGCCTCAACTGCATAGATTTTATATAGGATGTTTTCTGAGAGGGTAGCGACTGCTTCAGTGATGATAGCTGTCTTGTTGGCGTGGTCAGTTTGCCACTTAGTGAGGAACTTCTTCATAATTTCCCAGTAAGTAGGGCTTTGTGGGTGGATGGCATCTTTATCCATGAAAGAGTCCACAAAACGTTGCTCAGTAGCTGTAAGTTCGATCTTGCTGTAAATACTCATAACAATCTCCTTTTGGGTTATATCTATCATATCAGATGTTCTACTTAAATTAATCTTTATTATCACTTTTTTCTATCAGTTTGCTTATAGCTTTTTGTAGCTGCTCCAAAATCTTGCTAGACTCATCTAGTCTTTCATAGGCCCTCTTATAATAGACATCTCGTGTCCTGGTTAAATAATCAGAAGCTGACTCTCCTTTGCGACGCTCTAAAAATTCAATAACTTCAGCTTCGTTCATTTCAGTGGTAAACATAAAAACTCCTTATTAGTACTAGACTGGTACACATTCTTAATTTATCTTATCACACTCTTTAGTTAAAAACTAGGTATAACTTAAAATAATGTGGCAAACAGGTATTAAAGGGGAACAAATGAAAACAACTATCTTTTCTATAGATCCTAACACAAACCAACCATATATGACTGTCGAAAGGGCACTTAAGCTTGCTGAGACCCACATTAACAAGACATGTCAAAACTTGCTAAACCACCATCATTTCACTGTAGAAGACTTAGTTCAAGAGATCATGCTTAAAGTATCTAGTTCAGCTTATAATCCCGCTAAGTCGGCTGCACAAACATTCTTCATTATGTGTGCTAGTAGCTGTATGGGAAGCATGGTTAAGATTAACTTTAAAAGTGGTGACCGCTATAAGTGCGGGGCTGACTTTGTAGTGTTCGACTCTGATGGTGAAGCCACTATGGCTACCGAACACCTAGGGGTTGAAACAGTTACTCCCTATGATTATCTGGCTGCGGAAGAGACCGTCTCTGAACACTATAAGACATCAAATAAACATAAACCTGACGGATGGAGAGGTTTTTATGAGAAAAAACTCAAATAGTATAATTATCAACAGCTAGTTATGATATAATTTAATTACAACATACTCCTTGTCTGTGGCGGCAGGAGTAACAACAAGGAGAATTACATGTCAGTTAATAAAAACCAAATCAGCAACCAACTTCAACATAGAGGCCAATATGCTCAGATTCCTAATGAGATATATCAGGTCAAAGACCTTTCTGTATATGCTAGAGACATCTGGTGTTATTTAGCCTCTGAAGGTCCAGGCTGGAGTGGTTCTAATAATAGTATAGCCTCCAACCTAGGTATCTCACCATCTACAGTGAAGCGCTCCATTAAAGAGCTTCGTGACTTTAATATGATTATTGCTACAGGTCATGACTCAGGAACAGACTATGAGCTTATATCTTCTGATAAGTGGACTGTCACCTGGAAGGAATACTATCAACGACAGCTTGATAAGGCAGCCCAGACCTCTAAGAACCAGACCCCGGTTCCCTTAAAACATGGGGGTCAGGTCAGAGAGAACTACGCCCCTGGGTCTGTGAGAACGGGCATCCAAAAAGAAATAAAACTACCCAATACTATACAAGAAGAGGAAGTGGGGTTTAGTGTGGTTTCTAAGGAAGAAGAATTTAGAAGTAGTCTTGAACTTATTCCTATTGACTGGAAGAAGAAATACTTAGGAACTCTAACTAATATACGTACCTTTATGAGTCTTCCTCTTAGTATACAGATAGCTATATTTAAATCACCTACTCCTAAAGTGTTATTAGCTAAAGAGGGTATTCAATCACCTACTTCCTAAGATAGAATTAATACTAGAGGCCTTGGAAGTTCACCTGGAAGTTTCCTTGGAAGTTTTAAATATGAGGTTATATATGGATGAGGTTAGATATAGGTTGATAAATGCTTTCAACTCATTTCCTTTAGATAAACATGAAGTCGACTATGAAATCTATAGTGGAGCTTACTCCTCTCCTATAGAGGTCACTATCTCTCATAGAGGTAATAAGAAGTTCGTCTTTATCCATAGGGGTGACTTTGACTGTCAGAATCCATCTGAGGAGTATAGTATTAAAGTTATTAAAGATTGCTTAGAAGATATGATCTTTGAACGACTGTTCCTAACTAATTAACAGGTATTTGTGGGTATAAGTAATTCATCATCAATCACCGCCATGAGAGATGATAAGGTTGTCAGAAGTCCTCTTTCCTCTCCTTTTCGGGACTTCACTAGGGAGGTAACTAAGTTACCTCCCTTTTTATTTGATAGTTTACTCACTTTAACAGGTATCTGTTGGGTTGCTAAAGGAGTAAAGATGAGAACCAGCGGCTTTGTCCCGAAAAGATGGCTTGGAGCTTTTAAAGCTGGTCATCATGCTTCCGCTAAGGAGTTCATTGATGAAACACTCAGTTGGATCCTGCTTTATAAAATAGAGCAGTCTGAGTATACAGATAAAGAGTCTATGGAGCAGTTAGACTATATAGCTAAGTTCAATAATGAGTTTCATAAGTGTGTTATTAAAAAGAATGATAATAGTGCCTTACACTCAGAAGATCTTTCAAATGAACTGAAGAGAGATGTATACGGCAACCTAGTCCTAGATAAAGAAGGAAACCCTATTACCCTTAAGCTAAGGGAAACACTGTACAGTAGGAAGAACTCCTTAAATAGAGACCTCATGAGTAAGTTTAGAAGTGATGTAACTATTGAAAAAGATAGTGATAACTATAACTATAAATCTTATGAAGATGATTTAATTGACTTTATTGATAAATCTTATCAAGATTAACACTTTATATCGGATCACCAAACTAAGCTATCCAATTGGACGCTTTTTAATTAGGATGTAACCATGACCCAAGAGATTATCTCCCCTGAATTAACTGGCAAACTCGGCTCTCTTCGTGCTGTAAGTCTTTGTCACAAGCTTCTCTCTGAAGCTGGATTTCCAATTACCAAAGCATCTCAAGTTCAAAATGCTCTATCCTTTCTAGAAGCACTTCATTCTCAGTTAGTAGATGAGTGTATCAAGGATCCACAGGCTAAAGACGTTCCAGAACTGCAACAATTTATGAAGGAAGCAGAATAATGAAAAAGAAAGAATCAGTTATCCAACCTACTATCCACTTTGTTGGCAATACTAAAGAACATGCTCTTGAAGAGCTGTTCAATAATGGCGAAGCTCCACTTATTAAGTCGGTAGGCTATGTCAACCTTCCAGGCACCACACTGTACGTCTCCTATATCATCCATAGTAGGGGTACAGAGATAGTGAAAATTGAGGTTGAAGAACCTAATGTTAAGATGATTGCTGAGGACTCTGCTAAGGTTGCCTTTGTTAACACCTTCTGTAACGAAGGATTCATGGATAAATGAAAGCTAACATATTAAAATTTCTTAAGTTTTGTAGTTTATTAGATAGATCTGGAAGTATCTCTATCACCAACTGTACTCTTATTGTTCTTACAGTGAAACTTGCTTTAGTACCAACATTCAGTATTCCTGAGGTTGCTGCATTCTTTCTAGCTCTTATGAACTACCTTCACAAGCGCCACGAAGCTAATAAGCAGGACAAAGTGGAGAAGGTAACAGCTACCAACTCTGCTATCGAGTCTCTTCAACAAGAGATAGTTACAATGAAGGATCAGTTTGTTACCGTTGCAAAGCAAGCAGAAGATGCTAAGCGAACCATCACGGCTCAAACTATCTCTTCGTCAATGATACCTCCTTTTGTCCCTAGAAACAAAAGACCTACACAGGAATAACTTATGACAATAAATGAACTTATAGAACAAGCAGCACAAGAGTGTCCCACCTTTAAACGTAAGTTCATTTATTGGACTCATACAAGAAAGAAGAAGCCAGAGCTAGACTGGCTCATGAACCTTCTAGAAGAAGCACTAGGCAGACACTACGTAAGAGAGGCAGCTAAGCAATATGTGGACTCAAACAGCAACTGATCTAAACAAGGTGTATTCTGCTCTAGACCTAGGAAAATTCTCTACACAAGAACTCAACGTCCTACAGAAGATGTCAGAAACCCTAGCTTCTCTAGACCTAATGAACGAACCAGAGCTTAGAAGTCTAATGATATGCTGTATGATGATAAGATACAGAAGGACAGAGACCTCTAGCTCTAGGCTCTACTATGGACAGTATGAGAGGAATAAGGATGGCTAAGAAAGCTGATCAAGCTCAAACAGATCAAAGAGTTAAAGAAATATGTCAGTGGAAGCTAGATGGATATACGAGAACCGATATACTAAGATTTGCTAAGGAAAAGTGGCAAATCGGTCCTGATCGCACTGACCAACTGATCGCTGAAGCTACCTCTAAGATTAAGGAGATAAATGCTCTGTCTATACAAGACAACATGGCTATCCTTAATAACCAGTACTGGAACCTATGGAGACAAGCAGCTGCTATCGGTGACATCTCTGAGCAGCACAGGATACTTAACTCTATAGCTAAGCTTAAGGGTCTTGATAAGGTCACCATCAACCATATAGTGGAAGATAAACGAGAGCTAGCTGACCTATCTGACGAAGAGCTGGATAGGATGCTACTAGAGGGAAGTGCTGATGCTTCTGTCAACTAATCCATACCAAGACGTCTCCAACTTCATAGGATTCAATTCCTATCAAGATATAGAAGACCAATACGACTCACCTGGCTGCCTTAAGGATGCTCAGGTGTTGTTTGCCTACTATAGCTATGAGGACTACTCTGGCTCATCTCTGGTCATATTCTCTAAGGATGGGAAGCTATATGAGGTTAATGGCTCTCACTGTAGTTGTTATGGTCTAGAAGGCCAATGGAACCCTGAAGAGACTACCTTTGACTTTATTGAGATGAGATTTATAGAGAACTCTTCTTATGTGTTTAGAGACAACCCAGAACCACTAGAGATACTCAAGAACGTAATAATGACCAATGCTATCCATGAGATGATCGTTGAATCCTAAGCTCATAGAAGAAGCCTGGTATAGGGGTAAGCTTACCTTTAAACTTCATGCTTCTCAACGCAAGATTAATGCTACCTTCGCTCTTATAAAGGGTCAACTCTTTGTAGCCAACTGCTCACGTCAGCTGGGTAAGAGCTACTGGGCTGTATGTAAAGCTATTGAGACTGCTCTACAGATACCAGGAGCCCAGATAAGGTATGGAGCTGCATTTCATGGTGACCTTATGGAGTACATCATCCCAGCCTTTAATAAAGTGATGGAAGACTGTCCTGCCTCTATTAAGGCAGTATATAAGTCAACAGGAACAGCCTTTGAGTTCCCTAATGGGAGTAGGATTAAGCTTGTGGGTCTAGATAAGAATCCAGATGGACTGCGCGGTAACACCCTCGACCTCATCATCCTAGATGAGTGTGGCTTTGTTGCCAACTTAGACTATATCTATAAGTCAGTTATTATCCCGGCTACAACTCATCGTCCTAATGCTAAGATTATAATGATCTCAACTCCTCCTAAGACTCCAGCTCATCCCTTTATGGACTATGCTTTAAGAGCTCAAGAAGAAGGATCATATTCTATCTTCACCATCTACGACAATCCTATGATCACAGAAAGCACCATCCAGCGTCTTATGAAAGAGTCTGGAGGGGAAACATCTACCTTCTGGAGAAGAGAGTACCTGTGTGAGTTTGTCACTGACTCTGACCTCCAAATCATTCCTGAGTGGGAAGATAAGTATGTAGTTGATATAGAGCCAGATGAGTACTATAAGTACTACCATAGGTATGTAGGTATGGACTTAGGTACTAAGGACTACACTGCCTGTATCTTCGGCTATTATGACTTTAAGAGAGCATCTCTAGTTATCCAGGATGAGTTCAAGATGAACGGACCTGAGATGAACACACTGATGCTAGTTGGAGCTATCAAGTCTAGAGAGCTAGAGTTGTGGGGTGAGATACAGCCATTTAGACGTATCTCTGATAACAACAACCTGCACTTAATACAAGATATGCAGTCAATTCACTCACTTAACTTCATTCCTACTAATAAAGAGTCGCTTGAAGCCATGATAAATGAGGTGAGGTTGATGGTTCAAGCAGGACAGATACTCGTTAATCCTAGGTGTAAGTCTCTTATAGGTTGCCTTAAGTACGGTGTATGGGACACTAATAAGAAGCAGTTTGCTAGGTCTAATACCTATGGACACTTTGACCATTTAGCAGCACTTATCTATCTTGTTCGCAACTTAGCTAAGCACTCTAACCCTATCCCTGCTGACCATGGACACGACTTCACTAAGAGCTGGGTTGGTCACATAAGTACACAGCATAGCAAGAATGCTAACACTATACATAAGGCGCTTATTCCTAACACCATTAGGAAACGCTAACACTTTAATCTGAGAATCATTAAGAAAGGTATCCCCTTGAGTCCAAAACCTAATAGTCCAAAAGATCGCCCTTACTGGGCATCTGTACCAGTAGAAGAGATAGCTGATGAGATGCTACAGAAGGTAGATGATTTCTATGAGAACCTTCAGTTGGCAGGTAGACTCGACCTATATCGTCGTTCCTGGGCTTACTACTACCGTCCTCGCTTGAGTGGTGCACGTCTTAACCCAGTAGGCCAGCAAGGTGAGATGACAGCTCTCTCAGTGAACCACTATCGTAACCTTCTTGTTCACTTAGAAACTATGACATGCCAACAACGAGCTGCCTTTGAGCCTCGTGCTACCAATAGTGATGTTAAGAGCCAGAGCCAGGTCATCTTGGCTACAGGTCTGCTTGACTACTATATGAGAGAGAAGAAGCTTGAGCGCTACGTTAAGCAGGCTGTCAAGGATTCACTCATATTTGGTGAAGCCTTCCTTAGGGCTGAGTGGGATGTAACTGGCGGTGAAGTGTACGGCAAGACAGCTTCTGGTGCTAGACAGTATGAAGGGGACATGAAGTACACCAACTACATGCCTATCGACGTTATTCGTGACTATACTTGTCTTGCTCCTGCAGATGAGCGCTGGTACATCCTTCGTGACTTTAAGAACAAGTATGAGCTTGCTGCTAAGTTTCCATCTCTTGCAGATCAGATCTTAGGTGACTCTGTTGATATGATAGAGTTGGCTCGTACCACTACACTTAATGCTCTTGGCCTTCAAGAGTCTGATAACATTATTGTATACACACTTATTCACGCTCCTACTACCGCTTTGCCACATGGTAGATACACAACCTGCCTAGATAACGGCACAGTGATGCTGGATGGTCCACTTCCATACAAGGAACCACATGTTTATCGTATGGCTCCAGATGAAGAGACTGGTACTATCTTCGGCTTCTCTGTAGGCTTTGACCTGTTGCCTATCTGTGAGAGCATGGACATCCTCTACTCCACAGCACTGTCTAACCAGGCTACATTTGGTGTGCAGAACATCCTTGTCCCTAAAGGACATGACATCTCTACTAGTCAGATGGCTGGTGGACTTAATGTCATCGAGTTCGACCCTAAGCTTGGACCTCCAGCCGCTCTTAACCTCACTCAGACTCCTGCAGAGATCTTCAATTTCATGCAGATGCTTGAGAAGTTGGCAGAGACAATCTCTGGTGTGAACTCAGTTGCTCGTGGTAACCCTGAAGCTTCCCTGAAGTCTGGTGCAGCTCTTGCTCTTGTTCAGTCTATGGCCATCCAGTTCTCTATGGGTCTGCAGCAGTCTTATGCTCAACTCGTAGAAGATGTAGGAACAGGAACAATCAACATCCTTAAGTCATATGCTGCTGTTCCTCGCGTTGCTGCCATCGCCGGTAAGTCTAATCGACCTCTTATGAGAGAGTTCACTGGGGCAGATCTTGAGTCTATTAACAGGGTTATGGTGGATATGGGTAACCCTATGACACGCACTACGGCTGGTAAAGTTAACTTGGCTGATGCTCTTGCTGAGCGCAACATGATTGACAACCCAGATCAGTACATCCAAGTGGTAACAACTGGTCGTCTTGAGCCAGTTATTGAAGGTAAGCAAGCCCAACTTCTGCTTATTAAAGCTGAGAATGAAGGACTGGCTGACGGTATTGCGCAGAGAGCTCTAGTGACAGACAACCACCAGAAGCACATCTTAGAGCATAGCACTGTCTTGGCTAACCCTGAGATACGTCAAGATCCTAGTAACCCAATCGTTGCTGTAACTCTTGCTCACATCCAGGAACACATGGATATGATGAATGATCCTAATGTTCAAAGACTTGCTGCTGTTCTTCACCAAGAGAACATCCCAGGTCCACAAGCAGCCCCAGGCAATGGTGCAGCTGCTAATATGTTGAATGCTACACCACCAGTGGTTCAGCAGGCACAACAAGTCCAGCAACCCAATATGCCATCTCCTCCAGCTGGAGCAGACGCAACTAGTGCAGCTATAATCGAAGGCCAAAAGTAACACTTAAAGTAAACCTTTACCCATCATAAGGACGGTAAGAAATGTCGGATACACCTAACACAACAGCAGCTCCTGTAGATACAACTAGTAATACAGGAGGAGAATCAGGACAACCAGACTTCGCTAACATGACTGGCGAGCAGGCAAAAGCCTGGGTTGAAGCGCAGAAAGCACGAGAAGCAGCTAAGGGTGAGAAGCCTCGCCAAGCTGACGGTAAGTTTGCTGCTCAACCTAAGCCACAGACCAATCAGGAAGCTATTAAAGAGGCAGCAGCTGTGGCTGCAGAGAAGCGTCGCCTCAAGATCGATGACCAAGAGATCGATGAAGATGAGGTTATTAAGGTGTACCGTGAGCGTAAGGGACACCAACAAGCTGCCAATCGTGAACTCCAAGAGGGTAAAGCTGCTCGTAAGCAAGCTGAACAGTTCATTGCTATGATGAGAGACCCAGAGAAGTTCTTTGATGTGGCTGCTAAGATGGGTCATACTCCACGTGAACTGGCAGAGAAATACCTTGCTCGTCAACTACAAGAAGAACTCATGGATCCTAAGGACCGTGAACTTCGTGATGCTAAGGCTAAGATTAGAGAGATCGAGGACCTGGAACGTCGTCAGCGTGAGTATGTTGAGCAACAACAAGCCCAACTCTTGCGTGAAAAGTATATGAAAGACTATGAGAGCCAGTTTGTTCAGGCTCTCCAAGACAGTCAGCTTCCTGCTACTAAAGAGATGGTGGCACGTATGGCTAAGTATATAGGCCAAGCTACTAAGCTCAACTATAAAATGAGTCCAGCTGAGGCAGCTCAACTAGTCCAGGAAGATCTGCAGACCTCTTATAAGAAGCTGGTAGCCTCTTCAGACGGTGATATGCTCATCAAGCTCCTAGGAGAAGATGTGGCTAATAAGCTTAGGAAGTATGATGTAGAGAAGCTTAAAGATCCTTCTAAGCTTCTCCAGACCCCTAACCAACACCAAGAACCCCGTAAGGATAGGTCTCGTGTTGAAAAGCGCATGTCTGCTAAAGAGTGGCGTGAATACAATCGTAAATAAAAAGGGAAAATGAATTTTTAACACTTCAAATTAGGTGAAATAGGACGTTAACACTATCCGAATACACCTAATTTGATCTGTTCGACGTAAATCGTAGAGGCGCCACGGCTACCTTGAAGATGTAAGTCAAAGAATTGCTAATCGTATTATCAACTTATTTGAACAAGCATAATTGTTCGTTAAAAACAAACCAAGGAAAACAAAATGGCTCTTGATACTGGTACACTGAATGCACTTTACAAAGTTGCTTACGCCAAAGGCGTAGAAGATCTGATCCCTGAAACTGGCAAGCTCTCGAAAATGTTCGGCTTCGTCCCTGCAGAACTGCAGAACGGTAAGCAATATGAGCAACCAGTAGTTCTGTCGGCTGAAGCCGGCTTCACGTACTCCCTCGACACACAAAATGCCTACGACTTGAACGAGTCGATTGGTATGAACATGCAGTCTGCTATCGTCCCAGGTGCAGACATCGTTCTTGACTCGACTGTTGGTTACAACCAGGCAGCTCGTGCATCCCACTCCGCTACTTCCTTTAAGTCTGTGATGAGCATGAAGTTCGAAAACATGCTTAAGTCGTCTGAAAAACGCCTTGAAATTGCTATGCTTTATGGTAGCACAAACATCGGTCAGCTGAAAGTTCAAACTGTTTCTGCTGTCGGTGCAACTGTTGCAGTTCAACTTGACACTGCTAGCTGGGCAACGGGTATCTGGGCAGGTTCTGAAAACTGCCGTATCGTCTGCTCTGTCGCTTCTACTGGCTTCTTGCCTACCGGTATCGCTGCTACTGCATACTTCACCGTGACGAAAGTCGACGTTGACAACCGCACTCTGACCCTTACCGAAGGAACTTCTGGTGATGCTGCTGACTTGGCTACTGCCGTTGGTTCTGGCGCTATCAACCTGCACTTCTACGGTAGCGTTACCCTCGCTGCTTCTGTAACTGCTCCTGTCTACGCTGAGATGGCTGGTCTGAAGAAGATCATCACCAACACTGGTTCGCTGTTCGGTATCGATGCAGCTACTTACGACCTGTGGAAAGGTAACTCGGTTACTACCTCTGGTCAGTTGACGATGGCTAAAGTGCTGAGCGCTCTGAGCCGTGCTGTTCAACGTGGTCTTGACTCTGACGCTGTCATGTTTGTTAACCCATCGACTTGGGCTGACTTGGCTTCTAACTTGGCTGCTCTCCGTCGTTTCGATGGTAGCTACAGCCGTAAGAAAGCTGAGAACGGTAGCGAAACTCTCGAGTACATCTCGCAGAACGGTACCATCAAGATCGTGAGCTACAACCTTGTAAAAGAAGGTGACTGCTTCATCGTTCCTGAGGACAAAGTTATCCGTATCGGTGCTCGTGAGCTTGGTCTGAACGACCCAACTCGCCCATCTGACGAGATCTTCTTCACGATCCCTGGTAAAGCTGGTGTTGGCCTCCGTGCTTACACTAACCAAGCCATCTTCGTGGAAGCACCTGCTCAAGCAGTGTACATCTCGGGTATCGTTAACAGCCTCGCGTAACTAACACTTAACTCTTGAACGGGTAAGGAAGTAGTACTTGCTACCCTTACCCGTTTTTATTAGGAATAAACAATGGCATCTTTTCAACGTCTTATTATAACTTCTGATGGTACAGCGGCTGACTTCCGTTCTATCTGCGATCTTTCTCCTGGTGCATTGCCAGCAGTCAATAACTTTGCAGACTACATCGGTGGACTGCTTGGTGGTAACTACATGGCGAAACTTGAGTGGGCAACTGGTGCTGTTCAAGCTACTGGCTCTATCGTTTCTACTGGTACTGCTACTGCTGCACAAACCATGAAGATTGCTAACCAGACTCTTACTGCTAAAGCTTCTGGTGCAGTTCCA
>ERZ869925.1276-NODE-1276-length-11969-cov-6.140591_pt1 | contig 11969 bp, 18 predicted proteins | sample MGYA00579311_ERZ869925 | MGnify/ENA primary metagenome ERZ869925 (study PRJEB32216, sample SAMN09231817) | wastewater metagenome | place: USA: Maryland | collected 2016-07-30 | study: EMG produced TPA metagenomics assembly of the PRJNA472060 data set (Reclaimed...
CCTCCGCGCGTCCCGACAACGCAGAGCGCCCATGGCGGGCGCAGGGAGACGACGATGGCACAGCAAGTCACGGCGATCATGTTCGGTGCGCGGGTCAACCACTGCGACATCTTCGACGACGAAGAGTTCGAGGGGCCCGCTGAGACCTGGTCGGGCGAAGACGCCGACGCGTTGCGCACGTCGGATGTGGATGACGTGGTTGGGTTCGTCGTGGCGATCGGCGCCGGCAGCATCGAAGGGGTGCCGTCGATCGACGCCTCCGTGCTGCTGGACACGTTCGCCAAAGAGACCCCGTTCAAGCAGTCGCTCGCCCGCGCGCAAGAGAACTGGCAGCGGTTCCGCACCCACGCTCGAAGGCACAACGTGAAGAACCTGCCCGACGGCGAGTGTTGGCTTGCCATCATCGAGGTCGCGTGATGTTCGTCGAGATCGACCTTCGGTCTGGCGCTGGCCGGATCATCGCGAGCTTTGACACCTACGCCGCAGCCGACGTCGTGACGGAGGCCGAAGACGTCTGGCGGAGGCGCTTTGCCTGCGACCCGACCGTCACCGTCACGGTCGTGGCGCACGCCGGATCGGAGCACGCGCAAACGATCGCGGGGCCCTGCCGCGTGCCCGACCTCGCCCACGCGCTGGTCGGCGTTCGAGGCCTGTAGCAGCACACCGACGCGGCGCCCGGCGGCGCTCTGCGAGGGTTCGACACCTCGGCCGCGTCCCAAGCCCTCGCACGGAGCGAGGCACAACGGAGAGACGATGGAACCGAAGCTGATCGCGCCGCTCGCGGCCGAGAACGAGTGCCACCTGCCCAACGACTTCGTCGCGACCTACGCGTCGAAGCCGCCGCCCTTCGGCCCGCTCGGCGCCGTCGTGCACGCGCGCACGTACGCCGCCGAGGTCGAGGACCCGAGCGCGCCCGGCGGCGTGCGCCTGGAGACCTGGACGGAGACCTGCCGCCGCTGCATCGAGGGGATGTTCGGCTACTTGCGCCAGGCCGTGCGCGCCACCGGCCAGCGCTACGACGTCGACGAGGGCCAGCGCCACATGCGCGAGGCCTTCGACCTGATGTGGCGCGGCATCTGGACGCCGCCGGGCCGAGGCTTGGAGCACATGGGCCGCGCGACGGTGAAGCGGAAGGGCGCGGGCGTCTTGCAGAACTGCGGGTTCGTCAGCACGGCGCACATGCACCGCGACCCCGCGCACCCGTTCTGCGTGCTGATGGACTACTCGATGCTCGGGATCGGCATGGGCTTCGACACGCTGGGGGCGCGCTTCCGCGTGCACGATCCGATGGCGGACGCGTCGCTCGTGCACGTCGTCGAGGACTCGCGCGAGGGGTGGGTCGCCGCGCTGCGCGCGCTGGTCGCCCCGTACTTCGGGCGCGGAGTGCTGCCCGGCGCCTGGGACTTCACGGTGATCCGCCCTGCGGGGGCGAGGCTGTCGCTGATGGGCAAGTACGCCGCGGGGCCCGAGGTCTTGCGCGACCTGCTGCGCGACGTCGACGCTGTGCTGCGCGCGCGCGTCGGGCAGCGCCTCGGCGCGGAGGCGATCGTGGACGTGATGACGCTGATCGGACGCTGCGTCGCCGCCGGCCAGCGCCGCAGCGCTGAGATCGCCCTCGGACAGCTGGACGACGAGGACTTCGCGACGCTCAAGGCGCCCGGGGCCCTCGGCGGGCTCTACGCGCAGCGGACGGCGCTCGAGGCCGCCGACGTCACGATCGGCTACCTCGACGAGGCGATCGCCGGGCGCAGGTCGGCGGCGGCGGGGCTGTCGCCGCTGTCGTCGAAGTACCTGATGCTGCAGCAGCAGATCGCCGAAGCCGAAGCGGAGCGTCGGGAGGCCTGCGAGGCGCTGCCGGGCTGGATGGCGATCACCGGCCAGATCGAGGCGCACCCGCTCAACCACCACCGGTGGGCCGCCAACAACAGCTACCTCGTGCACAGCGCCGACGAGCTCAATGCCGATGACCTGCGCCGCGTGGCCGACGGGATCAGGGCCAACGGCGAGCCCGGGTTGTTTTTCGTGGGGGCGGCGCGGACGCGCGGGCGCTTCGGCGACCCGCCGAACGACGACGACGCGCTGGTCGCGGGGGTCAACCCCTGCGGGGAGCAGCCGCTCGAGCACATGGAGGTTTGCACGCTCGTCGAGACGTACCCGTCGCGCGCGTCGGACCGCGACGAGTGGCTGCGGGCGCTGAAGTGGGCGCACCTGTACGGGGTCGTCGTGACGACGATCCCGACGCACGCGCCCGAGACGAACGCTGTGATCGCCAAGAACCGGCGCATCGGCACGAGCGTGACCGGCGTGTGGGAGCTGTACGAGCGCCTCGGGGCGAGCGAGCTGGGCGACTGGCTCGACCGGGGGTACCGCGAGGTGCGCCACGGGAACGACACCTACTCGGCCTGGATGGGGATCCGCCGCAGCGTGCGCGTCACGACGGTCAAGCCCTCGGGCACCGTGTCGCTGCTGTTCGGCGTCGAGGGCGGGCTGAAGGTGCCCACGGCGCGGCACTACATGCGGACGGTGCGGCTGCAGACCAACAGCCCGATCGCTGGGGCCCTGGCGCGCGCTGGGTACCGCGTCGAGCCGGCGCTGCGCGAGCAGGGGGTGGTCGTCGCGTACTTCCCCTGCGCGGCGGCCCCGGGGCGCGTGGCCGACGAGGTGTCGCTGTGGGAGCAGGCCGAGCTCGCGGCACTGCTGCAGGACGCCTGGAGCGACAACGCGGTGTCGGCGACGCTGACGTTCCAGCCGCACGAGGCGGCGGACATCGAGCGGGTGATCGCGCTCGTCGGCCCGCGGCTCAAGGGCCTGGCGATGTTGCCGTTGCTCACGCACGGCTACCCGCAGGCGCCGTACATCCCCTGCACGGCCGCGGAGGTCGAGCAGGCCCGCGCGGCGCTGCGCCCCGTCGACCTGTCGCTCGCCGAGCGCGAGACCGCCGAGGCGTTCTGCGACGGCGGCGCGTGCGAAGTGAGGGCGGCGTGAGCCCCGCGGGCTGTGGCGGCGCTGGCTGCCCGTTCCGCTCCGGCGGCGGGCAGGCCCTGAGCGTGTGCCGGTGCTTCGACGCGCGGGCGTTTCAAGACCCGGCGCGGCGCCGCGAGACCGCCGAGGCCGTGCGCGCGTTGGTGGCCGAGCGGGACCGTCTTCAGCGCGCCTGCGACGAGGGCCTCCCGCGCGAGGTGATCCACTGCCCCGCGTGCAAGACGACCCACGTCGAGGGACCGCGCCACGACGACCCGACGAAGGACGGTCGCACGCGGCCGCACCACACGCACCGATGCTACGACTGCGGGCACGTCTGGGACGCGGGGCGGTGGTCGTTCGGGGTCGCGCCCGGCGGCGAGAACGAGGTGACGAAGCGGTTGCGCGCGGAGGGTCGCACCGCGGGGCTGCGGGAGGCCCTGGAGATCGTCCTGAGCTACCAGCACCCCAGCGGCTCGCCGGAGCCGACCGAGCTGGACCACATCGCCAGCGCGATCGGCGCCGCGCTGAGCGACGCGGAGGCCTCCCATGGCTAGCCGCAAGCAGCAGACGATGCCCGGCCTCGAGCGCACGAAGGGTGTGCTGCGCGAGGTCTACGCCGAGCGCGAGCGCCAGCACGTCAAGTGGGGCGCGCAGAACTGCCCGAGCGTGCCGCCGCTGCCTGCGCTCGCGGCGTGCGCGACGCTGGACCTGCCGAGCGAAGAGCGCGCGAAGCACAACTGCAAGGAGAGCTTCCGCGCGGGCCGCGGCACCTGGGGCCACATCCTCGTCGAAGAGGTCTCCGAGGCCGTCGAAGCCTGCGCGCGGGCCGCGATGGGCGACCCCGACGTGAGCATCGCCGACGCGCGCAACGAGCTCGTGCAGGTCGCCGCGACGGCGGTGGCATGGATCGAGTACCTCGACCGGAAGGCCGCGCAGTGAGCCCCGGCGAGCGCGTCGGCGGCCTGGTGCTGGTCGCCACCGTCGAGGGCCCCGGGCGCGCGCGGTGGACGTGCCGCTGCGACTGCGGGGCGACCTGCGCCGTGCGCGCTGACCGCCTCGCCCGGGGCGCGACGAAGAGCTGCGGGTGCCTGCGTCGTGCGGCCCCCCGCGAGTTCGCCAGCCGCACCGCCGACGGGCAGCTGCTCGCCGACGCGGCGCGCGCTGCGGGGGTGTCCGCGTCCACGCTGCGCCGTCGCGCGCGTCGGTGTGGGCACTGAACGATTGCCTCTTGCGTCGCGCTCCGTGACGCTTATCGTACTCGCGTGACTCCAGAAAACGTCAAGGTGCTGACCTTCGACATCGAGACCGCGTCGTGCTGGTCGTCGCTGAGCGACCGGGCCCGCGCCGCGGCCGAGGCCTCGGCGGCGAAGCGGCCCGACGCGCAGCCCGGCGACGCGGAGGAGCGCGCGGCGCTGTCGCCGCTCACCGGGCGGATCGTGGCGATCGGCATGCGCGATCTCAGCAGCCGCACGACGCAGGTCTGCTACGAGGGCTCTGGGCTCGACGGGATCGCCAACGGCGTGCGCTACCGCCCGTGCGACGAGGCCGAGGCGCTGCGTCGCTTCTGGCGCATCGTCGACGAGCGCGCGCCGTCGCGGTTCGCGCGGATCGTGACGTTCCACGGCCGCGGGTTCGATGTGCCGTTCTTGCTCCTGCGCTCGGCGCTGCACGGGCTGACGCCGACGCGCGACCTGCTCGCGCCGCTGCACGCCGGCGGCGATCACGTCGACCTCGTCGACGTGCTGGCGCCGCAGCGCCGCGACCGCCCGACGCTGGAGCTCGCCTGCGAGGTGTTCGGGATCGAGACCCCGAAGGGGTCGATGGGCGGCGCCGACGTCGGCGCGGCCGTGCGCGAAGGGCGCCTGCTCGAGGTCGCCCGCTACTGCGCGGAGGACGTCCGCGCCGAGGGCGAACTGTACGAGCGCCTCGCCCCCCTGCTGTCCATCCCGCGCCCGCAGCGGCGCGCGTTTGCGTGAAGGAGAAGAAGACCATGGAATTCACCGTCGACCGCAAGAAGTTCCTCGAAGCCCTCGACCGCGTCGCGTGCGCGGTGGACAAGGGCGTCCACATGCCGGTGCTCGCGCACGTCCAGCTGACGTGCAGCGGCGCGCTGCTGGCCGTCCGCGCGACGGACCTGAAGATGGCGGCCGAGGCCACCGTCGAGGTCAGCGCGGCGAAGCCGGGCACCATCTGCGTCCCGCACGGGGTGCTCGTCGCGGTGCTGCGCGGGCGCGCGGACCCGATGGTGCGGGTGCGCGTCAACGACAAGCACGCGCTCTCGGTGGACGCCGAGGGCTCGCGCCGCAAGACCTCGGGCATCGGCTGTATGCCGGGCGACGACTTCCCGACGCTCGACGCCTCGACGCCGTCGCAGTCGTTCGAGGCGCAGCCGCTGCTCGCGGCGCTGGCCGACGTCGCGCACGCGATGTCCACCGACGACTCGCGGCCGCACCTGTGCGGGACGCTGGTGACGATCGCCAGCGGCGTGCTGACGTCGGTTGCGACGGACGGGCACCGGCTGGCGGTGTCGCGGCACGCGCTGGCCTCGGACGGCGAGCCGGTCAAGGTGCTCCTGCACAAGGACTTCGCGGCCGCTCTGCGGGCGAGGCCCGTGACGAGCTTCGGCGTGGTGAAGGTCGCGTTGCCCGCGCAGACCTGGGTCGTGGCGCAGGGGCCGGGCTTTAGCGTCCGCGCGCAGCCGATCGACCAGGCCTTCCCGAGCTACGAGCAGGTCGTGCCGACGGAGCACGATCGGCGGCTGACGGCGGCGCGGAGGGTGTTCGCCGACACGGTCGCGGCGGCGCAGGCCGCGGGCGGCAAGGACACCCTCGGCGTGGTGCTGACGCTGCGCGAGGACGGCGTCGACGTGACGAGCGACAACCCCGAGCGGTGCGTGTTCGAGGACGGCTTCGCGGGCACGGTTGAGGGTAAGCCGCTGAAGATCGGCTTCAACGTCAAGTACCTCTCGCAGGCGCTGGCGTCGCACGCGAGCGAGAACGTGATCGCGGAGTTCTCGGGCGAGCTCGACCCGTGCGTCCTGCGGAGCTCCGACAAGCCCACCGAGCGCCTCGACGTGCTCATGCCGATGAGGGTGTGACGATGGCACGCGCGGTCAAAACCTGCGAGTGCGACGGCGTGTGCGGGCACGAGCACAACGTGTCGCAGTGCGGCGTGCCCGAGGGCGGGCGCATCCTGCGCAGCCAGAAGCGTCCCGGTCAGTGGGTGGACGTCGACCGTATCAAAGCCGTCGGCGAGGAGCTCGACGAGACCCTGCGCTATCTGGCCAAGATGAACGAGAACTACGTCGGCGCCAGCGTCGTCACGGGGCGCCTGCAGTACGTCGGCGTCCGCGGCGTCCGCGTGCTGATGTGCACGTTCTGCCGCCACGCCTGGCGCGCGCGGCGCGCGGCCGAGCGCGAAGAGCAACGGCTCGCGCGCGCGAACCGCAAGCCGCTCTACCGCCGCGGGGTGCTCCGATGACCTTTCGCAAAGAGCGCTACCCCGAGGACTGGAAGGCCCTGCGGGCGAAGATCCTCGAGCGCGCGCACGAGGCCTGCGAGTGCACGGGCCAGTGCGGGCACCAGCACCCCAGCGGCCGTTGCTTCGCGACCAACGGCGACGTGATCTTGCGGGCCAAGGCCCCGCACGATCGGCACCTGTGGAGGCGCCACACGCACGGCAGCATCTGCATGGGCGAGGACTGCGGCGCGGTCAAGGTCGTGCTGACCGTCGCGCACCTCGACCACGTCGAGGCGAACAACGACCCCGAGAACCTGCGGGCGATGTGCCAGTTCTGCCACCTGTCGCTCGACCGCGAGGACAACGCCCGGCGGCGCAGCGACGGCCGCGCGCGGGCCGTGGCGGCGCTCGGCCAGGGCCTCATGCCGTGGATGGAGGTGGACCGTGGTTGAGCTCCCCGGCCTCTTCCAGCACGGCCCCGCGGAGGCGATGTACGGCCGCGGCGCGGTGCTCTCCGACGACGGCGTCTACCGCTACCGCCTCTGGCGGATCTGGGACGACGACCGCGCTCCGACGGCGTTCTTGATGCTCAACCCCTCGACGGCGGACGCCGAGCGCGACGACCCCACGCTGCGCCGCTGCGTCGCCTTCGCGCGTCGCTGGGGCGCCGGGGGCGGGGTGGTGCTGGTCAACCTCTTCGCGTTCCGCGCGACGTCCCCCGACGAGTTCGCGCGAGCACACCGCCAGGGCCGCGACGTGCGGGGCCCCGAGCGCGACGAGCATCTGCGCAAGGTGTTCTCCGTCGCCGACGTGGTGGTCTGCGCCTGGGGCGCCCACCCGCTCGTCGACAACGAGACGGTGCGGTCGGTCCTCTCGCTCATCCCCTCGGAGATCGAAGTGTCGTGCCTCGGGCGCACGAAGGACGGAGCCCCGCGCCACCCGCTCTACCTGCGCGCTGATGCTGCGCGCGAGCCGTACGAGGTGCCCCGTGGCTGACCAGCCCTCGCTCTTCCCTGAGCCCGCCGCGACGCCCGCGCCCGCGCCCGCAGCACGATGCTCCGTCGTCGGCGTGCGCGTTGAGCCATGCGTGACGCTCGCAGCGGCGATCGCCGACAGGGCCGCGATCCAATGGGGGCGCATCGAGCGCTTGAACGACGGCGCGGACCGCGAGTCCGTGGTGTTCCGCGGGCGCAAGAGCTGGGGCGAGTTCAAGTTCTGCCCCTTCTGCGGTGCTCCGATCCGCGCGGAGTTCACGTTGCCGGTTGAGCGCGGATGACCCCCGACGTCTCAGTCGACGACGTGCGCGCGCAGCTGCGGTGCGGCCGCGCGCTCGCGTACGAGCATCTGCGCCGCGCGGCGGTGCAGTTCGCCGGACGCCAGAAAACGTCACGCGACCTCTTGCGGTGTCCCGCGTCGGCGTGGGAGCGTTACCGCCGAGAGGTGCTCTACCCATGCCCGAACGCCTGTTCCGACGAAGAAAAAGCGGCCGTGCCGCGGGGCCCTGGATCGCGCAGTGGTACGACGGCGACGGAAAGCGTCACCAGCGGTCGACGAAGCTCTACGACGCCACGGCCGCCGAGGCGCTCCAGCGCCAATGGGAGCGCGACGGCGTCGACCCTGCCGCCGCTGCCGCCGCCGCCGCGCGGCACACGACCCTCGCGGACGCCGCAGCACTGACGCTCGGCGCGTATCGCGAGCTCGTCGAGACGGGGAAGCGCCACGCGCCCACGGTCGACTACTACCTCCGCAAGATCGGGCAGTGGCGCCGGGTGCTCGGCGACGGCGCCCGGCTGGCGGACCTCGACGCCGCAGCCGTCGACGGCTACGTGTCGACGCGACGCCGCGACGGCGTCTCCGAGCACACGATCAAGAAGGAGCTGACGGCGCTGAACATCACGCTCCAGCACGCGCGGCGCGCGGGGCGCTACCTCGGCGAGCCCCGGGCCGTGCTGCCGGTGCGCTTCGGCGCCGGGTACAAGCCCCGCGTGCGGTTCCTGACCGTCGAGCAGGCGGCGGCGCTGCTCGGGGTGCTCGCCTCGACGCCTGACCACGCCGCGCGCGCGGCCTTCGCGATCGCCACGGGCGCGCGCCTGGCCGAGACCGTGCTCGCCGAGCGCTGCGACGTCGCCGCCGACCTCGCGACGGTGCGCCTGCGCGGCACGAAGACGACCTCGGCCGCGCGCGTGGTGCCGGTGCTCGAGCACGCCCGGCCCCTCCTGCGCCTCGCCGTCGAGCGCGCCGAGGGCCCCGAGGGCGGGGTGTTGTTCGCTCGGCCGACGCCTTCGTGCAGCGGCTGCGGGCCGTGACGCTCGACCCCCGGTACGTCGAGGCGATCGGCGGGAGGGCGAGCTCGAACGACCTGCGGCGGACCTGCGCGCAGTGGCTCCGGGCCCGCGGGGCGACGCCCGACCTGATCGCCCCGCTCCTGGGGCACACGACCGACCGCCTCGCGCAGCAGGTCTACGCGCGGCCGCCGCACGAGCTGCTCGCGCGGCTGCTCGAGGACGCGACGGGCCAGCGCCGGCGGCCGTAGCTGCACTCGGCGCCGGTGCAGCGCCGGTGCAGCAGCCAGGGCGGTACAGGCCGATACGGAACGGACGTTCAGGTACGCTGAATTCGCGTAGATCGCGCTGTGAAGAGCGCGCCCGGCGGGAGTCGAACCCGCGACCTTGGGCTTAGAAGGCCAGCGATTGGGCACGCGAACGCCCTGGAATCTAGCCGGTTTCGCGCTGCTGCACAACCGCCGTGCAGCGCGGGTGCAGCGGCCCACCGCATAACATGTCTTGACAGCGACACGTTTCGGATACAGGCTCCGACCATGCCCACGACGACCAGCCCCGCGAAGCTCGCCCTGAAGGCCACGACCCTCGCGGGCGCGTCCCCGGTGCACCCCGTGGGCTGGGACCTGCCGCAGAAGAACTTCGACGGGACGTGGACCCCGGGCCGGTGGCAGAGCGTGAAGGGCCTGGTGCGCTACCGCGCCAACGGGCTTCACGTCTGCGGCGTCGACCAGCTGGGCTACTGGCAGACGCACCTCCGGGGCAAGGCGCTCGTCGTGTGGGTCTGCGAGTACGACGGGCACACGTCGATCGGACCGCACGGTTTCGCCGCCCGGCGCGTGCGCCTGCTGCGCCCTTGGGACGGCGTCGAAGAGATTTAACTGAAAACGTGTCTTGACTTCGACACGTTTCGTTGGCATTGTTCGAACACCGGAGCACGAGAGCCCCGGCGAGGAGCACCGACCATGAGCACCGACCGCACCGTTCTCCGCACCGTCCCTGCCCTCTCGCTCGGCTCCAACGTGCGCTACGAGCTGGTGCGCTACAACATCAAGGGCCGTCGCGGAACCGCGTGGGAGCTGGTGCGCTACGGCGAGACGGGCCTGCGCGTCATCCTGGCCGACAGCGAGTACCTCCCGCGCAAGCAGCCTCGCGAGGTCGAGTTCAAGTCGTCGCCGTGGGGCCTCGCCGCGAAGCTCACCGTCCGGTGGAGCATGGACGCGGAAGCCCTTTCCTGAGACACGCCGACAAACGTGTCTTGACAACGACACGTTTAGAGCTAGGATGAGCTGACCATGGAACACAACGACTGCATGCACTGCCACCGCACCTTCGCCGCGCTCGGCCCGCACGGGCTTTGCGGGGTGTGCCTCGACGCCCGGGTGTGCCCGGAGTGCGGCGAGCACTTCGACGCCGCGCTGGGGCCCTGCCCCTGCATCGTCGAGCGCAACGAGCTCGCCGAGGCGCGGCGCGACGCCGACCGCGAGGCCTTCGATGCGTCGGTGGCCGCGTAGCGAAAACGTGTCACGCGGCAGTCACGTTGCCCGGTAGGACGCGCTCTCGCGCGAGCCCCGGGCTTGCGGCGTTGGAGGCACCACATGCTCAACACCATCATCGAACAGTCTCTCGCCACGATGCTCGCGACGCGCCAGCGCACGGCCGCGGAGCGCTCCCCCGCGCTGACCGAGCGGGCCCGCTGGGCTCGTGTCGCCGGTTCGCTGCGCGCGGCGCTGGCGTCGCTCGACAGCGACCCGACCCCCTACCCGCGGCAGCGCACGGCGGCCGTTGAGGCGGTGCTCGAGGCCCTGGAAGGCCACGCGCTGCACGACGCCGAGCGCGCGTGCGCGGAGCTCGACCTCGACCCGCGCGACCGGTGCTTCGCCTGCGCCGCCCGCTTCGCTGCGGGACAGCACAACCGCTGCGACGACTGCGCCTCCCTCGCCGAGGTGTCCGCGTGAGCGCCCGGGAGACGGACCACGCGGCCCTCGGCCGAGCCCTCGCGGCCCTCGTGCGCGCTGACGTGCGCGTGACCCTCGCGACCGCCCCGGGCGACCGGGTGGCCGTCCACGCGGTTCGCCTCTGCGACCCGGGCGACGGCGTGCACACCTCCGGCGACACGCTCGCCGAGGCCCTGGAGCGCGCCTGCACGACGCTGGGAGTTCGGTCGTGAGCGCCCCCGTCACCACGTTCCCGCGGTGGGTCGACCGCGACGCGAACCTGCGGCAGGTCGACGTCGACCTGTACGTCGGCGGGCTCGCGGCGATCATCCTGCTGCCCCGCGCGAGCATCGGCGCGTGGGTCGACCTGGCGCAGGCGTCCGCGCCGAGGGCCCTAGGCCCCGCGACCGAGGCCGCGACGGCGCACATGGTCCCGGGCGCGGTGCTCCGGCTCAACGTGCCAGACGGCGGGCCGCTGCCCGCTGACGCGCTGTGGGGCGCCGCGTCCGTCGTCGCCGCGCACCGGCCCGTGCTGGTGTCCTGCGCGGCGGGGGCCTCGCGCAGCGCCTCGGTGGCCTACGCGATCCTTCGGGTGCGCGGGCACAGCCACGACGAGGCCCTGCGCCGCGTGTCGTCGCCCTGCGGCCCCGACCCCGATGGCGCCACCCTCGCGAGCGCCCGCGCGTGGGCCGAGGGCCTGCTGTGACCGCCCGGGCTGTGCGAGCGGCCGCGCCCGCGGTACAACACCCGGTCGTGGGACGACGAGGACCCGAGAGTTCAAAGCGCCTGCTGCTCGCCGACCTGCGCGTAGCGGACGTCGGCGCGCGCGCCGAGGCCGCAGTGCGTCGCGGGGCCCTGCGCCTCGGCGCGACCGTCGACGCTGCCCCGCTGCGGGCCGTCGCCGCGGACCTCGCCCGCTACGCGCAGGACGGCCAGGGCCTGACGCCGGCCGCGGCGCTGGCCGCGCTCGAGCGCCTCGTCGCCGCGCTCTACAGCCGCGCCCGCGACGTCCAGGGCGCCGAGCTCGACGTGCTGGCCGAAGAGGACGACGACCCGCTCGGGATCGCCCTGCGCGGCGCGTGGGGTCGCTGGCGGATCGCCGCCGGCGAGAGCGTCGACCTGCCGACGCTCGCGGTGCTCGCGGGGATCGCGCGGCAGAACGTGCTCGCGGCGGTCAACGCCGACGAGCTGAAGGCGCACACCGAGGGCCGCGCGCGCCTCGTGCCCGCGGGGTCCGCCCGCGCGTGGCTCGAAGCCCGCGGCGTCGCAGGCTTCAAAAACCTAGGCGGTTCCTGGGTTTTGTCGAATTCGTGCGAGAATCGACGCCGCA
>ERZ869925.1277-NODE-1277-length-11953-cov-4.558161_pt1 | contig 11953 bp, 25 predicted proteins | sample MGYA00579311_ERZ869925 | MGnify/ENA primary metagenome ERZ869925 (study PRJEB32216, sample SAMN09231817) | wastewater metagenome | place: USA: Maryland | collected 2016-07-30 | study: EMG produced TPA metagenomics assembly of the PRJNA472060 data set (Reclaimed...
CGCTCTTCCGATCTTCTCTAGACAACACGGCTAACCTGACGCGCTTCCAATCGCGACTAACGCGTGGATCCTGTCTACCTCTCACCATTAGTAATGACCAGTCGTAAGATGATAGGCCCACGCCTTGCACGGAGTGTGATGCCTTTTGGATATGTACTTAAGTCCTAGATCTATCTGTAGATATGGATCTAATACCTTTAGCTTCAATAGCTGTGGTATTCCATATGCTGAGCTCTTAGGGTTATTAGCTCTTGGATCCCATCTAGACTCACGCATCCATAACAGCTCTAAACATCGATACTCTTTAGCACTTACTACTTGCATATGTGCATAGAGCTTATATCTATCTATATCTTTATTAGTATTTATGGCTGCCGCTATAGGCATATTGATAAATAGCAATAGGCTGGCCAAAAGCACCGTGCCACGCCTGCGAGCTATCCGCCTCAGCGGCTCGCCTGCTAGCAAGGAGCGTAATCGCTTTGTCAAATACATACAAATACCGAGCGTGTTTTTGAGCGTGTCCCACAGCCTTTTAACAGCTGTGTATAACTCCTGTGGATAACTATTAATCATTTTCAAGCGCCGATACACGATTATGCAATTCAATTACAGCATCCTGAAGCAAAGTTAAAACCTCATTAATTAGATCAAAATGCTTTATTAATATCTCTGTTTGTTTTTCGCTAGGCATCTTTACCCCATCCCGTGCCCTTAAAGCTTAAGCCCGGAGCGCTGTAGATCTGCCGCATCATCATCGAGCAACAGTAAGGCGTAGTGTGCTCTGCCATTTTCTCGATAGTCTCGTATCGCACGTTACATACTATGCACTCATACTCATACGTCGGCATTATTATCCTCCATCAAGCAAACGCCCATAATCCCGCATTTAATACATTGAAGCGTTTTAACGTTTGGCGGTAGGTTATCGGTGATAATGCGCTCGATCTGATCTGTAATCTTTTTACATTTACGGCACTCATACTTAATTGTCTCCATAATTAGACCTCTTTAGATATTGCATCTCGAATAAATTAGATTTAGGCACCCAGTAATTGCCCTGATTAGGATGCTTGTATTTAGGCTGCATAATCATATGTAGCGGCATCCAGCCCATTACTAGGTAAACCGGGCTAAGCCCAGTTACAAGGATCGCGACCATATCGTCTCGCTCGTACTGTTTATTTTGTACGATGAGGTGGCCGTGAGCGTGTTTAGTCCATTTAACCTCGATATTATTACCCACGTCAGCTTCATCTGATTTATTAGGCGGCTTAGGTACAAACCCATAATCTCCAAAGTAATTAGCTACAGCTATCTCAGCTCCAGCGCCCTCGGCCTTTTGCCATATGAACTCGTGCAGGTTTGTAAAGCGCTGCCCGTGCTGGCTTGGATCGTCCATCTGTGAGTTAAAGTATCGAACACGATCGAGCGCGGCTTGGTGGGCCGCTAGCTCCTGCTGTCGATCGAGAATTACTTTAGCTACGCTCGACATTGTGCGCATAACCATATAACGATCTCTCGACCTACATCTCTTACTTGTAGACCGTCTGTTTGAGATGACCACTCCTGGCATTGATCGCATTTATCTAAAAGTGTTGTAGTCATCGACCCGTCATTGTGGATAGTTGTAGCGTATCCGTCTTTAATAAAAATAATCTCGCCCATTGTTATACCTGAGGCTCCCATTTTCCAGTGCTACGAAGTACATACCAGCGCGGTGTGCATTGAGTAGCTTTAGTACGCTCGGTGCAAAAGTAACCGCCCCAGCTTTTAGGTGCTCCGTCGTGTGATTGTTTCCAAACCATATGCCCGTGCGAACATTGTGGAGCCTCTTTAACTAGCTCGCCGCCTAGCTGTGTACTGATATCTGCGACAGCTGTAGCCATTGTAGGCATATCCTCGATAGCAGCTTTAGTGCTCCACGGATCCGGATCAGCTGGCAGGTTCTCTACCTTTTGCATATCTTGAACCGTAGGCCGAGCTGAGTGTTCAAGGCTTGGAGTTAATAGCCCGATAACACGGCCGTAAGCGCTTGTAATTGTGTCCTCGATAAACCATTTTTTCATATTGTTTGGATATGTTGAGACGTTACCAAACGCGTAATCGACGGCGCTAGGCACCGTATCCTCAAACTCTCGATACGCCTCAGCTTTAACGAGGATGGTGCCAGCTTGTATATCTAGGTGCTCGATCGTGGCGATTAATCGACCGCTAACAAACTCGGTACGAAAGCGCTTGATACGTGCGTTTACATCCTCATAGTTATCTAGAAAACCCATTTAGATTAGCTCCTTATCGCGTAGAGCTTGAGCGATAGCGCGGCCTCGAATAAAACCCTCGCCGTGCCCTTGTCGATAACCTATTGAGTATCCAATTACCATAAACATAAAACCGATAAAAGCAGCAAAAGCTGCTATTAATATATCTGCACTATTCATTTACTTAGCCCTTTGTTTAGGCCGATCAAGCTACCGAGTAGCCCTCTCAGCGTTTGTAGTACCAGTATGAGGGCAAAATGTCAGAAATCAAAAGACATAAGTTTTGGCGTGTCGCTACTTGCTGAGCTTGTCCTCAAGCAATAGCTCATAAATACGATCTACACGCTTCTCGATACGCTCAACACGCCCGGCTAAATTGTGGCCACCGTTGCCGTCAGGCTTAAGCTCGCTGAGGTAATACTTAACTGTTTTACGGATGAGCCCAGCTAGTAACCCCAAAATAGCGCTAGTCCCGAGAGTTACGCCAATTACTAGCTGAGCCCGTTCCATTTACTTACCCTTGATACCGATCTCTTTTTCGCTAGGTTGTAGCGCCTTGAGTAAAGGCCCCACGAGTCCAGCGATAAAAGCATTAGCTAGTACTTTCGGGTCTGTAATACCGGATATATAGAGAGCTGCCGCTGAGGCTAAAGCCGCACGTGCGTAGGACTTAGCCGCTGCGAGTAGTTGCTCGTTCATACTTACCTCGATCCTGCCCTCTAAATTAATTGTAGCTTTTTAATCAGCTCAGCCGCTTTCACCGCGCTGATCTCTACCTCAAAGTGCATCTCGTCCTTACGGTTCACGTAATCGCCGCCCCACTTGAGGCCGTACTTTTTAGCTAAAGCTCTGAGCATCGGTACCTTTTCAGCTGCGAAAGTCCCGGACTTGCCTAGTGGATGCTTAGTCGCGTTAAGGTCGATAGCTGTCCCGCTCGAGTGACAGGAAAGGCGATCAGTAGATCCACGTACCATCCTGAAAGCGTAGCCCCAGTCATCAAAGGTACCCTCATCGATCGGCTCGATTAATTCGTGGAACTCGGCAGCAAAAGCGGCTAGTAACGGGCCCACGCTACTAGCGCACTTTAGCTTACGATCCGTACCCTTTACCGGGTGGGACTTTATATCGATTTCGTTTGGATCTTTCGAGGCTGCGTAGCCGTTATAGCTTTTTAGGCTAGTAGTAATTTTGCTTCGTCCTCGCTGATATTTAGTTTAGCTAATAGAGCTGCTTTAGCTTCAGCTTTAGCCGCTTTTTCGATTTCATCGGCTGCCTTTTGTTCAAGGTAGGCCGCTGCTTCAGCTTCGCGCTGCTCGATCTCAAGATCAGTAAGAGCACGCTCTACTACTTCACCTGTCGAGCAGTTTACTTCGATTGCTGTAGTCATTTTTCTCCTTATGATTTTGATATGCCGTATAAAGTTGCTGTCGAATATTGCATAAATAAAGTACCAAAAGCCAAAGTACAAGTAATGCTTGATATAGCCGCTGTATTGGCCCACAAAGCGGCTTCAATTTCAGCATATGCACTCGTAGCATTATTCTCAGTTACCGTATCAATAGAAACGGATTTGTAATTAGATCCAGCATAATTGGGTATATATAACTCAGCATTACCAAAAGTATTCGCCGTAGATGTATCGGCGTTAAATGTTGAAAAACGACCGTCCGTACCTGATGCTGATGATGCACTTGATCCGTTACCCTCTAAAAATCTCCAGGATCGACTAGATGTAGATCCATTAAATGAGACCAAAAGATCCTCATTTATTCGAGAAGCATTTGATCTTAGGCTTACTTTCAAGCATAAATCAGTATATGTAGATGGGATACTACTGAAAGTTATAGACGATGAGCCACCTGATCCGACTGTAACAGATGCAATTTTTGTAAATGTATTAGGCACTTTTCACCCCATATAAAGTAAAAGTAGATCCAGCCTTAAAGTTTGTTTGAGGGAATAAAGTAATGGAATTAATGGCTGCCGTTGATTGCCATAGATGCACCCAAGCCGATACATCTCCCATATCGGTTAATGTGTAACCTCCACTTTGTCTACCTATCATAGTTTTATATGTTGTCGTATTCGAATAATTAACAAAATGTAAAATGCCATTAGCAAAGTTTGAACCCTCAGCTGGCTTTGCTAAATAAGAATAACTTACTCCGCTTTGTCGTGCTGATCCAGCAAAGTTTGTAGAGTCACCATAAATGCGAGTATGAGAATAATTATTACCTGCATCATTATTAACACGCCATAACTGATTTGGGTTATTGCCTACATACGTATCAGCTGTATAAGCAATTAATATTAAATCTGTGTAACTACTCGGTATGGAGGTAAATGATACTTGGGCACCTCCTGTGCCATCGCTGGCAAAAGTGTAAGTAGATATTGGCGTATATGTCGATGCCACGATTACCCCTTAATACCGTATAGAGCGGCTGTCGCTCCGCTGGCAAAATTACCTAACGCATCTGTAAGTTCAATACTTGAAATCGCAGATGTGCTCATCCATAGACCAGAAGCAAGATAGATAAGACCTGAGCCGTTGGCATCATATCCGCTTAAACCGCGCGATGTTTTATATTTATTGGTATTTGCGTAATCCAAAATATCTATAATTACAGCGGAAAAAATGCCCGATGTATTAGAGGCGGCAGAGGTAGCAGACATAAAAGATGTCGTAGATCCAATTTTTGCCGCGGCTGTTGCAGATGATCCATCCCCTTGCATCATATGACCGTAGTAGTTGCCAGTCGTTGTATCACCATTAAAACCGAGGTATATGTTTGAACTTGTTGCTGATCGAGTTGATCGAGTCAGCATACGAATTTGTAAATGTTGATAAGTACTAGGGATGCTTGTGAATTGCAAAGTTGCCGATGATCCCGATGCCGTTACCGTAGCGATTGACTCGTACGAGTTAGTAACCCGCGGATAATTTTGAGATGCAACGATCCCGAGAATAGGGCTCATTAGCTGAGATCACCGATTACCGTAAAAGTATTAGATGCTGTGCAGATAATCGTACAAGCTGAATAACGAGCTCTTAGGATCGGCGCTGCCGCCGTTGCACCTGTCGAGGTAATAGTTACGCCCGCTCCAGCTGCAAAAGATGTAAGACCCACGCCGATACTTTGTACGTTAATCTGCTCGCCTGCACTAAATACGCTTGGCGGAATAGTCACCGTAACAGCTGAGGCGTTAGATGTAGTAACGAGTTTATTAGAGGCATCGGCGGCTACGAGAGTATATGTCGTACCTGTTTGTGCGTTAAAAGTTAAAGTAGTTGCAGCTTTAGCATCGAACCCGATAGTTACGGATCCCGATGTGCCGCCTCCGGTGATTGGGCTAGTTACGTTTACAGCTGTGATATCGCCGCCCGGATCTGTTACCCAAGCAAAATCCATATCGGTACTAGATGCCTTACTTAATACCTGTCCAGTAGTGCCGCCCTTGAGATCTACCATCGAGGTATCGATAGCATCTCCTAAAGCCTCCATAGCTGTAGCGCCATCTTTAACAAGGTCGGTGCTCGTAGGAACAGGCCAGCCAAAGTTTGGGGTCGTAGTTGCCATTAAGTTAATCCTCCGTATGCGTTCTCCCACTCAAGTGTAGCGTTTACACCTGTCCAAATCAGGCTAGGCGGGCTCACCGTGTTCCATTGTGGCGCGACTAGTGAGAAATCTGTAGGGCTTAAGGTCAAAGTAAAATCGACGTAGCTAGGCGTAGCTCTAATAGCAAAGCCCTCTACGAACCCATTAAATTGCCCATTAAACATATTGTTAGGCAGGTTGCTAATAATTACCGGCTCGCCAAAAAAGATATCGATAATTTTATTACGCTCGGTATCAGGCATATCCGAGTTATCTAATCTAAAGCTAATTGCCTGTAGTTGCTCACGTGGAATAGCACGGAGGCCTAGCTCGCGATCCATTACATCGAGCACATCGCTGAGGTTATGCAGGTTGCTACTAAAGCTACGCTGGTAACGTCCATAGGTCGCGATCGAGGTAGCATCGCTATCGGTAGCCTGAGAGTTATAGTTATTACCGTAGTTAAATACGAGCGAGTTACGGATCTTGCCGATCTGTAAGATCGACTTAACGCTTGTAGGTATGGCGTAGTTAGCTGAGATAGTTTTATAGCCATTAGCTGAAAGATAAGCCGTACGGTGATCTGCATCGGCATAACAAACTCGGCCCTGCTTATCCTCATAAATCTGCCCTAAAGCACTCTGAGCAATTTGAGCGCATATGTTATAGCTGCTAAATGGATCAGCTGAGCGAGAGATCATTTCGTATAGTCCCGGCTGATCGATCTCGCCTAAACCTACGTTTTCAGCATCGGCCCATGTGGTCGTAGGGTCATAGTCTGCCCATTGTAGAGACGGAGCTACCTCATACCAGCTATTAATAAGTAGCTCATTAAGTACGTCGTAAATCTGATTACCATCATAGGTTTTAGGTAGAGCATCGGGAAATAGAGCCTTAGTGAGTTTAGCTAGAGATCCGACAGCTAAAACGTTACCGACAGTTACAAACCCATACTCCTCAGGGCTACGTACTGAAATGCCAAAATCTGATACTTGGCCACCAAACACGGGTACGTAAACTCCTGAGCTGTTTTTAAGCTCTAGTACGAGCGCATCGGTTACATCAATATCAAAAGCCTGCGAGTTAGTATTTAGGATCTCCATACGAGCATAGCCCGCGTTGCATTGTAGATCGATATCATCGCGGCCAGTAGCCATCGTTACGCTAAGTACGTTTGTATACACGGTAGTACCGACAGTAATACGCCACTCGGGCACCCACGCGCTCACGCTATGTAGATCCCTGTATCTCGATTAGTTGAGGTACCGCGGTATGTAGATTGATTAAGTACATCGGCTACAGCACGAGCGATAGCCTCAGGATCTCCTACGCCTGTCTCGATCTTGATATTAATATCGCGATCAAAAGCGCCTACCGCTCCGGAGTTAAAAGTAGTACCGCCCTCTGTAGCTCTAAAATCTCCAGCGTTAAAAGAGCCAATCGTCCCACCCATAAATGACTTAACGAGAGCATTAAAAGCCCCTGAGTCCTCTACGGTTTGGAAAGTATCGGTTATGGTGTCTGCAAAGTATTTAACAGCATCCTCGGCCTCTTTTGTTTTTACGCTTTCATATGTAGCCGGTGGGCCCGATGGTGTGCCCGGTGTATTGCTACCTCCGGTGCTACCTCCGGCGGATCCCGGAGTACCGACCTTGCCTAAAAGGTTTATATATTCTTGTAATGCCTTAAGTCGAGCATCATCAGCCGCTTTTTGTGCCTTAGCTACGCGGTCGATCATATTAATTTCCTCGGACTCGCGTATCTTGTCCAGCGTTAAGCTTGCGTTATATGTCTTACTTAGAGAGGCTAAACGTGCTACCTCTGTTAGTTGGATCTGAGTACGCTCGTCGTAGCTATTCTTTTCAGCAAGGCCACCGGCAGCTACTAAAGCAGCGTTATATTTCTTAAACGCTTCCTCCCGAGCTAGTTCCTTATCGCCCTCGGCCATTTTGCTCTCGTTGATAACACGGAGCTCGTTAAGTAGTCGAGTGTTGAGCTCTTGTAGAGCTGCATCGCCAATAGTCGTAATGCCAGCTAGCTTTTGTAGGTCTGCGTTCTTTTGGAAAGCTGCAAGCTCGTTAATCTTTTTGAGCGCTAAATCACCTTGCTCATTTTCAATAGCCATAAGCGCCTCAAGGCGTAAGCGTGTCTCTTTGTCATACGTAGCTTGTAATGCAGCTGCGATAGAGATACGAGTAGAGTCAAATACGGCAGCGGCCTTAGATAGCGCTAATTTATTCTTTTCCGCTAAAGCGGTTTTTTTCTGAAATGCTAATAATTCTTTCGCTCGACGAGCAGCATCGGCCTCAGCTTTAGCTCGAGCCTTAGCCGCTGCCGCCTCTTTTTCAGCATTATATTTATCTGCATACACACCGCCATATTGTTTATCGCGCCCTGTAACCCGGCGGCCCTCTTGAGTTAATTTTTCAATTACTCCACCCTTACCGATAAATCCACCGAGGATCGGAATAAGGCCTAAAACATCTACGCCGTTGGCGCTACTACCCTTGAACTTATCAAGGATCTTATCTACGTAGCTAGCGGTACCTGTTAAAACATCTCTAGCGGTTTCACCGAAACGATCCATCGCATCGGTAGCGCCTTGTATGCCACCATCGCCCGCCAAAATACTAAAGGACTCGACAAGGCCCTGACCTACGGACTCCTGTAGGTTTCCAAACGCTACGCCTAGAGCTGCGACCTTGCCCTCATATGTATCTAAACGCGCTACATTTTGTCCGGCAAACTGTTTATTAAGTAAATCTTGTATCTCGTTAAAACTTTTACCAGCGAGTTCAGCTTTTGTTAGCCCTAAACGATATTTAGCAAGGCCTTTAGTATTACCTACGTATGCAGCTGATAAATCGCCTGCAACGGTAGCTATATCCTCGCCACTACCGGCGGCAACATCTAACGAGAGAGCTAGTAATTTTTGTGATTTAGCTACTGAGCCCGTAGTGGTTAAAAGTGAACTAAACGCCGGACGTAAAACATCATCGGCAACGTTAGCCGTTTTTTCAAGGTCGGCTATAAACTTAGTAATGCGAGCGTTCTCGAAACCTAGTCCTAAATTATCTACTGTACGGGCTAAACGAGTAGCGGCTTTTTCATCGTCGGCAAAAGCTTTAACTGATGCTTTACCAAAAGCGACTACCCCAGCGGTACCAAAAGCTAAGCCTAAAGATCGAGCTACATTTTTAGCAAAAGAGGCTACGGACTTTTGGCCTTTAGCTAAAGCTTTGCCGTCGAAAGTAGTAACAGCATTTACTAATAAACTGGGTAGCTGTGCCATTATGCCGCCTTAGCGTAACGGCCCTGATTAAAGGCCTCGATCGTTTTAGTAATTGCATTTACGACGGCTGCCTGAGCTTTACCCTCGTCCTCTTTCCACGCCCTAAAAATCATACGGCCGCGCTCGGCTTGGGTATCTCCATATAGAGGCCCCATACGCTTTACAAAATGAGCGCCTGCTCCTGGGTTATTAGATTTACTGTTTGGATCTCCACCCGGATTTTTACGGCCAGCGGTCTCATAGATAGCGCCTGCAGCTGATCGGTTAGCTACAAAGTACAGCGCTCGCCATCCGTTTTTATTACGCTTACTTGGTGCCTGAGAGTAATAAATACCTTTTTTAACTGTCTCATAATCATAAAGCGGAAAAAGACGTAAACGTCCCTCGGTGTTAAAGGTTCTAAACGCTGAGTTTTTTGCTGTGATCTTTTTGCCTACTGTGTTCTCGTTCCAGCCATAAAGATTATCCGGCTGCGGAGATGGTGCGTACCCTCGCGCTTTATCACGCAAGGGCACCATAACCGCTTTAATCTCGGCGTTCATCTCTTTAAGTAGTTCAGGATCAAACTTACGGAGTGCCTTGATGGTTTCCTTAACGCCTTTTACGTCTACTGGCATTTTGTTTAACCTCCTCGGCTTCCTCGTTCAATACTTTTACTAACATCTTAAACATCTCGGGATCGAGATCGAGTATCGCCTGAGGCGCGACCCCTAACCTTATGGATAGCTGAGCCACCAAATAAGTTAGAGTGCCGCGCCCTAAGCTAAAGGTAGATCGTCTAGTACCTCGACCTTAGTTAAGGTATCTAGAAAATCTGCTCCAAACGGTTTAACAGACTCGCCCTGAGTACGTAAGCACTCCCACGCTAGCCAGTAAACATCGCTCTGTTTTTCGTCATCTCTAAAGGCTTTATGAAAACCTTTTTTAGCGTAGAGCTCAAAGGCATACTCGATACGTGGAGTGATCTGATGCTCAGATACCTCACCGGTAGCCCTTGTTATTTTGAGTCGTGCCATTTTTTGCCCCTTTGTTAGTTGTTTATGCTGTTGTGTCTACTGTGATCGGAGAAGTACAAGTCAACGTAGTGCTCTGTGTTGAGATATCTCCCACAGCGCCATTAATGTCGGTGGTATTGTTTACAAGCACCGTAGTCTGATATTCAGGGTTGCTTGCTGAAATAGCTGAGCTAGTCTGCTTAAGAGTGATAGGTACAGTAGTACCCCAAGCTCCTTGCAAAGTCTGTAGTACTTCGCCTGTAGCTGTGTCATTTAAGAAATCTAGCTGAATTGTGCTAGTTTCCAAACCTTTTGTATAACGTCTCGAGGAGTCCCCCATAGCCGTTACCTCAAGCTCCTCAAATACACGGTTAATAGTTGCGCTCGTAACGTGATCGGAAAGGTCTACCGAGTTTAAGGTAACGACCACTCCATTAGATAGAAAAATAGCCATTGGCCTATTCCTCGCTTTCGTTTGTTGGTTTAGTTTCGGTTTTTACTTTTGCTACTTTTACCGGTGCAGGCTCGTCTACGATCTGCCCGATCTTTCGCAAAAACTTTAGATCATCCTCGTTATATGCCATTGTTTAGCTCCAGCTCGTTAGTACGGATATATTAAAGTCTGCCGTTAATAAATCGCCGCTTTGTACGCTTAATACAGTTGGTGCCGTCAAGCTGCCGACGTTCATAACGATATTAGAGGCCGCTAGTTTGTTATATACAGATACGGCCATAGTTTCGATACCTTGCAAGTTCCCGCGGTTATCCAGCATTGGCACCGTCATCACGATCCGGAAATTAGCCATAGGTGAAATCGTCGCGTAGGTGTTATTGCTCGGAGTAATGTAATTATCCGCCGGGATCACGATTACGCTGTTAGCCGTAATTGTTGGTGGTGGAAAATCGTAAGTATTCCAAACGTTTGGGTTATTTAGAGCCGCTGCAATAGTGGCGCGTAGTGTAGTTATTGGCGCTGTCATTTTTAGCCGACCATAGAATTAGGGTTCATATAACCGGCGATGAGCCCTCTGATTTTGCCGATCATTGTGTTACCCATACGGTAAGGGCTAGGACTAAACCCATCGACGGATACGCCGCCGGTCTGAGATACCTGTCGAGCTTGAAAAACATCTGTAGCTAAAATCATCGCGGCCTGACGTACGGCCGGTGTAGCTGCGTACGCTGTTGCTTTTGTATCTGCTCCTACAGCTGCACCATAAGGCAGGATACGAGCAAAATTAAGGTTAGCGTTTGTCTTAGCAAACTGAATAAAGCTATAGCCGTTTGGCCAATTCCACGTATAAGGGTTCCATACAAGGCTCGGGATCTGATTGACCGTACCTGCGCTCCACGGCATCGTGCCGGTAATTGTGTAAGTCCCGTTATATGTCGCACCGCAATTACTTAAGGTAACGCTCTGACCGGTGCTAAAGATAGCCGGGTTAGCGATCATTACGGTAGCTACATTATTTTGTAGCGTAGCTCCTACGACGGGAGCTGAGTCAAACCATAAAAATTGGTTAAGGATATCTTGAGCGGTTTGACAGCACTCCTCGATCACGCTATCCGGATATAAATCCTGAATACCGAGGTTATCGCGTAACTCTTGCTCTGTTACGTACGTAGCCGCCACCGTTTAACTCCTTATTTTGTTGGGCCGGGAGGGCTCAAAGGGCTAAGAGCCCTCCCGACTACTAGGTATTACTATGCTTTCTGGTAGACCTGGATACCAGCTGGCATCTTGGCGATTGTTGCCATAAATCCGTAAATCGCGACCTGACCCTGTCGGTTAGATACACCGTTTAC
>ERZ869925.1280-NODE-1280-length-11939-cov-3.320683_pt1 | contig 11939 bp, 9 predicted proteins | sample MGYA00579311_ERZ869925 | MGnify/ENA primary metagenome ERZ869925 (study PRJEB32216, sample SAMN09231817) | wastewater metagenome | place: USA: Maryland | collected 2016-07-30 | study: EMG produced TPA metagenomics assembly of the PRJNA472060 data set (Reclaimed...
AAACACAGCCGAATATTTAGTAGCAGAATCCGCCCAACTATTTCTTCCACCTACTATAGAAGACTCACCATTATTATATGTAGCACTTACACCAAATACTATACCATCAGTACCAGCACCATTGATATTATTACCAACTGCTATAAAGTTCTTTCCAGTAGCTCTAGTTTTAACTCCAGTAAGTTCTCTAGAACCTACTACTAACGTATTAGTTCCTTCTAAAGTAAGGTTTGTTCCAATAGAAACACTGTTAGAAGCTCCAGCAGTGGCACTTACACCACTTCCTCCTAATATAGTACATCCTGTAGCATTATTAATACTACTATTAAGAGATCCTATAATAGTTGAATAATCAGCAATACTTTCAATAGTACTTGTATTACTTCCTATAATAGTTGCATAATTAACAATATCTCTAATGGTATTGGAAGTACCACCTAAAATAGAACTATTTAAGACATCTTCTTTTAAAGTATTAAGTGTACCACCTAAGATAGAACTATATAAAGTACTACCAGATACTAAATTATAAGTTCCTCCTAAAATAGAACTATAATTACTACTTCCAGATATTGTATTCTGATAACCGTTTATAATAGAGCTGTTTACAGAGGCATCTGTGATGGTATTATACTCACCACCTAAAATAACACTCTTTACAGAATTTGCTGATATATTATTTCTATCACCAGCAAATATCAAACTACTATCAGAGTTCTTATAAATGTTATTTAAAAGACCTCCACCTACAATAGAATAATTAGAATCATGAACAATACCAAAGTATGTTCCAAGTATCGAACTAAATTCTGAAGCACTTATAATACTTGTAAAAGCATTGTATATACCAGATCCATCAGAATCGTATATATTATTACTAGCACCATTTGAAATAACAGAATACAATGAAGTATCCAAAATATTATTCAGTAGACCACCAGTAATTGTAGATTCGTCACTATTATTAATTTTATTCGAATTACCTGCTACAAAGTTATCAGCACCAGTTCCTGTAGCAGAACTACCATAACCTATAACAGTACTTCTTAAAGCATTATTAACATTATCTCTTCCATAGTTCAGATAAGGAACATTTGTAGCACTTGGAAGTATATTTAAACCACCAGTAGCACTTACATAGATAAAATGAGTATCTCCAGAAGTAACTCTATCTCTAGAGATTCCTAATTGATACTTTGAAGTATCTGTCAAATGTAATTTAGCTTTAGGTTCCCACGAAGCTGCTATACCAGAAACTCCTATAGCTACATCACCACTATGAAATAAACCATTTGGAAGTCCTGAAATAGTTGGTATCTTAGTCCAGTAATCTGAATTATACCAAATAGTATTCCCGGCAGATGTACTAAAGTTTAACTTTACATCTAATTCAAAGTTATCTATCTGAGATCCATTATTAGATTTTATAATAGTCTTATTTAAGGTTGCTACTGCGAATAATACAGGATCATATGCAGTATCTACAGTCCCATTACCATTAAGTCTCTGTAAATATAAAGCAACTTTATTAAATTTAAAAGTTCCTACTTGATTATTCATTCTACACTTAAAAAGTGCTTGAGTAGTTGCCCCTGAAGATACTTCAGGAGTATATGTCACACCATCGAATAAATAACTTCTATTAGCTGAAGTAGATACATCAGGAGATTGTGCTGCACATGTAACCATTGATGTAAAAGCCCAATCACCAATACTATTACCACTTACTGTAGTTCCTGTATACACTGTTGATAGAGGTTTTGTAACACTTCCATAGGTTATTAAGTTAACTCTAGAAGGTGCATATTGTGTAGTATTTGTAACAGAATTTGCACCACTTACAGATGTTCTTCTAGAATTTCCTACAGAACTCGTTGAAGCTGCTGAAGTTTCTTTGTAAATATATACAGCATCAGAAGCTAAAGAATATGCACTTGTAGAAGGTAATTTCCAAAGTTTTTCACCTATAAGAGTACTATGTGTAGTAGCACTTGTAGCAGCACTTGTTAAAGGACTAGCTGAAACTACTCCAGTACCTGTATGTATGTCAGGATCTATCATAGCATCATACATAGGTATAAAGTATGTTAGACTAAATATAGGATTTGAAGAACTATAATTTACTTCATTAAGTCCTGCTGATGTTATAATAATTTGTGACATTAATAACCTCTAAAAAGGTTCTAAATAGAACTTTAATAATATTTATATAGTGGCTGGAGAACCTTCCCAAGATAAATAGACATATAATCCAGATTCTACATTAGTTGTTATAGCTACTGTATAAGTATCTTCTGTATAGATACCATCAATACCTTCAAAGACCGTATTAATAGGTCTTATAGAATCTACAGCAGCTACTACTTTATCTATACTAGAGAACCAAGTTGGTTCAGAGTCTCTTAAATTAACTTGTATAGCAAAATGAGAGCTTGGATAATAATCTTCAGGTATTTCATTAGTTATATTAGTACCATCATTATTATCTTCAGGTAGCCAATTCTGATCATAATCGTTTGTAAAGTACGTTACCAGATCTCCCACAATACCAAAAGAGAATAGCATAATCTTTATAGAATCTTGTGTAGTTTTTATTTTATACCAATTAGGAAGATTTGAAAGTACAAACCTTATATACTTATTAGCTTTCTCTAAATCATCTCCAGTAAGATCTTCATAAGAATTTGTTCCAGAAGTACTAAACAATCCTATAGTTCCTCTAGTAACATCTACATTATATCCTACTTTTCTTGCAAAGAAATTTACATAGTCAATGTCTATAAGCTCTGGATCGTTAAAATCTCTTATCTTTTCAATCTTTCTAAGAATTCCTTCATTAGCTGTACTATCAGAGTTGACGTACATAGTATTAAGAAAATCTTCAAAGAACTTTGTAAAGTTATATACATCAGAATCGTATAAATGGTTTGGTAAAAAGTTTGTGAGATTTAAAAGCTTATTAGAGTCAGCAGAGTAATACCAAGTACTATCATATTCTGAAGCAGATATCCCTTGAAGATTTATAGCAGATACTGTTACAGTTCCATATGCTGATATATTAACAACATCGAACTCCACTTGTGTATCGGATATCTTCTCAAAGGTATTGTAATCTATCTCTCCAATAGATCCTTCCATAAGACCATAAGAATCTTGTGAAGACGATAAAAAAGAGTTCTCACCTTCAAAGTTTATTACTGTTACATGTAAACTTCCAGAAGATCCATTATCTATTACTTTATTAGAAGGATCTTGATCTGAGAATTTTATAATAGGATAACCATTAGTAACTACAGTATTATTATATAAGTACGTTATATCTTCTGTACTAAGAATACCTTCATAGATTCTCAAGTCATCCATTTCACCACCACCATAATCACCACCTATTATAGTTGCTGATGAAGCCATTATCTGATTAAGATCTGATAAAGATGTTGAATATGGAGTAACTTCTACAGTATTAACATAAAGATTTACTCTTTGTACAAGATCCTTACTATAGTCGTAAGTTAAGGCGTAAAAAGACCAAAGTCCTGTAGTATTACCAAGATTATTATAGTACCAATAATTATAGTCACCATCACTAGATCTTATAGAAAGATTTGCATAGTTAAGACTACCCTTAAAGAATCGTAAACCATCATCAACCATTGGTGACGATGCTCTAAAGAGAATAGGATCTGATGCAAGTGCCGGATCAGGAAACTTCTCCCAAAAAGTTATTGTAAATTGTGCTGTTGGAGATGCTACTACAGCACTTACAGATTCTGTAGTAACATAAGAGCTGTAATTTAAATGATAGTCACCAACTTTAGAAGCACTAGTTGATAAAGAACCTGTCAAGACACCTTGAAGTCCGTTTATCTGTTCTGTAACATCACCTTCAAAGTCCCATCTATATTTTAATATAGCCACTAAAATTAACTCCTGTAGCTATAATTGATAGCTATTTCTATTTTAGGAATCTCATTCTTTAATGAGTAACTTGTAATATCACCATTAGAATCTATTATATTATTTCTTAAGAATGATTTATAAGTATTATTATACTTTGTCATTAATGAAGTAAATCCGTCAGTATCTCTAAAATTCCCTGCTATAGATCCCAATTCTTGATAGATATCTAACATCATAGTATTATAAAAAGTCCTTTCAGAAGCTGTTGTAGAAGAAGTTGCTATAAAAGCATTTACATTATTATTAAATATAGCACTCACCAAAGCACCATCAGTAGCTCCCAAGGCAACTATCTCAGATTCTGAAGCTATATTGGTTATTTTAGTATCCGCAGAAGCTACTCCAACGAATTCTATTGTAGAACTCCTAACCTCATCGTAAGATTCTATTATTTCATATATCTTAGATAAGTATATATCTACAGCAAAATCAGCGTTATCATCTAAGTACTCATAAATCTTATTGTTAATCTTCTTCTTAGTATCGTTGATAGATGCTAATGAATTAATATATACAGATCCTGTTAAATAAAACTCTTGGAGTATTGGACTTATATAGATATGTCTACAAGTCACTTGAGCTTTCTTTTTAAGTTTGTTCTTTACTATAGTTATAGGATGTGTAATAGGATAACTTTGTTCTATTCCTAGTTGTGTTACTACTCCACCATTACCCTTCACAAGAACATTAAAATAAGATTGTTCCGAAGTACTATTATAGTCACTACCTTCTAAAAGTACAGAATCTAATTTAAGATAATCTGCTGTAGCTGATAAAGATTTTGGTGCAAAAGTTCCACCAGTAGGTTGGTAGTACATACTTCCAACAACACTATATAAGATCACATTGAAAAGCTTTTGTATAGCTATAACATCCTGTTCAACTACTTCTTCATTTTCTCCCCAAGCTATAGCATTTCTAACATTTATAGGAGTTGTAAGAGACTTTAAATAAGAAACATAATCATCTTTGGTGACAAGTCTATCCAAGCTATAGAATATTGATGGTGCATTTATCTTTATAGAATCGACAGACTCTAAATCAGCACCTCCTATAATATTACTATTAAATCTAAACTCTACCATAGAACTGATATCAGCACCACCATTGGTTAATGGTAGAGTAGATGCAATATCTATCTTCTTATTAATCACACCTATTTTATTAGCATTAGAACCATCTGTTTTAAAGTACTTAACAGCTATGGTTTTTCCTGTGGAAGGCTTTGAAGCTATTACTCCATCACCAAATTGTATATCAACACCTTCATCCAATCGTGTTCTAATAGTACAAACTTCAGGAATATCCGCAGATACTGAAGTAGAATCCAATACTGTCTGCGATGTTAATAGAGATCTTCTATCAATCTCATATAAGTTAGCATCCAATAAAGCATCAGATTCATTATTCCCAACACCTACTTTAGTTAATCCAATAGGTAAATTATAAGTTCCTGTAGAAGAATCGTAAGAGATATCTTCACTTCCATAGTAGTTTGAAAACTTCAAATCATCTAATTGGTATTTTTGAAACTCTCCACCAGTACTTGTAAAAGTAGTTGTTACAAATTCACCTTGTAAGATTTCTATAGGTAATATAGCTGATGTTGGTACGTTTCCTTGTGAGTTTAAAACTAAACTATCATCATTTATATAAGACGCTTCTACAGTTTTTATATAAGAAGGATTTGCTAAATTTACTATATCGCTATTTGTAAAAGTATAATCATAAGACTTTTTTAAAGTAAATGGAAATCCATTATAAGTAAAATTTGTAGTATAACGAGTAAAACTTATAGTATCTCCAGCAGATAATCCCGCAGCAGAAGCATCGAAAGGTCCTTTAAAAAGTATCTTGATTGAAGAACTTGCTGGTACAGGTCTTTGAATAACATATCCAAGTTGATTAGCTAATGCTATTATAGAAGATCTAAGTTGTGCTGTATCAAATCCCGCAGACTCTTCAGCTCTTCTTTCAGTATAATAGTTTATAAAATCTGTAGTACTTGCAAATATTTCTATCATTAACTGTGCTAATGCAGATTCTCTAAAATTGGCAAATCGTGAGTCTTGTGCTAATCTATTATTAATTTGTTCTATAATAGACGCATAATCATTTTTAGTGAAATTTAAAATATTCTTGTTAGAGATATTCGCCATTAGATCCTCTAAGAGTTAAAACTTACACTTCTTTCGAAGTTTACTAATTGTGAATTATTTTTTACTACATAAGTAATACCGATATCCATAGAATTGTTATTATAGTCTATTCCAAGACTACACCGATCCTTTAGAATAACTATTCTATCTTCCCATTGCTCTATAGACTTTATAAGAGAATCTAATAAAGACTCTCCTTGAGATACTGTAAGATTTTCAAATATCACTAAAGGTAAAGGAGATCCAAAAAAAGGATTAAATAGTCTCTCACCATAAGAAGTAGAAAGTATATTTTCTATAGATTGATCTATAGCATCTGTATTAACTACTTCACCAATCTCTAAATCCTTAGATAAGTCATACGCAAATAGACCTCTAAATTCTCTTTCAGCCATTTATAATAAAATCCTAGAAGTATTTTTAAATATTTATAGCTTTGTGAGTCTGTCTTTAGGTATACCTTCTTGGATAGAATCTATACATTGATTTGTCCAATTATCTATAGTACTTCTAATGCTCTGAATAGACCCTAATAGTTCTTCATTTTTGGCATAGACCTTATCTGTCCATTCTTGTGTTTTAAACAACCAAGAACCATTCTGCTTATCTATGGAAAGCTTATCAGAGATTTTATGCTTATAGTTAGCAACAGTTTCTACATAATTACATGTAGCGAACGCACAATCTGCAAATTTATCAAACTGATCAAGATATTCAAATATTTTATATTCTTCAAGTTTACTTAAATACTCCGAAATAGCATCATCTAAAAATGATGTTACTCCTAAAGTTTCTTCCAAAGCATCTAATTTTTTAGATACATATGATAAGGCTTCATTAGACCATTGGTTTATCAATCCCATTAAAGATTGTTTACATACAATATCTTCAAACTGGTCATAATGATTTTTAGCGGAATTAATATCATCCTCACTTAAACCCATTCTCTTTAATAGTGACATTCCTGATCCAGAACCTAATCCCAATAGAGCTGGTGAATCATCATTAAATAAAAAATCCATTACAGCTTGACATTCATATGCCATTGCACAGAAGTCATTTCTTCCCTGAGATCTATCAAAGTTGCTTAATCCTAAAGTCTTATCTACATATGCTACCAATATTTCTAAAGCATCTTCAACTATTTTATAAGTTATGTTATACAATCTCTGAAATAGTGTTTTTAAAGCTTGTAAAGCATATACAGGTAGATTTAATATAGATTTTATCTGAGATACTATATATTCATAATATTGTTCTAACATAGAACAAAAAGGAGATTCCGCTGTAGAAGGTTTCCCTATAGTATCACCTCTTGTATAAAACAATGCGTTATTACAATGATCACTCCAATCAGTTACACTCATATAATTCCTGTAGTAGCAAAACTTGGAGGAGTTCTATCAATCTCTTCTGCCAAATTTAATTTTACTGTAATTCTAAAGATATTTATGTTAAAGTCTATTTTATTAGTTGAAAAAGATCCCACTGAGATATCTTCATAAGGTGGTACTTCAGTAACTCCATAAGAACTTGATAAAGTAGCTGCCGAAGTCAATCCAGAGCTTATTAAAGCATTGTTTATAGAATTTACTTGATCACATAAATCACCACCTGTTAAAGAATATTCTGAGGTATTTGCAGAACTTCCTAAAGCACTTGTAAGTATCGTTGGTGTTATATTAGAACAATCTGTTGGACATTCGTATATACTATTAAAAGTAATTCCACACTCATCTAATGAGGAAGTTTCTTCTTGAGCTTCATATAATAGATTTGAAAGATCATCTAAGGATGTTAATCCAAAAGAATTTAAAAGGTCTAAATAAGAGGCACTATTAACAGGCCAATCAGGAAGATCTAAAAAGAACCACTTTAAAAAAGTTATACCTGTATAAGCACTACCTATAGTTCCTACAGTAGATATTGGTGGAATTAAATTATGGTTTAAACCTATAAAGATAAAATTTGAAAGTATTTCAAACTGTTTATCTAGAATACCTGTAGTAGGTTCTTTATTAAGTAATCCAATAGCTCCCATAGAAGTCATTGTAGCCCAACAAGAAATCCCCAATAGACTCATTACAGGAAACTTTATTAAACCAGTTCCTACAGAAGCTTGTATAGGAACTCCTGAAGGGGATACGTTTATAAGATGTATTTCTAAGTATTCTTGTATAGCCCTGAAGATTCCTATATGAGATAATGGATTTAAAAGAGTTACATTAGTCTTTGTATAATCTAAAAGTTTCTGATAAAGTATTTCATAAGATTGTATTGCTATGGTACCACCTATTAAAGAATTTCCGGGAACTGGTGGAACTGTTGCTATTACTCCAGTAGTTATTCCTGTGGGAAGAGCTAATAAAGTACTTTGAAGATTTAGATATGTAAATAATCCTATAGCAAGTCCTTTACAGGAAGCTTCTCTAGGATTTGTTGAATTTAAAGCTAACTGAGCTGTTATGTTAGTTGTTATTAGAGTTCTTAAAACTATCATTTAAGTAGGTTCTGATAAAGATAGACCTGTAATACCACCAGCAGCCCCTTGTGGTTTTCCTGTGAAGCTATCGGCTTGAAGTGTATTTGGAAACCATAAAGAAGCTGTGGGAAACTTCATATCTATTCCAGTAGTTCCTTTCAAAGTAAGCTTACCACCAGCTTCTATAGATATATCATTAGAAGACTTTAAAGTAATATTACCTGTCTGACTTTTAGAAGTATCTATTGTAGTATTTCCATCTGCTTCAATTCTCACTAAGACTCCAGAAGCTGATTGAAAAGTTATTACATTAGTAGCTCTATTGATTTTAAAATAATCACCGTTCTCAGTTTCGAAGAATACCATAGAATCGGGATAGTCTTCATAGATATCACTACTAAAATTTATAAGCTTAGATTCATGTAAAACTTTTGTAGTATATTTTGGTTGATAAAAATCATCATCTTCAAAATAAACCTTTACAATAGAATCTATTGTAGGAACTATAAAAGATCCTAATGTAGATCCTATAAAAGAAAAATCTGGAGTTGACCACGGAAGATCTTCATCAGGTATTCCTGTATATACCGAATATACTCTTATTTTACATCTACCTAGCTGATCAGGATCATTATTATCTATTACTTTACCCGGATAGAAGAATATCTTTTTATTGTTTCTCTTTTTCTCTATAAACTCATTTAAAAGAGATACTACACTTTTACCAATATATTCATTAATCTTATCCATCTAAGCCAACTTTATGTCTTTAGGTTCTAGTAGAGAATATTTATTATTATTCCCATTTCTATGCAATACAAGCTTCATTGATAGGTTATTTTGAGAAGATCCTATATAGATTATTCCACCTATTAAGTACTCTCCAGAGTGTACGTTATTAACTTCTTGTCCGTTTCCTATTAAAGTTATGTTAACTTTCTCTAAAAGCTTCAAATCTGTTCTAGCTTTTATGTTAATTATAAGCATATTTGGAAAGAAATCTAGATAGTTTCTATTATTCTGTATTATAGAATTAAAAAAATTACCATGAAGATTTCTACTATTAGAAGTTCCCATAAAATCTACTTTAGTTACTCTACCAAGATCTTTAGATAGTCTATTAGAGTGTGTGCTTAGCTTATGATTATTACTACTAAAAGTCTTTGTAATCTCTTCACCATCTTCATAGTATACCAAGTTATCTCCATATCCACCTTCTGCTTTATTAATAATAGAAGACATGTTTATTATTTCATAGTCATTGAAGTATATGTAATCTTTACCATCTTTTTTATTATATTCAAAAGACTCTGATATATCATTTAAAGTCTCTTTATTATCAAAGACAGCTTCATACTTTACTTTACTTTGTATTTCTTTCGAAAGTGTTGTATATACCATTTTTGAATCGCTCTGTGTGTAAGATAATACAACATCATCGTCACTTACATAAGATCTCTCTAAAACGCTTTTAAGAAAATAATATGTATTAGAGTTTATTTGTAACCATTTCATAGAATCATTTGATAATATTCTTATATCAGGCTTTAATCCTATCTCTGTTGCTATTTTAGAAATAAGATCTGAAGATTTTATATTACCAAAAGATCTTGTTTTATTAGGCTTTAGTAGATCGGTTGTTTTTAGAATCCCTGATATCTCTAAAAGATTACCATATGTAGTACCACCACCAGTATTTGTTATATTAAAACACTCTACCATAAAAGTAGCTATAAGTGGACTTTGATCTCTATCTAAGCCTATCTGAATCTCTATATCATCGTTCTCTTCTAAAGGATAATTATCTAGAAATACACCAGAATCTATTATAGTAAGTGAAAGTCTAGGAACTATATAATCACAATACTCCCTTATTATAATAGTATTTACAATTGATGGTATTAACTCTACACCTTTTATAGAAATCTTTAAAAAGAAGTTTGTAGATACTTTATAAGTATCTACATCAAGTTTTTTAATATTATCTTCTTGTGATTTTGCCATTATTTACGTTTCTTTATAGCTAATTCATCTATATCTAAAATTGAAGGAATATTTAATATCTGACCTATAGAAAGGTCATTCCAAATATCTTCTATTTTATTGTACTTCATTATTATCCACCAAAGATTACTTTTACCATATACTTTATGAGCTATAAGATCAGGTCTTTGTATATCTGAAGGAGTTACTTGATAGGTATTTATGGGTCTGTTAAATACAAACTCCGAGAAATTACTAGTTATGTAGTCTAATTCTTCTACAGAGTTTACTGTATTAGTATCAGTGAACAAGCTTCTTTGATATTTATCTATGATCATAAAAGTTCCTACATATCATTATTTAAATTCCTGATATCTCTACCACCACCATTTAATATTTTTACTCTAGGAGTCTGTACGTCATCACCAAAACAATTTTCTACACCATTCTCACCACCATCTCTAGTTAATATCTCTCTAGTCTCTACAAGAAATACTAAATCAGCAAATAAAGGATTTCCCTTGTCATCCAATTCTCTAGAATATGTTGCAGAGAACTCCTTTATTACCATGTTATTACATCTAAAATAGTTACCAATACTTAATCCAAAGATTTGAGCGGCTTTATCTAATCTGTTTATAACCTTCTTGATAGCTTTTAATCCAGCAGTAGTTTCAGCTTCGAAAGTTTCTTTAGAAAACTTTACAACGTTATCAGCTATACCACCAGCTACTTTACCAGTCTTTTGTCCTATAGAAGCACCATCTGTGGTTTCAGGTAATTTAAATAATCCTTTACCATTTTCTTTTACTATACCTACCGATTCTTCTAAAAACCCTTTCGTTTCTTCACCAACAACTGTTATACCACCAGTAACTGCTTTACCAACTCTTTCGTCTGATATAAACTTCGGACTTAATACTTTCATAATACTCTTTACTGTAGATAATACCATACTATCTTTACCGTTTCTACTATATAAGTCCGATACTATTCTAGTATTTAAATTGAAAGTTGTGTAACCACCACCTGTAAAATACTGTCTAGAAAATTCTCCTTGAGTAAAAATAGGAACACCCGTTGCTACTAAAGTGCTTCTTAAGTTCGAAAACTTATCAGACATATTAAAGATTACATCGAAGTTATTCTTTGCTGTAAAAACTAAAGGCTTACTTAAAAAACCACAACTAGCTACAAAACCTTCTTTATCATTTATAACAACTTCACTTCTATTCCTTACAAGATCTAGATTATCATTTATGTTATATAATTCACTTTTATAATTCATAATATCTCCATATTATCTAACAGAGAACCCATATATAGATCCTTTAACATTATTAGTAGAAGGTTGT
>ERZ869925.1281-NODE-1281-length-11938-cov-4.821846_pt1 | contig 11938 bp, 22 predicted proteins | sample MGYA00579311_ERZ869925 | MGnify/ENA primary metagenome ERZ869925 (study PRJEB32216, sample SAMN09231817) | wastewater metagenome | place: USA: Maryland | collected 2016-07-30 | study: EMG produced TPA metagenomics assembly of the PRJNA472060 data set (Reclaimed...
CCTGCCACCCCCGTGATCTACGCAGTTCGCCCGCCCGTCGCCTCGGCAGTTCGCTCGGCAGTTGACTCGGCAGTTGACTCGGCAGTTTGGGCGGCAGTTTACTCGGCAGTTTGGGCGGCAGTTTACTCGGCAGTTGAGGAGCAAGCAAATAAACCCCTTGACAACTATTAGAAACACTGCTAATATAAGCAAATAAACAAAGGAGGCCATAATGGCAAAAGTATTTAAACCGTTCGAAAATAAAGGCGTGAAGGATCTGACAATGCTACTCACACAGCGAGGTGACAATGCAACTCATGGCGACCTAATTATTATTCGCTGTGAGGATAGGGACTTTCCTAAAAACTTCAGCGCGCTGCCTGAGTCAGCAGAAGGTGTGCTGGCAGAGGGCGAGCATACAGCGCACGCGCACCAGCTCTTCTATGCGACAATGCCAGAAGTGCCAGCATGGAGGCCCGTAGTAATTGAAGGGGGCAAGGCTACCAATCCCGCAACATTCCAGCTTCGCAAGGATGGACAGGACCTCTATCTGCTTGTAGAGGGCGGGGACATGCTTCTTAAGCACCAGGAGCATGTGCCTTTCCGAATTGGGCCTGGTAAATACCAAGTAGGTATACAGCAAGAGTATGATCCGTATGAGCAGATGCGGCGCAATGTTTTAGACTAGTGATTTTTGGCGAGTAGTTGCTAGAGGTGGAAAGCTGTGGCAGGGCTGATTGCAAAGAACTAACAGGACGGGCGAAGCCGAAAAACCCTGACTGCCACTGGACACACACGAAAGACAATAGAGGGTGCCGCATGTGAGGGTAATTGCAGAGCAGAGGACTGATAAGCCTCAAACGCTGGTTAAACCTTAGTAAGCACAGAGCCAGAGTCGCGCCTGGCCTAGCAACGAAAGCCGTTTTTAACTAAAGGAGCAAGCACAGTGAGCAATAGATGCTTTAATATAAATGGAGTAGACTTATCTGATTTTAGAGAAAAGCGTGAGCTGGTTGAGGTACTAGAGCAAGCGCTGGCGAGGATTGCAGCACTGGAAGAAGAGCTGGCAAAGCTAAAGGAGCAAGCACATGAACCCTAAAATAGGCACAAAAGTTAAATTAACCCGCGCCTGGGCAGAGTGGCATTTAGAGCATCCAGAGGCCTTTTACAGCTTTGAAAAAGGTGAAGTGCCACCAGAACGCGAGGCCCAGTTTGCTCAAGTTATGCAGCTAGCAATGCTGGTCGTGCTTGGTGACTCGCCCATTGGACGCATTGTTGCACCCGCCAATTGTGGTTGTGTATTTGCTTCCTTTGGCAAGCATGGTATAGACATTTACGATCCTACTACAGATTTTATGCCAGCTACCTTTGTGGAGTTAGATATAGAGATTGCAAATAAGTCCCGCAAAGTTCTAGAAAAGATTTCAAAAAGTTCTGGAGTTAGTATTGATAAAGTAGTAGCTGTCTTGCTGGCAACGGCTGCCCATGACAAGCTTTAGGCAGCTGGCAGCCAGCCTGCCGCCATTACGCCGTTTCCACAAGCAGGCGTATAAGCATTTGCGCAATTGGCAGTTAGCCGAAGAGGCTGTGCAGGAGGCTTTTATCGCCGAGTGGCAAGCTAATCGAGACTTTGCTGACAAAGAGCACATGGCTAAGTGCTTTTCGTTGGCAGTAACTAATGCCAGCAATCACACCAAGCAATACTATAGTGCTAAAAAACGTCAGCAAGGTTACGTTGAGGGCTTTGCTAGCTATGTAGACACGACAGCAGAGGCTGCTAGCGAGCTTAGGTACTATGAGAGAGTGCTTGCTAATAAGAGTGTGGCCTTATCTGCTTTACTTCCAAAGCTGTTATTGGAAGAGCAGCTTTCGCCCGTTGATAGGGTTAACAAGTTACGATTACAGCGATTACTAAAGGAGGTATAAGTGCCTACATGGATTGAAGGGATACCTAGAGATAATGGTGCGACAGACTTAGAGGACTCGGCGCGGCTTGCTGGCATAATGGTAGCAGCAAAGCTTCGTCCTTATCCGGCGCCGTCGTGCTACTTGAACAGTAAGAGAGAACTCGCGCGTTGGAGTGGTAGTACTCTGCCTTTTACGCGCGATCAGCTGCTATGCCTGGCTTACTTTAATAGCTGGAACAGAGACCATAATCCCTTTGAAGTATTACCCTCATTGCAGATGGATATTGCTTGCAAGAAGGCGGCAACTAAGTACACGGCCCCTAACGGCAAAGACTTGCTTAACCCAGCGCACCGCTCGCACCTTAGAGCATGTACTGGAGGCAGCTGGAGTTTACTAGGTAAAGCTTTTTTACTAGCAGAGATATACTGGCACGCTATGCACGAACGAGGCCTCAGTGAACCAAACCAACTCATCTGCATGCTCTTGACAGCAGGGCCTTGGTATGTTAGGCTATGGAAACGAGTTAACAGTAATTGGCGAGAGAGTATTAACTACTATTGGTGCGGATGGAGAAACGAACCAGAATTAGCAAAGCAACTTATACAACGATTGGAGCAACTATAATGAAGAGCAAAAAAAAGCATGGAGTTAAGCCTGGAAGTAAACACATCAGGGGCGAGCGTTCTTTCTTAATTATCGAGCAGAAGGAAGCACTAGCAGCACGCGAGAAGTCTGTGCCATATATGGCCATAGAGGAAGCTAGAAAGCTAGCAGCACTACCGGCATTCCAAATAGCAGAGGCCCTAAATACTGCTAGGCGCCTTACCATCCTCATCACTAAAGCTAATGCAGTATTAGGCAAACAGTCTAGCCCTTCAAGCGATAAGGCTATGGCTAGAAAAGTGATTACTAGCCAAATAAAAGAGTTGACAAAGCAATTAGATGTGTTAGAGTGGGATCAACAGATGGAGGTAGAGTACTGTGAGTATACAGAAGGAAACAGAACTGGATTTACTGCACTCCCAACTGGAAGAGTTACAGTTGCTGGCGAGTAAGCTAGCATTCATTAGAAAGGAAATCTATGGAACAATCGAGCGGGCCGCTGAGAAGAAAAAGGGTATTACTACTTGTGTGGAGCAAAGAGGAGCAAATGTGGTATCGTTACAAAAAGACTTTTACCACCAATCTTAATGCAAGAAGGTATGCACAAAAGAATTTGCCAGATCTACCAACAATAGCTATTCCAGAAATGCCAGCAATGCTATACGCATTAGAAGGAGCAGGACATGAAGTTTCTAACTATTTTGAGCTTTAGTTTTTTAGTAGCAGCTTGCGGTCCTACCCCTCTAACTATACTGGAAGACATGGGCGAAGCCTTCTCGTCAGCTAGAGCTAGCACGCCAACACTTGTTACCAAGATGAAGCTAGAGTGCAACGGACGCGCGCCGACCTACCACTGGATAATGCTTAGCAGCGGCTCTTACTTCTTTCAAGCAAGCGATCAAGTACGCATTAATGTAGGCAATGTAGAGTATCCTTATACCAAAGGACTAGTAGTGGCCTTCTCGCATACTAATAGACTAGTAACAGTTTTCTGCCCGCCTTATCCGTATAATGCCACTATAAGTGTTAACATATATAGGTACAGGTAGCATGGGGAAAATAGCGGCCCTTTGTCTAGTAAGTGAGAAGTACCTTCATTGGTCCAAGGCACAGGAAGCTACCCTCAAAGAATTAGAACCAAGCATCGTTTATAGACGAGTGACTGAACAGGAATTGCGTGTTTTCCCTTCCGCTACGCAGTACCCAGAAGTTACTCGCCTTCTCTTTTCTAATCGCCCAAAGGAAGTATTAAAGCTGTTTCAGGAAGGCTTCGACGAAGTGCTATTCTTAGGCGCTGATGTATATTTTACTGCAAGCTTTTTAAGCGTCCTGAATGAGTATACAGGTTCTGCCCTGTTTACCCCACACATCACGGCCCCAATGCCCTTAGACGGCTGCTACCCTACTACCATGAATGTACATGCCACAGGACAACTCAACTCAGACTTTGTACTATGGCGTAAATGCGATGAGACAATTAAGTTTTTAGAGTGGCAAGCTGCCATGATGGAAGTTGTTTGCAAAGACGATATTAAGAACGGCCACTTTTTTGACCAGGTATATTTAAGCTATGCGCCATACTTTATGGGGTCCGCAGTAATATTCAAACACCCTGGATTTAACGTAGCTTACTGGAATTTACCTCAACGTCGTTTAAATAAAGGCAGCGTCTATCGCTACTATGTAAATGAGTTAATACCTCTTTACTGCTTCCAATTTAGCGGCTTTGACGAAAAAAGGCCCTACAGCTTGACAAAGTACTCCAACCGAGCTACACTACAAACTATAGAAGTATTTAACCTTATGCAGGAGTTTTTAGCATGCTTAAAGTCCTTTTGCCCGCAGCAGGATTCGGTACAAGGGTAAACGCCGATTATGTAAACGGTAAAGAACTATTGACCGATCCCAATACAGGGCTACCACTAATTCAGTGGTCTATTGAGATGGCTAGGATTGCCAAAGCAGACCCACTAGTTATTAGTCGGCGCACTAAAGTAGGGCTTAATGCTGAAATGGAGCGTCAGGGCATTCCTTGTTTGAAAGTAGAGGAGTCGGCGCTTAAAGAGTGGCCTGATACTATCATTCTTTCTGAGCAGCATTGGGAGCGTAAGAACTTAATGCTGTTACCTGACACGCGCTTTCCTGATGCGCAGGACTACATCAGGCTTGTAGAACGCTTCTTAAAACATTCAGATGTAGTATTTCTTACTATTCCTTTAGCTGAGCAGGATGCTAGCAAGTTTGCTATTTACGATTATATGACTGACTGGATTTGTGAGAAGCCTTCTGAGGGAGTAGAGAGCAGAGCACAAATAATTTGTGCAATCGGTTTTAACAATGCAGTAGGCCGCAAGTTATTTGAGGGGCTTTCCAAGCGCGGTGAGTGGTTTAGCATACCAAAAGCAACAATTAGCCATATCCAAATTCCCTGGTTTAAAGATATTACAAGGAGCGGCAATGTCGAACAATACAGCTGACGAGGCTTATGAGCAGGGATTTAATGACGCCATACAACGACTTAGAGAGCTGGCAAATGCTCATGCAGTCGCACAATATGGCGAAGAGGGAGCTCAAGTTTCTATGTTAATACTAACCATAATAGAGGAGATTTTACGTGAAGAAAGTAATTATATCAGTGGTAGCTCTCATTAGCCTGACAGCAGCTGGCATTTACATTCAGACTGCAGTTATTAGGTATGTAGTAGCTACTACGCCAACTACTACTAGCCAGCCACCGCAAGCCGTAGTTACAAAGACAGACTATTCTGACAGGGTGTTTCCTATAGAGGTGTCTAGAGATGATGGCAAGCGTATACAAGGCACAGCCTTTACAATCAACGATCATTATGCTTTTACTGCAGGACATATCTGTGATGGCGCATTAAGCATGACCATGTACACAGCTAAAGGAGAGGTGCCAATTAAGGCAGTTAAAAATAGAGAGACTGATGTAAAAATAGATGTATGTGTTATTAAAGGTGACTTTGCAGGCCTTGCTAAAAACAGAATTGCAGTTAATGTTATGCAGTTCGATCCTACTAAGAAGGCAGTTATAGTAGGCTACCCTAGAGGTAGATATAGAGTTACATTTACTACTATTAAAGGCTTTTCATTGGAAACCCTTCCACAAGAGTATGCTGGAAGCTATACCTTACAGGGCGTAGTCTACATCACCGATGGACAGTGTATACCAGGCAACTCTGGCGGCCCTTTATACAACGAAGATGGAGGATTAGTCATAGGCATTACTAGCTTTTTTGGACCAGGTGAGTGCTTCTTTTTCCCTGTAACTGAAGCTGTTCGTCTTGTAGGAGATAAAGATGTTAGATGGCGTGCCCTTTAAACCAATACCGACAATGAATGTTCTTTGCCACTACGGCGGCCTCGGTGACTCAGTTGCCAGGATGCCAGCTGTTAATTACTTGCTAAGCCAGCACCCTCACATTCAGCATGTGGACCTTTACGTACAAGATTACTTTATACCAGTAGCCCGCGAGCTGCTTAAACACCATGGCGAGCGCATTACAGTCCACGGATATACAGGCATGAAGGAAAAGATTAACGCCAGCGATGCACCTGGAATGAAGTGTGATAATGTACACCATACAACTTTACGCACGCACCTTACAGACCATGCGTTCCATTGCATAGTAGATGCTGGCAATATACCTAAAGAAGAGAAGGTTTACCTTAAATTCAAGTGGGCTGGAAATATAACGAGAAAGGACCAAGTAGTAATTACTACAGGTTTTACTTCTGCAACCCGAGAATTTAACCCGCTAGTAATTAACGAGATTGCTCAATGGTGTATAAGTATGGGCTTTAAAGTAATATTCTTAGGTAAATCCCAGAGCGAGTTTTGGGAGGAAAAGGGTAAGGCCACTACAGCTAACTTTCGTCCAGAGGTAGACTACTCAGTTGGCGAGGACTTAAGAGATAAGACTTCGCTCATGACAGCAGCTAACATTATGGCTAGGTCCCGCGCTGTCATAGGCCTAGATAATGGCTTACTCCACTTAGCGGCATGCACTTACACGCCGGTAATTATGGGGTTTACTACTGTCAATCCAAAGCATAGAGTGCCTTATGGCGGCTATGTATTAGAAGTGCAGCCGGATTTATTTAAAGTGCCCTGCAGATTCTGCCAGAGTAAAATGGGCTTTGTATACAACTTTGATCTTCGTAACTGCTATACCAATACATATAAGTGTGTTAGCGAGCAGACTGCCGCTCCATATATTAGGCATTTAGAGGAGGTGTTAGGTGGCTATTTCCTTCAAAGAACTGCTACAAGGTAAAGTACTCTCTGATGTTACGCACACCCAGCAACTTAATTTAGAAGAGCTGCTTAGGCGCATCAACACAGTACGCGCCGCATGGGGTAAGCCAATGCAGGTTACTAGCGGTCTCAGAACAATGCAGGACCATTTACGCATTTATGCAGCTAAAGGCATTACTGACCGCACAAAGATCCCTATGGCGTCGGCTCATTTAGAAGGTATGGCAGTAGATATAGCAGACCCTGACGGCTCATTGGGACACTGGCTTAAAAACGACCCTGCAGGCATTGTGGCCCTAGAGCGAGCAGATCTGTACTGTGAGAATACTGGCGGCAATTGGCAGCACTTTCAGACACGTAAACCTAAGTCTGGTAATAGATGGTTTAACCCTTGAACGGGATGGCTTATACAGCATCAAAATAGTAATTAATGCTGACATATAAGACATCAGCACTTGACAATGGAGGATTAATGGAGTATGCTTTACTTATCGGAATTACTTTGGCTGCTATTGCTTTTGTGGTGTCTAGGCTTACTAATGCTAAATCACAGCCAACTACCGCCGCAATAGAAGGAAAGAAACAAGAATTGGCTAAACAAGAGGAGGTTACCCGTGAGGCTTTACAAGACTATAATAAAAAGCGCTCTGATTTTATCCGTACTTATGGCAAGCCTGATGACGGAGGCCCAGGAGGCTCCGGTACCTAAACAGTGCCAGCCCATCGTAGACAGCTGCTTGGATGTCATTAAGGCCGCAGATCGCTCTATTAAAGAGCTACAATACCAAAGTGAGCTACAAAAGCAGCTTAATAAAGCTGTTGAGGCGCACGCAAAACACTTGCAAAATAGTCTGGATGAGGCTACAGTATGGTATAGGAAGCCAGAGTTCGTAGCGCCAACAAGCGCTTTTCTTACGTTAACTCTCATGGCTATACTTACTAAAAAGTAGTACAATCGTACTAGAAAGTAGAAAGAGGTACTAACATGCGCTTATTACCCTATTTAGCCTTCTTATTACCCCATTTAGCTATAGCAGCTGAGCCTACAGGCGAAATACAAGCACACGTATATATACTTTCCCGTATGTATGGTATAGAGGAGGAGCTTATACATGCCATAGTAAAGACTGAGAGTAATTACGATACGAAGGCTATTGGTAAGCGTTATAAGGAACGCGGCCTAATGCAGCTTAGGCCGACCTTCTTCCCTAAAGCTAAATTAGATGTAGCTTCTAATTTAAGGATGGGCGTTAAATATCTTGCAAAAGTAAGAGAGATCTGTTATCCTAAATATGCCGATGCGTGGTTTGTGTGCTATAACACAGGTCCTTACGCTAAGAAGCTGGCAAAGCCAACGCTACACAGTTACTATAGAAAGGTGCAATATGCAAAAAAGGAACAAGCGAAAGCAAAGATACATGCAAGGAGTATTGCACAATCTGAGGGTATGTCTCTTGACCCATAAGCAGATGCAAAAGGACTTTGCCCTTAAAAACGAAGTAGTAAGTGGTGCTTATGTTGAGCATGAGAATACTATTTACCTAGACAGGCAGCTACCAGAAGAGGCACTAATGCATACGCTACTGCATGAATGGGTTCACGCGATGGAAACACATACAAAGAGTATGGACGAAGAGACTAAATGCGATACGGTAGCAACAGCCTTAATTAAATTATTAGGACTTAAGCACATTGACGAGGTACTTGTACCAGAAAGTGAAGGGTAATTATATGAGTTTAGATATGAAAGTGATTGATGTGCATAACGCTGCTCTTGAGGAACTTATGGGGGCTATGGAGGATTATCCTAAGTTTGCCAGTGCCCATGAAGGATATGCAGTGCTTCTTGAAGAGGTTGACGAGCTTTGGGAATTAGTGAAGGTGAAACAGAGTAAGCATGATTACACTAAAATGAAGGCCGAGGCGATCCAAATAGCTGCTATGGCAATGCGATTTGCGATTGACGTTTGCAACAAAGGGGAATAGGCAGTGTTGACTAAAGGCATACTCGTCATCATTCTTAATTTCCATGAATATACTGGCTGCATAGGCACCTTCAAAGCCCAGCAAGATAAGCTGGTACTCCTCACCATGGTAAAATGTCCTAGTGGTGAGCAGTTCGACTATATAGCCGGAATACCTCTCCATAAGGTTGAGGTATACGGTGGCCATAGTAATAGGGATAGATCCGGGCAGCGGCGTGAGTAGCGATACAGGCTTTGCTGCCTTCGATAGCGAAACAGGTGAAGTGATTTATGCACTAGAAGTTGGCAGCCAGCGTAGAGAGCTGCGCCACCGATTAGCAGACATCTCAAGCACAGTGTCAGCCTTATTAACCGAATGCAGTCAACGCGGTAAAACCTTTGCAGCTATCGAGAGCTTCGTCATGCGTGGCAAAGGCGGCGAAACTCTGCAAAGACTTATTGGTGCTTTTATGGCTACATGTCCAGATGAGGTTTATTTGACCGCAATTCAGAATACTACAATCAAGAAGGTACTCGCTGGGCATGGCCATGCTGACAAGGCTAGCGTTGCGATTGGCGTACTACAGTACTTCGAGACAGAATTGCCAAATAAAAATACTGCAGCCCTCATAAAGTCCTTGATTTCTAGTAAACAGTTTGATATATTAGATGCACTAGCGATTGGAGTAAGTGCGTGGCAAAGCGAAAAAGCGTCAGTAAAGTTTCCAAAAAGCAAGGTCCAACAGTAATCCATTATACAAATTTCGTAGATTTTACAGAGGTAGCTGCCATACTTATAGGCCACCTCGAAACTGCCTACGCCCAAAGCCCAATGATGGCCCTACAGTACTCTACATTGGACATCCCAGACCCGGCAGCATTTGGTCAAGAGCTAGCACTTATTTTTACAGCAGAGGATGTAACTGAAATATTAACAATAGACCAGGGACCAGGCATCTTACTAGGAATGTATTTAGCGAAAAAGGAGTTTGAAGCTTATGGCGAAGAGCAACAAGAACAAGAAGTTGGGAGAGACTTTTGAGTTTAATTCCATTAGGCGAGGCTTTCTTAAACCTCTGATCGCCTACATTAATAGGGCAGTGGACAGGCAGCAGCTAGCAGGGCTTGCAAATACGCTTCATAGTGACGCGCCATTAAAAGATGCGCTCGAAGTAATCTTTGGAACCAAATATAGAGATATTGTTACATGTTATACAACTAAGGCATTTAAGATGCCAGGACTTATCTGGGGCACAGCTGGCAGGAAGGATGCTGTTCCGCCAACAACAGACGGCGCTTCTGTTAGAAAAGGTGCCGCTTGCTTTGTACGCATTGATGAGAGGACCCCTAACGTAATCGACATTGAAGTGATTGGTAATTACGCTGGTAACGATTCGCGCATGTTTACACTTACAAATGCTGAATATAAGACTATTAGATATAACTTAAAGGAGCTAGAAGGATGTCCACAGCAAGCACTAGACGCACCAATTTATACGCCTTAGATATAGAGACAGAGTGTGCAGTACAAGGTTGCCCAGGCTACGGCGGGCATGAGAAGTGCGAACATGCTTTAAGTCCACAGACTGGCAGGATAACACAGATAGCTGTTACCGATGGTCTATTTGATGAGCAGGTATTTGATGCGCCGGTAGAGTTTGCTAGGTGGGTCACGCATAATCCAGATGTGAGGTACACCGCACACAACGGCAAGTTCGATTTTAAGTGGCTTGCATATAACGGCATTGATTTAGTAGACAAGTGGGCCCACGACTCAAGTCTGTTAGCATTTGTCAGCACTAAAAAGATTGATGATGGATGGTTAGAGGAGTATGAGGAGCAGCGCAGAGTACATAATAGTCTCCGTTCTGGAATGAAGCACAGGGCAGCACGCCACCACTCACTCAAGACGCTAGCGCCATATTTTTTAGGCGTAAAGCCTTTCTGGGAGCCAGAGGGGGGTACGAACGATAGGGAGTATGTGCTTACGGATGCTAGGTATACCCTTCAGTTAACAGAGTACTTTCTTGCTAATCTGCCAGAGAAGGCCCTAGATTTTTACAACACTAACTTTATGCCTTGGGTAAAAATGCTTCTTACTATGGAGCAGACAGGTATACGCCTTGACTTGCCTGAACTTAATAAGCGCTGGACTGAGACAGAGCGTAAAGTGGACACGCTTAAAGCGGAGATCGCAGATCAATGGAAAGAGCACTTTGAGGCTTACCGTGAGCTGTGTGAGGCAGAGGTGCATGCTAAGTATAAAGACATGACTGAGACGGCACTCGCTCGATTGAAGGACGGCAAGGACCTGTTAACTCGCCAGGCTAATACTAAGGCCCGCTATAGAGAGATGGAGCAGAAAGCCCTTGCTAAAATAGAGCCGCTTAACTTGGACTCACCAAAACAGTTATTATGGTTAGTGTGGGAACGGTTAGGCCTTGTAGCTGAGAATTGGCTAGGCGAGGAGTCTACTGATAAGGAGACGTTAACGCGCTTAGCAGGTGAACAGCCAGAATTGTCGAAGTTACTAGAGTACCGCAAACTTAAAAAACTTACTTCTAGCTTTTTTCCTGACTACATGGAGCAACAAGTCAATGGACGAATACATACTACGTTTAATCCCACTACAGCTAGAACCGGAAGGCTTACCAGCAGCGGACCGAACCTCCAGCAAGTCCCCGGTCAGCTACACGATATATTCGGTGCCGACCCAGGACACATGTGTATTACGAGGGACCTTTCTGCTATCGAACCAACAGTGCTTGCATATTACAGCGAGGACGAAGTGCTCTGTAACTTACTTATTACAGGCGGTGACTTCCACGGAACCACCGCGCGAGCAGCATTCGGATTAGAGTGCGACTCTAAAGAGGTTAAGAAGCTTTATCCAGAGTTAAGGCAGATTGCTAAAACTATCGGACTAGCTGTGCTCTACGGCGCCGGAAAAGGACAAGTGCAGCAGGTAATGGAACGTAATGGCCAAGAGTGCTCTGAAAGTAAGGCAGCCGGTATTGTTAATAAGATTCGCGAGCAGTATAAGGGAGTGTGGCAATTTAAGCAGCAGCTAGACCGTGAACTAGAAAGCGGGGCTACCATCTACAACCTACTAGGCCGCCCATACTCTATACCTGTAAAGCAAGACGTTTACATGAAAGGGCTTAACACACTCATTCAAGGGTCTGCCAGCGATTACATGCTTGCT
>ERZ869925.1283-NODE-1283-length-11932-cov-5.007662_pt1 | contig 11932 bp, 15 predicted proteins | sample MGYA00579311_ERZ869925 | MGnify/ENA primary metagenome ERZ869925 (study PRJEB32216, sample SAMN09231817) | wastewater metagenome | place: USA: Maryland | collected 2016-07-30 | study: EMG produced TPA metagenomics assembly of the PRJNA472060 data set (Reclaimed...
GTGGTTGATTCTGTAGAAGGTCTTTCAGTTGGAGACTATGTCTCTAATGTTGGATACTCAGCTGTTCCTCAGGTACCTATTGAAGCTCATGCTTATCTTGCTCAGCTTACAGCTGCTAAATGTCTTGAGGCTTTGGGTGATAACGTAGGTAACCAAGCTGCTCTTGCAAAAGCCGAGTCTTTAAAGAAGAACCTTCTGATTATGCTTAGTCAGCGTGTTGATGGTAGTACTAAGAAAGTTATGTCACCTTCTGGTGGTATGCGTGTTGGTGCTGGTATTGGACGTTGGGGCTGGGGTTGGTCAGGTGGAAGCGGTTCCTGGTAATTAAATTAAGGACAATTCATGTCTCAACAACAAAAGATAGACCTCGCTCTTCGAGGTCTTTATACTTCCCCAAACAACTTATCTGGTATTCCTACTGGTGCTCTTCAGATAGCAGATAACGTTGTTATCAACAATCTTAACCTCATCGAATCTCGTAGAGGACAAACACAATATGGTGATCCCCTGAGTGTTGGTCTTGATCAGGTTAATAAAATCTTCAACTATTCTAGCTCACTTATAGTGAACTACGCAGATAAGCTTGCTTATGATGCTGGTAGCGGTGTGTGGGTTAACTACGTTGGTACATATGTAGCTCCTTCTTCTAGCTTTAAGATGAGAAGTCTTGAAGCTCAGAAGAACTTCTATTTCACTACTTCTGAAGGTATCTATAAACTAGATGCCCTAACATCTACTCCTCGTGCAGCAGGAGGCATTAAGGCTCTTGGTGGTACAGGAACGACTTCTGGAGCATCTGGTTTCTTGCTAGATGATTCGGCAGTAGCATATCGTGTAGTTTGGGGTTATAGAGATGCTAATCAAAACCTTATATTGGGTGTACCATCTCAGCGTATTATTGTTGCTAACGCAACTGGTGGTACTAAAGATGTATCGCTAGACATCATTATCCCCGATGGTGTAACGACTGATTATTTCTATCAAATCTATAGATCACAAGGAACAGGTTCTGCTTTAGATCAACCCTCTGACGAACTGTTTCTTGTAGAGCAGAAAGCACCTACATCTGGTGAGATTACAGCTAAAGAATTCACTATAGTTGATAGCACCCCTTACTCTCTTATGCGTGCAGCTCTCTATACGAATGCATCAGAGGAAGGTATTGCTAATGCCAACTATGCTCCTCCACTTGCTATCGATATAGATGTGTTTAAAAACTGTGCTTTCTATGCTAACGTAACACAGAAACAACAGATTCCTATCTCTATGATTAGTGCTGGCAGTCCATCTCTAGGCTACGTTACTGAAGCTACTGCTACAACAACTAGTGGTTCTGCAGTAGTTGGCAGCATTGCAGATACATCTATTCTTAGAGTAGGAATGCGTATTATTGGTACTGGTATCCAAGCGAACTCTAGAATTCTCACTATCGACACAGCTAACCAAATCACTATGGATAAGACTGCAACTGCAACTTCTGCACCCACAGTATCACTTGAATTTCAAGATAGGTTCACTGTAGGTGGAGTAGATTATTGGGGTGGTTCAACTCAAAATGCAACCGCAAACACATTCCTTGTAGCAAACACTGGTAGCCCAGGTGGTGACATTGATGAAACTGCTATTAATCTAGTAGAAATCATCAACACATCTACTAGTAATACAACTATCTACGCCTATTATCTATCTGGCGTTGAAGATCTTCCTGGACAGCTGTTCTTTGAGGAGCGAGTTGTTGGTGGAAGTGCATTTGCATTAACATCTACAGCAGGTTCCAGCTTTTCTCCTGTATTGCCTTCCTCTGGAACTACTGTTATATCTAGTAACGATGCTAGACAGAATCGTGTATTTATTAGTAAAGCAGGTCAGGTTGAATCTGTACCACTCTATCGCTACTTTGACATCGGATCAGCTAACTTCCCTATCCAAAGGGTTGTAGCTCTGCGCGATGGTATCTTCTTCTTTAAGCAGGATGGTATCTATCGTATCTCTGGTGAGACATTTGAGTCTTTCGTTGTAACTCTTCTTGATAACACTGTTGTTCTCAGGGTTCCTGAGTCTGCAGTACCTTTTAACAACCAGGTGTTCTGCTTCACTACCCAAGGTATTGTTGCTGTAACTGACTCTGGTGTTAAGATTATGTCGGTTCCAATTGAGGATACATTGTTGGAGTTGAGTTCTGCTCAGTATACCAACTTTGTCACTGCAAGCTTTGGTATAGCATATGAGTCTGCTCGTCAATACATGTTCTTTACAGTTTCACAAACAGACGATGAGTTTGCTACTCAGGCCTTCATATATAACTCCCTCACTGACTCCTGGACACGCTGGATCATGGATCGTACCTGCGGTATTGTTAACCCTACGGTTAACAAGCTATTTATGGCTCAAACAGATACAGGACAAATTCTTATTGAGAGAAAGAGCTATACTTTAGATGACTATGCAGATGAGCAGTATTCGGTAGTTATAAATAGTGTAGATTCTTCTACTCAGGTTACTTTAGCGAGTGCTGCAGTTGTAGAGGCTGGTATGACTTTAGTTCAGGGTCCACGAGATGCCTATATTGAAGCAGTGAACGGTAATGTTCTTACTATCTCTGAGGTTAATGGTCTTACCACTGGTGCAGCTGATGTATATACACCAATAGAGAACAAGATACAATGGGCACCTATAGATATAGAAAACCCTGGTATTCTTAAGCAGTTTTCAGAGCTATCTCTATTCTTTAAGAACGCAGCCTTCCTTGAGGTAGAGGCTGGTTTTGCAAGCAACATCTGGCAGAACTTTGAAGTTGTTAACATCCGAAACAGTCAACAAGGTGGCTGGGGTACAGCTGGCTGGGGTGTTGGTGTTTGGGGTGGTGAACCTGGTGGTAGTGCTGTACTTAGGACCTATGTTCCTAGAAACACTCAGCGTGCTCACTGGTTACAACTATACCTTAGAACAGAAGAGGCATTTACAGGCTTCTCTCTGCAGGGTGTGTCTATTATGTATAATCCAATGTCAAGCAGGTTTAAATAATGCGGTTGCCTACTCAGAAAAAGATACTAAGAGAAGACTTAAAAGGTGCTCCCAACTGGGTTGGCATCATTATCGACACATTGAACTCCTTTATGGAATCAGTGTATCAAAGTCTTAATAAAAACATCACCTTACAAGATAACATTGCAAGTTTTGTTAAGGAGATAGATTACAATACGGTTACCACTTATCCAACTGGTCAGCAATCAATCACTTTTAACAATGCATTGAAAAGTCGGCCCATTGGAGTGCAAGTGCTGCAAGCCTATGATAAAGATAGCTATACTCCAGCAGCAGGACCAGTATATACCCCATGGACTGAGAACAATGGGGTTATAACGATAACTACCATTACAGGACTTGATCCTGATAAGTCCTACCTTATCAGATTACTCATCTATTAACACTTTAAAATGTAGGAGCTTAAGATGGCATACGTTTACAGACATATTAGATTAGATACTGGTACGCCATTTTATGTTGGTAAGGGTTCTGGAACTAGGGCGTGGTGCAACAATCGCAATAGATACTGGAAAAACATAGTTAAATTAACAAACTATAAGATTGAAATTATTACGAACAATCTAGATGATTCAAGTGCTTTTAACTTAGAAGCTAAATTAATAAAACTCTATAGGTCTTTTGGATACTGTGAAGCTAATTTAGCGGATGGCGGGCTTGGTGGTAATAGTGGAAAAACTAGAATAAAGACACTAGAAGAATGTAGAAAGATTTCTTTAGCAAAACAAGGCGGTAAACATCACTTTGCTAAAGCAGTGAAATGTATAGAAAATGACACTATTTATGAAACTAGCGTTCTTGCTGCTGCAGCATTAAACATAAATGACTGCAACATAAGACGTGTATGCCAAGGTTTGCGTAAAACTTGTGGCAAATTAACCTTTAAATATGTTTAAGGCAGGGTATCTATATCGCATACTATGATAATGAAGAAGATAAGAAACAGATAGACCCTAATGCTGCTGCTCAAGAGCAGCCTACAACTGGTGGCCAAAGCAGCACTATTAATCCAGCTGGATCTACTACACCTAGCACCACTACCACTCAGCAAACTGCTGGTGAAGCAGCTGCATCTGCTCCAGTGGGTCAAGGCGGTACCTCTAAGCAGTTTGTAGGTATTAATGACTACCTTAATGCAAACAGAGCGCAGTCTGCCAACTTAGCTAATAAAGTTGGTGGCTACGTTAATCAACTAGGCGATCAAGCCAGGTCTCAACTTAGCACTCAACAAAATGCATACAATCAAGCTGTTGACCAAGGAACGGTTAAGCTTAATCAGGACTTGCTGAATAGAGCAGTATCTGACCCTAACGCTATTGCAAGCAACCAAGGCCAACTCCAAGAATTTCAGAAGATGAGAGATGCAGCATTTACAGGACCGAGTTCCTTTGAGGGTTCCAGCTTCTATCAGCCCGCAAAAGAAGCTATCACTAAAGCCTCAACTGCTGCTCAACAGACAGCAAATGAAGAAGGCCAAAAACAACTCTTGGCTAGAATCCAAGCACAAAATAATCGTCGCCTTAATGCTGGTGCGGTTGGGTTTGATCAAGCACTTTTGCAATCAGACGAACAAGCACGTAACATCCTAAAACAAAGCGCAGAAAAACAAGCAGATCTTCAAGAAAAGCTATCTGCGGCTAATACTGCTGCACAGCAAAAAGCTAAGCAAGCTGCTGATACTACTGCGGCTACTAGAGCTGCTATTCAGAAAGCTTTTAGTGGCGATAATAGTCCACAAGCTCAACTTCAGCGCTCACTACAAGAAAGAGCAAGTCAACTTCAAAATGAGAGCGTAGCAACTCGTCAAAGACTTATTGATGACATATCTCAAGGCAAAAACCTCACTGATCAGCAGTTGGGTCTACTTGGCATAAACAGGGATCAATGGAGTCAAATGCAGAACACAAAAAGTTCACTGCAAGGCTTCGGCATCGATCCTATGCAGAACATCTTATCTGGTTTGGTAACTAAGGATCCATCTATGAGCATTAGCGCACAAAATGTGGCTAATGCAGATGAATATGCTAGGTGGGCAGCTCTTAATCAACTTATGGGAACCTCAAATGGTTTCCTATCTGATCCAAGTCAAGCAGGAAAGTATGATTTGGACTCCATCGACTTTAACTTCGGTGGCGTAAATGACTGGCTTACTGGTACGCTTTCTGCTAAACAAGCAGAAGAAGCTCAGAGACAAGCTGAACTTGCTGCAGCTCAAGCTAGAGCAGAAGCTGAACAAAGAGAGAAAGAGCGCGAAAAAGCTAGAGAAGAAGAACAGCGCCGAATACTCTTTGATGCAGCTGGTACGGCAGCATTTGGACCAGTTGGTGGTGTAGTTGCAGATGCTTTGTGGAGAAATGGTGCTAAAGACCTAAGTACACATGGAGCTCAAGTTACACTAGATAAGGCAGCTGACCAGCTTAAAGATCTGGGTCAAGGAGCTATCAATACGGTCACTAATCCTGCGGCCGCAATTAAGGCTGGTGCAAACACTGTGTCAAACGCAGTATCAAGTGCTGGTGGAGCTATTAGTAAAGGTGCCAAGAAGATCTTCTCTGATGAACGCCTTAAAAAGGATGTTAATGACTTTGATGCTAGTAAGTTTCTTGATGATCTAACTAAGGATAAGTGGAAAATATAATGGCTAGTTTTATTAATGATATATCTAATTTCTTTTCTGGTGGCAAAAATGCTGAAGGTGATAAAGCATTACGTAATGCTTTAGATGAGTTCGGTACACTGCAAACCCCTGACATTGCTCAGATGCAACTTCAATTGGATCAACTGGTTCAACAAGGAATCTTGAGCCCTGAAGAAGCACAGGTTTACCTGCAGAACCCTTCTGCAATGAACCAAATCTCCACTGATCCTAAGCTTCAACAAGCTCAAATGGATGCACTTGCCTCTCTCCAAGAGATTGGTCAAGGTGGAATGACAGACATGGATCGAGCTCAGCTAGCTAAAATCGCACAAGACGAAGCTATTCGTTCTCGTGGTGCGCGTGAAGCTATTCTCCAAAACATGGAAGCTCGTGGTGCTGGTGGTAGTGGAGCTAGTCTTTTAGCTCAACTGCAAAATAGTCAAGATGCAGCCAACCGTCAGAGTATGCGTGACACCGAAGTTGCTGGTATGGCTCAACAAAGAGCCCTTCAAGCTCTGCAGGGTGCTGGACAGATGGGTGGCCAAATGCAGAACACTCAGTTTAATCAGCAAGCTCAAGTTGCTCAAGCAAATGACGCAATTAATCAGTTCAACACTCAAAACCGTCAGCAAGTTGGCAACTTAAATACTAGTGCTCGTAACACTGCTGCTGCACAAAACCTTGCAGAAAAACAGAGGGTTGCTGACACTAACGTGGGTACTGCTAATACCCAACAGCAATATAACAAACAGCTTCCTCAGCAAAACTTTCAAAATAAGCTAAGTGTTGCTCAAGGTAAAGCTGGTGTTAACGCTCAACAAGCTGGAGCGGCTAATGCTGCTGCTCAAGGAAACCGCGATATGTTTGGTAACCTTATCCAAACAGGTGCTATGGCAGCCATGGCATTCTCTGATGAGCGCCTTAAGAAAGACGTTCAAGACTTTGATCCTGGTCAATTCCTTGATGATGTAACTGGCTACAAATACAAATACAAAAACCCTAAACACGGACAGGGTGAACAAGTTGGTGTGATGGCTCAAGATGTTGAGAAGAATGCACCAGAACTTGTTATCGACACTCCTGAAGGAAAGATGATTGATTATGGTAAGTCTGGTGGACTTATCTTTGCTTCATTAGCTGACCTTCATAAACGCTTAAGAGAAATGGAAGACGAATAATGGACTTTAGTATCCTTAAAAACATGTTTCCAAATATGACTGACGAAGAGCTTCAGGCGAAAGCGGCTGAAGTTGCACCAGAAGCTCAACCAGACTATACCTCTCTGGCACGAGAGTCTGTTATGAACAAGTATGGTATTGGAAAATACTCTCCTCAGGAACGTGAGAAGCTGACAACGGCAGTTAATGAAGCCAATAGCCCTATCCTGTCTGCTATTTCTGGTTTTGGAGCTGGGCTGCGCGGTCAAGATAATATGGCTGCAGCTCAGAAATTCAATGAAATGGCTCAATCTAAAGCTAAACAGAACCTTGCCAACTTTGATCTAGGTCGTAAGACTAGCATGGAAGACTATGGTTTTGGTCGCCAGATGACCAAAGATGAGCGCGAAGATAAAGAATACGCTGATAAGAAAGATCCAGCTTCTGAACGCTCTAAGGCAGCTCAGCAGATGCTAGTTGATGACTTCGGTCTTGACCCTGCACTCGTAGGAAAGATGACTGCGGAGCAAATAGAAGCGCGTATTCCTACTATGACAGCTAAGCTTGATCGTGAGTTCAAGAAGAGTGAAGCTGAAGCCAACCGTGACTTTAGACGCCAAGAGATGTCTGAGCGCAGAGCTGACCGTGCTCTACAGCGTGAAATTGCTCAAGGTCAGCGTGATCTTATGCGCCAAGACAAGCTTGAGAAAGAATCTCGCCCATCTGAGAAGCAAGTTAAGGAATTTACTGACTTCGATAACGCGCTTGATTCTATTAAGAGTATTCGTGCTCAAAAAGGTAGTCAAGATACTGGTCCACTGTCTGCACTTCAAAATAAGGTTGCGGGCTTTGTTGGTATGGATGATGCTGAGAAATCTGCATTTAAATCTCAAGTTAATGATCAACTTGCTCAATACATTAAGAGCATATCTGGTGGTGCAGTATCTGATCAGGAACGTGCGTTCTTGATACAAAACATCCCTACTGTATCTGATAATGATGAGACCTTTAATAAGAAACTTGATGTGCTTGAGCAGCGTCTGGAGCGTAACCGCCAGAATGCTATCACGAACGCTAATAAAATGGGTAAGAATGTTAAAGAGTTTGAGAGAACCTCAAACATAAAGACAAGCTTCCCTATGCAGGTTCGTAAAGATGGTAAAGTTGCGACAGTTAATAGCCAGTCTGAACTAGATGAAGCTAAGAATGAAGGATGGCAATAATGGGGTGGAAAGACACCATACAAGACGACACTAGTCCTTCTGGTGGTTCTTGGAGAGACAGTATTACTGATGAACAACAGACTCCTAAAGTGTCTGAGCTGGCTTCTGCAGGAAGAGGTCTTGTTCAAGGTGCATCTATGGGATTTGCCGATGAGGCAACTGGTGCTTTAGAGGCTGCAGTAGATTGGATCCAGAATGATCCAGGATCATTTGTAGAGAACTATAAGAAGCATAGGGATGAATCTCGTCAGGCCTATGAAACTGCAGAACAAGCAAACCCTAAATCCTATATGGCTGGCCAATTTGGTGGAGCAGTAGGAACTGCTCTTATTCCTGGTATGGGCGGTGCTAGCTTAGGAAAGCTTGCTTTGCAGGGTGGTATGCAAGGCCTTGGTAGTTCTGAAGCTGACCTCACTGAAGGTGATGTCGGTGGAGCTGCACTTGATACTGCAATTGGAACAGGTATTGGCCTTGCCGGTGGTGCAGCTGCTAAGCAAATCGCCGGTATGGCAGGTAAAGCTGCTCCAGCTGTTAAAAATCTTGCTGAAGAAGCAGCTACTAATCCTACTCTCACTAAAATAGGCAATGCTACTGATGTAATTGGTCATACTAAAGGTGTGGCTAATAAGTTAGCAAACATAGCTATGAAGATGCCAGAAATGCCAGAGCTTGCTAAAAAAGCTATTGATTTTGGTGGTGGAGTTGTAGGGAGAAAGCTAGCCTATTCTAACCCTCTTACTGGCACTGCACAAGGTATATCTGATGCTGCAAAAGCTACTCAGCTTGCTGGCAAAGGAGTAGCCGAATCGCTTGAAAATATGATTCCTAGAATGGGTAAGTATTCCTCTGTGCTCCAACAAGCTTTAGCTCGTGGATCTGACTCCCTTGCGTCTACACACTTCGTACTACAACAAACTGATCCAGAATACTCTAAAACGTATCTAGAAAATGCTGGACAAAAATCGGATAGAGAAGAGTAATGGAAAAGTTAATGTTTTTATTGTCTTGTCAACTACGCATGATGAACCTCTATTATCATAATGCTCACCATCTAGCTCAAGGTCCTACTTTTGAGAGTGACCATGAGATGTTCGGTGAGTTCTATGGTGAAGTAAGTGATCAATTTGATGATGTAGTTGAAAGATCTATTGGTATGGATCTTAAGAAGCCATCTGACTTATGTGAACAAATTAGAGCTGTATACTCTAAACTAGAAACACTCCCTGAAGTGAATACTAGTAAAGAGCGCTTTACGGTTGGCCTATCACTTGAAGATGATCTTATTAAGATTGTTAATCTAATTTGCAAGCAGGATGTTTCTGCGGGTGTTGAGCAACTTGTTGGTGAAATCGGCAACAGAGCAGAGATTAGAACCTACAAGATAAAGCAACGTCTAAAATAAAGAGGCTAAAGTGTCGTGGCGGATGATTTAGATAAAGTATTAGAAAGAATAGAAAAACTAGATGAGCGCTTGGAGCGTAAGCTAGGTGCTGTAGAAGATCGTCTTCTTTCTATAGATAAAACATTAGTTAAACAAGAAGAAAACCTTAAAGAGCACATGAGACGAACTGAATTGGCTGAAAAGTCTATTGAAAGAGTCGATCATGATCTTAAACCTATCAAAAAACACGTAGCTATGCTGCAGGGCACAGTTAAACTTATTAGTATTGTAAGCACTATTGTAGTATTAATAGGAGCGATACTAAAGATTTATGGCGTGATGTAGTGACTAGAAATAAGCAAATATGCCCACGCTGTCAAAGCTATATGACAACTAGGCCATCAGAAGATGGCTTAGATTATCATAAATACCTCAAGTGTTCATGTGGCTATACTGAACTGTCTACACCATCAGAAAAAGATATAAATGATAAGCTCAAGGAGTTAGAAGATGCTATCCTTAAACGATTGGATAACGAGTAGCAATAAGTACCCAGATAGAGCTAAATCGTCTGAACTAACAGATGATGTCAAGAAGAATGCTCAAAAGCTTATTGATGCAGTAAATGGACTTTTAACAGAGCTCAACTTCTCTGCTCCTAAAGTAAGTTCAGGATTTAGACCTTCGTCTGTGAATGCTGGTGTAGGTGGTGCTAAGAAGAGTTATCATATGACTGGTTTGGCTGTGGATATAGTGGATCAGGATGGTAAACTTGATGAGGCTATAAAGAATAAGTCAGAGTTGCTAGAGAAGTATCATCTATGGCTTGAGAGTCCAGATAAAACCCCAGGTTGGAGTCACCTCGATATGGGGATCAGAACCAACAGGAAGATAAGGATTTTCCTTCCCTAACTGAAACCACCAAAATGCGCTATAGTTATCTGCCCATGGTTTCAGATCTAACTTAACTAGAGCTCTATCAAAACGCCTTGTAGCTTCTAGATAGAGCTCTATGTCGCTTGGTAGCATGATAGACATCACTTAACTCTATCAAAAGATATAGAGTAATCACTACCTAACTTAATCCAATATGAGCCGTTAAAAGAAGCACAGTGCTCACTCTTTTCAGAGTCATAGGCGTGATAAGCATTAGCTATCACCATATAGTAATTATTATAGACATTCTCTTCAATTCTCATATCTGCGAAACAGACATCCATCAAAGAACCCTGCTCATCTCTTTCACCAGAGAGGAAAGATGACTGAACAAGTCCAGAATCAGATCTATCCTTAAAGATTTCCTCAGTAGAGAAACCAATGTCTTTCCCTTCTATCTGAGTATTGTAATACACTTCAAGTGTATATTTCTCAGGCTCAATTGGGGCTGGGGTTGGTGTAGGAACTGGAGCAGGAGAGTTATCTTTGTGATCAGAGCCGCATGCAAACATGAAAACCAATAAAAACAATGCTTTAAACATATTCATTCGCTCTTACCTTTCTTATTGAGTTCATCAATAATTTCTTTAGTACGTTTTTCGATAGAAGGTTTGTTCTCTACAAACTTATAAAGGCCACAAAACAAAGCTACAAAAATTGCTATATTTGCAAATAAGTCAAACACACTAGGAGCAAATGAGATGGTAGATAGGACAGCAACCACAATAATCGATACAACAATAAACCCAACAATCTTTCCTCTGTCCATATCTACCCTCTTTTCTAAAACGTTACTGTTAAATTATAACACACTCAAAGGCTTTCGGATTATCATACTCGGCTAGAGCGTGTATTAATAATTCGGATCGGAATTACCGCACTTATCAAGATACTCTTGTAGAGGTAGATGGCACAAAGCCAGCATGTCATCAAGAGCAAGATCAAAGTGGATGTTATCAATCTCATCGTCAATAGCACCCATCGCTTTCCTAAATACCATTCTATCAGACTCAGAGATAAGTCCTTGCTCAGATAAACGAGCATCAAGCTCTGTAATACGAACTCTATCCTGTCTCAGACTTTCAATCTTATTCATTGCTTCTTTTCTCCATTCACGCATCACAACTTACCTACCCAACGACCTTTTTTATTAAGAACCATCGGCACAAGTTGAGGTATTCCGTCTATTATCACAATTATGCTAACTATCGGACGTTTCGGATTAATTTTATTATACTGAAGTGCCAACGAGCTATCATCTGCCAGGCAACCAGTGTGAGCGTCAAACATAAGCTTCTCAGGAGTTGAGATGTATGTTATCTGTGCTTTCTCATGGTAATGCCCTTGTACGCAGCTCATACCATATTGGCTAGCTAGTTTACCAGCAGATCCACTCTTGCCGTGGCAGAAGTAGACAGGTCCAAGAGTCGTTTTAAGTGTGATGTCTTGAACCCACTTCCAACCCTTAGGAGCATTTAGTATCTCATTGTATGACTTTATTACTGCTTTAGGAAAGCCTTTTGCAAGAGCCTTTCTGAGCACCATAGACCCA
>ERZ869925.1284-NODE-1284-length-11927-cov-10.874832_pt1 | contig 11927 bp, 13 predicted proteins | sample MGYA00579311_ERZ869925 | MGnify/ENA primary metagenome ERZ869925 (study PRJEB32216, sample SAMN09231817) | wastewater metagenome | place: USA: Maryland | collected 2016-07-30 | study: EMG produced TPA metagenomics assembly of the PRJNA472060 data set (Reclaimed...
AACCCTGCCATGGGTCCCCTACGAGTTCCAGGAGCGGGCCTTCGTGAAGATGATCGACCAGATCACCTCCACCCGCCCCGGGCGTCGTGACCTCGCCATCGAGAAGTCCCGTGACATGGGCGCGTCGTGGATGTGCCTCTCGGCCTTCGTCTACCTCTGGCTGTTCTACCCGCAATGCCTGTTCATCATGGGCTCCCGATCCGAGCAGTACGTCGACGACACCGAGGAACCCAAGAGCCTGTTCTGGAAAGTGGACTTCATCCTGAAGAACCTGCCCTCATGGATGGTGCCCGACTACAAGCGCACCCACATGAAGCTGAAGAACCACGACAACGACAGCGTCATTGCCGGTGAGTCCACGAACAAGAACTTCGCCCGTGGCGGCCGTGCTACCGCCATCCTCCTCGATGAGTTCGCCGCCGTCGAAGTCGACGCCGACGCCGTCCTCGCCTCCTCGGCTGACGCAACCAAGTGCCGAATCTTCAACTCGACCCACTTGGGTGCCGGCACCGCCTTCTACCGCACCGTCTCCCACCTGAAGTCTCACAGCCCAGACGACGTGCTCGTCCTGCACTGGAAGGAGCATCCCGAGAAGCGGAAGGGACTCTACCAGGCCGATGAAAACGGGCGGATCAACTTCCTCGACCCCGGGTTCGTCTACCCCGAAGGCTACAACTTCAACCCGGACGGGAGACTGAGGTCGGTCGCCTACGATGAGGAGAACAAGACCCGCGACGACCGGGAAATGGCTCAGGAGTGGGACATCAACCCCGAGGGGTCGGACTGGCAGTATTTCGAGTTCACCCTGATCGAACGCCTCCTCAAGTCCACGGCGAAGAAACCACTCTGGAACGCCGACGTCGACTACCTCCTCGACCCGCTGCGGTTCGTCTCCCTGATCCCCCGCCCCAAGGGCCCTCTGAGCCTCTGGACCGACTTCGTCCCCCAGATCGGCCCGCCCCAGGATCGGGAATACGGGATGGGCGTGGACATCTCCAACGGTCAGGGATCCTCGAACTCGGTCATCACGATCGCGGACGCGAAGACGGGGGAGATGGTCGCGCAGTATTCGGACCCGAACATCAAGCCGCACAAACTTGCGGAAGTGGCGGTGGCGCTGGCACAATGCTTCCAAGGGGGGCGAGGCGGGGCGTTCATGGTCTGGGAAGCCAACGGGCCCGGGCAGATGTTCGGGGATGAGGTCATCAAACTGGGGTACCGCAATTTCTACTTCAGAACGAATGAAAAGGTCATCACGAAGAAGCAGACTGACACTCCCGGATGGTGGAGTACAGTCGAAAATAAGAGGGTCGCGTTCTTCGAGTTCAAGAGAGCCCTCAGCGAAGGGCGACTCATCTGCCGGTCAGAAGAAACGCTGAGGGAGTGCCTCCAGTACGTCTGCCTGACCAACGGCTCCATCGTCCACACGATCGCGGCCAACTCCGTCGACCCCTCGGGCGCTGGTGCCAACCACGGCGACCGCGTCGTGTCGTCCTGCCTCGCCAACAAGGCCATCGGCCTGCTCCACGACTACCGCCCCGAAGGTTCCCCCGAGACTTTGCAGGAAGGATCGCTGGCCTTCCGGCGGGAGAAGCACAGACGGTCGCTCGAAGTGGCAAGTGGTTGGTGATTGACATTACTGAACTTTCACTCTAAAGTGAAACCAAATCAGGGGGACCGCGTCCAACGCGATCCTCCCGCTGGGTCTGTAGCCGGATTGATCCCCGGTAGAGACCCTCAACTCTCGTTGACCCGGAGGGGGGTCGCGCTAGGCGCGGTCCCCCTTCTTCTTTGGGTCAAGCGTGGAGTACGCCCCCGGCAGCATGGATCGACTCTACGGCGCGCTTCTCTGGAGCCGCGACCGTCTACTGCCGTTTCGTGAAACCCGGAAGCATATCCTCAAGCAGTTCGTCGGCCGCCACTACTCCGACAACGGCGCGGAGGACCGCGTCCCGTTCAACCTCCTCAAGCTGTACACGAACATCTACCTTCGGATGCTCGTGGCCCGCAACCCGAAAGCCCTCGTCACCACTCACGTCCAGGCCCTCAAACCGCTGGCGGCCGACCTTGAAACGTGGATGAACTGGCGGATCAGCACCCTCGACCTCGACCGCACCCTGCGGACGGTCGTGCAGGACGCGCTGTTCTGTATGGGCATCGTCAAGATCGGCATCACGGCCGGCCCCGAGATGCAGTACGAAGGCTTCACGCACTACATGGCCGAGCCGTTCGTCGACCCCATCGACCTCGATGACTGGGTCCACGACATGACGGCCAAGCGATGGAGCGAGTGCGCCTTCATGGGCCACCGCTACCGGATGCCGCTCTCGGCCGTCCGCAACAACGGCCTGTTCGACGGCGTCTCCTCCTCGGGCCAACTCCGCCGTGAGGAGATTCAGGGCCAGACCCAACGCCAGATGAACGAGAAGGGCGATGAGCGGGTCACGAGCCTCCAGCAGGACATGGGGGCCATGCCGGGGCAGGAGTACACGGACTACGTCGAACTCTGGGACCTGTGGCTCCAGCACGAGAACGTGATCGTGACTGTCGAGTACAACCCGGCCTCGGGGTTCAACTCAGAACCCCTGCGGGTCGTGGAGTGGCGGGGACCGAAGTCCGGCCCGTTCCTCATTCTCACCTACGTCGACGTCCCTTCGAACACGATGCCCTCGGGCCCGGTCACGGATCAACTCGATCTGCACCTGCTCTACAACGAGACCCTCCGCAAGCTCGGCCGGCAGTCGAACCGCGAGAAGACGGTCCTGCTCGTCGCCGGTACTGCCGTGGCTGACGCCGACCGGGTCCAGAAGTCCAGCGACGGCGACATCGTCCGCGTCGACAACCCCGAGAACATGAAGGAAGTTCAGTTCGGCGGTGTCGACCAGTCGCAGATGGCGTTCCTGATCCAGCTCTACCAGATCTTCAACCGATCGGGCGGCAACCTCGAAACCATCGGCGGCCTGTCGTCTCAGGCCGGCACGCTCGGGCAGGAAGAACTCCTCGCATCGCAGTCCTCGAACCAACTCAAGGACATGCAGGACCGCACGGTGATATTCGCCCGTGAGGTCTTCCGGCAACTCGCCTGGTACTGGATGAACGACCCGATCCAGACCTATGAGGCCGAACGCTCCATCCCCGGCGTCGAGTTCACGGCGACCTCGCGCATCACTCCGCAGGACCGGGACGGCAACTTCGAGCGGTTGAACTTCGACATTCACCCGTACTCGATGCAGGGCCAGACGCCTTCGCAGATGGCCCAGAAGCTCAACACGCTGATGACGCAGATCATCATGCCGGCGATGCCTCTCCTCCAGCAACAGGGGATCGGGCCGGACATTCAGGCGTTCCTGCGGCTCATCTCGAAGTACGAGGACATCCCGGACCTCGACACGATCCTGCGGTTCGAGGAGCCGATGGGGCAGGCCGAAGCCCAGATGGAACCGCCTCGGAAGCCGTCGACAAGCAACCGCACTTACACGCGCCGTAACGTCTCGCAAGGCGGGTCGGGCAGAGACGACGCGATGATGGCGACCCTCATGGGGTCAGGTAACGACTCGGACGCGGCAAACGCGATGGGTGGGTAATGAAGTGCCACAAATGCGGTGGGAACCGCACCCCGGACGAATGCAAGCTCTGCGACCTGTTCGCGGCAGGCTGGGTCACGACGGCCCAGTCCTCGGCCGGCTGGCCCAAGACCTCGGACTCGCTCGCCGTCCACCCGTCACAGGCCAAAGAGGCTTACGAGCAGTCGGTGAAACTCGGCGTGCCCACGGAGTTCCGCCCGGACGGTCGGCCCGTACTGACGGACCCCGGGCATCAGCGGCGGTTCGCCAAGGCTCTCGGATTCACGGATTACAACGAGTCGCTCGGGACTCGGGGAGGCATGTAAGTGGCCAATGAACTGACTCTCTCCGGCTCGATCACGTTCAACGACACGGACGAAACAGCGGCGGTCTCGGCTCTCAACGCGAGCATGACCGGCACGCGGTTTATTCACTCGCGTCAGTCGGTCGGGTTCTCCGCTGACGAAGTCGTCGAACTGGGCGAACTCACGGGCGCGACCCTTGGGTGGGCGTACTTCAAGAACCTCGACTCGACCAACTTCGTGCAGATCAAGACGGCGTCAAGCGGCACGGCGATCGTGAAGCTCAAGCCGGGCGAATTTGCCCTGTTCCGATTCGGCTCCGGCGTGACTGCTCCTTACGCCATCGCCAACACGGCAGCGTGCCTGTTGGAGTTCAGGATTTATGAAAATTAAGGCAACGCTGCTGATCTTGGAACTCTCGTTCGCGGTTCTGCAAGGACCGGCGGGTGTTCATGTTTTGCTCGTGCCGAGTGGCCCACCGGCAGTTGCCGGGCTCGTAGTTCCCATTGTTGTCGACCCTGTCGATGGAATGGAACCGCGTCGGTCGCCGGCCCATATCGGCAAAGAAGTTCTCGAAACGCTCTCGCCACCGTTCGCACACAGTAATGCCGCGGCCTCCCCAGTTCTTGAACCACTTGTGGTTCGGGTTGTAGCACCGCTCGCGCATCTGCACCCAGCAGTTGTACTCGGGCTCTCTGGACATCCCGTGCCTGAGGCCGTTTGCACGACCGAAATACGAGCAGCCGCACGACTTGGTCACGCCAAACTTGCCGGCTCTGATCCACGTTTCCCTGCCGCAATCACAGACGCATCTCCACTCGATCCAAGGCCTGTTCTTGCTGTCGCGGATGTGTCTGTGTTCGGTGGTGGCCGTAAGCCTGTGGCGCTTTTGCCCGGCGATGCTTGTGAATTTACTCATGTACATACCGTACCAGGCCTAAGCGGTGTGTCAACAGGAGAAAAGAACTGAGATGGAAGTTCAGAACGGACAGATCAGCGCAGTAGCGACCCCTCCGGCCGCGCCGGCAACGGCTGCCCCAACGCCGCCACAACCCGCAGCGCCCGCTCCGGCCGTCCGGCAGGGTCCGCGCCCCACCGAGTTCGCCCGACCCGCCAACGTGCCCCCTGCTCCGCCCGAACTGAAGTTCGAGGAGCCCACGGTCTTCGGCGACCCCGGCGATGAGAACCCGGAGCCGGTCGAGGAACCCCAAAACGGACGTGCAACGTCCGATTTGCCCGAGACGCCGGCCGTCGACCCGATGCAACAGGCTGCCGCCCACGAGTTGTACCGGGCCGCCCGGTCGCTGGGCTTCTCGCCGGCCGAGATCACCGCGTTCCAGAGCCCCCAACAACTCCAAGCCGCTGTGGCTGCCGCCAGCCGCATCGCACGCTCGGCCCAGCCCGCACCCGCCCAGAAACCCCCGACGCAGCCACAGGGCCAGCCAGAGGCCACGGAAGACGAATTCCCCGAGGCGTACCTGAAGGAACAGGGCGTTGACGACAAGGTCATCGCGGCCATGAAGCGGGGATTCGAGGCCGAAGCCCGTGCCCGTGCCCTCGAAGCCAAGTTCAACGAGAAGTTCGCCAGCATCGAGGCCATCGAGCAACAACGCCAACGCCAGTCCTACTTCGCCACCCTCGACAACTCGTTCGCCTCACTTGGCGACGACTACAAGCCCGTGTTCGGTGAAGGGTCGGGCCAACAGATGGCTCCGAACTCCCCCGAGCTCATGCGACGGAACGCGGTCATCCAGATCGCCACGCAACAGCACCAACAGTACCAGGCGGCCGGGTACGCCCCTCCGCCGTTCCCCGAGTTGCTCGCCCAGGCGGCCTCGGCGATGTTCGGCGTGACCCAACAGACCACGCAACAGAAACAAGCCACGGCCGACCGCCTCCGGGCGCAGAACGGCCAGTTCCTCCCCCGACCCACGTCCCGGGAGACCCCGAAACCGCAGGGCGATCGTGCCGCGTTCGAGGCCATCGCCACCAAACTCGGCCAGCGCGGCCTCTCGTTCGAGAACGCGGACTCAGACATTGATGCGACCCTGCTCAAGTGATTCACGCAACAACATTCAAGGAGTGACCAATTATGGCACTGCAAGTCGAAGGGATTGCCGATCTTCTCACAACCACGCTGAAGCAGCTTGGCCGGTTCAAGTTCACCGACGCCGCCGCCACGCTTCAGAAGTACACCGCCTTCACCTCCCTCATGCGTGAGGGCAAGGTCAAGAAGTACGACGACGGCACCTCCATCCAGTGGAACGTGATGGTCGCCGCCGGCAACCAGGCCCGCATGACGGGTCTGTACGCGGTCGATCAGGTCAACCAGGGCGACTACATGAAGGTCGCCGGTGTGCCGTGGCGGCACATCACCCACAACTTCGCCTACGACCGCCGGGAACTGGCCATCAACGCCGGCCCGAGCCGCATCCTCGACATCGTCAAGACGCGGCGGTACGCCTGCTACCTGCAACTCGCCGAGAAGCTCGAAACCCAGTTGTGGTCGATCCCGACCTCATCCACGTCGGACGACATCTACGGCATCCCGTACCACGTCGTCAAGAACGCGACGGAAGGGTTCAACGGCGGACACGCTTCGGGCTTCTCGGACTGGTGCGGTCTGTCGCGTACCACCTACTCGAACCTGAAGAACTACACCGCCCCATACACCACGATCTCGCGGGACGACTTCCTCCAGAAGCTCTCCGACGCCTGCGACAAGACCAACTACATGCCGCCGGTCGAACAGGCCAGTTACAGCGGCGGGCGGGACTACGGGTTCTACACGACCCTCACGAACCGCCGCAAGCTGAAGACCCTGCTCGAACAGCAGAACGACAACCTCGGCATGGACCTCGATCCGTTCACGGGTCGCGTCTCCTACCGCCGGACCCCGGTGGAATGGGTGCCGAAACTGGACAGCGACACGGATGCCCCGTTCTACGGCATCGACTGGACGAGCCTGCACCCGGCGGTCCTGACCTCGGAATACTTCCGCGAACAGGGTCCGACGATCCAGTCCGGTCAGCACACCGTCTTCGCGTTCTTCGTCGACTCGACGATGAACCTCGAATGTTGGGATTCCCGCAAGCAGTTCGTTCTGTCGAACGGCACCACCGGCAGCGTGTCGTGATGAGTGATTCACACAACAAAATGAGGACAAAAACGTGATTAACCCGATTTACTACAAGTCGAACCTCTCCACGACTGAAGATTCCAGTCGTGGCCCTTCGGCAAACATCTGGGGCGACTGCCCGGTCCTGGAGATCATCCGCGACCCGGGCAAGGGCGTCCACTTCTTCGACGACTTCATCGCCACGCCCGATGTCGCGGCCGGCGCGGAAGCCGTTTACGGCATCTACAAGGGCTTCGCCTCGACCGGCGGGTCCGTGGCCGAGGGCGCAAGCATCTTCGGCGAGAAGACCCTGTCCAGCGACGGCGACAACGAAGGGGCCTCGCTGGCGACCGTCAGCAAGCCGTTCAAGATCGCTCGCGGTCAGGGGCGGTTCTGGTTCGAGTGCCGAGTGAAAGTCGGCATCACCAACATCACAACCACCGACAACAAGCACGGCACGTTTGTTGGCCTGATCGACACGTCCACGCTCTCGGCCACTGTGCCGATCGCTGCGGCGGGCACTCTGGCCGATGAGAACTTCGTCGGCTTCCACCAACTCGAAGGTGACAGCGACAAGTTCGACACCGTCTACAAGGCGGACGGCGTGACACAGGTCACGGTCGGTGCTGACGCCGTCACCATTGCCGACGACACCTACGTCAAACTCGGCATGGTTTTCGACCCCAACACCTACAAGCTCACGTTCTTCAAGAACGGTGTCGTTCTCGCGGACAGTTACACCGTTGTCGCGGCTGCGGGCACCGACTTCCCGAACGACGTGAACATGGGCCTCGTGGTGGCGGTGCTGAACGCGACCGCCACGACCCCCGGCTCCTCGTCCATCGACTGGTGGCGTGCGGCCCAGTTGGTCGCGGGAGGCTGATAGATGGCCGAAAGCTCGCTGAGTCTGACCAACAACGAATACCGGGTCGCTACGGCCCGGCATCTGGGGTACGGCACGGACTTCGACGCGCTCGCGGCCGACGAACAATCCGCAGTCGACGACTGCATCTCCCGCGCCCTGCGGGTCTTCTACTTCTCCACCCCCGGGCCGAACGGAGTGACCTACCAGTGGACATTCCTTCGGCCTATGGGGACTCTGACAACGACCTCGGGAACGTGGGAGTACGAACTTCCCTCGGAGTGCGGCGGGATCGAGGGCGACATCACCTATGTCACCACGACCGGCTCGTACTGCGGGATTCCCTTGGTCTCTGAATACAAGATCCGGGATCAACGCCAGAAAGTGATCGGCCAGACGGGCTCTCCGCAGATGGCGGCCGTCCGTCACAAGGCCCACGGCGGCACGAAGGGGCAACGCCTCGAAGTGCTGTTCTGGCCGACCCCGGACGCTGCCTACGAACTCGAATACCGGATGGTGGCGTACCCCAACGCGATCACGCCGGAATCGCCCTGGCCCTACGGCGGGGCGGTCCATGCTCAAACGCTGCTTCAGGGGTGTCTCGCCCAAGCCGAACTGTCGAGAGACGGGACGATGGGCGTGCAGACGGCGGCTTACGAAAAACTGCTGGCGGCCTCGGTGAGTGCTGACAGCCAACTCCAGCGCCCGGAATACCTCGGCTACAACGGCGACAACTCCGACCGGATGGGTTCGGTCGGTTCGCGCCTGCGACGGCCGAATTCGGGAGTGACTTACAACAACGTCCTCTACTGAGGTGTGAAATATGTCCTCGGCTCATCGCATTGCAAGCGACGTTTACCTCGCCTCGGCGGAGACTCCCGATCCGGGTGCGAGTGGCACGATTGTCCCCACGAAGTCCCACTCCATCTGCCCGATGGTGAGTGCGGCTGCGGAATCGCGGACACTGGCCCGCCCCCTGCGGACGGGCGTTGTCCTGTACCTCCAGATGCGAACGGATGGTGGCGACATCACCCTGACCGTGACTGGCGGTTACAACGAGGGCGGATCGACGACGATGACGTTTTCGGACCCCGGCCAGATGGTCGGCCTCATCTCCTGCGACATCGGCGGGACGCTGACCTGGCGGACGATCAGCGGTTTCCCGACATCAGCGGCGCTGACGGCGGCCAAGCCGACGTTCACGATCGCTGACGCGGAAGGGACTCCGGACAACGCCATCGCGGCGGTCATCAACTCGAGCGCGTACGGCTTCTCGAACGCCGCTGAACTTATCACGATCCTCTACAAGATTCAGAACATGCACACGCGGATCGGTGAAATCGAAGCGATCCTCGTGGGTGCCGGCCTCGCCCGGTAAGGAGTGACCGATGGGTTACATCGAGACATTCGCGTCGGGCACTCAGGTCGCACTGGCGACCAACGACACCAACGCATCATCGTTCGCCTCCCGGGTGGCCACCAAGACGCGGCCATCCGGCGTCGGCGTGTTCGACATCTCCAACAACGGGAACATCACCTGCAACGCCCTGCGGGTGCAGTTCTTCGGGGCCGGCTCGGCCACCAACACGTTCAAGTGCCGCATCCTCGGGTGGAACAAGACCCCCCGGGGTTCGGCGGCGAGCGACGTTTACACCTACTGCACCCTGACGGAAGTCACGGTGACGCTCGGGACGGCGACCGGAGTGGACGGTACGCCGATTGTGTCAACCAACCTGTTCGCGGACTCGATCAGCCTGGCGACGGGCTTCAACGACGACGTGGACGTGTCGATCACGGCTCCGGGGACCAACGTGCCGGCGCACATGATCGTGGACACGAAGGGGTGCGAACTGGTGGAATTCCTGTTCCATCGGAACTCATCGGCAACCTCGTGCAACGCCCTCTTTGGGAAACTGTAATTGGCGGTACCGCGCCTGTCTGGCCGACCCCGGGCGGGTGCGGCACGCCTGACCCGCTACCGATCGGTGGGCGGGGTCGTTTACCCTGGCACGGACCCGATCACGCTGGGGTCGATCATCTACGACTTCTGGTGGCAGAGCGGGGTAACGAAGGTCGGTGGGGGCGGCACGCCGGCCAACGGCGGGACTCTGGAGTCGTGGGTCGAGCGGTACGTCGGGGAAGTGGCGACGACCTCGGGAAGCCCGTACCAGACGTACTCGACGACGCTGGGGATCAGGAACGGCACCGGCGTCTACATGGACCTGGCGACAAGCGTCGGGCTCACCCCACCCTTCACGGTCTACGTGCTCTGCACCTACGGCGGGACGAACATCTACCCTGTCGGCGGGCTCGGATCGGGCGATCTGTCGAACCTCTCAGTGACGGCCGGCCTGTCGCTGATGCAGGACTCGACAAGCCTCGTCACGCTCTCAGGCACAGTCACAGGCACAGGATCGAAGCTCTTTCGCTGGCGGGTCAACGCGTCGGGCACGGGGTTCTTCAAGGACGATACGGCGGTCGAGGAGAACGTCGGGGCGTTCGGGCTCGGCAACGCGATCAACTGGGCGGCCATCTTCGGCATCCCGGGCACGGTGACAGAGGCGGCGGACAACTACACGCGGCGGATCACGGCGTTCAGTGCGGACATCGTCACGGGCGGCCAGTCGACGGCGGTCGAGACCTACATCAACGCGGCGGGATGACATGGCAGTCGTGAGGCGGAGACCTGGCATCGGGCGAGTGACGCGGTACTGCGTCCCCGTCGCGTCTGCGTCCGGTCCCACCGTCCTCCTCAACGCCAACTACCTGACCGACACGCTTATCAACCTCTCAAACGTGCCCGTATCGAACGGCGAGTACGTCAAGAGTTGGGCGACGGCGACGGGCGGGACGTTCACAAGTGCGCTGGCCATCGCAGCCGGCGCGACGGACGCCCCTGTCTATGTCGCGGCGTCGGGCGTCGAAACGCTCGGGGCTAATGCCGCGTTGACCGTGGCCACGCCGATCACGATTCCGGCGAATGCGGATTGCGACATCTACTTTTATGTTAATTTGTCACAATACGAAAGCACGATGATTGCCGCCGGCCTGACGGCTGGGACCGGATATGTGTTTTTCATTGCGGGCGACACCGAGACGGATCATGCCGCCCAACTGTGGCTTACCGAGACCGATGGGCTGAGCCGCACGCTCAGCGGCGCGATTACGACAGGGGATTATCTAATCCGGTTTGGGCGTGCGTCAAACGCATGGACATGCGCGGCCACGGGCGTAGCCGATGCACCCATGGTGGAAAACGGAATGCCAACACTAGGGGCGGCGATCAGTATTGATACGCTACTTGCACGCTCGGGCACCGGGTCGGGGCTGACAAACTTCTCTCTGACCGGCGGGTATATCAAAAAAGCCTGTATCGTGACCTACCCAAGTGGCTATTCCGGCCGCGCGGCGTATCGGTCTGCACTCGAAACAACACTATCAGGGTCGCCGTTGACATGACCCCGCCGAACGCGCCGCCATCGAAACCGAACTGTTCGGATTCACGCTCTAAGGAACCCGACCCATGCTCCTCCTCCAGCAATCCCCGCACGCCAAGCAGACCCGGCTCGCCGACGCGATCACGCTCGACGATTTCGTGGCCGTGGTTCACGTTTCGATCAACGCGACTACGAAGGCGTGGGGCGTCTGTGCGCTCGGGAATTCCGGCGACACGACGCGGCTGATCGTGACATCGGCGGGCCTCTCCCTGCAATGGGATTCCGAACGCAAGAACGTGGGGCACGTCGCCGGCTTCGGCAACGGCGTGCAACTGTTCCGCATCGAACGACTCAACTCCGAATTCACCCTGACGACGCTCGAAGGTTCGTTCCCGATGCAATCCATCGGCGACGGCACCGACGGCCCGATCTCGTTCGACCTGATCGGCGGGCTTGCGGACTCGCTTGGTTGCCGCGTGCTGGGCGTGGCCATCCTCCCCGGTCATCCGACGGCGGAAGATGTGGCGCGGGTGGAGGTGGGACTGGCGGGGTATCAGTTGTCGTGAAGTCCCAGCGGCAAGCTCAGGAGATCGTCGACCTGCCGTTCCCCATCGGCGGGCTCGATGAGACGCGCCCCTTTGCCGA
>ERZ869925.1287-NODE-1287-length-11884-cov-5.075662_pt1 | contig 11884 bp, 29 predicted proteins | sample MGYA00579311_ERZ869925 | MGnify/ENA primary metagenome ERZ869925 (study PRJEB32216, sample SAMN09231817) | wastewater metagenome | place: USA: Maryland | collected 2016-07-30 | study: EMG produced TPA metagenomics assembly of the PRJNA472060 data set (Reclaimed...
GTATACAGTGCCAGAAGGTGCTCGTGCAGTAGTAACTACAAATGGTGCTGCAACGTCAGTTGCAGAGCCTGGGCTACATTTTAAGTGGCCCCTTGTTCAAGGCGCTGTAGATATTAATGTCCAGAACCGCACTACTACTTACGAAAGCGTAATGGCGTATTCTCGGGATCAGCAAACTGCTACAATGGCTATTACCGTAAACTACCGCCTACCTCCAGACCAAGTACTAACTATCTACTCTGAGTGGGGTGGAGAAGAAGGTATTGTTTCTCGTTTACTAGATCGTCAAGTGCTAGAAGAAGCAAAGACTGTATTTGGGCGTTTTAACGCTGCTACTGCTATTCAAGAGCGTGCTAGGTTGAATATGGAAATTCAACAAGCTATTCAAGATGCTGTGCGTGGCCCTATCATTGTTGAAAGCGTTCAGCTAGAGAATATTGATTTTAGTGACGCATACGAGCAGAGTATTGAGCAACGTATGCTTGCAGAAGTTGAAGTTCAGCGGGTTCAGCAAAATGCTGAGCGTGAGCGAGTTCAAGCAGAAATTACTGTAATTCAAGCGCAAGCAGTTGCAGATTCTACTCTAGCACAAGCTAACGCAGAAGCCGAGGCTATTCGTATTCGAGGTGAAGCTGAGGCCGCAGCAATTGAAGCTCGTGGTAGGGCACTACGGGATAATCCTATGCTAATTGACCTAGTTCAGGCAGAGCGTTGGAATGGGGCATTGCCCACTACTATGATCCCAGACTCTACTGTTCCTTTTATGGATATGAATTAATTATGAAAGAGATTGCTATGGAACGTGCAGAAAGCGCAGATGAACTAATGTCTACTAAGGACAAAGAAGCATTAAAATATTTTTTAAACTGTACACTTAGCAGTCTCTCTTTACTAAGAACAGATATAAGCGATGACGCTTGGGTTACAGATTTTACATTTGGTAAATGGACAGACCCAAATATACTAATTACTCTTGGCCTAGTAGATGATAATATGCAGATGACTACAAACTGTTATCATCAATTTTATGTAGCTAAATCTTGGCTTCTTAAAGAGTATGAAAAATTTTACAAAAGTATGGAACCTATATATGATATTTAAAATTACTAGGGCAGAGATAGGTCTTGGTGGTCTTTATAATAGCGAGTATGGATTATCTATATTTTTTGATAGACAAGGAACGCCTACAAAGATATTTGTAGGTACTCGACTATTTTCAGAAATTGAACCGCATCTAGATGAAGCTATGGATATTATAAGAGATAGCATAAACGTTGTAAAGCTGTTAGAGTTAGCAGAAGTAACCTATGTTAGTGAGTTAGTAGGAAAACCAATAATGTGCACTTTCTCAGATTCAGGAGAAGTAACATCATGGAGTATAGTAACAACTTTTTAGTAGAACATATTCGTAGTAGGTATTTTAATACGGATATTCATGAATATTGGCTAGGGAGAGGAGTTGTGTCTTTTCCTATCTGGAATTTAAGCGGTCAGCTAGTAGGATTTCAGCAATACAGGCCAAATGCTAGTAAAAAGATATTTAATAATCCATATGAAGGAAAATACTTTACTCGTCTGCGCGAAGGGAAAGTAGGAGTATGGGGCTTAGAAAGTTGGAGATTTAGTAATACCCTATTTATATGCGAAGGTATTTTTGACGCATGTAAAATATCCTACCTAGGGTATAGTGCTATTGCTATATTTTCATTTAATGTAAATCCTAGCACCACTAGGTGGCTAAATATACTAAAACGTAGCAGACACACCGTTGCTATATGTGATAGTGACAGCTCAGGCATAAAAATGGCGAAGTATGGCTCTCAGCATATAGTATGCGATTACCATGACATTGGAGACGCCCCACTTTCATATGTTCAGGACTTATGCAGCAAGCTCAATAAAAATTGAGCTTGCTTTTTTCTTTTTTTTACGTTATTATAAATTATAACAACAGAGGAATCAACCATGAACATTCGAGAGTTTGTAAAGCGTAATCGTCATTTTGGCTGGTATAATGTTCGCAGAGTTAATGAACTTAGCTATGTTCACTATCTCATCAACGCTCGTTCTGGAGTTCGCTTTGAGTAAAAAGAGATTTGATATTACCGCTATTGTGTATGATAAACGTGGCAGAGTTCTTAGCATTGGCAAAAATAGTTATGTGAAGACTCATCCTCATATGGCATTCCATGCAGCGCATGTTGGTCTTCCTGAAAAACAATTTCTGCACGCAGAAGTTCATGCGATTGTTAAGTGTAGAGATCTTAAAAAAGCGCATAAGATTGTAGTGCTGCGATATGATAGTGAAGGTAATCCTAAGAACGCTAAACCATGCCCGGTATGTGAGAGCGCTATTCGAGCAGCTGGAATTAAAATTGTGGAGCACACTTAATGAGATGGTATGACTATCTGGTAGTATTTTTTATGGCAGATGCTATGTCTGCTGCTGTAATGGTTGGAGATATTTTATCTCTAGCTTTGTTCCTAATAGGTTACTTTGCATATGAAGCTATGAGGAAAGAAAATGCAACTCGTTGACGCACTTAAAAACTCGGTAGTGCTCGTTCAGTTTAAGAAAGCTGACGGTAGCGTTCGTGATATGCTGTGTACTCTGCTAGAACATCACATCAAAATTAAGACTGCGAGTCGAAATACAATGCCTAGAAGCGTAATCACAGTTTGGGATATCGAAAAAGAAGCTTGGCGTAGTTTTAAGCCGGACAGCGTAATTAAATTTGAGGTAAAAAATGACAAGTAACATTTGGAGATTATTGTTTTGAAAACTAAACTGATTGGTGATATTCATGGAATGGCGTGGGATTACAAGCTATACTCTATTGGGGATTTTAACGGCCCAACTATTCAAGTAGGAGACTTTGGAATAGGTATGGGGCAAAGTGACTACTGGCACGAAAGCATTAACGATTTTCACAGTAGCGGCAAACATCGTTTTATCCGCGGCAATCACGATAATCCTCACATATGTAAAAAAATGACTGGCTGGATTCCTGATGGAACAGTTGAGAATGATGTGATGTTTATTGGAGGTGCTTGGAGTATTGATAATCCTAAAGCTCCTCCTGGCTGGTATAGACGTAGCGAAGGATATGATTGGTGGCCAGAAGAAGAATGCTCAGACGAAGAATTCGAACGAATGTTCGACATATATAAAACAGTACGGCCTCGTGTAATGATTACCCATGATTGTCCTGCTAGTATCAGTTATCTAATGTTCTGGGGTCATGGACTAGTTACAGGTGATGTTTACGAAAATAGAACTAGTAAATGGTTTGATAAGTTTTTTTCAGCACATCAACCAAATGAATGGTATTTTGGACACTGGCACCATACGTTAGCATACCAGAGTGGCAAAACTAGGTTTCAGTGTATTGGAGAACTAGATACTATTGAGGTAGATCTATGAACTATAGAGATAGATTTGGGTATATTGAAAGCTGGACTAGTGCTAGATGGGTTAGAGAACGAAATCCATACTTTGGGCTGCAACTAGACCTACAAACAGGTAAATACGTACCCGTACCTGTAGGCACTGTGCTGTACCCGTATGGCACAGTTCGTAGAACTCCTATTACGGGAGAGTGGGTGGCTATTAATGGAGAATATTTAACATGATTATTGCTTTTGATATTGATAGTACTCTGGCTGATATTAGCCATAGGCTGCCATTCATTACTGGCAAGAAAAAGAATTGGCCAGCATTTTTTAACTCTTGTGATGCAGATTTACCTATTCTATCTATGGTAGGAGTATATCAATCACTAGAGCCAAGTAATATTATATATCTACTAACTGGCCGTCCCGAACATACCAGAACTGCAACAGAAAATTGGCTAGCAGAACACTCTATTAAGTATATGGGTTTATTAATGCGTAGGCCTAATGACTATAGAGCAGATTATATTGTTAAGCGCGAAATGGTAGATGGATTGATACAAGACCATGGAAGAATTGATCTTGCAGTAGACGATTCTCCTGAAGTAGTAAAAATGTATAGAAGTCTAGGTATTTTTACACTAGATGCAAATCAAGGAGGCAGATAATGAAGCGTTATCGCGTAGTAGAAACTCGTTCCGTATTTATGCACAGATATCTAGTAGAAGAAGATGTTGATGTGCATGAAGGAGACTTGCTGCGTATGATTAATGACGGTGAGATTGAAGAAATTATGCAAGAGCACCTAGGAGAAAGTATTCATGACGTGTCTTTAATGACGGAAGAACAGTTTCTCGCTCTAGATAATGGCTATTTCTCACAATTCAGCGCAAACAGACAACTAGATATTATCTCTAGATTAGCACTGAGGGCAGATAAAAATGAATGATCTTATTAATGGTATTGCTATGTGGCTAGCAGTTGTGCCGCTCGTGCTGCTAGTTATTGTAGTTATAGCACTGGTGGCTTAAATGGAAGATTCGCAGGATGAAGCAATCGAGAGCCTACTCAGTAGACTAGCTGAGCTAGGCCAAATAGCAGAAAGAGAAAGAATGGAGTATGAAGCTATAAACGATGCTTGGTGGGACTCTCTGAGTGAACAAGAACGCCAAGATGCTTTTTATGCTGTGTGTAAACGTATACATAAAGGCGATATAGTAGACCGTGGTTCATACAGGTATGTTATATATGACGTATTCGGATTTGGTCCGGAAATGTATGTGCCCGGTATGGATTGCGGGTATATGGCTATTCACAATTCAATATGTGAAGGAGAAAAAGCTAATGAGCACGATTAGTATTATTGCAATTTCACTTTTAGTAGGAATACTAATTGGAGCGATTATTGTAGTACTGCTAATCGCTAATGAGTTTAAAGGAGTATTGAGACTTTGGAAATAAAGTATGGTATATCAGTTGATGGCTCTTTATTAGAGCACGTAGTTTTTGTTGGGGACGATTACGATAATTATAAAGAGCATATAATTGTACCGCTACTATTCGACAATGAAAATCGTGCTCTAGAGGTTTCTAAAGTTATTGCAAACTCAACAGTAGTTGAAGTAAAAAATAACTTGCTAGTTGCTTAAAATTTTGGTAATATAAATCAAATGAAATATAGAATTACCTTAATAAACAGACAAACTATGCAAACTCATTTAGTAGATGGCTATCCAGTTGTTGTTACTACTGAAAAGCCTGAGGAAATGGAAGAAATGCTCATGCGAAATCGCTCTGTTGAGCATTTTTATGTAATCAGAGAGAGGGTTGGATGACTCGACTAGATTGGCTAAGAAAAAAGCATAGAGAACTAGATGCTGCTGTTGAAGAGCTAGAATCTCAACGTAGCGTAATTCGTAGTGCTGAACATAAAGCTGTATTGGTAGATTTGAAAAAGCAGCGATTAGCTATTCGCACAGAAATGATGACCTTAGAATAATATGTAGTTGAACTAGAGTGCTAGCACACGAAGTTGCCCGGTTGTCCGGGCTACGGGAGTGAAAATCTCCCACTACATATTTTGTAGTGATGAGTGTATATGACATATAAAGAATATATAGAGTCTATGGTGATTAGTAGTAATCATCCTAACTATAACTTATTAATAAACTCAGTTCTACAAACTGATGTAGCCCCTAGTATTTACTTAGCCGAACAGATGTCTAAACAAGAAGTAAGCAGAGGTTTAGCGAGTATATTTGGTCAACTAACAGATAAAAATAAAAATATGTCATATAATTATTATTTTTATTCTAAATACACTCAAGATATTTTACAGCTTGATGTAACTAAAGTTAAAAAATGCTCCTCTTGTAAGCTAGAACTAAGTCTAGAAAACTTTTATTCTAATGGCTACCAACCTAATGGTAATAAAAAATATAAGTCTAAATGCAAAAAGTGTCAAAATAAAACTTTAAAAGAAAGAAAAATTGCTTTATTAGAATTACTAGAAATACCTTGTGAGTGTGTATTGTGCAAGTATTCTAAATGTAAAGAAGCATTAGAATTTCATCACATAGACCCTGCTAAAAAAGAATATAGCATTTCTGAGCTAAGGTCGCATTCTAACAGTACTATAGTAAAAGAGCTAGAAAAATGCATATTGGTATGTGCTAACTGTCATAGAGAGATACATTACGGTATGCATCCTGAATATCTACTAAGTTGATGGAATAGTAGATTATAAGAAGTTGAAAATATGTATAGAAGACGACGGTTCGATTCCGTCCAAGTCCACCATAGATACATCATGCTAGTCTCGAAAGAGATGGGAGGGTTAAACCCGAAAGGGTTGCAGCCTGAAATACGGTGAGTTTAAGGTAGGTTGGTGTATCTTTGATGGGCTTGAGTAGGGGTAGATTCGTACAAAAGTTCAAGTTCGTCATCCCGGCGAAAGCTCGGTTAACGCAATGATAAAATAAACGCAAATGATAACTTTGCACCAGAAGTAGCTCTAGCAGCTTAATTCTGTGGGTATGGGTTCCACCTTGAAACAGAACGGGCCTACTAACACTTGTACGAGGATTTAATGAGATTACGAATTTTTGCTAGCGCAGCAGCGTTAGCATTGCTAAGCGCTCCAGTATTTGCACGAGATAATATACAGATAACTGGGTCATCAACAGTGCTGCCATATGCAACGATAGTTGCAGAAGCGTTTGGAGAAAATTTTGATTTTCCCTCTCCAGTGGTAGAAGGTGGAGGTTCTGGGGCAGGACGTCAGCGGTTATGTGAGGGAGTAGGTGAAGCTACAGTAGATATCGCTAATAGCTCGTCGCAAATGCGAGAAGAAGAATGGGTGGCTTGTGAAGCTGTTATTGGTGAAGTTACTGAAGTACGAATAGGATATGATGGTATAGTATTTGCTTCGAATATTGATAGTTTGAATATAGAGAATTTAACTCCTTTACAGCTATATAGGGCGATGCATGAAAGTAGTCAAGCTACTCTATGGAGTGACATAGATACTTCATTTCCTGATACTAGAATTATACTTTTTATACCCGGAACTAAGCACGGAACTCGTGAAGTGTTTGATAACGAAGTTATCTTGGCGGGCTGTAAAGAAGCACTAGGTCTAGAATCACTAGACAGCGATCAAAAAGATGCCTGCTTAGAACTACGCACTGATGGAGTAGTAGTAGATATTGACGGAGATTACACTGAAACTCTAGCCAGGCTAGACGCAGAAAGTACTGCTATTGGTGTTTTTGGTCTCAGCTTTTACCAAAATAACACACACAAACTAGAAGTTACTGCTATTGATGGCGTTATGCCATCCGTAGAAACTATTTCTAGCGGAGAGTACCCAATAAGTCGCCCTCTGTTCTTTTATGTGAAGAATGCTCACCTAGATGCTATTCCGGGGCTAAGAGAATATGTACAGTTTTTTGTTAGTGATGATATGGCAGGTCCAGATGGCCCGCTAGCAGAATATGGCCTAGTTCCCGATCCCCTGCTATCAGAAACTCAAGAGATGGTAAATAATTTATGAGATATGCCTACACAGTAGAAGAAATATTTCAAGATATAGAAGGCGATGATGAATTTTGCCTTATGGTAATTCCAGAAGAGATTTGTGCTCTAGCTGGATTTAAAGAGGGAGATAGAATTTCTATAGAAGTTCTTGACCAACAACTAATAATTAAACGTATTGGAGATAATAATGAATAACCTTTTTGCCCTAACCGCTGTAGCTATGCTTCTAGGAACCGGAGCACATGCTTTTGACCTAGGAAATGGTTTTGCGTGGGACACAACTGCAACAGCTACTTACTCTGTAGAAAATGAAGAACTAGTTAGCGTTCTAGACACAGAACTCAATTATACTATTGATGAAGGTCTAGTTGCTTATGCTTCTACTTCTTTTGACCTAGAAGACCCTGAGTTTACTGGAGCTGAGCTAGGAGTTACTTGGGAAGTAGCACAAGTAAATGGGCTTGGAGCAGCAGCTTGGGTAGACCTAGATAGCGATCTAGAATATGTAGACGCTACAATCGAGGTTAGCTTCTCGTTCTGATGGAAGATAGTGACGCTTGGTTAAAATATCCACAATATAGAAAATGGTTTGATAAGCTATATTTATCTGATACATTAGGCTATTACTGCGGGCCAAGCGGCCTACCGCCTGATAGGTCTGACTATTTCATAGTCAGGCCTGTATACAATCTATCTGGCATGAGTGCTGGGGCTAGAATACAGTTTATTGAGGCAGGGGACGCTAGCATAGTAGAACCCGGTTATTTTTGGTGTGAAATATTTAGCGGGCCACACATCAGCGTTACCTACGATTTGAATAAAAATCCTATTAGTGCTTGGACAGCTAAATATCATGAACACAAGCCGCTAAGAATATCTAAATGGACGCGAACATCTAATTATCCTAAACTACCTAACATATTTTCAGATATTAGTGTAGATACGATAAACGCAGAATTTATAGGAAATAACTTAATAGAAATACACTTTAGGGGTAGTCCTGACCCTGAGTATGATGAGTTAATTCCTATATGGTCTGATATGGTATACGATACTGATAGATTTAGGCATCATAAGTTTATTGAAGCTGTAGATGATGCTAATGGCTTTTTAAGTGTATATAGAAAAGGATTTTATGTAAAATGAAAATTAAGATTGAACCACTAGTTGACTCGTACTATGATTGTGGACACCCTGGATGTAGTGGCGGAGAAGAATATGGTGGGCGAGTATGGGTAAACGATCGGCTAGTATGGGAGCTTATTCCTAATGCCGGATGCTATGATAACAATTACTTTCCTGAAGGCCACGAAGCAGGATTGATTAAGAAAGCACTAGAATATTTAAACATTGAATTGGAGATACTATGAATAAGTTACTATCCATTTATGCAGCTTCGATTTTTTCTATCACTCCTTATATTGCAGATGGTAGGATTCACCATATCATTACTTATGTTAAGGCTAGTTTGAATGTATAAGATTGGCATAACTGCAAGTGCTTTTGATTTGCTTCATGCAGGACATATCTCTATGCTAGAACAAGCAAAAAGTAAATGCACCTACCTTATAGCAGCTATACAAACTGATCCTAGTATAGATCGCCCACATAAAAATAAACCAATACAGAGTATTGTAGAACGAGTAATACAGCTACGAGCAGTACGATTTGTAGATGAGATAATTCCTTATACTACTGAGGCAGACCTAGAAAACTTACTAAAACTACTACCAATTGATATTCGTATTATTGGTGAAGAGTATGAACACAAAGATTTCACTGGTAAGCTGTATTGTATACAAAAGGGAATTAGGATTTTTTATAACCCTAGAACACATAATTTTAGTTCTAGTGAATTACGAAACAGGTGTTTGAGTGAAACTGTATAAAACTAAACCAGCAATGATTTCTCAAGAAGAAATTTGGGTTAAGTATAGTAGAGCGTTACTAGAGATAGATAACTGGCATCTTATTAATGAAGAGCAAGCACTAGCCATAACTCTATCAGCTTCTCGTGGAACTGGCGACCCTGTATTTTTTAAGAAACGAATTGAGTTCTTATATCACGCTATAGGTATGAAATGAAAGTAGCGATAGTAGGAGTTGGGTTTGTTGGTAACGCAGTAGCTAGGGCTTTTGCTAATTGCGAGTTACTGTTAATAGACCCAAAGCTAAACACAAAGATTGAAGATATAAAGCAGTTTGAGCCTCAGTTTACATTTATCTGCGTACCAACTCCATCAGATGATGAAGGTAGAGTAGATACTAGTATAGTAGAACAGTGCACTAGATACGCACTACTAAATACCTATTCTACTGTAATAGTAAAAAGCACAGTGCCTCCAAGCTTTGTAGAGAGGTTTAGCAATAGAATTGTGCTGAACCCCGAATTTTTAACTGAGCGAAATGCTATAGAAGATATGATTAGTTCTGAGTATATTATACTCGGCGGAGAGAGAGGGTTAACAAGTAGAGTTAAATATCTATACTCTGCGTACTCTCAGTGCTGGTCTAAAAAGTTTATTAGAGTTAGTGCTTCAGAAGCGTGCTGGATAAAGTATATTACAAATACTATGTTAGCTATTAAAGTAGCGTATCTTAACGAACTACACGCCGCAGTTAATGATCCAGCCTCATGGACTAACATTGTTAGGGTTCTCAGGCTTGATGATAGGCTAGGTGATTCACACTGGATGGTGCCCGGGCTAGACGGTAAATTTGGTTTTGGTGGTGCTTGTTTTCCAAAAGATTCAAAAGCGTTGTTGCATGAAGCTCAAAATTTGAGTATATTAGATTCAGCGATAAAAAGCAATAATCGCATAAGAAAACAATACGAGCCCGATTCAAGAGAGCGAGAGCAAAACATAAAATATGACAACTAAAACATTCGTAATTGTTCTAGCAAGCGAGCTAGAGAATAGAATTTATGTAACAGAATTAGACGAAGAGCACGCTAAGATAGCCGTAGAGCTAAGCGAAACAGTAATTGACTATGCAGAGGATAGTGAAAATTCACAAAAACTAGTAGATTTTGTAAACTATATTGAAGAACACTGGAGTTTTTCAGAAACTCCAATCACCGTAAACAACGCAACAATCGTTAATTTTTATTTTGGAGTTTAATTTTGTTCATTTCTAATCTATACCGCAATGATGAGCTACAGGATACTGTAGAAGTAATGGTCCTTGACGCTAAGGACGAGCGGTTTTTTAAGTCAAACGGTATCCAAGTAGATATTGTGGATCGTACTTATGAGATTATTTTAGTTGCACGCAATGCAATTGGAACTACTATTGAGTATGGTAAAGGCACAAAGTCTATTCGTGATGCATATTCGGGGCTGGCACGACAGTGCCGTAAGCATCTAGTTACAAAGCACTAAGGAGAAAAATATGAAGGGATTTCTATTAGCACTAGCTATTGCAGTATCGCCTGCGGCAGTAGTTGCACAAGCAGAAAATGTGGTCTGCTCAAAGGTTGGCGAAATGGCTTTTAACATGGCATTAGCTAGGGATGCAGGAGTCCCTCTCATTGTGCTGCAAACTCAGGTGTTGTCTAACGATGCAGACTATCAACTGCAAGAATTTGCGGTCAATATGTTATCGCATATCTATGACAATCCACAAGTTAATCCACAAGCTATTGGAGTTGCTGCATATGCCAGCTGTATCCAAGCTTTTAGTAATATGTAAGTGTTATGATACAGTTTAGTTTAAGAAGTAAAAGTCTTAGATATAAACAAGTAGATTTTCATAACTATTTTGTGCTAGAAAAAGCTATCTCAAAAAATAAAAGTATACTTATCCAAGTATATAAGAGTAGCATTTACTATTACTTTGAGTTGGAGGTAGATCTAGCTTGGACCGGTCAAGACCATGCCGGTCCTGGAATACAAGCTAGTATAGGCAAGTATGGGATATACTTTAAACTATACGACAATAGGCATTGGGATAATACACTAGGTAAGTGGGAAGAATCTAATAATGTTTGATTTAGTAGGCAAGCTAACATTTGTAGTTATTGCTTTATCAATACCGGTTATTGCCCTATATGGCAATAAGGTTGATATTAGTATGAAAACCGAAGAGCAGATTCAGGTAGAAGAAGAAACGAGAACCTCTCAAATAGAGGAATGGCGTACTTCATTTTTAATTACTGATATGAGTGAAAATACTAAATATGTAAAAGATACTACTACTGGAATCTGCTTTGCACGTCAGCGGTCAGGCCCTCATGGATTAGCTCTAACTACAGTAGACTGCAATGCCCTAGCTAATGTACCGGTAGTCGAGTTTTCTTCTCCTCGTATTCAAAACTGAAGATAATTAACAATTGAGAACAGAGAGTTCTCATTATATAGCAAAAGGAGTTTTTGCAAATGCGTGACGCACTAGTTTTTATTGGCCGGTTCCAGCCATTTCATAATGGACACAAAGCAGTAATTGATGCCGC
>ERZ869925.1288-NODE-1288-length-11846-cov-5.979645_pt1 | contig 11846 bp, 19 predicted proteins | sample MGYA00579311_ERZ869925 | MGnify/ENA primary metagenome ERZ869925 (study PRJEB32216, sample SAMN09231817) | wastewater metagenome | place: USA: Maryland | collected 2016-07-30 | study: EMG produced TPA metagenomics assembly of the PRJNA472060 data set (Reclaimed...
AGAGCGAATTCTGCTGAGCGTGCAATGGATGAAGGAGATCCGCGATAGCAGCAATCCGCAAATGCTGGCGGACGCGCTCGAACTGGTTGATGTAAAAGCCAAGATTCACGACCTATGCGAGTGGATTCACAAGCAACACAACGGCACGCTCCGCAAGTTCATCAACGGCCCATACGACATAACGCACTTGCAGTTATTGGCGTGGGCAATAGCCGGGCTACGAACAAAGCCATCCCCATCCGCACCCCCAGCAGCAGAGGTAGGCGGGGAGTCGGACGGCATGACGCTTTGCGATGCCCTGGCGATTGCTCGGTACAAGACATGCGCGATTAAGCATGCCACTTGGCCCGAGGGGTGCTATGCGTATCACGGCGTTGACAACCAGCTCTATATCTGCAATCCGGCTAGCACCAGCCGCGACCTTCCGCTGAGCATGGCTGTAGCAACGCTGCTCGACCGACAATGGATGATCGACCAGTGGCACCCGTACCACGGCCACCGACATTTCGCCAAGGCACCTTCATCCCCATCGCAGCCCCCAGTAACAGACAAGGGAACGGGGGAGCAGGGCCGAGACGAAAAGGCTATGGACATCGCCAAAGCTAAAGCGTTTCTAATCCGTGTCGGCAACACGCGCGGCAGTTGCGTCATCAGCAGCAACGATTGCTCGACGCTGGAGATTGCGACAGCCCAAGCGTGCGGACGGTTCTACGTGGACCCCGATACGGCCTATGGCTACGTGCTCCGAGAAGCCCAGCCCACTCACAAGGCCCCTACTCACCAATAGACAGAGAGACAGGTGACACCATGCAAAACGGTTACTTCATTATCTGCCCGAATTGCGGCGTGAAGATCATAGAGTTTTCGCTGGCCGACGAATGGTTCTGTGAGTGCGGCGAGCAAGGCCAGTTGCAACACGACGACAACGACGACGAATGAGCCCCCTAGCCCCACTAGCCCCGAGCAACACAAACCAAGGAGAGACGAGATGATGAAATGCCCGGACTGTAAGGGAACCGGAAAGAGCGCAATTCCTGGTAGCCGTGCTGGACTTGCAACGGCACTGGCGAGGTGTGCGACGTGTGCGGAGAAGCAATGAACGCCTGCCAATGCACCGGAGAAGATGATGGAGTCGGCACCGGGTCGGGCTCACGAATGAAACCTAACCCGGTGCCGAAATAGACGCCGGTCGAAATCCATTCTACCGAGCGGGCAATAGCGGTCAAGCCGCTGATTTAACCCCCGCCCCACGCCACAGTGGAGCAGCACAAACCAAGGAGAGACGAGGAATCAGCAATGGTCAACACCGACCCCATTCTCTGCCAGCTCTGCGGCGAACCGATGCCGAAGGGCGAGGAGATGTTTCAGTATCACGGTCACAGTAGGCCGTGCCCGAAGCCGCCGCGTGCGTGAGGAAGGTCGCGTGAAGAAGAAACCCGAACGAAAGAAGCGAGCGAAGAAATGAGCCCGCTCACCGCTCCCCTATTCCACCAACCGGAGATTGCGACCCGATGGCAAAGAACACAATGGAAGGCAAGTGGGGCTACACCCACAACGGCGAAAACTATTACGGCACATTTGATACACCCGAGGATGCCGCAGCCGAAGCCGACGCGGAAGAAGGTGCAACGGTCGAAGTGGGCAGGTTCCGTGCTCCCGAGGTACTAGCCTTCGTCGACGCCGAGAGCGTGATTGAGAGAATCCTTTGCCAGGACGAATACAGCGGCGATTGGGCGGATAATGCGATTCCATACACCAACGAGCAGTGCGACGAGCTAACCACAATGCTTCAAGACGCGGTTCGGAATTGGCTCGACAAGCACGACCTGTGGCCGAAGTTCGGCCTCGTAGAGGAAACGAGAAAGATCACAGTTTAGCCGCGACCACTCCCACCACGACACAAGGACACTTCCCGCCATGCCCCGCGAAATCACCACCCACAAAGTCAACGGCCTCAACGAAGCCCTGCGGATCTTCGCTCTCGATGAGCGCGGCTCGGGCAATGCGAGCCACCTCTACGAGATCGGCTACGGCGCCCACGACGAACTGTCGAGCACCAATCCGACCGTTATCAAATTCCAGTCAGGCTCCCTTGCCGAAGTCGGCATCAACGGAATTTCTAACGAATCCCTGCTCGCCATTGTCGAGGACCGTTTAGCGGGTTTCCAGGCGGGCGGCTTCGCTTGCACCGACAACTCGCTGGCCCTGGGTGCCGTTCGTCGTGCGATTGAATACCTCCACCAGCGTACACTCGACCGCGTTGAACGCGGAGTCGAAGGAACCAGCCAGAAGTAATCCGTAAACAAGCGAGGAACCTATGACACAAGATGCAGCAGTGGCGGCCGAACCGAACCGCCCTGGCCGATTGTCGGCATGATCGCAGCCAGCTGGTAATTTGGCCGCCGATAGGATATACAAGAAAACCGATAATCGATATCGAACCACAACCCAAGCAAGGAACCGCCACGCCATGGCCAAAAGGAAAACGCCAGCAGTGAAACGCAAGCCAACCGCCAACCACAGCCGCCTGGGCCGCGGCACGCCTAGCAGAGATTGAGCAATTGAAAACGTTGCATCGAGAAGCTTGTGAGCGAAACAAATCCGACGCGTACGGGCCGGCGGCATTCGCTATCAGTCGGGCCGATGAGCAAATCGCCGAGCTGCAAAAAAAACTCGAGCTATCCGACAAAATGTTGACCGATGTTGCCGATTGTCTCGAGGTTGTTCGTCATGCACCGATTGGCGAAACCTGTTGGATGAATGATTACGGGCCGCTAACGCTGGCCGGCAAGATCCAGCGAGAATTTGACCGACGCGGAAAGCTGTGGTTCGAAAAAGTCAACCAGGCGGCGGCCGATGGGATGCAGATCAACATCAGCTGCGGCGATCCTAAAAAATCGGTTTTGCAGCAGCTGCTGGACTCACTGAAACGCAACAAGGGCTGACCCGCGGCAATCGATCATCGGTATATACAAATACTCTATAGCAAAGGGAAAGACTGTGGAAAGCATTAAGAGAACGCAACAAATCAACGGCTACAGCGAGGAATATCTACAGGCCGCAACCAATCCGATCGAACCGCTGCAGCCGCCGCTGCTAATCACTCAAGCCGAACACCGCTGGCGAACCGCCTGGCTGATTATCTCGGTCCTGCAGCTGGTGGGCGTCTTCCTGTTGCTGCTGGCGATCAATCAAAAGGCATTCGGCCAGGACCTGACCTGGCAACGCGACGGCAAGACCATGGCCGATTTCGCAACGTCGGCCAGCGATATCGACCGGGCCGCTGTGGTCCGCGCGGCGATCGACCTTATCCGGCCGAAGTTGCTACCAACCGACACGTTAATCGCTCGAGGCCGGGCGGATTTCGGTTCGCGGTTTCCGCTCTATATGCCGTCGTGCATTCTCGAGAACGGAGGAAACGCCAACTGGTTTACCAGCTGCCGGATCGATAAGACCGCGGACAAGCCACAGGGAACGCCAGGTTTCGTTTGTCCAACACCTGGCCGGATCGAATTTCGCGGAATGAAATTTTCCGGAACGTGCATCGATCCAAATGAGGACGGCGGTTTGATCGGGTGGGATGAAACGATCGGCGGCGCCGAAGTTGTGGCGATCGATTGTGAGTTTGACGGATCGAACGGAATCGATTGGGTTTTTTACTGCTGGTCCGCGGGATCGCCTGGCGTTGTCGGAACGCCGGCAACGATGGGGAAACCGGCAGTCGCAACCGTTTTGCCGTACCCCAAAACGGCCAGTTTCAAACGCTGTATTTTTCGCCACGCGCGAAAGGGGATTTGTGGCGAGGGATCCGGCAGCGTCAGCCAGGCAATCACTGTCGAGGACTGCCAATTTATTGGCGACGCGAACGGATCGAAAACGTTTGGCGAATCCAGCGGGCCGGACAAGGACAACGGCGGGATCCTGTCGGCAATCGAGATCCGCGGCGGTTCGCTACTGGTCCGCAACTGTACGTTTAGCCTGGCCGGCCTGGTGAAGCCCTACACGCCAGCAACCGCGGCCAATCAATATGGCTGTTTGCGTATGGCCGCCGTAAATGATTCGTTCTACAGCCCTGGCCAGGCGAATATCCCGATTTTGCTGGATCGGCTAACCGTCACCATGCAACCGACCAAATACACGCCGATCGCCAGGCCTGTCGACGTTCGGTTTTCGACGCCGGTTTGGCTGGATCCGCCGGCCGCGGCCAAGCTCGAGCCGGCCAAAGTATTGCGAGCGAGCAGCTAATAGACTGAGGCAAGGCATTCTGATCTAAAGACTAGAAACCCCGCGCGCCGGTTGTTACCATACCGACAGCCCAGCCAATGACTGGCTAGGGCTGTCGGTATGATTCCGAACCAAAACCGTACGGGGCCTGGCATGGTTGCCGCAATTTCTGCCAATGGCACGACGCCGCGGGCAGTCTCGACTGCTTACGATCCTGGCCAGCCAGTCCTGGTCGAGAATCTTCGCATATCGTTTGCCCGCGGACGGATGGAAATAGCCACGCTGGACGGTAGCGAGCCGCCGCGGATCCGTCGCGAGGGGAAAACGATTTACTTGACCGGTTCAGCGATTCCGGCTAGCCTGGACCCGAACGAAGCGAACCCGCCAACCGTGACACAATCCGACAGGGCCCACAAATGAACCGCTAAACGCGATCGCCCAAACAATCTAGCGCCGGCCTGCAAACCAATGCAGACACAAAAACCGGCCGCAATCCTGCAAACCAATGCAGAGAATTGCGGCCGGTTTTTTTGTTTGCCTGGCGAACCGCGGGGGCCATTGTGACCGATCCGCAAACCGCGCAAGCGATCGTAAGGCGAGCGATCGACAGGGTTCAAAAATTCGCGTTTCATCGGCCAGCCGAAACGCATTTCGGCCAGGAATTGCCGGCAATTTATGCCGCGATTGAAGATCCGAAATTCCGCGATTTGCTGGCAGAAAAAATTGGAATTCTCGAGGGGCGACGATGGGAATAAACCGCAGCTACGGTTGGAAACGAGACAAGCGCGACGCGCGAGACTTGTATTTCAAGCTGCGGGCACCCGTCAAGGTTCCAGCGGTTTACGATCCGCGGGCAATCATGCCGGCAATCCGCGACCAGGGGGAGCTGGGATCCTGTACGGGGTTCGGGGTTCGAACCAACGCCGCGGCGATCGCTAGCCGGCAGCTGAAACCGTTCGAACCTTCGCCGCTGTTTATTTACTACTGCGAACGGTTCATCGAGGGGACTGTGCGCCAGGATTCTGGCGCCGAAATCCGCGACGGGTTCAAGGCGTTAAGTCAATTCGGCGCTTGTGCCGAGAAAACCTGGCCGTATGACATCGCCAAGTTCGCCACCAAGCCGCCGGCCGCCGCCTACAAAGAGGCGCTGAAACATCAATCGATCGTCTACAGCCGAGTTAGCCAGACACAATCGGCGATCAAATCCTGTCTGGCATCCGGCCAGCTGATTACGTTCGGCTTCAAGGTCTATTCCTCTTTCGAATCAGACGCCGTTGCCAAAACCGGTAAGGTTCCGACGCCGAACGTTCGCCGCGAAGAACTGCTAGGCGGGCATTGTATGTGTTTGGTCGGATACAACGCCGCCGGCGCGATCGCCGCGAACAGCTGGGGAACCGACTGGGGCGCCAAGGGATACTGTTACATGCCATGGTCCTACCTGACGAATACCGACCTGGCGAGCGATTTTTGGACATTACAAACGATTGAGGGGTAAACCATGTTTCGTTTTCTGATTTCTTGCGTTGCGTTGCTGGTCCTGGTCCTGCCGGCCGAATTTTGCCTGGCCGGCCAGTCTCGGGGTTGCTGTCCTGGCGGATCCTGCCAGGTGCCACCTCGGGCGCCGGCCGCCGTCCGTTCGCCTGACGCATGGCCGAGCCGCGGGCCGATTCGCTGGACAACCGGAACCGGGCGCTGGCTGTTTGGATTTCCGGCGCGAACCGGCGCGAACCGGCGCGAACCGGCGCTAAACCGGATCGAACCGGCGCAAACCGGATTTTTTCAAATTGAACCAGCGGGGCGGAACCATGCGAGCGAACCAAACGTTTCTATTTCGGGCCTGGCTGGTTTACACCGCGGCGGCCGTTTTTTTCGTTTGGCAAACCGGCGGGCTGGAAGCGGCCGAACCGTCGCTAGAAACCAGGGCGGCAATCTGCCGAATCCATAACGGAAATTCGGCCGGATCGGGAACCCTGGTTGGCAACGACGGTAAATCCGGCCTGGTTGTCACCTGTCGTCACGTTTTCGACGATGGCGAGCAATCCCCCTATGTGATTTTCCCGAGCGGCGAACGGGCCGCCGGCCAGTTGGTTGCCGTCGATCAGGTAAACGATTTGGCCGCGCTTTGGATCGGACCGGTAAAGGTTCGGCCGGTTGTCCTGGCCAACTATCAGCCGGCCAAAGGGGAAACAATCTATTCGGCCGGTTGCGGCGGATTGAAAGAAAACCAGATTGCCGTAAACCGCGGGATCGTCACGCACCACACCGACACAGGCGACGGCACGTTTCCAGGCGTCAAAATCTCGGGCCAGGTTCGGCCAGGCGACAGCGGCGGGCCAATGTTTAACGAGCGCGGCGAAGTTGCCGCGGTTCTATGGGGCGGATCGACTGAGGGCGTTGTCGGAACCGGATCCCACAAAATTGCCGTAATGCTTCGAGGTTGCCGCGGGAACGTTTGCCGGCCTATCGGCCAATATTACATCGAACAGCCACAGCCGGCGCCACAGCCGCAACCAGGGCCGCAACCGGGGCCAATTAATCCGCCGCCAGTGAATCCGCCGCCGCCGGCCAACGTTCAACCGCCGGCCGCCGCGGGCTGTCAGTGCGACAAGACGAGCCAGGACGCGCGAATTATTGCGATCGAAAAAACGGTAGCCAACCTGCAAGCAACGATTTCTGCGGGCGGATTGAAAGGCGAGAAGGGCGAACCGGGCGAAGCCGGGCCAGCCGGTCCCGCGGGGCCAAAAGGCGACGCCGGTTTGGCTGGCGCTTCCGGTTCGCCGGGCCCCGCGGGACCAGCGGGCCCCGCTGGAAAAGACGGGAAAAATTGTGAGTGTAAATCGCCAGCGGGCGGCGACAGTGCGGCGCCGTCAGTGCCAGCGTTTTTTGACATTATTCCGCACCGAAAGAAAGGCTAGAAAACTATGGCTGAAACCCAGCCGGGCGCCGTTGTGGTCGATGGCTACAACCCTTATGGGCCGAACGCGCAGGCGGACGACACCCGCCAGGCGCAGCAGACGAACAGCAACGACACGCCAACCGACGTAAATATTAACGCGGTTGTCGTCCGTTCGCAGGCGCTGACGTTCGATCTCATGGGCAAGAATTTTGAAGCGAACGCCATGCGGTTCAACGGCATTATGAATCAGGCCGCGGCCAAGGCCGCCGGCGCGCCGTAACAAACCAGGATCGCCAGCGAGCGATCTAGAGAGGTAAGCAAATGCTGACTGCGCCAGACAGAATCAGCGAAGCGATTGCCGCCATGGACCGGGGCGAGCAGGTTGATTGGCGAAAGCTTGCCAACCTGCAAGCCTTGGACCTGGCAGTTTTGGGCCGCCAGTTTGTCGACGAAGCGGTTGCCGCGGAATCGGCAGCAATCGATGCACTGGAACAAATGCTAAAGGGCCAGCAATGACAGACGCGCCGAACGGGGTTTCTGCAAACGTTCCATCGGACGTAAACGGCCGCGGGATCTGGCCGTTGTGGTTCAAAAATCAGGAGTGGAAACAACGAATCGAGGAACAAGCGGTTCGCAAAGCGCTTGATATTCCGGCCAACGATTTGCAGATAACGAACAACACACAGAGCGGAATCGGAACCGCGGGAACCGTTGGGCTGGTTGCCGCCGCTGGCCTACCTGGCCTGGCACTGGCCGCCGCCAGCATATTCGGGGGATCGTCGACACCAACACCGCCAGCAACGCCGCCAGCCCAGCCGCCAGCCGCCGTATCGCCGGCGGATTCGTCCTATGACGTTTTGTTTTACGACAAAGACGGCAACCAAATTGACGTACCTCACGTTAGCCAGCGGAAAGCGGACTAGACACGATGGGCGATCCGATCGCGGAAGCTATTGGGCCGTTTCTGCGCGAGTTGCGATCGATCCGCCACCTAATGAAATGGACGATCGACAGCCGCGGACGAATCCGCGGTTTACATGCCGAATATCTTACAACGTTTTCACCGATCGAAGCGGTTGCATGGGCCGCCAGCGGGCTAAGGTTCGCCGATCTGGAAGCTGGCCAATTTTTGAAAATCGAAAAAGTATCGACTGAAATAGTCGAAGCCAGTAACAAACGAATGCTGAACGGCAAAACCAGAATTGCCATTTTGCAAGCAACCGGAATCCTGAGAGAAGCATGAGAACAGCCGCGCGAACAATCCTTGCCGCCGCGGTTTTCACCGCACTAAGCCAGACAGCACTGGCCGACGTTCTAGGCGTTTGGTTTTCGCCGCGCGGCGGTTGCGAAGCGGCGATTATCAAGCAGATTGACGCCGCGAAAATTTCGATTGACTATCAAATGTTTTCGTTTACGTCGAAGCCGATCGCCGCCGCGCTGATTCGCGCGCACGGCCGCGGGGTTGCGGTTGTGGTTGTAGTCGACGACGGCCAGGCCAAGAGCAAGCACAGCCAGGCGATTGTTTGCAGCAGAGCGGGAATCCCGACATACCTGGACGATCGCCACGCGCTAGCACACAACAAAACCAGAATTTTCGACCAGGCGGTTGTAATGCTCGGATCCTACAACGATTCCGCCAGCGCTGAAAATTCAAACGCCGAAACATTGATTCTAGAAAACGACGCCGGCCTCGTCCGGCAATGCCTGGCCGATTTCCAAAAGCACTTAAACCATTCCAAGCAATTGGGGAAATCTAATGCGCTACTATTCGCCGAAAAACTACCTGGCGCCGGAAGATCTTTGGAAAGTATTGGAGGGCGCCAAGGTGGCGCTGTCGGGCGTAATGGGGGCGGTTCTGTTGGACTACATGGCGCGGGCCATACTGAACCAGCAATTTACAACGTACGGCGGAATCGTAATCGCCGGCCTGTTGTCCGTTGCCGTAAATCTGTTGCGAAAGTTTCGAGCCGATAACAGCAGCCAGTAGACCGCCAATCCTGGCCGACACCCTCGGGACTGTAACAAATGCAAATCGCTGATTTACCAGCATCGGTTTTGGTTTTTGCGGTTTCGTCCGCGGCCAATTTCGCCAGTCGCGCGCTTTCATTGTTGGCCGAAACAGCGAACCAGACGCCAACGCCAATTGACCAATGGTTTGGAAATCTAACCAGCATGGGATCGACTGGCGCGTTGATCTGGATCCTGGTAAACGTAATCCCCAAAATGCAGGCCGAGAACAGGCAGATTCAAAAAGAGAATCGAGAAGAGCGCGCGGCCGCGGAGCTGGCCAGGGTTCGGGAGCGGGAAATTGACCGCGCGGAAATGGCCGCGCACCGCGAAAAGTACGTTTGCCACGCGGCCAGAGCATAACCAGCGAGGGGATCAAATGGCGCATTCGTTTTTGGGATATGATAGCGGCGCGGTTCGAAAGACGCAGGCCGGCCAGCCGCTGGGCTATGTCGATATCGATTCCAATGGCTACGCCAATTTCGAATCGATCATTTTGCGAAGCGGTCTATCAGCAACGATCGCCGCGGTTCTGTTGAAAAGCGGGGAGGCGGCCTATTGCACCGATACTGGCCAGGATCTATTTGGCGACGGCACGACCACCGGCGGCGCATATCGGGGCCTGTCGTCCGATTCGTTTGTTATTGCGCAGGCCGCGCGAACGCCGACGCAAAGCGGAACGCGATTATTGGCCGCCTACGAAGCCGCCAAGGCGTTGACGCCAGCCGGGGCGGCGCTGTCGGCAACGAACCGGGCCAAAGTTCTATTGCTGCCGGGAACGCAATACACGTTGCCTAGCACGTTGACGCTACAAACGTCATTTGTCGATCTAGAGGGACTTTCGCGCGGGCCCAAGCCGATCATCGTACAAACTACGGCTAGTAGTTTTCTTTTTATTGCCGGGAATCTTTCGAGCCCAATTGATTTGATTTTACGGAATATCGAATTCCGCGACGCCGGCGCCAGTCCGACCTGCACGTTTATTACCGGCGGGTTTACTGCCTTGCTTTGCGAAGATCTGTATTTTAACCGTTCAAGCGGTTCAGTTATGAGCATGAGCGGCAACGCAACGTTGACGGTTACGGCCAGGCGTTGCGAGTCGCCAGTCGGTGGAACCAGTCTTTTCCCAGGCGGGGCCGCTGTACTCTATTCCTCAAGTTCTATTTTTGAGGACTGCCGCGGCGGTTCAAGTTCTTTCGGCGGGGCGACCAGCGAGGCCGTTTCGCCAAGTATGCCGGCAACCCTTATCCGTTGCGTAAACCACAGCACAAGCTCTTGGCTATTTAAGCCGAGCGGATTGCTTTACCTTTGCCGCAGCAAATGCGCGATAAACCGACTGGTTTCGACGGCCAAGTTTATTGGTTGCGATTTCGACCCGTCCAGCGGCGCCGCGCTTAATAACAATTCCGTTGGCGTTGCAATCAACGCGCGGGGCTGTCGATCGTCGGGATCGCTACTCGGAACCAACGTAACGAATACCTGGACTGGCGACGAAACCCTAGGCGCCGGATACCTGACGATATGACGATAATTGCCCGAACCGGATCGTTGAACGGGATCGTTTATCGTGTCCCGCCATCAGTCGAAACCGATTTTACGATTACGGCCGTTGCAACGCCGGTTGTCGTGTCTGGCGGATCGACTAGCACGTTGACGGTTGGCGATGCGAACGTAACGCGAACAACCGGGGCAACCGTAGATAACGTTTGGCATGTTTCGGCAACCGCAAATTGCGAGTTTGTCAGCCTGGACACAGGCATAGCAACCGTTGACGCCGATTCTGGCCAAGTATCCTGGGTTAGCAACGGCAACGCCAGGATCCGAGCCAGGGCGTATACGTTGGAGGAAAACGGAACGCGGCGATACTACTTGACGAAAGAAATAACCGTTTACGTCAGCCGCGGAATCGGGACAACGGTTGACACGCTGAACTATTACACGCCGGGAACGCTGGCGCGGCATTTGTGCGACCAGATCGACAGCCGAATTGCGACGGCGGCCAGCGGCGATCGGCTAATGTTTTCGTCGGCCAATTACGCCGCCAGCGAATACACACGCAATGCAACCTGTTGGACGAACAACGGAACGCCGATCGATACGACATGCTTAGGAGTCAGTGCCGGGCCGGCCGTTTACCCGAACCGGCTAAACCGACAGAACGGAACTGTAATTTCGCCGACAACCGTAATTTTTGCGAACCATAATCATCCCGAAGTCGGGCTAGTTTTGGATTTCGTAACCATGGCGGGGGTTACTGTCCAGCGGACAATTACAGCGATCGATAAAAATTACACGCTCGATATGTGCCTGGCGAAGCTAGACAGCGCTTTGCCTGGAACGATTACGCCGGCAAAGCTATGGCCGGCGCCGGCGGCATGGACAACCAGATTGCCGAGCCTGGCCAGGGATGCTTTTACGTCCGGCGCCTATGCGGTTCCAATGCTGTACACCGATCAGGAAAAAAAAGCGCTGGTTGATGAAAATTACGCAAGCACGCCGACGCCGTACTATGCGCCTTACGTTTACGGATTCGAGACGTCGCCACCAATGGGGACCGCGCAAAGGTTGTCTTTTTGGGAACCATGGATTAGCGGCGATTCCGGCAGCGGAATGTTTTACGTTTTCGAGAACAGACTAGTTTTGCGGCAAGTTCTAAGCGGGGTCGATCCTTCTTAAAATCATAGCAATATCACCAGCTTTTTATCCTGCTTGGGCAGCA
>ERZ869925.1289-NODE-1289-length-11839-cov-3.465547_pt1 | contig 11839 bp, 23 predicted proteins | sample MGYA00579311_ERZ869925 | MGnify/ENA primary metagenome ERZ869925 (study PRJEB32216, sample SAMN09231817) | wastewater metagenome | place: USA: Maryland | collected 2016-07-30 | study: EMG produced TPA metagenomics assembly of the PRJNA472060 data set (Reclaimed...
CACCAGCAGGAAGGTGATCGTGGCCGGGGCCGCCTGGCTGGCGGGCTGGGCTTGAGGGGCCTGGGTGTCGGTCATCGCATCATCCCGCCGCGCTGCGGCTGCTGCTGGGCGCCGCCGAAGCCGGCCTGCAGTTGGCTGGTGGCGTCCTGGTTGGCGGTGCCCATGGCCTTGTAGAGCTTCAGGATCGCGGCGAGGGCCTGGCCGATGTCGGCCACCTGCTGGCGCTCGCTCTCCTGCTGGGCGCCGTCCTGGCCGGGCATTTCCTTGTAGACCGTCATCCCGCCATCCGGGGCGATCTGGATGCACAGTTCCACGCTGCCGGGCGGGTTGTTGTCCGGGTTGCCGCCCTCGTCGTCGGGCGCTTCGCCCATTTCGCTGTCGGCAAAGCCGGCCTGCAGGGGGGAAGTGGCCATGTGGGCTCCAGAAATGGAAAAGCCCGCTGCGGGGCGGGCTGTTTCGGGAATGCGGCGGCTTCAGAAGCATGCCCATTGCCTGCGGGCATCCGGCCAGTCGCCGGGCAAATTCCCCTGTCCAGTCTCGACCGTAAGGGGCCTGCGCGAAGCGCGGCCGGATTCTAGCGGCAGTTCAGCCGGACGCAAGCGCCGGGCGCCGGCCGCGTGGCAAGACCACCCCGGCCCGCTGGCAAGCCCGCACCAGCGTGGACGGCGCCAGCCCCAGCAGAGCGGCCACCGTTCGCAGTGGCCGTCCTTGCTGGATCAGTTCGACGCCCCGGGTTGTCAGGGCTGATTCGGTGCGGCTCACGCGAATTCGCGTTGTGCGGCGCGGTAGGCGCGATACCAGCGGCGAGCGACAGTCTCAAGCGTTTTTTCGCTGGCGCTCAGGGTGTTGCCACTGAAGCCGCCACCCGCGCAGATTTGGCGGCCCAGCGTGCCGGGCTTGCCGGACGACTCAAGGCGCACATAGCCGCCGTTGTCGGGGACGAAAAATTCCATGCTGCCGTTGGTGCGGGTGTTGATCGTGAAGCGTGCCATGTTGATCTCCGGTTGCTGCGCCGAACCGTTCAGCGCATGAGTAGTAATGTACGCATTATCGTGGCATGGCGCAAACATTTTTAGCGGCGGCTTTTCAGGATGCAACCGTGCCGCGGCGCACGTAGTTCATGGCGTCCAGCACGGTGGCGTAGGCGCCCGGGTTGTCGTGCTCGTCCAGCCGGCCGCTGCCCTCCAGGCTCTTGGACAGAGAGTGCAGGCGGTCGTAGAGGTCTTCGGCGGCGTCGTCCGGCTCTTGCGCCGCAACGCCCGGCTTCAGTGCGCGGATGGCGGCCGCAATCCGATGAGGGTGCGTTGCATCCCATTGCTCGCAAACCCGCGCCGCCTCTTCCAGCGCCACCCGCACAGCCTCTGCAGCCTTGCTGATGGCCACCTCCACGCGGTCCAGCGCCCGGTTCATCGCCTGCCGGCCCTCGCCCTGCGGCAGCTTGTCGCGCTCGGCGCGGGCTTGTTCCAGGGCCTCGGTGGCTTCTTGGATTTCGTCGGTCATGGTGTCCTCAGTCCGTCTGCGCCGCAGGGCTGGGGTTCACACTTCACCAGCACTTCAGGCATCACCAAGTTGAACTTGCCGCATTTCGCACAAGGCGGGGCCCATTTCAGGCCGCGACTTGCCGGAACAGCCTCAGCCGGGAACTCAGCGGGGTCATCCCACGCTCCATACGCTTGCGCTTCTTCGCGGCTCCCACACGCGGGGCATGTCCAAAAAACGCTGGTGACCAATCCCATAGATGCCTCAATCGGTTTGCGCCACGGCGGCGCGCATGTCGGCCAGCCGGCCCTGCATGTCGCGCAGTTCCCCGGCGTCGGGGGTTGATTCTGCCGGGGGCGCCAGGGCTTGGCCCATCCCGCCGGCTGCTGCGGCCACTCGGCGCTGCAGTTCGGCCAGCAGGTCGCGGGCGAACAGGCGCTCATGCGGGTTGCGGCCGATGATGTCCCGGCGGTGGCCGCTGCCGGCGCAGGTGTCGCACTGCTTGCGCGTCTCGCCCGCGTAGACGTTGCCCACATGGCCGGTGCCGTCGCATGTGTGACAGGTGGGGTCCAGCCACACGTCCAGCACCTGGCCGGCGATGGTGCGGGCGATGGCGGGCTTGATGTTGCGCTTGGGCTGCACCGCTAGGCCGATGGCGAAGGCGCCGAAACGCTGCTTGCCATCGTGGAGAGTTTTCAGGCCCATGAGGACGAAGGCGCGGGCGCTCAAAACCTCGTCGGGCGTGCGCTCGCGGATTTCGGCGGCGCGGGCCTTCAGCACCTCGGCGGCGCCGTAGTCCCTCAGCCGCTCGGCCAGCACGGCGCGGCGCGTCAGTTCGCGGGCCTGGCCGGTGCGCTGCGGGGCGATCTGGCCGGCGCGCTCCAAGTCCCCGCGCACCGCGTCGTACTCGCTCTGAAGGCGCAGCAGGATCGCGCCCAGGCGCTCGTGCTGCATCCCGGCGGCCAGGATCATGTGTTCCAGGCCGGTGCCGTTGGAGACGGCAACGCCGTACCGTTCGGACAGGCTCGGGCGGGCGTTGGGGTCGTCGGTCAAGCGTTGTCCTCCAGGGTGTTCACCAGCCCGCGGATGGCGCTGCCGGCGGCGCGCTTGGCGTCCTTGGCTGCGTCGGCCAGGGCGCCGTCAATGAAGTTCGCAAGCTGCTGGGCGTGCACGAAACTAGCGATGGGCACGTTCACCGTGCGGGTGCCGCGGGTGTAGGTGGCAATGCCGCTGGTGTCCTTGGGGTCGGCGCTGAAGGATTGGAAGCGGGTCAGGCTGCTCATGTGTCGCCTCGCAGTTGAACCATGCGCGGCACCGGGCCGCGGCAGTCCAGTTCAGCATCATCGAACCACTCGGCGCCGTCCTGCACCTCGTCGGGGGCGTCCAGGCAGTAGCGGGCCTGCGCGCACGCATCGTCCATCAGCGGGCGCCCGGCCATCAGGTGGGCGCGGCGGTTGACTTCCAGCAGCAGGCTGATCGACAACATCACGCCGGCCCCACGAGGGTGATGCGGTAGCGTTGGTACTTGCTGCTGTGTTCCTGATCGCAGTAGCGTCGGAATGCGGCCTCGTGCAGTTCGCCGGGCAGCATGGCAATGCTGGTGCCCATCAGGCCGCCCTTCCAACTGCCTTTCTCGGGGCCGCACTCCTTGTCGAAGTTGATGGCCAGACTGCGGCGCACCATCGGTCGGCGGAACAGTGACAGCCACTTGAACCAGCCCTCGCCGAACTTCCACTCGCGTTCTTCGATGTGGGCTGTGACCGTCAGGCGCTGGCCGTCGAAGTCGTCCACCAAGAACACCGCCTTGTCGCAGCGGGTTTCGGCCTCGCGCTGGGCGTCAAAGTCGCGGTACTTGATGCCATTGCCGCGCCGCTCAAACTGCGTCCAGAACTCGGCGCCGGCCGCGTCGTACAGGCTGAAGCGATGAAAGCGCCATTGGGTCCACGGCAGGTGTGTGCACCAGCTTTGCGTGGTCGTGCTGTCGTGGGTCTGCGCGCCCAGGAACAACTGCAGGAACCCATCGGACAGGCTGAAGCCGTACTCACGCGCATGGTGTTCCTCGTACCAGTTCCGCCCCATGCGCTCCACCGTGGCCGCATCCCACGATGCCGCCACATGGCGCACCTTGTAGTCGTCCAGCAAGCGCGGCATGGTCAGGCGGGCCACCCAGCCAAAGGCGTACACCGTCAGGTTGTTTGTGCCGGGTCGGTCTTCATCGGCGCCGCTGCTGTAGACCACGCGCAGCGGGCGCCAGCTCGGGCTGCAGCGGGCGTAGGTGATGAAGCGGCCCAGGTGGCGGTCGTCGTCAGTCAAGCGGGTCATGCAGCAATCCTCAGTTTCCCGGCACGCGCAAGCGCCCGGATGGTCAGCAAAATGGCGAGGTCCAGGCGCTGGCGCCGTTCCTCGCGGGTGAATTCCTTGCCTTGGTCAATGGCTGAGTGGCACGCGGTGCACAGCGCGGCGGTCAGTGCGTCGTCGGTCTTCAGGCCCATGCCCTTGCCCTCGTTCCTGTGTGCGGCTTGGGTGTCGCCCTCGCGCCGGCACAGCACGCACGGCAGGGCGGCCACGGCCCGGCGCCATGCCTCGCTTTCGTGGCGGTCTTCCTTGGGCACGCACTCGGTGCGGGCATTGAAGCTGGCCGGGGTCGCCATCACGGCGGCCGAGCGCGGCGCGTTGTAGCTGGCGAACTCGGCGCTGCGGTCAGGGCGCTCCTGGCGCGGCTGGGCCTTGTTGGCAAAGCCGCCGCGCTTGAGGGGCGCCGTGCGTTGCATGGTCAGACGGTGTGCGTGCCTTCCACGCCCCGGCGCATGCGCTCCAGGGTGCGCTGCTGCAGCCAGTGCTGCGCTTCCTCGATGTGGGTCAGCGCGCAGGCATTGGCCTTGCAGGCGTATGGCCCGGCTTGGAAACTGCGCAGGCGGTCGGCGACGATGGCCAGCAGTGCTTCATGGGTCACGCCGTTGACGCCGGCCTCGTTGATCGGGCCGTTCTGGAACAGCACCACGCAGCCATCGGTGTCGGTGGCCTTGGCGTACTCCAGCGCAGTCGCGCTGCCCGGATTGCTGTCGAAGTCGGCGCCGCTGATGAGATAGGCGTGATGCGCGCCACCAGCGCCAGGCTCATCCACCACGGCGATTGAAAGCGTGTCGTTGGCTGGGTTCACCTTGTGATCGTTCAGGAATCGCATGTGTCGTCTTTCAGGGTTGTGCCGGCTATTCACCAGTGCCGGCGGCTGGGGTTGATGTGGGCGCCTCCAGCGCCTTCTTGATCCACTCAAAAGCCTTGCCGCTGGTGATCTGCTCGCCGGTCACGGCAAAGTGGCGCCAGCCCAGGCCGGCGGCGTAGGCGCCCTTCTCCGCGTCCCGGGTGATGGCCGCGCCGGTGTTGTGCGCGCCCTTGGCCCGCCAAATGCCGCCGTGCACCTCCACCAGCAGCCGGGCCTCGGGGAATGCGAAGTCCCAGCGGAAAGCGCGGCCGGGCAGGCTGTACTCGCGGACGTGCGGTACTTTGTGGGCGCGCAGGTGCAGCGCCAGCCGGTCCTCCAGCGCCTTGCGCGCTGCAGCGGCTTCTTCGCGCTTGAGGGTGGCGGCTGCGGGGGTCATCGCGTGGCTCGGTCTTGGTTGCGGTTGTTGGCGCTGTCCGTTCTCCAAATCTCAATTTGGGCGGATGCTGCGGTCAGCTTCCACTTCGCGTTTTCTTCCACGTAGGTGGCGTCTCGCAGCGCAATCAGCACCTCCTGATAGGCCGGGTCGGCATAGGCTTCCGTTTCCTGGGCTGCGCTGGTCTTGGCGCCCCGCACCTCGGCATCCTTCATCAGCAGCGCCTTCTTGCTCTTGCGGAAGTGCTCAAGGTAGACGCGCTCTGCCTTGGCCTTGGCGTAGACCGGGGCGTTCTTCAGGATGAAGTCGACCGCCACCTGCGGGTCGATTGCGCGGTCTTCGCTCATGCCAGCCCCGCCGGTGTGTCGTGCACGGTCGGCTCGGGCGCGGCGGGCCCCTTGCGGAACGAGAACGGATCAAGGTGCCGCGGGCACTTGCCCTGCACGAACAGCGGGCTCAGGCTCAGGTCGGCCACCGGCCGGCCCGGCGTCAAGCCCACCAGCCAGCGGGCGCACGTCGTGGCCTGGGCGCAGTGGCCGCGGGGCATGCACTTCTGCTCGGTCAGAGGCAGATCAACCTGGGGCGGGCGCATGGCGGGTCTCCTTCACGCTTGAAAGTCACGCAGCGGCCGGTGTTACCGGCTGACGCTGCAGCCGCTTCCAGCCCTCTGACTGGACATGAGGCACAAACGGCTTCGGCCGGGGCTTGGCCTGCGCCAGCGCCCGCGATTCGGCAAGCATGCGAAGCAGGTACAGCTCCGGCGCCTTGCATTCGCGCTCGTTCGGCGCCAGCCAGGGCCAGTCCGTGCCCGCGAAGAACTCGGCCGCGCTCTTGCGCCAATCAACCCCGGGCTTCGGGAAGTTGATGCCGCGCTGAATCTCTGCAATGAAGTCCGCCAGCCACTGGAACTCGGCCGTCCTGCGGGTGATGCTGGGCCAGTCGCGGGCGTCCTCAACGCCCTGATGCGCAATGCACGCCCACGGCGCACCGCCGAAGCTGGCCGACGCCTTCCACTGGCATCCATCGGCCACGCACTGCAGCGGCTTGCGCTCGTAGGTCGCAACCTCGCGGTTGCCGGAGTCCTTGGGGTTGAAGGTGACTCGTTTCATGCTGCGTCCGTGTGGTACTTGCCTTCGTGGACCTTGGCCCAGTTCTGCGGGTTGACGATCCATGCCAGCTCAGCGACGAACGGCGGGCGGTCGCCGCCGCCCTTGCTGCGGCCGGTCAGGAATGCGCTGCGGCCGATGTAGACGAACAACCGCCGCAGGTAGGCCAGCCCATCGGCTTCCGTCTCCCACTTCTCGGCCACGGCGGTTTCTCGCCACCGCGCCCGCAAGTGGTCGGCCCTGGTGCCGTTCCACATGCCTGGGTTGTGCTGGGGCATCGCCGGCAGCACCTCGGCCCACAGGGCAAGGACAGCCTGGTGCGGGCAGTCGGGCACGGTGCGGGCCTTGGGCTTCGGGGCTTCGACCAATGCCAGTTGCGGCGGCTCGGCTGGCCGGCTTTCCGGCGGAAAGGTGGGAGCCTGCGGCAGCAGGCTTTGTGTTTCTTCTCTGGTTCCGGTTCTGGTTCCGGTGTCGTAACTGCCGGGTGACCCACCATGTTGCTGCGGCGCTGGTAATGCGTTACCGGCGCGTTCTTCACGCTGCTTTGCCTTGTGGTCAGCAACCCGCTTCGCGTTACCGGCGCGTGCCTTCAGCATGTCCAACACGCGAGCGGTGATGGTGTCGTGGTACAGCCGGCCATCCTCGGACTCCCACCATCCGCGCATCAGCACGGGCCGTGCCGCGGCGAACTCGTCAGGCTCCATGTCCAGCAGCAGGCACAGCAGCTCGTCGTCGTTGGGCAGCGAACCGCACGGTGTCTGCTCCCACGCCTCGGCCCATAGCAGCAGCAGGCTGGCCCTGACGCGCCCGGTGCGTGCGCGCAGCCAGGTGTCGGACTTCTTCACCTGTTCCATGTTCAGTTCAAACCGCCACCCCTTCGCTCGGGTGTCGGCTGGGTACGGGGCGGGGCGGGGATCAGCCACCAGTCGCCCCCCGCGCCTTCTCGGCCTGCCGAGCCGCGCGCTTGTCCACGCATTCCTTGCAGACCTTGCGGGCGCCGATCTTCTTGCTGCCCAGCGTGGTGCTGCGCGGCTGGTTGCAGCCGTCGCACATCCAGCGGTGCCCGGCGCCGATGCCGCGGGGCTTCCAAGGCGCGTCCAGGCTCATGCTGTTCTGGCCCGGCTTCACGGCGCGGCCTTGGCCAGCAGCGGCTTCTGCATGTGGTGCAGCGTTCCCTGGCTCCACCCTCTGCCCTCTGCCCTGGCCTTGGTGCTGGCATCGCAGGCGGCCTGCATGCGCTTGTCGGAAGCCCTCTTGGCTTCCTCGTCGTCCAGGCTGCACTTGAAGCCGGGAGGCCACACGTTGCCGTGCTTGTCGTGGACCATGAAGCTCATGCTTTCACTCCCTTGCGGTAGGTGGCTTTGGGCGAGCCGTTGCTGCTGGCGGCCGGCATGAACACGCGGGGCATCTTTTCGATGTAGCCGGCGCTGATGGGCTCAGGCGGCCAGCCGCAGGATCGGCAGCACGCAAGCGGGCCAGCGGATCACACGCGGGTAGCGGGTGCCGGCGCCGCCGTTGCAGTCGGCCGGATCAAGTTCGATGTAGCCCTTGGCCACCAGCGCCCGCATGTGTTCCTCGGCCGCGTTGCCAGATGCCCAGCCAAAGTGCTGCGCAATGCCAATGCGCGTCGGCGGGCGCTGGCGCTCCACGATGTGCGTGGCGATGTAGTCCAGCACCCGGGACTGCGTGGGGGTCAGGTCATCGGGCATCGCTCAAACTCCCGCCTGCTGGGTGTTGGCGCCCGGGGCAGGACTCGAACCTGCGGCCAACTGATTACGAGTCAGGTAAAGCCGCTTGTTGTTCATGCCTTCGCGTCCTTCTGCTTGCGGAACCAGCGCGGCTTTTTATCGCGCAGTTGATACAGGCGCAGCGGCGGCACTTCCTCCGGCCACGCTGACACCGCTTGCCGCGTCAGGCCAAGCACTGCGGCAACCTTTGCTGCGCTGCCTGCCCGTGCTATGAGTTCAGTCTTCGTCATGCTGTCGAGTGTGTCACATGCCAACCTGATGCGCAAGCCCGTTTGACTACGTATGAAATTAAGTAGTCAAGACCGCTTGACTGCGCGGAGGCAAGCGGGCACATTTACGTCACCGCAGCACTCCCGCTGCGAGTGGAGCCAAGATGAACCTGCACACCCCCGAGCGCGGCGCCGATGAGACGCAAGCCGCGTACAAGCTGCGCCGCAGTCTGAGCCGCGCCGCCGTCCGTTCGATGACCCTGCGCGGCATCGGCGACCAGCGCAAGGCGCCGTCCAGCCGCCAGCAGTTGCGCGACAGCCAGCGCGCCAACGGCAACGGCCCCAAGGGAACCTACGGGCGCGGCCTGATGAATCACTACGCCCGCCGCATGAGCGCCGCTGCCGCCGCCAAGGCCCAGCGCCGCGCCCTGGCCTGAAGCGTGGAGCCCGCCGCCATGAGCGACCTGATGGATGTCCTGCTGGCCGATGGCCAGCGCATCGGCGAGCGCCGCGCGTGCCCGCCACCGAACAAGCCCGCCACGCGGGCTGACCAGATCATTGCCGAGGGCGACCGCAAGCGCGTGGCCTACCGCGCAGCGAACCCGAACGCTGACACCGCCATGGTGTTCGGCGCGCAGGTGGGCTTCCTGCACGCCCAGGTCCGCATCCTGTGCAACGAGGCCGAGGCGCTGAACGTGCAGCGCGACACCAACCTGCTGTACGACCGGGTGCACTGCGATGCGCTGGGCACCGGCGTGTGGGTGGGGTACAGCTACACGCCGGGCGAGGACGCGCAGACCTGGGGCCCGCCCGAGAACTGCCATGAAGGTTCCCCCGAGGAACTGGAGGTGGGTGAGGTGTGGGCCAACGAGTTGCGGATTGAGGCCGCCCTGAGCGACGAGGTGGCCGAGCAGATCGAAGCCGCCACGCTGGAGCGCGCACACCAGCGTGAGGCCGAAGCGCAGGCCATGGGTGACGAGCCGTGATCCGCCGCTTCTGCCTGCCGATCCTGGCCCACATCGCCGCCCTGCCGCTCACGCTGGCCGGCAGGTTGTTCGACGCATTCACCGACCCCGCCGATCCCCACCGCCGCGCCGATGCAGCCCTGCTGCTGTTCGCGCTGGTGATGCTGGGCTGCTGGGTGTGCGGTGTGTTCAAGGAGTGACCCCATGACGACGATCTACCGCATGCCCACCCGCACGCCGGCTGACCCCGAGGCGACGGTGCGCGCTTGCCCGCCGTGCGACGGCGATTGCCGCCAAGGGCGCGAGTGCCCGGCCAACAACGCCGCCAGCGCCAGCAGCGAACTGCTGCAGGACGCCGCCGCCGAGCGCCGCATGACGCTGGCCGGGTACTTCTGGACCGCGTACCTCGCGCTGTTGCTGGTGGCTGTCTGCGCCGGCATCGCCCACTTCCTGCCGGTGCTGCAGAAGCTGGCTTCCAACTGAGGCAACCATGAACACTGACCTGATCGACCCGGCGCAAGACGCGCCCCAACGCAGCGCGGTGCAAGCCGCCAGCGCAGCCGTGCAGCAGGCCCAGCGCCCGCTGACCGTGATTGAACACGCGATCCGCAGCGGCGCCAGCCCCGACCAACTGCAGACCCTGCTGGAACTGCAAGTGCGCGCCGACAACCACCAGCTCGAAATGATGCGCGAGAAGCGCCGCATGGACGAGGAAGACCGCAAGGCCGCCGCGCTGCTGGCCTTCCGCCGCGACTTTGCCGCCTTCCGTGGCGAGAACATCGTTGTGGAGAAGAACAAGCATGTGGACCGTGGCCGCGCCGGTTCGTTCATGCAGGCCGAGTACCACTCCATTGCCAAGTTGCTGTCGCCGGCCCTGTCCAAGCATGGGTTCAGCTTCCGCCACGATCAGAAGTTTGGCCCGAAGCCCTGGCCGCTGCCGGACAACCCCGGCAACGTGGTGGGCTGGGTGTGGGTGACGTGCTTCCTTGAGCACAAGGACGGCCACGTTGAAACGCTGGAACTGGAAGGCCCCGAGGGTGACCAGTCGGCCAACACCCCGGTGCAGAACATGCAACTGACGGCAAGCTACCTCAAGCGCCAGTCGTTGCTTGCCATCACCGGCACGGCCACGGGTGGCGAAGACGACGAAGCCGCGATGCGTGGCCGGCGCCGCGCCGAGCAGCAAGGCGATGACGGCGCCCAGCAAGGCCCCGATGAAGCGTTGCTTGACGCCGGACGCGCCGCTGCGCTGAACGGCATGGCTGCCCTGAACAAGTGGTGGGCCAGCCTGAACCCGCGCCAGCAGAAGGAAATGGGGCAGGACTTCGGCCCGATGCGCAAGGCCGCCCGCCAGGCCGACGAGCAAGGGAGCCGTTGATGTCTGAACTCATCGTGCGCTGTTCATCAATTGGACGGCTGATGGCCGAGCCGCTGAACGCCGACATTGACCCCGAGTACCTGACGCCGGAACTGCAGGACATCATCAGCCGCACCAAGCGCAGCGACAGCGAGAAGGCGATACTGGCCGAGGCCCGCCGCAACAGCCTGTCCGCTGGCGGCAAGACGCATGTGCGCGAACTGCTGCGCGAAGCGGTGTACGGGTTTGAGCCCGCCGACATCGAAACCCGCCCGATCCAGAAGGGCCGGCAAGTGGAGGGCGCCTGCATTGAAATGCTGGCCCGGCTGACCGGCCGGCCGCTGGTGAAGAACACCGAGCGCCGGACCAACGGACTCATCACGGGCGAGTGCGATGTCTTCGACGCCCAGCGCCGCCACGGCCGGGACATCAAGGCCACGTACAGCATGGCAACCATGCCCATCGTGCTGGCTGACTGCTACGACAGCGGGTACGAGTACCAGATGCAGGGCTACAACATCCTGTGGGACGCCGAGACATGGAGCGTGGAATACATGCTGGTGTCCACACCCGAGGAACTCATCGGCTACGAACCGCCGTCGCTGCACTACGTTGACCACATCCCCGAACACCTGCGGTGGACGACTTGGCTGGTGCGCCGGGACCGGGCGATTGAATCGCTCATCACCGACAAGGTGCTGGCAGCGCGCAGGTACTTCAGGAAGGCGCTCAACGAATTTGACGCCACTCACAAACTGCCGGGCGAGCCCGCCGCCGCACCCATCGCCGCCCCCACCCCCGCCGCATCGCCGGCACCCACCGTTGCGCCTGGGGCAATCCCTGCGCCGGCCTTCTAGGAACAGCCATGTTTGAGACGCCCCTCCCCGATATTTCCAACGAACGCGACAAGCACGCTGCCGCAACTCAGCAGCCGCTTCGCCAGCAGCCGCCCCCGGTTTCGGCGGTGGCAAAGATTGACTTGATGGCGCTGGCGCTTTCGCGCTTTGGTGAATGGCGCGCTGGCGCTGCTGCCCTGGTTGAGCGTTACCGCGCCGTGGTGTTTGATCTGTCCACGCCCAAGGGCTATGCCGAACTGACCAAGGCCATTGCAGAAGTGCGCGCCCCCCGCTTCGCTGCGCAGAATGTCAGCAAGGCCAGCAAAAGCGAACTGGCCAGCATCAGCAAGGCCATTGGTGCGGAAGAAGCAGCGGTTGCCGCCTACCTGGCCGACACCGAAGTGCGCTTGGTGAAACTGCGCGACGACCACGACGCCAAGGTTGCCGCCGAGAAGGCCGAGCGCGAGCGCATCGCCGCCGAGCGTGCGCAGAAGCAGGCCGATGGCGTGGCCGGCATCCGCGGCTACCTGACCCGGGCGCAGA
>ERZ869925.1291-NODE-1291-length-11832-cov-4.145708_pt1 | contig 11832 bp, 25 predicted proteins | sample MGYA00579311_ERZ869925 | MGnify/ENA primary metagenome ERZ869925 (study PRJEB32216, sample SAMN09231817) | wastewater metagenome | place: USA: Maryland | collected 2016-07-30 | study: EMG produced TPA metagenomics assembly of the PRJNA472060 data set (Reclaimed...
TAAAGAACCCAATTTAAGATTTTCAAGTTTAGTAACATCGTCTGGTTCTAAATCATCCCCATATTCATCTAGTATTGTTGATGGTGAAAGTAGTCTAACTTCAACTACAGCTATAGCATCGTCTACAAAGTCACTATCTCCATCTAATACTACTGCTATATCAGGAGGATTACATCTTCTCATTGTAGGTTCACCATTAAGTATTCCTATCCAATATATTTCTTCACCTGCTATTAGAGCATCTTTCCAACCCTTATTAAATAATAGTTTAGTATTGAGGTTTCTCTTTAAATAGTGTAATATTTTATTAGCTGTTACCTCTATCATATCAGAAGAGTTATACTTCTCATATTTTTTAGCTTCTGCTAATTTCTCATCTATTTTAGATTGATCCTTTTCATTAGGGTCAACCTCTTTCATTAACTCTTGGGTTAATAGGTATTTAATTTTTTCAGTTAATACCCTTTCTTTTCTAGTTATAGAATCTGAATCCTCTGCTATTACTTTAGAATTATCAGGTCTTTTTATCTCTTCTCCTAATAGCAACATAATTGCTGGAGATATGATATCATAGTGTTGTAGATTAGCTGGAAACTCTTGTACAGCACCTGCAGTACCAAAAGGATTAACTACATAATCCAAGTCCCTTCTGTTAAATCTACCATTAAACAAATTATAGTTTATTAGTTTTTTAACATTAGATGTTCTATTGCCCATAGGTGTACTATAGGCCATTCTCTCATAGTAATCTATATTCTCTTTACCCCAAGACTTAGTTTTTTGTCCTATAGTTAATTTCTGTTTTGGGAAAGTGCTGTAATATGTTTCCATTAATTATATTTGTTATTTTTAATAAAGTGTTGTCTTGTAAAAAATTTATCTATTTCCATATATGTAGGAACATTCTCCTCTATATGTATCTTATGGTTTTCCTTTTGTTGTAATATACATAACATGAAAGCTATAACCCTATCGAAGTTACCTTCTCTGTCATATCTAATTAGTTCTTTTAATAATCCTTGTGAGAATATAGTTTGTAAATTTAATATTTTAGTATCTTCTGGTCCATTTCTTTCTTCAAGTAACCATTGTTTAAGATATATTTCACATTGGTCTTTGATACCAGTAGCTCCACCTGATCCTCTATTCATGTGTATACCATATCCTCTATTTACTTTAGAGTCTTTTACTATATCTGCTATTATAGCTGGTTGTTGATATAAGTATTGTAAACTTCTTTTTATTTCAAAATAAGTCTTTAAACCTTTAAGTTGATTTTCATATAAGCATTTGGCATTATAATAGATACATAATTTTCTACAATTTTCATAGAAAGTATCTGCAAACTCAGGTCTACCAGTATATTCAGCAACTATAACATTAGATGTTTTATTAGCAGTAATAAATGTTTTATAGATAAAGAATGAACCTAATGAACCTGTTTGTGAATTATCTTGATCATATGGGTCACAACCTGCTATATATAAACCATATGGTATTTGATCATTAAATTTCTCAGGCTCTTCATATATAACTACACAACCATCTTTGTTATCATTATCTTTTAATGGAAAATTAATTATTTCTTCTAGGTCTGGATCTAATCTAAATTTAATTTTGTTTTCTATATCAAAATATAATTCACCTTTTTTACCAATATTTTTATATTTAGATTTAGTTTCTATTTCAGCTAGCCATTCAGATAACTCAACAGTTGGAAATATATTACCTTTCTTTCTTAAGAATGCCTCAGAAGGTGTAAGTGGATACTGAGTTATAGTATCATTAATGTTTCCTGATTTACCAACTTTTTGTGACCTAAGATGTTCAATAGACTTTAGTGCTAATTCCTCATTGGAGTTACCGTCTTTGTCTACTAAATCCTTACCTTGAAATTCACCAAGTCTACCTCTAGTTGCTGGTAAGAACCAACCACACTTAGTATCTTCTTTACCTTCTTCCCATATATTGCTAAATGATAATAGGTTATATTTTTCTGGATCATAAAACATTTGATGGAAATCTTTAGTTCCACCTTCCATATCTCCACCTGTACCAAATATAATTGGAATACCTATCATGTTTTCACCATCTTTCCAACACGGCTCTGTTATATTATAAGAACTTATTAGGTTCTCAAATGTACCAGCCTCTTCAAATATAAATATTGAACTAGTTCTACCTACTGATGCAAACGGATTATCTTTAAATGTTAGTGTTTCTATTTCACTCATATAACCTTTCCATACCTCAACACCACCAATATTTTCTTTATATCTAGCTTTAACAAAATCTCTAGTGTCTGGATTCCTCTGTTTTCTCCATTCTGTATTTTTATCTAAAAAGTTTAAATTATCTAATACCATCTTCATGGTATTTTCAGATAAGTTAGATCTAAATGATCCTATAACACATTTAGAATCTCTATAGAAATTATATTCATGTGTTACTAGTCCTGCGTTTTTATATGAGAAACCAGTTCTCCTAGGTTTAACTAGTATTACACCTTTCTTTTCAAATTTTGCTCTTTCTATTATATGAAAATAATCATAGTCTACATCTAAAAATCTAGGAAACATTTTTCTTTTTCTACCTGTCTCTTTATCTTCAGCTAACATTTGAGTATAATTTAGATAAAAATAGTGTGGACCAGTTATTCTAACGCCATCTATTTCTATACCTACCATACATCTATAGTTTTCTTGCTCCCAATATTCTTTAAAAGGTAATGTTCCTTTTGGATAATTAGTATATCTTTTATTCTTCTCAAAGAATATAGCTGCTTCCCTAAATTTCCAAGTTTCTTTAAACATTAGAAAACCTCCATTTCTTTTTTCCAGCAGTTTTACTAATTCCTTTACAACATTTACTTATTGACGTTGAACAAATTCCAGTTTTTTTACTAGCCTCTTTGATACTATTAAATTTATTTTCTACTTCTCCTTTTATGTTTAATAATTCTACCTGTTTATTATGTGATAGTATTGCTTTTTCCTTTCCTAAACTCAAAAAATATAATAACTCTTCTTTTTTGTGAGGAGAGGGTTTTCCTTTTTTAGCTATTGACATTCTATATTTACTTTCAGTAGAAAGTTTTTTACCCCTTCTAGAATTTGCTCTTTTAATTTTTTCTTCTAAAGTCTGAACTCTTTGAGAACTTTTTATTCCAATTTTCTTTTTATGTTCTTCTGATAGTTTTAAACCTCTATTAGAGTTAGCCTCTATTCTTATATTATAATGAGGTTTTAATTTATTTAAATAAAACTGCTCTATTTTTAATAGATTATCTTCTTTACAATTTTTTATTATTTTAAATTTAAAATTTTCAATTCCATACTTGTTCGCTGCTCTTTGAAGATGTTTGTTAAAATGTTTGTTCTTAGTTAAAGAATTAAAATGAGTATATTCTCTATGTTTTAAATTGCAAGAAGAACCAATATAAACTTGATTATTTATTAGATTTATAATTTTATAAATACCTGACTTTCTAAACTTCATTTTCTATTAAATATTCTTTCTACTAAATAACCATTAAGATATGCAAAAGGTTCACTGTTTTCATGATCTATATTAACCCCATGATCATGTAGTATCTTTATAGTTGCATGTGATGCTTCATGCACTATATCATTAATAGAAGGTGTTTGTGGTAATATTAACCAATAGTAACCTATGCTATTAGGGTCATGTAAGAACGATGCAAATATATTACTATTGTTATCTTCTTCTAATAGTTCTAGTTTATTATCTTTAATTATCTTGTTGTTATACTTAAGAACATCTTTAGTATATATAACTGTAATTAAAGAGTCATATATGTCTATTTTTATTTTAAGTATTCTTTTCATCATTTTACTTTAGAGCTAGATGCAGGAGTCAAACCTGCTTTTCCACATTACAAGTGTGGTACATTATCACTTATGTTTATCCAGCTTATTACTATTCTTCGAAAAGTGCAGTTTGTTGATCTCCTCTTCTCTTTGTAGAGGTAGTTACTTCTTTTCTAACTCTTTCCTCTAATTGTGCTAATGATTCTATAGATTTAGCTACATTTGCTATACCTTTCTGAGCAGCTTCAGCTTTCTTCATTTCAAATTCAGGATCTGTAGCTTTCTCATCAAATTCTATAGTATCAAAATAACCTTTAAGTCTATATAGTAAACTTTTAACTGACTCTAATAACTCACTGGATACTGTCTTAGTTAAATCTTTATATTTAACTATAGCCTCTTTAACTTCTTTAGATGGTTTCCACTTATTGTCTTTAATTATATCTCTTATTAATTCTTCAGTTCTTTGTTCTTCTGGATATACAAGATATGGTGATTTATAATCTACCATATAGAATATATAAGATAATTCCTTAAATGCTAAGTCTTTACTTTTAGATTTATCATTATCCCATATTACCTTAAAGAAAGGTAACGCTAGTTTATCTGGTTGAACTATTACTTGGTTGTCTATTAGTTCAAACATTAGAACTTAATTTGAATATTCCAAAATAACCAACCTATATTAATAAACTTGCAAGTATCTGCTTTACCGAAGTTAATATATGGTAAAATATTAAAACAAATTATTTCTCCTTTATAGAATTTATGTATTTTACAACTCATTTGAAGTAATTATTTTAGGTGTCTCTGGTAAAACTAAACCGTCTATTTGTTCATGTATACCCATTTTTTTTCTTTCTATCTCAGCAAGATAACCCATAGCTGTTTCTAACATTTCTATTCTTTTATCAAGTTCTAAGAAGGCACTTGTTAAGTTATACTTACCATCTTTAAAATGTCTTGATATAATAGTATCTACTAATCCTTGATCTATTTTTTTCTCTGTATTGTCTTCCATATTATTTGCTAAAACCTACATGTTTGTTACTATTACCTAATAAACTATCTAGTTCCTCATAAGAATGTTTAACTCTAAATGTTTCTCCTTCCATTCTAATAAAGCATTCTTTTTTAATTATATTACCTTTCCTGTTTAAAACCTCTTCATGATAGACTATAGATGCTCTATTGTGTATATTGATTCTAGATATTACATTCTTCTTTATTATCTTCCTATTACCATTTTTATCTGGATCTGAATATATGTTTGATATTACTTTTAGTTCTATTTTCATTACCAGTTTCCTTTAGGACATTTAGATTTAGGTGATCTTACTTTTTTATTAATATAACAGTTACAACCACATATCTCTTTATTGTCTATTATTTCACACTTATTTTTTGAACACTTATTATTTATATTAAAACTACAACTTCTACAAAATACCAATCTCTTTTTAGCTAATAATTCTATTTCTTCTACTTTAAATATAGAGTTTTTAAACCCCTGATATATCTCCTTTATTTTCTGCATCTAATTTAAGTTTAGATTCCCAGTATTGTTTCCTCTTTTTAGAAGGGTACCATTTACCTATGTGTGTTAACATTATAGGTTTAAATGACCCTGATTGCATTGTATTTAACATAAACTTATACTGGTACATTACTATCTCTTCTACTTGTTTATGTGTCATATTGTATTTTAATGCTAACTTCTTAACTATCTCTTCCCTATGATCAATTAATGTTATCAAGTTTAAATACTTTAATTATTATCTTTTTTTCTTCTATGTATTTATCTAATGTGCTTGAAGTATCTGGATTATTCCTAGCATAGTTTGTTAAAGAATATATCAAATCACCTTCTATTTCATCTAACTCTTCTAGAGACTCTGTCTCAAATATTGCTTTAACTAACATTGAATTTTATAGTTATTGTTTTATCATTAATATTGTTAGTAATATTAGGGTTAATAAATAACTCTCTAGTAACCCCTGTAAGCACTTGCTTATCCTTAAGCTTCTTAATATAGTTATTAAGGGTATAAGTGTCTGTATTAAGCTTGTTAAGTAATCTACGTCTATTCTCAGTTGATAATCTATCTATCTTTAGATTCATCATCTCTGATAATAAATTAGTTTCATAGTCTGTAAGTCCACCTAAATAGGGACTCATAGTCATAAACACTGCCTTATAGTAATTCTCTTTCTTGACTGGTATTGTATGTATCATTTTGCCTTTACTTTATATTTTACTATTACTTCATATCCATCTACTTTAGACCATACATGATCATGTTTGTAATCAAATGGTACTGTAGCCCCTGGTATATATCTTATTTCTACTATATCTTCTAACTTAATAAACCTAGTTTTTAACATTTGTAATTCAAGCTTCTTGATCCAGCACTTTTTATTATCTATTTCTACTTCTTCTACTTGATTGTGTGCTGATCCTGGTACTACAAACTTATCATCAAATATATAATACCCTCTATCATTAATTACTGATGAGTAATGATTTTCTTGTTTATGTTCTTCTTTACTATATTCCATAATTCCCTTTATTATATAAACTTTATTATTATACTATAACCTAAAAATAAGTTACTTATAATACTCTGTTAGCGGTAATGCTACTGCTCCGAAACAACATCATTCAAATAATTTTCCCATCTTGCTTCGTGCTTTTCAAAATATTCAGTATCAATTTCAATTCCGACAAACTTCATCTTTGCCTTATGGCTTGAAATTCTACTACTCCCGCCTCCCAAGTGTGTATCTAAAATAAAATCCCCTTCACTTGCAAATTCTTTTAGTAATTCATCGTAAAGGTAAATTGGTTTATGTGTTGGGTGTATTTTCTTTTCGCCTTGATTTATGTAGCCAAAACCTATCCAAGCATAATCAATATACATCGGTTTTTTATCAAATGAAGTCCAAGCCCATTCAGTAGGCGAAAATCTATGATTTTTGTCTTTACCCTTCTTAAACCAAGTTACATAGCATTTGGTGTTTCCCAAGTATTCAAGAAAGAAGTTTCCACCCCACACAATTTGATTTTTAGATACACGAAACAACTCACGCCAATATTCTTCTGTTGGCACATTATTATCCCAATCTTTTACACCATAATCAATATCCTTTTTAAACCCTCTGTCAAATTTACTATTGGCTTTGAGTTTCCCGTTCTTTGCTATTTTTAAGCCATAAGGCGGGTCAACAATAGCAAGATTGAAAAAATTATCAGGTATCTGTTTCATAACATCATTACAGTCCATGTTCAACACCGCACTACCGCTAACATCGGCTATATGCAATGCCTTATTTACTGCTTCGTATTTAAGTTCATCTATATTCATAAGTTTCTAATTCATATTAAGTTTTGTGCAAGTTTGTCGGCACTGCATATAGCCGTAGCCGTATATCCCCCTAGCCTAAAAGGCCAACCTAATATATACAGAGTATTTAAATTTTCTTCCTTTTCTTATTAAAGGTTTCTATTATTAATTTAAGATCTTCCTCTTTTATAGACTCAGCTTCCTCATTAGTTAATCTAAGTAGATTAAACTTTCTATCTTTTGTTAAATATTTATCTCTATAATAGTCTCTAATTCTTTGTTTTTCTGTTGTGTGATAAGCACCATCTAACTCTATACATAGCTTATATTTCCCAGGAATATAGAAATCAACTATACAATACTGATCACCTTTTATAAAACCCTTTTGGAAAATATAGCTAATCTTTAGATTATCTAGCTTTTCTTTAAATATTAATTCTGATTTTGTAGCATTTTTAGCTAATTCTTTTCTTCTGACTAAACAAGTCTTTTGTTTATCTTTAAATGTCAATTGTTTATATTCCATTTTACTATTATTATTCCTGATTTATCAGGTTACTCTTAAAGGATAAGAGGCCAAGTACCAAACATACAAATATTGCCTCAGTCTATTTGTACAGATAGTCATTTTTTCCTAAACTATCAAAGATATATAATTCTAATCATTAGATTTACCACCTATCTAAATAAGGAAGTTGACCTGATCCAAGCATCTTCCATCTTTATTAGGTTATGCAAGTTTTGTTGTTTTAAAGCAACACACCTAATATAACGTATTTCATTACAAGATTATAATTTATTTTTAGGTAAAATAGTTAACTTGTTGATTATCAATCTAATTAATTTTAAAATATTTTTTACTATAAAATTTTTTATAATTTTTTGTGGGTATGTTTATTGGAAGGTGCTATCAATAACCTCCCCAACATAAATTTGACAGTCCAAGTACCCTAGGCTAAAACCTATTGACTTAGATTGTTTATAGACTATGAGCATAACCCAATCAATTAAATTAGCATCTAGAGTGCTATAACCAAGTTATGTTTGCAGGTATTCCACAGAGTGGATTAATAGGTAGCCAGTCCTAGCCTGTAGTCTATTGAGTCCAATGCTAATTAAACCTAATACTAACCAATAAAACCTAAACTTATGAAAACCTTAAAACAATTTAAACAAGAAATGAACATTGATTCTATTGGTCTAATGCAAGGTAAAGGCAGAGCTTTTGCCCAAGTTAGAGAGAATAGCATAATAGTAGCTAAAGATTGTGATCTTCAGAAACCATTGTTTGTTACACCACTAAACAATCAAGAGACAGGCTTAGTAGTTGCTAATGCTTATGTTATTGTTAATAGTGATGTTAAAATGCTTGGATCATTGTAGTATATAGTAGGGTTAGGGTAATACCTAACTCTACTTAATATCATAGTACATTATAAACTAACCAATAAACCATAACCTATGTATAGAACTTCTAATGGTGCATACACTAATTCAATTAGTCTAGCACTAGATCAACCATTTAATGATAATTTGACTAATCAAATGGATAGTCAAGGATTTGATATTAAAGATAGAGTCTATTTAATTAATAGACCTCTTGATAAACCTAGAAAGGTTAAAAAACTAGCCTAGTTGTAGGGCACTAACTAATTAACTATCCTTGTAATGAGGCTGATAGCAATGTTAATAGTTATATTATAGTCTACTATAGTTAGTATATAGTGCATTAATAGTGGATTATAATGAATTAGTTGTTGATAATGTAATTAAATTAGTGTAAATAGTGAAAATTTGATGTAATTTAAGGGTTTATTGGTGTATTCAATTGAGTACCACTCTATACAATACCACTTTAACCACTTTTACAAATATCTAAATCACCATAATATAAACCTTTAAATATAGCTAAATATGTATTCTAAACTATACAGAAAACTCTTAGTGGGTAAAATATGGGAAGAAGAATATATCTATTATCTAGGTGATATATCAAATATAGACTTTAAAACTGATTGGAGAACATGTCAAGTAAAAGACAAAAGAGAACAATTAGTATTTATTGAATTAACAGATCAATTAACCACATTTAAAACCTAAACCAAATGATAAAAAGACTATTTGCTTCAACAGAAGATGAAACATTAGCTAATATAGCAACTTTAGCCACATTAGGTATTGTTTGTCTATTAGCTGCAATATTAATATTTATAATGCCATGATGAAACTTCACATAAGAGTATATTTTGCAAAGATATTTGCTAAAAATATGGGTTATGAAGGTGATTATGCAATTAATGCTAGATACCACTATGTAAGTGCATGCTATTAATTAACCAATTAAACCAACCTAAAATGAACTATAAACAAATGTTTGAATTCTTTAAGACACAAGTCATGGAGAATAAAGGTTATCAATTTGTTGAACAATTAAATGATGCTGATATAGCATGGATTAACAATAAAATGCTAGAATATGAAGAATCACTTATAACTGATAATAACTAATAACATGAGACATTCTGGTAATTCATGGCTACTAGCTATGATGTTATATGGATTAGCTGAAAAAGCTTATAAATCATCAACAGAATATAAAGGGTCTCACTTAACTGATCTAAAACCATTAACTAATACTTGTATAGACCTTGGTAATCAAGGACTTAGCAGATTAGGATGGATTGAAGATAACAATAAGTCTATTATTACAGATAGATTTGAATACTATAATTAACTTAACTAATATATAGCTAAATGAATCAATTAGAACTAATTACACTGTTCTTTCATTGTTATAGAGTAATATTTATTATACTATTAACTATAAATATAATAAGTGCATTCTTTAAAAACAATATAAAAGAAAGTGATCATAGCTTATTATTTGGAATATTAGCTTGGACACTATTTATAATGTCTTGGCATTTCTAATTCAAATAACTCTCTAAAAATAGATACTGGTAGGAACAGCCACTAATTGAGGTGCGAACTCATATCTTAAAGGATTAGTTCAATAAGCAATGAGAGTTAAGCTAATAGGTTAATACAACTCTATTATCCAAATGTATAAAGATTCTGAAGTGAATCATAGTTAGTTGAGAAAACTATTACTAACATTATAAACCAAAAACTAAACCAAAATGAAAACTAAAACAAAAACCTTGAATAGATATAACTATAAATCTACTACAACTGTAGGTATATATGGTTTAATAGCAATGTTATTACTAATGTTATTTACATTATTAACATCATGTAGTAAACAACAAACAATACAACCACAACAATTACCTCAAACTAGTTCATTAACAGGACAATATAGAGATAGTTCAGGTTTAGGTTGTGCTACAACTAAAGTAGAATTTATTAACAATGCTGATTATATTACTAGTATAGATTATTGGTCATGTAATGATAAATTATACATGAATGTTACTAAGCCTGGTAGTCTATACAATGTATCTATTAATGATATATATGAATACAACTCACAATTAGATACTATATCTGCAACTGGTTACTATAATAGCGATACATTAATATTGTGGGTAACTAATACAGCAATAAAATCTGGAAATCCAATGTATAGTCAACAACCAATTAAACACATATATATTAGAATATGATTACAATATCTACAATATTACTTATACTAAACATAATAAATAGTAATAAAACTAATAATAAAATATTTACCATGAATACAGACTTAGAAGATATAAAATCTCAACTTAGAGATGAGTTTAATAAACCTAAACAAAAGAATATTAAACTATCAACTGATAAAAGAGAACCTAGAAACTATGATTTAATTAAAGAGTTATATAGTCATATTAATCAAATAAAGAAACCATCTTTAACAAATGTCAACTTATAATAATCAAGAATCTAAGCTAAAAGATAAAGCTAGATACAAGATACATAATAGTTTTAAATTTGATCATGATTCTCCTTCAATTTTCTCTATGCCAGCAAATAATTTCTATTTTGAAAAACAATGCAGAGATAGATACCCAAATGCTAGAATAGATACAGTTGAAGGAGATTATAATGTTTATAAACAAGGTAGGAAAATAGCCAAAACTATAAATGCTAATCATAAATATAATAATGTATTTACTCATTTAGCTAAATCTAAAGAGAAATATGATCTAATATGGTTAGATTTATGTGGTAATTTAACACCTAGTTTAATAACTAACTTAATACCTATTGTTCAAGGTAGAAATACAAAAGATAATGCTTTAATAGCAATAACATTAGCTGGTAGAAGAGAAAATAAAATACCAAGACTAAAAGAGTTTTATGAATTTGAATCTTTAAAAGAATTTAGAGAGATACAATTTATAGATAACTTAAAATCTTTTGCTAAAATGAACAAAGTTTCTTTAAAATATAAGAAACTATTTCAATATCAATCAGATAATGGAATGCCAATGAACCTTTATATACTAACCCTTAAAAACCTTAAAAAATGAAACAATATTCAAAAGAAGAAAAAAAGATAGTAAAAGATAAATCTCTTTCTATCCAACAAATAGCAGATAAAATAGGTAGGACATATGCTTCTGTACAATGTTATAGATCTAAAAATGGAATAGTAACTACTAAGTCTAAAGGAACTAATAGATCGGAAGAGCGTCGTGTAGGGAAAGAGT
>ERZ869925.1292-NODE-1292-length-11824-cov-193.921659_pt1 | contig 11824 bp, 23 predicted proteins | sample MGYA00579311_ERZ869925 | MGnify/ENA primary metagenome ERZ869925 (study PRJEB32216, sample SAMN09231817) | wastewater metagenome | place: USA: Maryland | collected 2016-07-30 | study: EMG produced TPA metagenomics assembly of the PRJNA472060 data set (Reclaimed...
TCTTCCGATCTGTAGCCGTCTGTGCTAAAAAAACACCCTCATCCTTGCTTGACTTACGCAAATTACAATCACGACACAATACTTGTAAGTTATCCATGTCATGAGTGCCACCGTTCTTACGGCTAATGATGTGATCTATCTGCAAGTTCTCATCATTGCCACAGTACCTGCATTGCCTACCATCACGAGCGAACACTCGCTCTTTGTGGTTGCGATACTTACGGCTATTAAGTTTATCTAGTGCCATCCTTTACGCTTCCAATGATTCAATGCAGCACAGGTGTTGGGCTGTAGTCCTTCGATGGTCTTAGTGTAACCGTATCTATGACCTATGTATCGTAAGCCCCAATCAATCTGCTCTAATGGATTAGCAGTTCTTAGGAACTCACTCTTACCTTGTGGTATTCCATAGACTCTCTTAGTACCGTTTAAGTTACCTACTGCTTTCCAATTCCATGCACTTTCTTTTCCATAAAGAGTAGCTAAACATTTGTAATTCTTAACTGTTAATTGTCCTGCTGCATATTGCTTTGATGTAAGTCTTTTAATTGGCGGTTGTTGAGCCTCTGCTGCGAATCCTATGGATGAGCATAGAGCTCCCACCAACACTAGGGCTACCCCCCGAGCAATCCGCTTAGGCGGCTCGGGGTGAGCCCCTTGAAGGGCTCTAGCCCAAAGTGTAATGGTCATGTCAAATCCATTTCTATAAGTGCTGGTCAGGACGGCGTGTCGTTATTTCTTAATAACGAGTTCTTCCAATTCCTTTAAGTGCTTCAACATTTTCATCACCCATAGCCCACATAGAGCAACGCCATCTATGTTTAATTAACTCACCTGATCTAGTCATGAATGACATGTTTGCAGGAAGATAAGCAGCGTGTGCTTCTGATTCCCATAACTGATTAACCCATCTACCATTAGAGCTAAGAGGAACTAAACAAATGCCATTACCATGTTGAAGCCATTTGTTTATCCATGGTGTAATCTTGCTAAATGGCGGATTCATCCACACCCGACCTTCCCAGGGAAGAGCTAAGCCATCATCTTCCACAGTGTATTTCTTGTCAGCAGGCACAACTATCATTTCGCTATTGGATGATGCTACATCTAAATCAAACCGAACTCCCAGAGCATCAAACACCCATTGTGGCGTGTAGCACTCGTCATTTTTTACCTTCTCAAGCATCTTTACCCCATCCTGTTCCTTTGAAGATTAAGCCAGGTACTGAATAGATGCGATTAGCTTGTGCGCCACAATCTGTGCATCGAACTAAGTCATGATCCATAGATAATTCAAGCTCCATTTGAGTATTGCAAATAGGGCAACGATATTCATACATTGGCATTAGTCGCTTCTTTCTCACAGGTTTTGCACTCCATTTTCTCAATGATCCAACCACCACATTTATTGCATCTGATGGGATTTAACTCTAAAGGAATCTTGTCATAACCTGCTCTTAGCAGTAGCTCCACCAAAGCGTGTAACGGTAATAGTGCCGCATACTCAGACACTAATGTCCCTTGACCATTACAGCGAAGAACAACCACCCCAAGTTTCCCACTCTTAGTTGTTCTTGCCTTGCTTTGGCGAAGCCATGCTAGCGGTGCGAATTTGGCTACACCCTTAACTTCCACATCAAATGGAAGATTCACGATGTCACCAGACGGATCTGCACCTCTTCCAACCGTAGCGTATTGCCACCACTCCCTCAAGTAGTCAGCGACAAGGCGCTCAGTAGCAAGCCCTCTATTCCTGCGGTGATTGGTCATCAGCTTCTTTGGTAGCTTTAATATTGATTTGGCTAACTGCGTGACACCTTAAGCAGGTAATAAATACCTTGTCATTAGCCTCTGGAGTAATAGCCACAGGTTCATTGCAAAGATCGCAATAGATAACAACATCCTGCGGCTCTTCGAACTCTCCGCCCAAAATGGTTGCTGTGCCATCATCAAAGATTACCATTTCACCCATAATTATGCCCTTGCCTTCTGTGGTCGCCAATTACCTTCTGGACTTATTTCATACCAAATTACATCTTCACCCTTAGGGCATCGATTCATCTCACCAGTAGCTGCTGCCATACACTTGAAATGACCCCAAGGCTTGTTAGCCTTTGTCATTCCATGAGCCCAATGCATTTCACCATGAGGACATCGAGGAACATCCTTGTCGGTTGTGCCGCCTATAATGTCCTTCACAACAGCGACTGCTTCAGCTGATGTCGATGGTGCTGCAACAGTCTTGATTGTCCACGGATCAGATTCATTTACGACAGGGATATACTCTTGCTTTGGCTCTGAGAGCTTTGTTCTCGCGACCTTAACCATTTCCTCTTTACTTGGTCGCTTACCCTTGCTTGCATAACCAGCATTCGCAAGCGCTCTGCCGATCGCGCTAGTCTCGCAGTTTTCCAATGCGCTAGTTGCATTAACGCCTCGACTGCTAATCGTCTCCTCAGCGAGTCCGCTGGAGAACGGCGTGCTATCAGCGAAAGTACGATAAATCCATGCTTTAACAATGTATCGGTCATTTTGAAAACTCACTAACTCCGTTTCAACGCGGAAATCTGGAAAGTCCTTTATGAACTTTTCTAGTCTTACTTCTACCGTTTCGTAATCTTCTAGGTTAAACATAAATTGCCTCTTTCACTTGTTGGAAAAACTCTTCGCAATCACAATCAAAGTTCACGCATCGATCTTGGCACACTGATCGAAATGCTGATAAACATTCTTCCCACGCTTCATCCTTAGACATAAAGTTCATCCGCCTCTGTTTGTAATTGGATTGCTATTGCCAAATAGGCTATTGCATCAATGTAGGAATCTTCGTGGCTTGGGGTTTCTGTAATTCTTGCAAGCTTGACTTCGACCATTGCAAGAGCAGCTTGTGCGTCTGTGATTGGGTAATCAAGTAAACAGGATAACCTTGCAGCGATGCGACCTTGATTGATTTTCGGATGACCGTAGACCTTGCCACGATCTTGCATAATGTCGATTGCATTGATAAGCGCCTCAGTTGCTTTCATCGACCCACCTGCTCATAATACTTTCGGACGGCTTTGCGACCATCTACTAGCCCTTGATCATAGCCAACCTCTTGACCTAATCTAAAGGAGAAGTAGGAGATTAAGCCAACACCTGCCACCAGCAGAATTGTTAATGAATTGATAATCATTATGAACGCTCCTTGCATGACTTGCACTCAAACTGGATTTGTCCTTCAGCTGAGAGTCCCCGAATTACGCGCCATGTGTGCTTGTGAATCATTTGTATAGCTGACATTTTTAGCCCCTTTTCCCGATTCGTTCGATCGGTTATGGCATTAGTGTTGCACAGGATTTCGCTCAGTCAAGGTTATTTTGATAACGAAACGGTAACAATTCTGAGTCATCCATATGGTCATCGATGTCTCTAGAGATGTCGTTACCGAGCGCGCCCGTATCTCTTACCTGACACAACGAAAGTACCGTCCTTCTCTAGGTTGATGATGCTGACCTGCACATTTGTGCCTATTTCCTCAATGATGATGAAGGCTTGCTGCCAGTTCATTGTGCCTTTAGTGTAATGAGCCTGCCTGACATCCATGAGATGCCCTGCTTCCCAGCCCCTCAGAATGCGCCCTATACGCCCGCCAGAAGCCTCTGTGAAGGCTGATTGACCCGCCCTGTGGGTGTGACCACAGATAACGCTAATACCATGCCTACGAGCCGCTTCTAGGGCTGTAAGACCAGGTGTAGGCTTTACGCTCTGCTCATCACCATGAACTGCCACAATGCCCTTAGCAATGGCGTAAGGCTTCTTATGGTAGGTAATGCCTAGTTCATCGAGCTTCATGAACTTCTCAAAGCGCAATTCAGGCAATGCCAAGAATGCAGGAATCTTCTTCATCGTGACATTGTAAAGACGGTCTGTGTGATTACTACGGATCATGTGAGCTTCTTTAGAATGCTCAACTAATGACCAAAGAACCTCGACAGTCTCGTCTCTGTCAGCAGCTAGTGTCTGCTCGTACCATCCTGGAGTGTTTTCTGTCCATCGGGAAATCTGTGGTAAGTCGATTTCATCTCCGAGAGTGACGACAGAATCGGGGCGTACAGCTTTAATATACGCTGCAACATTTTTTACTGCTACTGGATCGTGATAGGGAACTTGTAAGTCTGGAACTACAACAGTTCTTTTCATTCATCCTCATCGTCATACCAGTCTGGCTCTGGGATATTAGGGTTGATTGGGTTTGGGAGAATCCATTCAGGATAAGCATTCTTCTCCACGATAATGGCAAGTGCCTGATCAACTGGGAAGCCTGCTCTGCGTAATGAACGATACATTTCATGTACGCCAATAGCCCACGCATCTAACTTGGAATAGCCTTCATCCGTTAGCTTCTTAGTTGCTTTTCTTGCCATGAGATAATTGTTACCTCTCTAGGATACGAATAATCGTTTCAACACGCGCTTCTAATGCAGTTATTTGGTCGCGCATAGATGAGCCGCTATTTGGCTTTAGTTCGTTTAGGTAATGCTTTACTAACCATTTCACAGCACCAATAAATGAACCAATAACGGTCAGAGCAACAGCTACAACAGCCGCCCAGTCTTGGGCTGACATTACTTTTTAGGCGTGGCATAACCGAATACGCCTGCTAACACCGCCCAAAGAATTGCGCGGTAATCGACATCGAAGTTACTTGCAGCCCAAGCTGAGAGAAATGCACCAGCTGTAAGGACGAAAGGGTTTTTCATGTTCATGTGTTTGCTCCTAGCATTGGGATTTGGAAGAACGAAGAATCTTTGTCACCCTTTTTGGTAAAGCTGATATGAATGTGATGATCGTGGCGATTAACCCCATTGTAAGAACGCCAACGCCAAAATGACTTAGATGAGGCAATTCGACCTGCGAAGATGACATAAGAGATTCGTTTGTCCTTCTTGGCGCATAGGCGTATTTGGTCGGCAAGATAAGCACCTGTGCTGGGGCGTGAGTCGAAGTCCTTATCCACATCAATAGCCCTGACGATTCCGTTAGACGGATCGGGATTGTGGTCACTCTTACGATTGGAGTGTTTGGCATCGCCTATCCAGCCATCGGATTTTCTATCGCGGTCAGGAAATGAATCATCAATCTGCTCACGAAGTTGTTGCCCTGCTTTACAGAGTAGAGGCTTCATCAAGACTCTTTAGATATGCCTGATAATCAGAGTTACCTTCATCCAATGGAATTGCAGAAACAACTCCATTGTCATCTATTCTGATTACTACATTGGATGACTCATTTAATTCATATTTGCACATTTTATATCTCCGCACTCGCATTGAAACTTACTTCATAACCAACACCTGCTGTTAAACCAACACTAACACTTTGAAAACCCCAAATTTGGCTTACTCCAATGTTTGCTGCTTGACTTGTACCTGTTACATCCGCACCAGTTGCAATAGAACTCATTTTTCCTGAATTGTTGTTTCTTGAAAAAATAGTAACAGTAGGAGCAACTCTCATAGGAACAGCAAATCTCATTCCCGATGTGTATTGAGTGTTTTGTGCATTTACAACCTGACAAGTAAGTAGTGAATGAGTTGAAGATGTGGGTGGCAAACTAGTTTGGTAATATCTCATACAAGCAGCCAATTCACCTTGAATAGTTCCTGTTGCAGTTTGGAAGGCTGTGGCTGTTGAGCCTGCCTCTAGTTGATGACCCCATAAATCAAAAGTATTTGTTTGAATACCTAAAGAATTAGTAATGGTATTACTTGATGAGCCTGCCGATACCCATAATAAAATACCAAGCCAGCCAGGCGTTGAGCCAATAGTTTTACCCGAAATAGAAGGAACAGCAAAACTTACAGAATATCTAGCCCAAGAAGTGGAAAGAGTTACCTGCGAAATATAAGCAGTTACATCTGCAGAACCACCAGTTCCAAAGTTTTGGTCATAAGATAACGCAATTTTTGGTGTGCCTGATGAGGCTTTTGCCCAAAAAGAGTAAGTAACTGTTTGACCAGCAAAAGTTCTAACATCTTCTATGGGTTGATAAGTAATTGTTGCAACAGATGCGTTAGTTTGACCAGTTGTAACTATTCTTTGATAACTTTGACTTTCATATCCTGATACTGGTGCTGTACCAGGAGTAAAAGTCTGTGCAGTATAAGTAGAAGTACCATCGCCACCGATAGCAGTAATCCATCGGTCAAACATATAAGTACCAGTTGTTGTAGTAGATGTGAAGTTTCTTTGATTAAAATAATAATTACCGTTGATTATTTTATTCTTGCCAGCATAAAAATTGTTTGTCTGACCGACAAGATTAACTGTGCCAGTAATATCATTGACGTCCGATGCGGAATAGACATCTCCATTCGCATAGGTCGTTTTCATTGGTAGTCCGACAGCCATTAGCACACCTCTTTCATAGGGTCAATTCTAGTACATAACATCGAGTAAAGGCTCCTGTGTTGAGATAGTTGTAGTCCAAGTGTTAGGCGTGATGTTGTGAGCAATGCCCTGCACTTGGAGTTTCTTTTGAATAGTCGATCCACCAGGTTGCTCATTGGTGATGTCTACTGTGTTGAAGAAATCCAGGCTAAGAGCTGCTGTTACCCCTGCTGAGTAATTCGGAGTGGTCAAATCTAGAGTGATAGTTTCAATGCGAATAGAAGTATCTTTACGCGATTGAACATAAGCAGTTGCAAGGCTGAGAGCATTGGCATCAGTCTGCATGAGCTGGTCAGTCGCTGTAATAGATCGAGTAAAGTATTGAGCAATGGATGTCGCATCTGAGTAAGTCTGAGCTGTTCCGCCAATACGGGTCACAGTTGCCTTGTTCACGATTGTCTTGTCATCGAGGGCAAAGGTAATGCCTGCATAGTTAATGCCTGTGCCTGTTTGATTAAATACTGTTGGACTAGCGCTCTGAGCATCGTAGACGAATTGTCTGCCTTTGAAGGTTGCAACGCCATTAGCGTTAATGTAGAAAGCCCCTTGCTCTGTGAACTCACAAGTTTGAATAGCTCCAAGAACTGTGCGAAGAGTTCCAGGATCAGCCTGAACGGTTGTAGCACCTGTGCCAATACTTGTGAATGCAGGCGGCCAAGCAATCATGGTAAGAATTGATTGAACGCGCTGTGCAGTTGTCTGTCCTGCTGTACCGCCTGTGACGGTAGTCACATTGGAGTTATACATCAATCTGAAGGCATCGTAACAAATGAAAGTCACATATCCGGTCTCTTGACCTGTTGGATAGGTATAGCGGTATTCGGTGATATAACCGCCAAATAAGCCGTATGTGACTCCGCCGTAGACTGCGGATGCCTGAATCTTTCTAAGTGGCTGTAATAGCCCGTAATAAGGGCTAGAGGTGTTCTGTGGATTCCAGTCACCGTTGGGGTCTACAACCTTGATGGTTGCCTGTCCTGCCTCGTACTGATCCTGTAAAAGGTTGCGCCCTCTACGGGTTGAGATGTTAGTAGTCGATGTAGACACATCCACAATAACAGGAACGGATGAAGCCAGTTCTGCAAAGCCTAATTGTGAAGTACCCAAGATAAATGGATTACCGAATGAAGCTCCACCCGATAGGTTTATCTTGACAACAATGGTTGCTGGTAATGCCATTAGACATAACTCGTTGAATAGTTGATAGGGATGCCTGAAGCCTGATTGTTATAGATGCCCTGAGTGATGGCTGATACTAGGTCACGCTCTGCTGTAACTGATCCTGCAACATTGACTACAACTGTAGGAGAGCCACCGCCTGAGAAGTTAAATCCGCGTTGCCCTGTGATGCCAGGAATATCGCCAGGTGCGCCAAAGTAACTAGGGTTCTTTGTATCGATTGAGTAAGGCTGACCTGAGTCTGTTCCAAAGTATTGAACAGGGTTTGTAGATGCTGTAGCAGCAGCTGCGAAGGATGCGCCAATCATTGACTGCCAAGCAGCCCAAGCAGCTAGTGAAGCCTTGAGTGATTCAGCGAGAAGCGCAGCAGCCTTAGCAGCTTCTTCTTCTGCCTTAATCTTACCTGCAAGTGCGGCATCGTTATCATGGATAGCAATAAGTGACTTAATACGCATCCGAGTTTCTTCATCGGTTGCATTGTTAAGTGCGGCAAATAATCCAATGCGCTCAACATCAAACTTCTTCTTGAGTTCTTCTAGAGCCTGTTGATCGGCTGTAAGGGTAATCTTGCGAGTCGTTAAAGCATTGTCAATAGTCTTAAGAGAGTTTTGTTGCTTTTGTAGCTTGATTGCATCCCTGTTGGCTTTGTCGATAGCCATGCGCTGACCAGGTGATTGAGCAGGAGTGCTGGCTGAACGAGCCTTAGCTCTTTCACCTAAACGAGATAAGCCGCCTAATGGTCCTGCACTAATAACATCGCGCAAAGTTCCAAAGATAGGCGATATCAAAGGTATGCTCTTTATTTTGTTTGTAAGAACTGCTATGCCATAAATGGCGTTGCCAATCTGAGTAGCAAAACCTTCCATTGCAGTTGTTGCTCCGCCAATGCCATCTTTGCCTGCAATAAGTTGCATGGCATCAAGAAGGTCTTTGCCAATAATCTCTTTAGCGTTCTCAGAAGCAACTGTAAGTTTCGCCATTGATCCTGCATAGCCTTCGGCAGCCGCCAATGCCTGACCAGAGAACTTCTGTGATAGTTCTTTTGTAATTAAATCTAAATCACCAGATGCAAGGGTTGCTTTAGATAAGCCTGCACCTAGACGGCTAAGAGCTGTGGTCTGACCACCATAAGCCTTTGCAAGTGCCATAGACACAGCGCCTAAATCTTTGCCAGTACCTGCTGCAATATCAAGAGCTAAGGCTAAGCCGTCCTGTGACTTCTTAACATTTCCAGTTGCTGTAAGTAAACTTCTAAAGGCTGGGCGGAGTTCATCATCAACGACACCAGTAGCGCGTTGTAAATCACCAATGAATTTTTCAACCTCAATGGCAGCAAAGGCATTGCCTGTATTTGCTAGGGCTAATCCTAATGATCGTGCAGCCTTCTCATCAGCTGCAAAAGCCTTAGCAGCTTGTTTTCCATAATTGATAAGAGCCCTGCCACCAAAAGCAATACCAAAAGCACTAGCAAGTTTGCCAACTTGGTTAGTTAATTGACTTACACCTTTTTCAGCCTGCTTAAACGCTGACTTACCAACAAATTCCGCGCCAATCCCAATATTGATATCTGGTTTACTCATGGTTTCCTACCTAGCGCCTTGTAGAATTTTACTGATGAATTCTCTATTGCTTTTAATACGGCAGCATTTACTTTGCCTTGATCTTCTGCCCAAGCACGAAAGATAACGCGACCTTTAAACTTTTGAGAAGCGCGACCTGATTGACCTGCTTGGCGAGTGTAAGCATTGACAATAGGACTTTCAGCGTTTAAGGCTTGAACGAACAATGAACCTGCTTCTGGGTTATTGCTTTTGCCATAATTCTTGCCTGTGCTAGTTGTATAAACTGAGTTCATGCCAGGAATATTTACTTCTCTTCTTTTGGCTTGAATTCGACCATTAGGATTGACTCGACCAGCTGTTTCATAAATAGCACCAGCAGCTGAAGCATTCACTATTCTAGATAAAGAACGAAAGCCGCTGCGATTAGGTTTGGATGGTGTAGTTCTATACCCAATTCCACGCTTTGCAGCTGAAGCGCTATAAACAGGAAATTTACCATTTTCTGTAGATTTACCCCAACCGCTTAAAGGTGCTGTGTTCGGGATAAATCCACGAGCCTTGCTGACAATAGGCTTTAAGATTGTTGCAATTTCTTTTTGAGTTTCTTTTGCTAAGTCTGGCGTAAATTCACGAAGTGCTTTACGAAGTGCGAGAGCGCCCTTTACCTCTGTTGGCATTGGCTATCTCCTTTGCATCTTCCTGTAGAACCTTGATTAGGTTCTTTAGCATTACTTCATCTAGCTCTAATAATTGTGTTGGCGAGATCCCGAGCCTGACGCTTAATTTAGCAATCAGGTAGGTGATCGAGTCTCGCCCTAAGCCAAAGGGTCATCATCTAACACCTCGACCGAAGTCAAAGTTTCGATGAATTGCTCTCCGAATGGCTTAACAGTTTCACCCGAACGGCGGATACATTCCCAGGCAAGCCAGAAGATGTCGCTCTGCTTCTGATCTTCGATGAACGCTTTGTGAAAGCCCTTCTTAGCGTGAATCTCAAAGCCATACTGCACCAATGGAGTAATTGGGTATTCCCCAACTGATCCATCTGCCCTTGTTACTTTTAACTTTGCCATGCTGTGCCCCTTTGTTTAGTTGTTTAGAAAGTACCTGTTGATGCTACTGCAACTGTTGAGTTAGCAGTAAATGTGATTGATTGTGTACCAATATCGCCAACAGCACCGTTGATGTCTGTTGTGTTATTGACTAACAATGAAACTGTGTAAAGAGGGTTTGTAGCAGATACTGCTGTTCCCTTTTCCTGTAAGAATACGCAAGTTACAGTTGTTCCCCATGCAGCTTGAAGTGTTGCAAGAACATTCGCTGATGCTGTGTCATTGAGGAAGTCGATTGTAACTGTTGATGCTTCCAAGCCCTTTACGAACTTGTGAGAAGAATCGCCCATTGCTGTTACTTCGAGTTCATCAAATGAACGGTTGATTGTTACTGCTGTTACATGGTCAGAAAGATCAACAGAGTTAATCTTAACGCCTACCTTATTGTTTAGAAATACAGCCATTAGGATTATTCCTCGTCTTTCTTAGTAGATGCTGGCTTTGGTGCTGAAGTAACCTGCCCGATTTTCTTCAGGAAGGCTTCGTTTTCTTTTTCCCATTCGGACATTTTAGCTCCAGGTAGTTAGAACGGATAGTGACATCTCGCAAGTAAGCAGGTCACCAGATGCCGCGTTAAGAACGCTTGGCTGGCTTACTGCTCCCACATTATAGGTCAATGAGGATGCTGCGAGTTTGTTGAACACACCCACAAGGGCATCTTCAATTCCATTGAGGTTGCCTTCATTATCGAACAAAGGCACAGTTATGATTATCTTAAAATTAGCAGTTGGAGCAATCGTGTTATGTTGATTGTTATTTGGCTCTAAATATGGATCAGAAGGGCTAACGATTACTGAGTTAGCAAGAACTGTGGCTGGTGGGAATGCAAATGTCTGCCACTTGGTATTATCGACTAAAGCAGTCGCAATCGTGGTTCTAAGAGTAGTGAGAGCAACTGGCATTATCCGACCATCGAATTAGGGCTAAGCGCGTGAGCAATAAGTCCTCGAACGCGAGCCAATAGAGTGTTGCCCATGCGATAAGGGCTAGGAGTAAAGTCCGGAGAAACGCCGCCTGTAGAGCTAACCTGGCGAGCCTGCCAAATGTCTACGCTAATCATAAGTGCAGCTTGTTGAACTGCCTTATCTTCTGACCAATCTGTTGTGGTGCTGGCAGTTACTGTGCCATACGGATTAACTTCGTGGCGTGGGCGCGCTGCTGGTGTTCCGTTGATGTTAAAAGTGATTGTGTAATCGCCAACGCCTGTAATGGTCTTTGAGCCATTTAGGTGGGCTTCATTGTTTGTTACAACGACTGTTTGACCGACATAAAATAAATCTTTAACAGCCTGCTCAAAGTAAAGAGTGCCTACTGTGGTTGTGTTGCTGTGTGCCACATTGAAATGAACATCAGCCCATAGCATTGGAAGAATGACTGCATCTGCTGCATCGCACACTTCTTGCAAAGTCGCATCAGGATATAAAGAACCGACACCGAGCGCTGATCGAAGCTCTGCGACTGTGGTTAGTGCCATTTCTAATCCTTTCTAAAGACTGGGAGTGGAGCAAGGGCTGCGCCCCACTCCCAGCGACTTAGGGT
>ERZ869925.1294-NODE-1294-length-11823-cov-7.975612_pt1 | contig 11823 bp, 16 predicted proteins | sample MGYA00579311_ERZ869925 | MGnify/ENA primary metagenome ERZ869925 (study PRJEB32216, sample SAMN09231817) | wastewater metagenome | place: USA: Maryland | collected 2016-07-30 | study: EMG produced TPA metagenomics assembly of the PRJNA472060 data set (Reclaimed...
CGGCGGCGTGAGTGCGCCTGCAAACACGCTAGCGCCCGCTATCGGCACAACGTCCACTATCGGCACGCAAATCAACGGCGACGACGGCACATGGACGAACCCGCAGAGCTATACCTACCAGTGGCAGCGGAACACCGGAAGCTGGGGCGACATTGGCGGCGCGACGAGCAAGAACTACACGCCAGTTGACGCGGATTTCGGTTATGCGCTGCGGCTCGTCGTGACGACGGGCGGCGTGAGCGCGAACTCGAACGCGACGAACCTGACGCAGGAAGCGCCCGCCATTACCTTCACGCAGAAGCTAGCAAACAACGGCATGAGTGCCGATACCGATTGGGCGAAAGGCGTTGGCTGGACGATTGCGGCAGGCGTAGCCGCGCACACTGGTGCAGGGAACTCGGTACTCTCGCAGGCGCAAGCCACCGAAGGCGCGGGCGAGTATTATTCGACGCTGCACGATATTACCGCACGCACGAGCGGCGAGGGACGCCCCCGTGTCGGGGTCACGAGTGGTGCGGGGTTCAGCGCAGTGGGCACGTACCGTTCCCTGATTCGTAAGACAACCACCGACACTACATTGGGCGTGGTGGGCACGAGCACCTTTGAAGGCAGTGTCGATAACGTCTTCGGTTATCACATGGCGCTGAATGCCCAACTTGTCGCGCCTAGCGCGCAGATGCGGATTGACCAGTTCTATACACTGCCTGTGACGCCTGTTGCAGGGACACAGGTGTGGGTGCTGCCGCGCATCTCCGACTTCGCCAACGGGAATTATTGGGTGGCGCTACTGAGCTACACGGGCAGTCAGTGGGATATTACGCTGTATTCGGTTGCGGCTTTTAGCCTGACGTCGGTTGCGTCCGCGACCAACATCAGCACGACCAACGGCATTCGTATCGACATGAACGGCAACAGTATCAAGCTGTTCACGACTGCCAACGGCGGCACCAACTGGACGCAGCGCGACACGACCAAAACTAACAGCACCTACAACGCCGCAACAGGCGTCAATACAATGTGGACGCCGGACGTGACGATGGGCTTGTTGGTGTTCGATCCAAACCCTACGTAGCCCCGATTTACGAAGGGGCGTGGTACGTTGCGCCGAACGGTGCAGACTATGCCACAGGGCAGGCAAGCGCCCCATTCTCCCTGCGGGCGGCGCTGACGAAAGCTATGCAATCACCTGCGACGGCGGGGCAGCAAATCTACCTGCGCGGGGGGCATTACGTCCATGATGGGCAGCTTGTCGTCGACGTGGGCGGCAGCGAAGGCAATCCGCTGACCATCAGCAATTACCCGAATGAAGCGGCAATCATTCACTGTCCGATTCGGCAAACAGGGGCGCACGTCCGCTGGCTCTCGACCGACTACGGGCTAATCCGCGCGGACACGTCCACTGACCGCGTGGGCGACCCGCCTGCGAGTATGGCGAGTGGCATTGTGATTGAAGCGGCAGGCGTCGATGTGATCAACTTGCGTGTCGAGAATGTTGTGGGAACGGGCATTGACTGGTTCGCCCCATACGCGGGGCAGATTTACGGGTGCATCGTCCACAGTAATGGCTATGTCGGTTCGGGGCGGGATCACGGGCCCGGTATCTACACCGCCAACGATAACCCCGCTGTCGAAAAGGCGCTGGCGAACCTGATTCTACTCAACAACGCGCGCTACAGCGTGCAGGCAGCGGATGGCGGCTATAACCGCGACGTGCTGAACTACCGTCTGCGCGACATCGCCGCCTATTCGCTGTATGTGGGATCGACACGGGTAGACGGTTGCCAGATTGAACGACTATACCTGTACGGTGTTGCACCCAAATTCGGGCAGAACAGCACGAGTGAAGTGGTGCATGGCTCGCTGACACTGACGGAAAGCGTGGTGGACGGCGTGGTGAATCAACCGCCCAGCGCCTTCAGCGCCGAAAAGTTCACCAGCCTGACGGTAGCGGATAACCAGTTCACGAGTGCGAATTACGACAATCTGACAGTTCCTGACGGTACGTACAACATTCAGGCAATTACGCCTGTCACCAACGGACAGTTCGTTAACCTCGTGCCGAACACATATGCGCCCGACTACGCCACGCTGACGGTGTTTGATTTTGACGAGGTGGGAAGCGTTGCCTGCGATGTATCCGACTGGCTACTGAACGGTGCGGTGCGGGTGCATAACCCGATGCTGTGGAACGAAGCGCTTGAACTCGCCGTGACGGACGGCGTGGTGTCGCTACCGATGACGGGCTGGACAACGCCGCTGCCAACGGGGTTTGATACGTCACCCTGGGGGCTGGCAACTGTATTTAGCGCTCATTTTGGCGCGTTCATTCTTCGCAAGCTCTAGCCGCCAGCCATTCGCTGACCACCGCTTCCGGCAGCCCCGTCAACCGGGCAACGTCGGCAGCCGACGGCGCTTGCTTATCGACGCTGAGCAGGAAGCGGAAGGCGGCGTCCAAGCGTTCGTCGACGGTGGCGGGTTCGCTAGGGAAGTCTTTGGGCATGGCGCGTAGTATAGCACACGGCAGCAGGACGCGCGTCACCCGCCCACGAGCACGCGCGGTGACGGGTGGCGGCGGGGGCTAGCGTGGCAGATAGTTACTTACGTCTGCGCGCACCTGCTCGCATGTTTCAATGCGAAGGGGTTCAATATAAGTTGCCGACCCGTAGTATTGCCAGCTAACAATATCCCACGCCTTAAAGAGAGCGTCACGCTGATTGCCTGCCGATACCATGACTTCGCGTGAAGTCCCATCCTTCATCGCAATCTTCAACGTGTAGCGCATATCAGTCTCCTTAGGTTGGTGTACACTTTTGGGCAGTCTGAGTATCAATCTTCGTAGCGTTCACTGAGGCGCTGGCTGACCTTTGTGTCGGTTTTGCGCTTCAGCCCTTGCAGGTAAGTATCTGTTACCGACGACCGTGAGTGCTGAAGAAAGTTCATAATCTCGACGGTGCTGCTCCCCGCTTCTGCGGCGTTCAGCGCGGCGGTATGACGCAGGCTGTGCGGCGTAATGCCGTGTCCTTTGCCTAATGCGATGTCGGCATACTTCCTGACGAGCTTCTGAATTGTACGCGGTGTCAGCGGCTGGTCCGTACTCCGATTACCCGGCAGGCGCTGCGTTGCTTGCACGCCCGCGTCCGTCATGATAAAAAGCGGAGCTTCATTGTCGAGTGGTTGGCGCATCTCAAGATAGCTGTAAAGCGCGCGGGTTGCTGTGAACGGCAGCTTAACTTCGACCAGCTTACCTCCCTTGTTGACGTAAGTCAGATACCAGGTGTCGCCAGCCTCACGCAAATCCTTGACCCGCGCATCCGCAATTGCACTGACGCGAACACCGAGCGTCAGATAAAGCAGCATGATCGCGTAATCGCGCTTGCCTTGCACTGTCTCGCGGTCAATCGCTTTCAGGAACGCTTTATCCTGACCGCTTTCACCGTCAAGCCATGTTGCGCGCCCGTACTGGCTAACCTTGCGTCGCGTCACCCCATCACAGGGATTCGTGCTGATTAAACCTCGACTAACTGCCGCTGCATAGAAGGATGCAACCGCGCTCAGGCGTGTATTCACCGTCGCGGCGTTCAGGGTGTCGTTCATCATCGACACCCAACGGATAACAATCGATTGCGTGACCTCAGCAGGCGCGCACTCTGCAAACGCAAAGAACCGGCGCACAGCATCACGATAGGTGTTTCGCGTCTTATCTGTCCGCAGGTTGAGCAGCCAGTCGGTTGCCAGCTTGACCCATGCATCCTGCTCAGGATTGACGGAAGTGATTGCAGAATTAGACTGCTGACTGACAAGTTCTAGCATTGTTCGTAAAATCTCTTCTTATGCGAACAAGAGAAGTGGTCCGAATAGATAGATTTGCTTACCACAAGATAACGTCGCACGTTAGCCCGTATATGAAGCTAGCCGCCGCTTAAACCAGCCCATACCTGCTTCCCATGACGCGGCGTCAGCAATCGGCACAATCGTGCACAGTTCCCAGCCTTCCGCGCCGAGCGCATTGATATGCTGCCAGCGGGTGATCGTCATGCTGTCCGTCTGCGCGGTCACTTCTGCCGGGTATTCCATGTCTCGGTTCACGGGCTTGCTCATGTACTCAAATGTTTCCATCTCATCCCTCCGTCATCCGCCGCCGTCGCGGGGGCGCTGCTGGCGGCGTTGGCTAGCTATCGTCCTTGAGCAGTAATTCATTCCCGACATCCCATACTTCCCAAAGGATACTCGTGCCTGATTCGGGCGCGTAATTGCCATCCGAACGCAGAAGTGCAAACATCTTATTGGCTACTTCCGCCGATACAATCGCGCTATCCCACATCATATTGCCGACATAACTGCTATAGGAGAGTATCTCAAACTTACGCCTACCTAAGCGAATGTGATTATGATCAACGCGGCGGCAGGTGATTTCACGTCCTGTACAAGCAATATACAGATCACCCTCTACTGTTTCAAATCGACAGGAGTGCAGCTTGCCTGTGTGTTGTCCATAACCGTCATAGTCATTGACGCACATGTCAAACCGCGCACGTTGTTCAATCATAACCCGTCACCCTCCCGCCGCGTCGTCCGCCTGCGCGGTGGCGGGTGGCGGCGGTTGGTCGGCGGCGTCGGTAAGTAGCCGCGCGAGTTCATCTGCCGAAAGGGTTTGCAGCACCTTGATAATGCCGTTCCGTTCGTAATTCGAAGCACCGAGCAATTCATACGCCGATGCCTTAAGGAGGGTAGCGTCAAACGGTTGTGTCCACTCTTTCGAGGACAGGTCTGTTTCGAGACGCTTAAGGGCAGATTCTTTGCTGTCAGCCTCATAAACGTATTCGCCCCCACTGCGGCGCGGATCGATTGCTTGCCGCGTAATGGGGTCACGCGCTTGCATAGCATAGTTCCAGTTCACCTTGTAGCGGGTCATTCCTGCTTCCCCTGCCCTTCCGCAATCACACGGTCAATATTCATGTCTAGCACTTCCATCGAGAAGCGAATTAACTGGCTGTAGCTTAGGTGCCCGCGATTATCACGGAGCGAGATACCTGCCCCATCGAGGCGTTCGAGCAAGCGCGTCATTTTCGCTTTCTGCTCATCCGTCACGTAAATACGCATATCCATTTGCTTCTTGCTTTCTTGTGTGATCATCGGCACTCCTTTCAATATAGCGTGCTAATCACTTTATATACTATACACCTGTACGCCTGTATAGTCAATAGCCTGTATAGACATTTGCACCCCCCCCCTAATTTCTAGTAATTGACGCTTTTCATAAATTAAGCGATAGTAATAGTGGCTACCTGCCAACGGCTGTCACCGCTCCCAAGCGTCGGCAGTTGGCGGGTGGTCACTGTGCCTATCACAGTAGCGGCGCATCCAGCGCCGTTTTTGATTCTTTACGCTTGGGAGCGACCACACCATGCACACGCACGCTACACCCGCCCGCAGTACGCGGAGGCGACGACGATGACGCCTTACGCCCGATCCACTATCTGGTTATTTGGAGCTACCCTGCTGCTCATCGGCATTCCGGTGCGCGCGCAGGACTTCGCAACGCCCACCCCGCAATCGACCACGACCACCGTTGTCCGCGAACTGGCAGACGCCGCTGAGCGCCTGAGCATTCTCGGCTTCGTTGCCGCCGTCATCGCGCTCACGGCACTCGGTATTGTTCTGTTTATCGTTCTCGGTGTTTACAAAGTCGGCTTGAAGCCCTTCGTCGACACGGCGGCGCAGGAGCGACAGGAGCGAACCAACATACAAACGCGACTAGACGCGAAGAACCTGCGCGACGACGAACGCGAGAAGGAACTGGCAGCCCTGCGCGGGCGCACGGCAGAGATACAGGAGCGCACGATTAAGGCGCTCATTGACCTGGAGACACGCAAGGAAGCTGCCGATTCGCGTGGCGCTGCTGTGTCGACGATTAATGCCCACACCGATCAGGCTCACAAAGACACGGTTGAAGCGGTCAAGAAGCTGCTCGACGACGCCTTGCAGGGGGTTCAGGTGGTACAGCAGAAGCAGGAGCAGCGTGAGGCAAGCAGCCATGAAACCGCCGACCTCACGCTGCCGAATGTCGAGCGCAATCTGATTGAAGCCAAGCAGAAGGTTGAGAAGTTGCACGACACCGGACCGTTGTCGCCGGCCGCCGTGCCAGCAGACCCCGCCAGCGGCACGGCGGCGGCGTGACCATGTACGCGAAGAATGGCATCCACCTATTCAGAACCAATCTGCCGCCTGACGACTGGCTGCTACGCCTCAACCCACAGTCAGTCGTTTTAGTTGGGTCCTACGAGCATCAGGACGCGGTGCTTGCGACGCAAGCTGCTGCTGCCAAACTGGTTGGGCTGCTGCCTAACGCAATTGTCAAAGTGCGCTGGTGGAAGGACGATGACATTCTTCGCACGATTTCACCAGCGGGGTTTGCTCGACTGTTCTTCCCTCTGCACGTCCCCGGCACGCATTTGGGCGTGGGCAATGAAGACGCTCAGAATGCCGATGATCCCCGTGTCTTTGCCGAGACAGTCCGTTTGTGGTGCGAAGTGGTCGTTCTAGCGACGGCAGCAGGCATACCGCTCTGCATTGGTTCGACGCCAATGGGAACGCCTCAATACGGGCAGTACGAGCTGATGATCCCAATGTGGAAGCAGTTCGCGGCGGCTCGGAAACAAGGCGTCTTTCACATCTACACGCCGAATGCCTATTTCCCTGTGCCAGCGGACGAAGGCGCGATTACACATCTGGCACGCAGGCATGAAACGGAAATGCTGCGGGTCTGCGCGGTGGCAGGTATCGAACCTCCACCCATCCTCTACGGCGAATACAACACTGTCGAAAGCGTCTCGCAGTCCGACTTGGGACCGGCAGCCAATGGCTTACCCGTGCAGTTATGGGTGCACGGGCTGAAGGCAGCAGGTGTGCAAGCGTCAACCAACATCTATGTCTACGGAGACGGGCTGTACGACCAGCGGTGGATCGGCTTCAACATCGCGCGCTGTCCGGGTTACATGGAAGCAATGGTTAACGACCTGCCGCGCACCCCACTTACATTCCGAGAGGAATACGCGCAGTCCATTGTTCAGCAGCCAGAAGGAGAACCAGTGGCAACCAGGCTCGACATGATGCAATACGTTTGCCCGCCGAACGGCAAGCAACTACGCCTGTTCGGATTAGGCGACGAGCACGCACGGTGTACGCAGGAAGCAGATGGCTGGGTGCTTCAGCGCAAAAACGAACTCAGCGAGGAGTTTCAGGTCACGGCGTCACGCATCCGACGCGGTGCAGACACGTCCTCGCTGTACACGCCTGACGGGCAGTACAAAGGGTTCTTCTATATCCAGTACACGAAGCAGGCGAACGGGGCGCTCGAGTACGGCTGCGACTGGTGTCCGCGTTACATGGAACCGGGTGAAACGTTTATCCGCAACGCCTACATTGTCGAACTCTACTACGACGGCAGAGTGAAAGCGGAATATCCGGCAACGACCACGCTCACCTTCGTCCAGTTCTTCGCCTCGTTCACCGACCCGCAGTCGGGCATTACCCTCAAGAATGTCATCGAACTGCATTGGGGTGGTGAGGAGCACTACTACTACGCGGAAGGCTATGGGCTGATTCGCTGGTGGAATGTGCGCGAGAACTACGGCAGTTGGCTCGGCACGCTGAACAATGTCAGCATCCGCCCCCCTATCCCGCATGTGCGCCCGCGCCCTGCTGTGCCCTTCCCGCCGCAAGGCGTGCCGACAGCGCCAACGGTAGTAACGCCTGCGAATCCGGGCGAAGGCGTCATGATGACCGTCAATTCACGCGACGGGCTGAAGCATCGCGCCGAGGGCAGCACGGGCGCGACTATCCTGCGTACCCTGCTCTACCAGCAGCCGGTCATGGCGTACCCTGCCACCAAGAAAGTCGCGGACGGCTGGACGTGGATATTCTGCACGAACGCAACGGGCGAACCGGGCTGGTCGGCGTCAAGCTATCTGACGGCTGTGCCACAGCCTGAAACGTGGACGGTGAAGCGCAACACGCCCTATGTCTCGCAGCAAGGCTCGGAAGCGGCGAAGTCGCCCAATGACTGCCGGGTAGCGACCCTGCTCATGCTGGAGCGCGACTGGTTTCAGGAAACGCTAAAGCGCGTGCCGAGCGTGCCGACGGTGGACGATCTGGTGAAGTACACGCGCCTGTCGAACCCGACCCCGCCGAAAGGTTTGGACTTCGCGGACGTGGACACGCTGGCGAAGCAGACAGGCTTCGACGTGGACTACGTGCAGCCGATGACGAATGAGAAGATTGTCGCTTATCTGGATCAGGGCAAACCTGTTTCCGTACTGGTCGATTACTCCAAGTACAACCCGTCGGGCGCGGCAATCGCCCACGAAATCGCCGTCATCGGATACAGCGATAACGCCTTCCTGACGCATGACCCGTACCTGCTGGGGTCGAACGTCACCATCACCAAAACCAAGCTCGCAGAAGCCATGAAGTCGTCACCGGGCAATTCGGTCGGCTTTCAGGGATTTGTCTTGTCAGACGTTGCTTAAAGGAGATTCAAATGTTGGAACTATCGAGTGGTGAAGTACTGAGCATTGTGCTCGGTGTCGCGGCGTTCGTGCTGGCGCTCGTTGCCTTCATGCGTGCTAACCCGAAGGCGTCGCCTTCGCAGGTGGACGCGGAAGTGACGCGCCGTCTGGACGAACAGCGCCGTGACCGCGAGAACATGGACCGGCTGGAACGCGCCTATCAGTCGAACAGCACCGCGCAGCAGCAGCTCTTTCTGAGCACCATTACCGCGCTGCGCTTCGTTGCCCCGCTGACGCCGATGAAGTCGGACGACGCGGTGCTGGCGCTGCTGGAGGATATTACCGTTCCGGGTGCGCCTGCCGAAGCACAAGGCTAGCCGCCGCCCACGTGGGCACGCTGTCGCGCTGGCTGGCGGCGCGTGCCCCCTACTCCTCAATGTTGATACGCACCACATTATCAGGGTACTCAGCCACTTCGTGCATATAAGCGTTCAGTGCTGCCAGTTCATGTTCAGGTATCGATTGAAGTAGCGTCGACAATTCTTCACGGGTCGGCAACGGCTTTAGCGGCAACGGCACGAACATGTCGTCGGGATAACGCGGGTCGCGCTCGTAAACCACGCCTACACGGAAGAAAAAGTCGCGCGGGAAATAAAGCGCCTCGCATATCTTTTCCATGACATCAGGCGTCGGTTCTTCATTGACTTGATACTGGTAAATCTGTTTCTGCTTACAACCAATTAGCTTTGCCAACTCGCGCGCTGGAATACCACGCAGGCGAAACGCTAGCTTGAACATGTCAGGGTTATAATGCCCGTCTCCGACTTCGCGCAACATGCTCACGCCGCCCTCGCGTTCTCGCCAACGGCTGCCAGCGGGTGCGCTTTCGGCACAGCACGCAGACCCGTTGCCGCTTCGACGACAATATCATTCCCATAGAATGCCACCAGATCGCCATTGGGTGCACGGTGGAAGACAATCAGTTGCACATTGGCAACCCACGTTCTGAACGAGAAATGGACCACCGCCATACTGTGCAGCCACTTCGTCGGCGTGGTCGCTGCTTGATAGTCGGGCTTGAGGTTGCCGAGCATCCCCGTGACCGCTGACATGACCACGCGATAGCCTTGCGGGTCCTGTCCCGGCATATACTGTTTCATCACGTACAGCCCCGGCTGGTGTGTGTGCCCCTGAATGGTGGTGCGCCCCCAGCCTAAATCCTTCAACGCCGTCTTAAAGGCGTTCTCTCCCGTTCGTACCCCATGATGCGCGTAGGCGCTATTGAAATGGACTTCATTCATGCCATTCAAGTAGAGTGCCCTACCCCCGCAGCGCACCATCTCCACAAACCCGCCTTCAATCCGGTCTGCAAACAACTGATAGGTTTCATCGAGCGCACGCTGTACACGCCCCGCCTTCGCGCCGTCGTGGTTGCCGCCGATGACGATGCTGCGCTGGTCGAGCCGGTCATGCAAGCCCTTCCAGTCCCGCTCGACTTCGAGAAACGGGTCATGGCGTGGGCGCTTGCGACTGACGGTGTAACTACCGAGCGTGTCGAAGCTGAACACGTCGCCACCGAACAGGTTGAAGTCGGGCTTGATGATTTTCTCCAACTGCACACCGAGGTTGATCGCCTGCGCGTTGTGGTCGGGGAAATGCAGGTCGTACCACGCCAGAAAGCAACCGTAGTCCTTCTCGACCGCCAGCTTCGTCAGCAGTGCTTCCAACTGCGGCGTGTCATCAAACAGCGTGTCGGCGTCCTGTGCGTCCGAGTAAAGCTGGGCTTTCAGGTCCTGAATTTCCGTTTCCAGTTCCAGAATGCGCGAGGCGAACTGCGGTTGCGGTATCCACCCCGCTTTGAGCAGCTTCTCGCGCACTGTCCGCGCACGGTTGTACCCGCATTCCAGGCGCAGGGCTTCGATTGCTGCCGCGTCGCTCGTGTACTTCGGGCGGATTTCGCGGAAGCGTGCCAGCACGGCTTCGTTCGTGTGCTTCGTCTGCGGCATTAACGCGACTCCTTTATTATGGCGTGCCACTTCCGCACTACCTTCAACAAGTCGCTGCCAAACTGTTCCATGTCGTCCGCATTGAGTCTGTTGAGGATATAATGCATTTCTTCCAGCGCGAACGTGGATGTTCCGCGCCGCCAGCCATTAAAGAACTCGCGCTTTTCACTTAAACTCAGCGGTGTCCCCTCTTCAAGCTGAAACTTATCCCATGCCGTGTGCATGGTTAAGCCTTCGTAGCCAGCTTTCTTATCGAGCGCGTTCCACCGATACCGAGCACCCATGTGTATGCAATTGCTCACGTCACCACCTCCACGCTGCCTGTTTGCTCGTTCACGTTGATCACGCCGTTCTCGCGCAGTCGGTGCAGCAGACGCTGGTCGCTGGCGGGAAGCTGGAAGCGGCGCTTCATGTCACAGAAGCCCAATTGCGCGTCGTAGCCGCATTCGCCCGTGCGGAGCCACGCCAGCCATTCGCGCTGCTGACTGTCCGTCAACGCCTGCGTCCCGCTCACGTCGCCTCCCCGCTGCCGTCGTCTGCGTTAGCGGCGGGTGGCTGTACACCAAGCGCTTCATAGCCAGCAGGTGTTATCTGAAACGACCGCAAGTCGTCCGATGCGTCCCGTTCGTCCGTGATTTCTGTCAGAAACGCGACTGCTGCTAAGACTACGGCAGAATAATACAAGCCGCCTGACAGCGTTCGATGCACCGTGACTTGGTGGTTGAAATCTTCCGCTGCTATTTCCAGCACGCGGCGTTGATTCTTGCCGAGCGTTTTCGTCTGCATGGTCGCTGCTCCCTTCGTTGGCGCGGTTACGAGGCTTTGGGTACTCATAGAAATCTGCCGTTCCACTCCTGCGGCAGTAAGTCAGCCTTGACCCCATTACATGAAACGCAGGCGACTACAATGTTTTCAGGGTTATCACTGCCGCCGCGTGAAACGGGTACACGGTGATCTGTCTGATACGGCCTTCCTTCGAGCGACTTGCCACACCACCAGCAGCAATGCTTCTGCGTTTTTAGTTGAAGCAGCACGTCCGCTTTCGTGTGACTACCACCGTTCGCCTGAATACGTACTTTGCGCGCTTCAGCACGGCGTTTATTGTGTGCGGCGCTGATTTCATGTGATGCGGTTATCCAGCACGGTTTACAGAGGATACCCGGCATTTTCTTGCGATTGCCAAGTGATTTCACAATGTCGTGTTCGTGATACCAATGTTTGCATCGGTTACACTGAATAATGTTCATTTACTGCCCTTCCCCACCGTCAGGCGAATCTTTCAACATGCCTTTGCGACGCCATTCGAGTTC
>ERZ869925.1295-NODE-1295-length-11814-cov-3.489157_pt1 | contig 11814 bp, 13 predicted proteins | sample MGYA00579311_ERZ869925 | MGnify/ENA primary metagenome ERZ869925 (study PRJEB32216, sample SAMN09231817) | wastewater metagenome | place: USA: Maryland | collected 2016-07-30 | study: EMG produced TPA metagenomics assembly of the PRJNA472060 data set (Reclaimed...
GTGACTTCGCTTTGTACGTGCGGGTTGATTCGCCTTCCAGCAGAGGAGCGTACGCGATCACATACGCGCCGTCCGATGTGCGGGACACCGATGAACTAATCACGCTGATTAGTTCTCTTGCCGTTGTTCATGCGATTGATGCAAGAGAGCGTGTCCATCCACACGCCACACATTCTTTATTGTTGCCAAATGGGTTCACGCGAATTGGGGAGCAGCGCGAGACTGGCGACACCAAAGGGGGGGAGGAGTAGGCCGAGCCGGCGGCAGTCGCGTTGTATAAAGGGACTCATCCCCAAACTGCACCCCCAAATCAAATTGGCCCCCCCAATTGGGACTCCTGTCTGATTTTCCCACCAAAAACAAAAGGGCCGTCAGAGGCTCTGTACGCCCCCCTAACGCAAGTTCCGGTGGCGCGGTAGGACGTACCCCGGCAATCTCTTTTCATCGCCCAAACCCCCTTACAACACCCCGTATAATTTTCAAACGTTTTTCCCCGAAAGGACAGCATGGCCCTCACCGTTACAGACGTAAAGCTTGGAGTTTCAGGCAATAAGTTCACCCGCACACTCAAGGTGGCGTTCGATTCGTCCTACCCGACGGGTGGCGAAAGCTTGACGAAGGCTGATATGCAGTTCCCCGACGGCGTTACCGTCGACCAGGTGCAGTTGTCTGGGCTCGGCGGCTACACCGCAAGCTACGACTACACCAACCAGAAGATCATCGTCTACAACACGGATCGCGCCTCTGCTGCTGCGCAGGCTGGGCAGGAAGTCGCCAACACGACTAACCTCTCGGCGCTGACCGATGTTCGGATCGAGGCGTGGGGTTCCTAATGGCCGAATACACATCAGTCTCGGCCTGGCAGGTGACGCTTTCGGGCGTTACCTCCATCGACCCCTCCAACCTTGGTTCTGCCTGCATCGTCGTGAAGAACCCGACCGGCAACGCAACTGCCTATATCGGCCCCGCAAAGAACGCCGCAGGAGCCGCTTTGAGCTCGACCACGGGCTTTGCGCTCGAGGCCGGCGCGTCAATTCAGCTTGATTTGACGGGTTCCCCCGACCAGAACTCCGATCGCGTGTTCTCCGTAGTCGGCACCGACACGCAGAAGGTTCACGTTATCGCGTTGCAGTCCTAGCTCCTATGCCGAAAATCTATGTAGATAGCCTCACAACCAAAGATTCCCTCGGCCTCACCAAGTCAGACGTTGGACTCGGCAACGTGGACAACACCGCAGACACCGCCAAGCCGGTATCCACCGCACAGCAGACGGCGATTGACGCCAAAGTCTCCAAGGCTGGCGACTCGATGACCGGCGACCTGACGGCCAAGAATATTCAGGGAACACTCGCAGACGGGGTTTTCTTCCTCTACGACAGCGAGGACTACCCGCTCAACGGCGTTGGGTCGTATATAGCCCTAGATCCGCTCTACATCGTCCTCGCCGCCGATTCAGACGGCGTGGGTCTTTCCTTGGGAGACGGCAAGGTTTCATCGATCAACAGCATGTACGCCAACGGCTTCTTCTCCGGCGTGGTATACAAAAACCTGAACTCCAACGTCACCCTCACCACGGCGGACAAATCTACAATCTTCCTCTCGACGATTGGTGCGGGAACGAAGCGTCTCTACCTGCCGACCCTGACAACGGGAGATATGTGCGAGTTCACCGTCGTCAATCTTCACACGACGCGAACTCCTTACGTGAACATCTCCGGCGGCAACGCTTTTCGCGCGTTCAATGGCGACACCTTGGACGGCACATCAGGGCTAATCATGCCCGTCGCGGCGTCCACAAATGAGTGCGTGTCAATGACGTTCACCTTCGACGGCGTAAACACTTGGGTTAGGACTGCATGATGGATTTCATCTACGAGAACCAGCAACGAGACTTGGAGCAGCGTATCCGGCAGTTGGAGCGCCGTTACCTCGCCACCTTGCGCGAGCACCCCGACACCGACGACCGCGCCGTCAATCTCGTGCAGATCGAGGCCGAACACGCCGAGCTCGTACAGGCCAAGGCCAGCATCGTAGCGATTGACACACCGGCCACGGCCCCCGAAGAACAAATCGAACAAGCAGCCCAAGCCCGAGCAGCCGAGATTGTCAAGCAGCAGAAGATCGAAGATCGCGCTCAAGAATTGATTGCCGAGCATGGCGACAGTGTGATTTCCATGATTGCCGAGGCAAAACGGCAGAACACGGCCACTGCGCACAAGCCGACCGAACCGACCGCCGCGCCGACCGAAACACCCACCAACCCCACGTTCGAGCCTGCCGTTGCAGGCGACGAGCGGCAATCGCTGATTAGTCGAATAATCGGATAAGTGCCGCTCAAGATCAACCGGGAAGCGCTGGATGCGCTACCCGCCTCCGCCAAGCAAGAGGTTGAAGCAGCGCTCGCGGGGATCTTCGACGCAACGCAGGCGAATCCACTTGTCGGGTTCTGGCCGGAGGGTAAGCAAACGGATCTTCTCGCCGCGTCCACCGACCTCATGGCCGCCTTCGCCGGCAACCGCTTTGGGAAAACCTGCCTGGGTGCGGTCAAGAACATCATCGACGCGCTAGACGAGTCAGACGTTCCCGAGCACCTAAAGCCGTACAAGAAGTGGCAACCGCCGTTCTTCTGCCGCATCCTTGCCCCGGACTTCACGGACTACATCGACGCCGTGATTCTGCCCGAAATACGGAAGTGGGTTCCCGAGCACGCGCTACTTGGCGGGAAGTGGGACAAAGCGTATTCCGATGGTCGCCGCACACTTCGCTTTCGCAACGGCTCGGAGTTTCGCTTTTTCTCCTACAAGCAGGACAAGTCGCAGCTCGGAGGCTCGAGCGTCCACCGAGTTTGGTTCGACGAGCCGCCGCCAGAGACACACCGCAACGAATGTCTCGCCCGACTGATTCAGTTCGGTGGGGATGAACTTTTCACAATGACGCCGCTCCACGGCGTGTCCTGGCTGGAAAAGGAAGTCTGGAAGAACCGCCACCTGCCCGGCATCACCGTGGTCAAGGGGAGCGGCTACGACAATCCTGTTGTATCTAAGAAATCGCTTGACCGGATCATCGCCAAGTATCCCGAGGACGAACGGCAGGCGCGGCTCTACGGCGACTTCGTTCACTTCTCCGGGCGGATCTTCAAAGAGTTCACCGAGGCCGATCACGTTGTCGACGCGATTGACCCCAAAGACCTCGCCAACCACGAGGTTGTAATAGGCATCGATCCCGGCTGGGATCACGGCTTCGCCGTCACTTTCAACGCCTTCGACGCGCAGGGCTGCTGCTTGACCTTTGACGAGATGAACTTGCGTGGCGCGACGGTTGAGCGCGTGGTGTCAGAAATGCGGCAAAAGCTCGGCTACTGGAATGTAGAGCCGTCCTATTACGTCATCGACGGTAAGGGCGGCAAACAGACTTCCGTTATCACCGGCTACAACACGCGCAAGGAGTTTGCCCGCTACGGAATCTCCTGCCGCTATGCGAAGAACACCCCCAACTCGTGGGGGCCAAGCGTGAACCGGATGAAGACGATGCTGGCAGCCACAGACGACTCCGGCAATCCCGCACCGCGCCTGAAAGTTACGCGCAACTGCAACTTCCTTGTGGACGGCTACCTCTCATACCACTACAAGTACGACGCCGACGACCGCTCGATGGAAGACAAGGCTCCGCGCCCATACAAGAAGGACGACGACACGCTAGACGCCACGCGCTATGTCGTTATGTCCCGCACATGGCAAGACCCCTTTTTCTACTCGCAAGACGAAGAAGAAGAGCCTCTCGACCTTCACACGGTGGCGGGGATGAACTACCACCTAGACCAAATCGAACAACGCGAATACGCGCTCGGTTACTGAAAGGCAATTTTGGAACTAGTAGATACAGCGATCAACTTCCCAGGGTGCTGCGTGCTTAGCGGCAACAGCGCTGGCCCCCTTGTCAAGACCGGACGCCCGCTCGACGCGAGGTTCTTCCCAGACGGCGGCGAGCTCTACGTGAACGCCGTTATCGCACGCGAACTTGGCGAGGCCGCGGGCAATGTTCGCCCCGAGGTATACGCAAAGGTCTTGGAGGACAACGAGGCTCTAGCCGCTCGCGTGGCGGAGCTCGAGCGCGAGTCTGCTGGATACAAGGCAGAGGCGGAATCCCTCATGGTATTTGTCGGCCCGAAGATTTGGGGCAGAGCGCAGCACCTTCGCAAGCGGTCGGGATTCTACGGGCGGAAGCTGGTGAACAAGCAGCTTGACTACATGGACGAGAAGATTGACGAGGCCGAGCTTGACGAGGCATTCGAGAAGGCGAGCGCTGAGTGACCTACGCACTTATTGGCCTAGCCGGAGTTCTCGCCGTGGCGAACGCACTCACAATCCGATGGTCGCTAACCACGCTTGAGAACGCGCAGGCGTTTTCTGCGCAGGAGCGCGATGCGCTTACGGCGCTGCACGCGCAGCAGCTATCGGAGTTTGCCAACCGCATTCAAGTACCGGAACGCGCCGCCAACCTCTCGGTATCCGAGCAGGCACCAGACCCAGAACCCTACGTTGCACCAGACTACGAGTACGAGCGAGAGGCGCTAAATGCCGAGCGGTCATAGGCGGTTGGACGACGCCACCCGCGAACAACTCAAAAGAGCTCGCCAGCAGAGGCTCCCCTACGAGAAGCCGTGGGCGATAGCCGACGCATTCTTTCACGGACGCCAGAACGTTCACTACTCGGCAATCGACAACAACCGACTGGTGGAGTACCCGCAGCGCAGGGCACAGGGCAATGGCGCAATCCAATACCGCCAGGTGCGCAACCGTCTCCGCCCCATCATTGCCGGGCTTGTGTCTAAGTACAACTCCCGTATGCCGGGATGGATGGTCACGCCCGACTCCGGCGACCCCGTGGCGATTGCCAACGCTCGAACGTCAGAACACGCGCTTACGTCCTACTACGAATCTCTGGGATTGGCGAGGCGGTTCAACGAAGTGCTCACGCTCATGGCGAACCTGGGCGAAGGCTACGCGGACGTTTATTGGGACCCCCGCGCAGGAGCGCAGCTACCGGACGGCTCGAACGTTGGCGATGTTGCCATTCGGACGATCCGCCCCGACGCGATGCTGTGGGAGGCTGGACTTCGGTTCGAGGAATCGGGCTGGCACGCGATTGAGCAAGCCTTCCCCGCGTCTTACGTCAAAGACCGCTACGGGATCAAAGACCCGTCGCCCGATGCTGTGTCCAACGGATCAATGATTGACAACTACCTTGTCGGTCGGTCTGGTGAGGCCAACATGGTTCTCGTGGTGGAGCGGTACGAGCGTCCCGCCAACGGCAAGAAGGGAAGCAGGCAGACCATCATCGGTGAGTCCGTGGTGGAGGAAGAAGCCTATCCCTACACCGGCGAGAACTTCACTGAGGTTTCCACGCAGCCGTGGGTTGTCCGCTACTCGTACGACCCGTCCCCAACGCAGGACAGGGACTTGGGTATCGGCGTAGACCTATCGGAGCTCAACCGCGCCTACAACACGACGATCAACCAGCAGGCCCGCAACAAGGATCTCCGCTCGAACCCGCCCATGAAGGCGCTCAAGGGGAGCTACAAGGGCACGACCGAACCTATCCCCGGCCACCTGTACGAGTACAACGACCCCGACGCCGCGCCCGAGCTAATGGCTTTCGAGGACGTATCGAACTCCTGTGAGGGATATTTGCAGCGTATCGAGGCCGATATGCAGAGCATTTCTGGCCTGTCTGCCGTCGGCTCCGGCGACGTTCCCTCCAACGTGGACTCGGCAGGACAGACGCAGGCATTGATCCAGCAGGACGACTCTATCCGCGCCGCACGCACACGCGCACTTGCGCAGAGCCACGCGGCAGTCGGCCTGCGAATCCTTCTCCTTCTTCGCGCCTTTGCCACGGATGACAAGAGGATGCTTCGCTACACCGGCAAAGCCGGGATTGACGGGATAACGATGTTCAAGGGCTCGCAGATTCCCAAGAGTCTTGAAGTCAAAGTGTCGCCAGGATCGATTGAGGCCAAGTCTCGGCAGCAGATTGAGAACATGGCTATGTCCTTTGCGCAGCAGGGCTGGATCGACCCGCGCATAGCGATGACCGCGATCGACGCCGGCACGACCGAAAACCTTTTCGATCAGTTCGAGTTGGATATTTCGTGGCAGGAACGAGAGAACCGCCGCATGGCACAGGTTGTGGACATGCCGCAACTCGCCGCCGCGCTCGAGCAGGACGCCGCGATACGCGCCGCATACGACCAAGCTCGACTCCGGGCCGAGCAGATGAAGGCGCTTGATCCCACCGTTCCGGTTCCCGACGCACCCCCACCGTCCGGCCCGTGGCCGCACGCGAGGGAGTTCGACAACCACAAGATTCACCTCGACACGCTGAACACCTACAGGAAGTCAGAGCAGTTCGACCTCCTACCAGAGAACGTCAAAGAAGTGTTCCAGCGTCACGCAGAAGAACACGAAGCTTTCATGGCACGCGAATCTGCTCGCCAATTCAGCGAGCAGCAGGCACAAGCCATTGAATACGGGCAGGCAAACGCCGCCCGTCCAACACGGGAGCGGCAGACACCCAATTCTCCCGCCCCACAACTCAACTAGGACAAGCCTTCAAGCCCCTGCCGAAGCGCAGGACACGCATTGATTGGCCCCTTTGGAGGAAAGACACATGCCCGATGAGGCACCCGCGGCCCCTGCCGAAGCGCAGGACACGCCCACACCCGACGCCCCCGCCGACCTCGACGGACAAGGCGCACCCCCCACACCCGACGATGCACAGCAGGGATACTTGCGCCATTCGGACTACACCCGGAAAACACAAGAGCTTGCAGAGCAGCGTAAAGAGTGGGAAACGCAACAGGCAGAACACCAACAGTTTGAGGAATTGGTGCGGCAGGCAACCCTCGGCCAAGACGAGGAAGCCGCGCAGCAGTTACTTGAGCGACTTGGATACGAGTTCGATGACGAGTTCGATGACTACGGCGAGTCGCAAGACCCGCAGGTCGCCGCGCTCAAAGGACAGATTGACGAGCTCACGTCATGGCGCGAACAGCAGGAGCAGGACGCTTCTGCCCGCCAGAACGCGATGCACGTTGAATCAGAACTCCATCGACTGACCGGCGAAAGCTGGGATGAGAGCAATCCATCGCATGACGCGATTCTCGCGCTTGCATTCGCACACGACACGGGTGAAGGCCCGACCAACGTCGAGTCTGGATACAAGGCGTTTGAAGCGCTGCGCGATTCGATCATCGAAAACTACAAGCAGGGCAAGTACAACGCCCCGCCGGCCCCCGAGAACGGTTCGCCTGCCGCGGCTGCATCTAACGAAAATATGTCGCTAGAGGACAAGATTCGCCATTCACTTGAGCAGAACTTCCCTCCGGTGACCTAATCCCCCCAAGGAGCTAAACATGGCTGCATCAGCAACCGTGACAAACCTCTCGCAGGTGTCCGCGACACTCAAAGAGGTAATCAACGACAAGGAAATCAAGCGTCAGATGGACGTTTCCGACATCATCGTCGGAAAGATCAAGTCCACTTCTGACTACGCGACTGGCGGAGTCGGACGTAAGGCGCTTGTTCCAACCACAATGGCAACCAACCGTGGCGGCGTTGCACGACTCGAAGGTGAAACCCTCGGAGTTGCAGGCAGCTACACCGACGTAAACGCGGAGTACAACTACAAGTCCAACTACTTCCGCTTCCAGGTCACCGGACAGTCGATCGCATCAACCTCGACGGACGTACAGGCACTTTCAAACGTGCTGACGCGCTCGCCGAAGGAGGCGTTGCTCGGCTTCGGTATCGACATTAGCCGCCAGGTTTACGGCACGAGTCTCGGTGGGGCGCGTATCGCTAAGTGCGGTACCACTTCCGCGTCTACGACCGTGAACCTCGACCCGCGCACCGGCAACAACGCGATTACTCGCGGCTGGCTCGACGTTGGCATGTGGCTTGACATTGGTACCGCGGCTGACCCCGATTCGCAGTCTGGCACCGGCACGCCGGTACAGATTACGGCGGTCACGGAGTCGACGACGGCACCAACGATCACCGTGTCTAGCGCGGTCACTACGTCGAGCTCGCACTTCATCTCGGTGTACGACAACCGTGTGCAGGCCGATGGTACGTCAAAGGAACTCACGTCGCTGAATCAAATCTGCGATGCATCCTCGACCATCGGTGGCCTCGCCCCCGGCACGCACTCGAAGTGGAAGGGCACCTACGACGGCAACAGCGGCACGCTCCGGTCAATCTCGACCGACACGCTGCTTTCGCCGCTCAACCGCGCCCGTCAGAAGGGCGCTACGCCCGACCTGATCGTGACTTCGCTGGGAGTCCAGCAGAAGTACTACACGACCGCGTTCCTTCCGGCAACCCGTTACATCGGGAACGCTGGGCAGGATCAGGGCGACCAGACCGGCCCGACCTTCGCGGGTATGACGGTCAATGCTTCGCCGGGATGCCCGACGAATCAGTTGTTCATCCTCTCGACCGACCACCTGGCCTTCCACGTTCCCAAGGGTGAGAACCCGAACTGGATTCCGGGTACGGACGGGATTCTGCACAAGGTCGCAAACCAGGACGCCTTTGAAGCACAGGGCTACTGGTACGCAGAGCTCGGAACGAACCACCGCGCCGCACAGGTGCTCGTGGACGACATTTCCGAGTAGCAGTTCAAGTGAGATTGGCGGGGCGGCTTCGGTTGCCCCGCCAACCACTTCCAATCTTTCAGGGAGTTTTCTATGGCCGCTGGCCTCTATCTACCGCAATCCGCCCGCGAGTGGCGTGCATACGAAGAAGCCGGAATCCAAGACGCGGACGGCACCGTACCCGACGCGGGACACGCGAAGGCGCTACAGAAGCGCCTCCGCGCGATCGACCCCAACCTGCACGTTGGCTTTGACACGCGCGGTAACCACCCCGAGCGATGGTGCGTCTACTACTCCGGCGGCCCCGAGGGGAACATGGAGAAGGTTTTCCCGATCCAGCATGAGGACGGTACCTACATGCAGCCGCGCGAGGAAATCGTGAACAACGTCCGCGACACGCACACCGACCCCGCGCACTACGAAAAGCTCATGGCCGATGAGTACAACCGCCAGAAGCGCGAGAAGCGCCGCGTTGCCGAGGAATGGGCAGACGCGGGGCAGGAGGCGGTGGACTTCATAGCCGAGCGATACATCGACGGCTACCGGCCCTCCACGGCAATCTCGAAGGGGATTGAGAAAGAGGTTGCCGAGTGACCTTCGCTGAACTTCGTCAAGAGGTTGCCGATTGCGGCCTCGACCACCTTCCGGCATCGCGCATCAACCGACTTGTCAATCTCGCCCACAGGCGCGTACAGAGCCGCTACGACTGGCCTTGGCGTCTGACGGAGCAGACCGGCGCAGTACCGCTCACGGTCACGCAGCGCGGCCCGATACGGCAGGTGTTGAACTCTGCCGGGGGAGTGGTCGATGAAGTCTCCGAGGAACAGCTAGACCGCATCGGCGGACTCGACTCGCCCGGCATCGCTGCCTACTACTACATCAACCCAGACGGCGACGTTACAACCTACCCCGTCGACTCGGCAATCACCGTTCGCCACTACGCCCGCGCCACCGCGTTGGTGGCCGAGGCCGAGAGCCCGACAATCCCCGACGAGGAATACCACTACCTAATCGTTCTAGACGCCGTTCGCAGGGGCAAGCTAGAGAATGGCGAGGCAGAGGCAGCAATCCAATACGCGAACGATTACAACGAGCTACTAGCCGACCTCAAGCGGGATGCCTTCAATCTCTCTATCGGGCCAAGGCCGTTCAACGATCTAAACGAGGGATCGTGAAGATTGTCCGTCTAGAGGACTTCGGCAAGGGCTTGAACCTCGCCTCCGGCCCGCTCGACCCCGCCTACGCGATCGACGCATTGGACGTAACTTACGGCAGGGCAATCCGCACTCGACCAGGGTTTGCGGCGCTGACCGCACTAAGTCGCGCATACACACACCTTCACCCATTCCGTACTGCGAGCGGAACAAAAACGCTTCTCGCCGCACGCTCCGGCAACACCGACGCGATCAACACATCGGGGGCAGCGGCGTACACCACCGCCAAGACATTCGTCGGTGCAACCTCATTCGCCGCGCCGGGTGCCGAGTGCGCATATCTAGGCAACGGATCGGACACAGTTTTCAAGTTCACCGGCACCGCATTCTCTAGCCCCGCGGGGATGCCAAAGGCGAAGTACCTCTGCGTACAGTCGCCCGACAATCGCCTAGTGGCGACGGGCTTCGCCGCAGGCGCGAATGGCCCTGGCGGGTCGACGGTCACCGAGTCCACCGTCCACTTCTCCGACGAGCTCGCACCGGAAACATGGACGGCCAACAGCTACGTCCAACTCACACCCGGCGATGGAGAGAAGATCCAAGGGTGCGTGGCGTGGCGGGATATGGTCTTTGTGTTCAAGGAGTCCAAGTTTTTCGTATTCAACGGGAATACCGTTGATTCGGCAGGATTGCCGAGGTTCAACCGCCGCGAAGTAAACGGGGCAGGACTCGTGGCCCCGAAAGCGATTGCCACAGCACCTGAGGGCGTCTACTTCTTGGCGAAGGACGGGATTTACCTCACCAACGGCGGCAACCCCCAGCAGGTGCTTCGACAGGAAATGGGGCCGGTATTCGAGAATACCGCACCGCCGTTCTTCACATCGGGAGTGGTGACGCAATCGCAGATTGCTAACGCCGCGGCAACCTACCACGGCGGACGCCTCTACGTCTCACTCTCGATGGGTGGGGAGTCTTTCAACAACCGCACGATTGTTTTTGACCCTCCGGCGGGATGGTGGTCGGTTTACTCTCTCGCTGGCCCCGACCTTGTTGAGTGGTCGCCGGGCGACAAGCTCGAGCTCATCGTCGCGCTGCCGTCCGACAGCATGGATCTAGTGCGCCACCACGCCGGCGAGATTGACGACAACGGCGTGCCGATTCCCGCGTTCTCCCGGCAGGCGTGGGTGGATCTACAGTCGCAAGTGTCGCTGCGAGAGATTCACCTTTGGGGCAACGGACGTATCACCGCGAGTGCCGCCGTGGACTATGACCCCGACTCCGGCATCGGGCAGACGGTTTCGCTGGGAACACCCCCCGACCTATGGGACGGCACCACATGGGGAGGCGGAACATGGGGGCCAAGTGAAACCAACTACAACCCCGCCAATCTCCGAGGATTCGGAGCAAGAGGCAAAATCTTCTCCATCACCTTTCTGGGTGGCGGAACCATCCCCCTCAAACTCGAACAGGCGTCCTGCACCTTCTTGGGCGGACGCGACCAGGAGTAAGCATGGCCGACCTTACCTATTCAGACCTTCCGGTCGCAGGCACCGTAAATAACGCCGCAGACGTTGTGACCCCGCTCAACGAAGTCAAGGCATACGTGAACGCCTCGCAATGGGTGGATACCGAGCGAATCAAAGACGCCAACGTAACTACGGCCAAGATCGCTGACGCCAACGTAACAACCGCGAAGGTTGCCGACAGCGCAATCACAACCGCCAAGATCGCTAACGCCAACGTAACAACCGCCAAGATCGCTGACGGCGCAATCACCGCCGCCAAGCTTGCCACCGCGTACCAGCAAGGGGCACAGCTATCTGGGGGCTACGCGGGCTCATCGTCTGGATGCTACACAAGCAACAACGGCACCTACCAAACGCTGCCAGGAATGTCGATCACGGTTACGGGAGACAACGCAAACCCGATCTGGCTAGAGTTCTACATTTCGGCGGCGGGTGGCCCACGGAATGAGCGAACCATCTATTCGGTGCGCATTTACGA
>ERZ869925.1296-NODE-1296-length-11805-cov-6.465106_pt1 | contig 11805 bp, 17 predicted proteins | sample MGYA00579311_ERZ869925 | MGnify/ENA primary metagenome ERZ869925 (study PRJEB32216, sample SAMN09231817) | wastewater metagenome | place: USA: Maryland | collected 2016-07-30 | study: EMG produced TPA metagenomics assembly of the PRJNA472060 data set (Reclaimed...
GTCGCCAGGCTGTCCTTATAATCCATATAAAATCTCACCTTTTCAATGGTTGAACCTCTATATTAAACATCTGATATAGAATTCCAAATAGAATTCGCAGGCTGGGATTGTATATTTTAATATTTTCTATTTGGAATTCTATATCAGTTTCATAAGCCAGAGATCATAACCTGGCACAGCATTTGCATAGTACTTTTTAATGAGGTTTTTATATGGTTTTAATCCCTTTTAATACTTGGCATTAAAAATGCTAGGGATTTTTTATAAAATTAAAAGAGAAATAAGTTTGGTCATGGGGTTCTCCAACTCCCTGATTATTTAATCAAGTCAAGAATACTTAGTTTCTCATATAGTATTGGCTCACTGGCCTGGACTTAAACCAGGATCGACCATGTTAACAGCATGTGGTTTTATATTAGTACTACCAGTGAATGAAAGGGTTGATAGATTCTTTCTGAAGGAGATCTCGGTGAATTTGAGAGGAGAAAGACAAGAAGAATTTCTGAAGAGCAGGAAGAATCTATCGTTTACAAAATACTTCATTTAAATCGGATTTGGCAAGGAATATTTTTATAAGGGGAATTTCATATAGAATCCTCCATTTCTCAGGATATAGAAATTTCTATATGGAATTTTTATATGGAATTTAATAAATATTTTGAGAAATGGAAATCGAGGGGAAGTATTTTCGATATAGAAAGTAGAAATATTTGATATAGAAATCGATTTTTAAAGAATTTTTGATGTGCAGCTTGTAGGAGAAAATTGATATAAAATATTTGCATTCTCGATTTGATATAGAAATTTCTATATGGGAATTTTCTGAATTTTTTATTTCAAAAATAATTTTTATCATCGATTTTTTATCAGAAGTTCCGAAAACCTAATTTCCCATATAGAAATAAGTCGATTTGGAGTTTTCTTAGTTCCATTCTTGGTTTTATGTGTTTTCGGAAATGAAAATCGAGACATTCTGATGTTTGAAGTTAGATAATCATTTTTTTTTTGATATACATAGTATAGAGAGAATTTAGTAATAATTATCTATAAGAATCAGTTACGATTTTTTATCTGGAAATTATTTATAAAATATTTTCTTGACATAAATCGAGATACTTCTTAATTTATAAATGTAAGGAAAAACCAAATGAACCTAATTCACAGAACCACACGAGAAAGATTACTAAAAGCAGTCCCTGAGTTACAGTTTTCATGCGCCAAGTGTTCAACACTTCATGATGAAGGCGCTCATATAAGATTTCTAGCTCATTATTGCTTTTCACCCTTCATTGATGAAGTTACAGGGTATAAGAGAGTAGGAGCCAGGACAGTTTCTTTATTAGCCGGGCGATATAAGGATTTTTTTGGAGGAAGATTCAATTCAAAGAAAGTGTTGGATCACATTAACAATGAAGTCCTTCCAAAAGGATTAGCTACTCTATATCTAGATTCCGAAGGTAGAGATTACACTTTCTGGGATGATTATTCAGAAGATTCCGAGGGAAAAAAAGTAAAAATCTCAGATTCTAGAGAAAGACAGGTGATTTTAGAGCTTTCGGATGAATTAAAATCGATAATTAATGATGAATTATCGGGTAAATATGATAGTGAGGATGAAGTTTATATCGATTCAGGGCTTATGAAATCAGAAAAGAAGGAGAGAGCTTTACAAAAAGCTGATAGAGAAGAAGCAATGGAAATCGTTGAATTAATGGATTGTGAAATTGCCAAGAATATTGCTTTTTATATGAATAATTTGCCCAGCAATACTTTCACTAGTCTAATGGATAATGTAAGTGCAGCTGAATCTTTTATCAAAGCGCTTCCAGAAGATACTGAAGAACAAAAGAACAGAAAATTACATCAACAGCTTACTTTAAGGGCAATTAAAGAACGTCCAGTTCCACTTTATCAACCAGTTAAGAACTCAGTAAGACTTTTTACTGAGGGTTCCTCATTACAAAATCTATCAAGACATGCAAGAGCCTTGATTCTACAAGGAACTTGGAATGCCGATCTTTCATCGGCTCAGCTAGCAATTATTGCCAATTTATGGAATATTCAAGAAGTTAAAGATTTCTTAAAAAGTGGAAGAAAATTATGGAAAGAACTTATTTCCTTTTATGGGTTTAATTGTGAGGTTTTATCTCCTGAGCTATATGAGGGAATGAAGGATATCTTAAAAAAATATGTATATTCTACCATATTTGGCATGGGGATCGGTTCACTAGTTGAAGGAAATGAAGGGTTGGAATTATCAGAAAAAGCTCAGAAAGAAGCAAAAAAGCGCTGTGTAAAGAAAGTCAAGGGATTAAATAAGGAGCTTTCACAATTTGGGATTGATAAAGGTGGAGAAAAATTCCTTCAATTTCCACTTATCAAAGCAATTCTAGTTGCAAGAAAAAATGTCATCAAAACCATGCAAATGGTAGGCTCAGCTTACGATGCATTTGGTAAGAAAATCATTGTTAGACATGACAATGTCATCAAAGTAATGGCTGGAATTGCTCAATCTTATGAAATGAAAGTAATTTATCCAATCTTCGAATTAGCAAGCTCCACTAAGGAATTTCGACCTATCCTTTATCTATTCGATGGCTGTGTAATCAAATTCTCATCCAAGCAAGAATACTGGATTGATAGAATCACCAAAGCAGTTGATGAAGTTGCAAAAGAACTAGAAATCGATACTTGCTTGGTCTGGACTGAGAATAAAGCAAAGGAAGAAGTTGTTGAAATTCCTTCAAACAATCTATCTTTGCCAACTTCTTACAATATCCCAGAGAAATTCCTTTATATTTCTATTTCAGGAGCCGCATTAACAGAAACTGAAGAAGAAAAACATTTATATCGGGCTCCTCAGATTTTTAATGAACTAGTATGGAAAAGAGATATTCATCTGCCTGCAATAGAGAAATTTCTTAATGGGGAGGACAAATAAATGTTCAATCCCAAGGCAGAAAATAATAAAAATATTCAAAAAAAGATTGAACTTTTAGAAATTGTAAAAGCTAATCAATTTAATATCCCAGGGCCGAAAGTATCAGGAATCTATATCATTTATAATCTAGATAATGATAAATTCTATATCGGAAAAAGCACAGATGTACTTGCCAGATTAACCAGACATAAAAATTATTTATTTTCGAATTCTCATCGAAATAAAAAGATTCAAAATGATTTTAATAAAATGAAAGGCCCAGAATCATTTATAGGTTGTTTAATCGATGAGGTCGATAAAACCCAATTACAAGCTGCAGAAAGATATTATATTACTTATTTTGAAGCAAATATTATAGGCTATAATAAACAAGTTCCTTCAGAGGAGGAGGAAAAATAAATGCTAACCTTAATAATTCTTTACTGTCTTCAATACGCAACAGCTTTCCTAGGATTACTAGTGATCTTCTTTTTAGGAGCTGAAGCCTTGGAATTTCTAATTAAGAAATCCATTAAAATAATCAATTCCATCTATCTATTTCTAGAAAATGCTCTAAATAATCACTAATAATTAGGTTTTAAAAAGCAAAAGCCGTCTAGAAATTAATCTAGACGGCTTTTTTCATGACTTACCCACCAAAAAGAAAAAGCGAGGGAACCACTCCTCGCTTTTAACCAAATGAATCTCGAAGAATTACGAGACAAAATAAATATAATTATTTGTTTGTTTAATGTCAAGCAAAAGATATAATTTGTACAGGAGAAAGAAATGACAAAGAAAAGCAACAACGAGACTGGTTTTAGTTTGATTAATACTGGAATTCTGAAAAATAAAAGAAAAAAGGGAAAAACTCAGCTGCAATATTCAGTTCACATTGCAATTACTGAAGAAATGAAGGATTTCCTTGTTCTACAAGAGAAAAACGGCAAGGATAAAGGAGAATTTATAAGAGAACTCCTAAAAAAGGAGATAGAACTAGCTAAGGATAAAGTAGAAGATGTTGAGAGATTATTTGGCATTGCTGGATGAATAGAGGAGATGAATAAAAATGACCGTAAAAGATCTAAAAAACATAATTAATGGTTCAGATGATAATGCAGTAATCACTTTTAATGGTAAGGAGTGTGAACTTGAGATTTCTTTAACAAAAACATATAAGAAATCAGCAGTTGGAGCTTTCGAATACACCCTTGACATTAAAACTAATACAGGACCTGTTTATAGAAGTCCTGAGAAAACTCCAGTTAATGTTTCAAATATTTCATTCTCTGGAAGTTATGGTGATAAATGACAATTTCTCAAGCTGTAAGTGATTTAGAAGTTAAATATATTGATGCTCAACCAACAACTAAACAAAAGGTAAGTTCATTTTATCAAGGCGGCCAAGTAGGAATAATCGTGGATTTATTTTCACAATTGGAACTAGAAAAACAGATGGTTCTATTACATTTTCTAGCTGGAAGCTTTGGATTCTATTTGAAGGAGAAACAACAATGATGACAAGATTCTTTGTTAGCTTGGCTGACGCAGTAGATTATTTAATTCTTGATAAAAAAGCAGTACACTGCACTTCTGAAACAGTAGAGGAACTTGATAATCTATCTGGTTTAGATTGGGATAATTGTCAGTATTTACAAATTCCAGATAGAATGTTGGAGATTTCCTCTACTCCCCTTGCCTTTGGAAAAAGAGTAAAAGTTACTCCTTTTGATATAGCCTACGGCTGGTTGAAGTTATCCCAAGCACCAATTAAAGAATACGATTCTGGTTATGGCTCAGGAGGTTTTGTTGGTGCTTGGTCTGAGGAAGTTTGTAGATCAGCTCAATATGCAGAGCTAGCTTGTCTTTGTATGAGAATGAAAATGGAGTATGGAAATAATGAATCTTTTGTAAGCGGACCTTACAATGGCAGCTTGCAAGGAGCAATTATAGCTTGGAACTTTATGTACAACCAATTTAATACCTCCTACCATTATAATAAAGCTCTGAGCAATGGATATTACGAAGAACTGAACGAACTTATTAAATAAAAATAAATTCTATTTCATTTTATAAGATCTGCCATCTGATTAACCTTGGATGGCAGATCTTTTTGTTTGTACTCTGGTTTTATGTGTTTTCGGAAATGAAAATCGATTCCTTCTGCCATTCCAAGCTAACTAATGATTTTTTTTTTGATATACATAGTATAGAGGAAATATCTTAGAGAATTATCTAATAGAATCTATATGATTTTTTCTCAAGATTTTATAAGGCCGGCTTTATAATAAAAGTAAGGAGAAAATACAAAATGATTAACCCTCTAACTACAAGAAGTAGTCTAGGACCCATGTTAGATAACATGAGAAATGGATTATTTGGAGGAAGTCCTGATCCTGGAAGAATAGAAGCCATGCTAGTAAAATATATGGATGTTGTTTTAGGTAAGGATAGACGAGCAAAAGATCTTACTGAAGAAGAAATAAAAGTCATGTTTTATCGATATTTTGGTAGCCAGGCTTATGAAGCATATGACAAAGAAATCGATGAAATTAAATTAAAAGTCCATGAAAGTGAAGAAGCAGCATCAGTTTATATGACTGATGATGGAGAAGAATTGCTCAGATTTAAAGATGGAGCTAAAGCTTTGGTTAGGGGTTTTAGAAGAAAATTAATGCCTTGGGATGCTGTTTCTCGTTATATGAACCTTACTCCTAGACAATGCAAGAGTCGCTTCGACGCGGGGCGCAAAAAGTTATGTACAATTGAATAATTTTGGTATAGAATCAATTTCATGCTTGCGAATGAATTAATTAAAAACCCACCAAATATTAAAGACAGAGCTTCAGGTATTTATATGATTCTATGCGTTTCTGGGAGAGCGTACATAGGACAGTCAAAAAATATGAGAAATAGATGGTCTGCTCATAGAGGCGACCTCAAGCACGGAAAACATAAGAATTGCTTCCTTCAAAATTCTTATAATAAATATGGCAAGGACTCCTTGAGATTCTTCGTTCTAGAAAACTGCATCGAGAATATGGCTGAAAGAGAAGCCTACTGGTTGAATTTGTTAGATGAGGATCTTAGATTAAATCTAGCCAAGGTTACTGAAGTTATTCCAACATCTGAGGCAACAAAACAAAAGATAGCGAAGATCAGTTCCGGTAGAAAGCATACAGAAGAAGCTAAAAGAAAGATTTCTGAAGCCAATAAAGGTCACAAATACGGAGTTGGGCAAAAAAGATCTGAAGAGTCTAGAAAAAGACAATCTGAGGCCCAGAAAAATTACCATAGACTCAATCCAGATTCCTATAAAGGCAGGGGAAAAGGTCTTAAAAGGTCCGCTGAGACTAGGTTAAATATGTCTTTAGCCCGCAAAGGCAGAAAACTATCAGATGAAACTAAAAAGAAATTATCTGAAAATATGAAACGTATTAGACAAGAAAAGAAATGGTGAATAAATTTAAATCTCTAGTTATGTTTTATCGTTGTTATAAATAATAATTCTTGACATAAAAAATAATTTAGTTGTATTTGTTTTTTTATGAAAAAACTTCTTCTATTTCTTTCTTTAGTAATTTCTGCTTGTGGACTTCAAGATAGAAATTGCGATGACCAAATTATCAACTCAATCCCCGATATGAGTTCACAAGCAGATTTATCAAATACTGACCTTTCTAAATCATTCATTTGTACTGACAAAACTAGGTTTGATCCTGATAAAATCATCATCAGAAATTCTTATTTAACTGATTCTAAAGAATGGCTGTTTGATTGTAAATTAAACACTTACTGCCAAAAATATAAGCCTAGCAATGAAAATAATAGTTACTGCTGGCCATATTATGATGGGCAAGATTGGAATAAAGATGATACCAACTCTCATTTTTTTGATGACCAGCTTATCAAAATTTATTCTGGAGTGGTTTATAGAACCATTCAAGAGGGCGCTTTTATTAAGGGTTCTATATTAGGAGATTCAAATTATTATATTTTTGATCCTTATACGTATGGTGACAAGATTTATTTTATTGGTGACATTTTATATAAATTCTAAGCTGTAGATAAAGAAAAAGCCACCCTAGATTAATTTCTAGGGTGGCTTTTATAGTTTTTATATGAGGAATTTAGTAGACAGGTTCAGCTTCTAGCATCAATTTATACTTGATTTTTCTTGAGGTTCCCTTTTCATCTATAAATTCAACTCCAAACTTAGTTTCTGCATATGAAGGACCTTCTAGATCCAGAATTGTAAATCTTGAAATACTTTCCAATTTTGATAAAAGTGCAGCGGTAATTTCTTCCTTGTAATTGATTTTCATTTATTTTCTCCTTGGTTTTGCTTTCTTAATTCCCACCCAATCCGGCCATTGGTTCTCTAAAATATCAGTTGGTACGTGATTTCGACAATCATAAGATGAACAGTAAATTGCGAAATCTTTATCAAACTGAGGTTCTGTCTGAACAATTGGGAAGTCACAATCTAAACACGAAATATTTGGTAGTAGCTTTGCAAGTTTCATTTTCTTTCTCCTGAAATAATTATATAGCAATTTCTTGTAAAGAAATATTTTTAATTTCTATATCAATTTGAAAATGGAAATCTTTTATATGGATTTTCTCTGACAAGGTGCAGTTCAAATTATATTACCTTGAAATAACCTGATATAAAATATTTGCATTTCTATATCAAAATACTTCCAGGTCGATTTCCATTTTCAATTTTCTATTTCAAATTCTATATCAGCGGCTTCTAAGAAAGATTTTATATCGGCGGCTGTTAAGAAAATCCTAATAAATACCCTTCTATAATAATTCTTACTAAATCTCTCTATACTATGTATATCAAAAAAAAAATCATTACCTAACTACAAGTTAAGTAATGAAATAGAAATAATTTCCGAAAACACATAAGACCCGTAGTGAGATTAAGAGATGTGGCATTCGATGCCAATCAAATACCACACCTTAATAATTGAAATAGAATTTTTATTGAGAAGGAATTTTAGGAGAGATATGGGAGAGAATAGTGGTGGTGTGCTCTAGTAAAGTGTCAAGTCGATTTCCCATCGATGAGGAGAAATCCTTGCTCTGCAAGGCAATTGATTCAACCATTGCCTTGGAATGTTCTTGAGTCATATTCATAATACTGGCGGCCTGGCCTACAATTCTCTCATTCGATTTTGTCATATCAGCAATTATTTTCTCATTGGAAGCCGTCATCGAACTGATTATTTCTTTATTAGCGCCGTGTAAATCCTCATACATTTCTTTATTTGCAGAGAATCTAGCTTCTGATTCTTGCTTGAATTTATCAACTACACTCTCAATATTTTTATTATGTTTATCTACAATTGCTTCAATTGCAGCTCCCTGTTTAGGAAGGTACTGATAAAAGAAATAATACATCATCAGAGCAATTAAACCAAAGGGTCCGTATTGTTTTAGGACATCGATTATACTTAAGTCAACCATTTGTAAATCCTTACTGAGTTAATCTCCAAGTGCAAAATAAATCAACTGCGCTTGATGTTAAACTGTTAACCATCTTTAAGGACATTCTAGTTCCTGACCCAGTTGAAACTACGTTGGTAGTATCAGAACAAGAAGTTGCAGTATTTGAAATGGTGCAAGTTTCTGCGCTGTCAACCCAAGTTGCTCCTTCATCAGTAGAAGTTCCAACCGTAGCTATAACAGAATCTCCAGTTCCAGGTGCAGTTAAAACACCACAGGTCAAACCTCTAATCTTAGCTCCAATATAAGGAACTTTACCTAGAGAAATTCTAGTAGCTGAATCTGTAGCTGTGCCAGGTAATCCAAGGTATCTAGTTGAATTCATAGTCAGGGCAACGGCTTCTGCTGAAAACATTCCTGAATAGATATTTGTTAGTGTCACACCAGGAATATCAGTTGTATCAATAGTTCTAAAACTGGCAGCACCACTTCCACCAGTTGGAGAAGCAAAGAATCTATTAGCGGCTATCGAAGTATTGTCTTGTCCAGTTCCACCTTTAGTTTTATCGACCACAGGAAGATCAGCAGTTACCATAGCTCTTGCTAATAGAGGACCAGCAGAACCAGATGCAGGACCAGCAATTATATAATTAATTGGAGTTGAACTTGAATCAAACCCAAGACCACCTGAAGAACCTGGCAATGGTCCCCAACCTGAAGCATAGAACTGAAACTTTCCAGTGGAAGTATTAAAATAAACATCACCATTGGAAGCTGAGCCTGGAGCTGTAGCTTTGGGATTAAACCTTAAAGCTGTGTTGGTTCTTATCTGAACTCCAGAAACGTCAGTAACATACAATTGTCCATCTCCAGTTAAGGAATAAACACATACTTTTCCTGCTGGGCAAGATACTGAAGCTTTAGGTGTGAGAACAATTGATTCAGTTGAAAGTGGAAATGCTTTTACAGTTGATGGAGCTGCTAAAAGAGCAACTCCTAATGATATAGAGGTTAGTAATTTTTTCATGTTGTTATCCTTTTCTTAAGCCTGAGCTACCCAATCAATGGCTCCAGAATAGGTTCCAGAGGTGTTGATGGTAAAACCATTCATTGTTTTATTACTATAACCAGTAACAGGAATTGCTGAGGTTACTGTATCAATTGATGGGGTAAGCGTTATTTCGTAGGTTGAGCTTGTAAATGGAGTTGTAAAGTTGATAACAAGACTTTCCTGAGCACTGAATGGAGCACTTCCTTTGGCAAAAACTCCATTGCCTGGACTTAAATAAGTAGCTGCAGCTGTCCAAGCCCAGCTATAGGTTGTTACTAAATCATCTAAAAGCAAAGGTCCAGCTACAGCTGGGACAACTCCACTAAGAATTCTACCATCTGGGAAAATCAAGTTCCAGATTAATGGAGGAGACAGAGGATGAGTTTCTGTTGAATAAGGGAGCACGAAAGTAAAAGTACCAGTGCCATCAGTTAATGTGGTTCTGCCATAACTATAAGCATCAGTTGTAATTATTCCCTTAGAGAATAATCTATAACTTCCACCTATCAATTCGAAGATTGTATTTGAAGATGGAACTGCCAACATGGTTAAACCACTTAATCCAGCGGCAGTATTCGAGGCTGTGTAATATTGTAATTTGTCTGATATTGTACAGGGCATTGTTTATTTTCCTTTAAGGTTGTCTTCCGAAGACTGTAAATGAGATTATAGAATGTGTAGGAACTACTGCAGTATTAGTTAAATCTCTGCAATCAATACTGAATCCATTGGCTGACACATCAAATGTTTTTAATAAAACAATATTTGAAGGAGTTCCCAACACGTTGTCAGCAATTCCAAAAGCTATGGAGTAATTGTTAGAGGTCATATTATCGTTTAGGGTTACTCCAAAATAGGTATGACCTGCTGTATAATTAACAACACAACCGATTGAATCTAAAGTTGCAGCTCCAGCGCCATCAAAAGCAGCTACCCCCCATCCTTTGCATTGATTTCCATCAATTGCCTTATCTAGTATGGAAACGTTAGAAGCTGGATATCCCACAGAGCCTGCATTAAAAGTTACAGAATCTGTTCGAAGAGTGGAACCAGGAGTTACTACTATATTTCCAGATATATTTAAAGTTCCTGCAGCTGGAGCTACTATATTTCCTCCAGTACCATCAATAGTCAGAGCTTTTAAACTGTAAGTTCCATTGATGATTCTATTGATAGCATCTTGAATTGCATTTAAATCCATACTTTTAATTGGTGGGGCACCATCGAAAGTATAAGTTGTAAGCGGTGTATTAGGCCACAAGTGTTTTTCTCTTTCTTACCTCTTGACTTTACTAACTACCTAAGATACTTTCATTAAGAGGTATAAAAATGAAATTATCTGAACTTCTTTCCAAGGTCGAGCTTATCACAATTAACAAGCGCCAACCCGGCATCTATGTTATTTTTTCCATTATAACTGAAAAAATTTATGTTGGTCAAACAAAACAAGACTTTAATAAAAGATGGCACCAACACTGTTACAGACTGAAACAAAACAAAAAAGCAAATAACCAACTACAAAATATTTATAACAAATACGGAAAAGACAATTTAAAGTTCTTGCCTATAGAAAATTGCTCCGTCGATCAACTCTCTGAAAGAGAAGCATTCTATATAGAATTACTTAAAGAATCCTGCATTAATGAAGCTCCTGTTGGAGAAAGTTTTAATGGTTCTCCTGAATATAAAAAAGCACAGTCAGAGCGAATGAAAAAGTATTATCAAGACAATCCTGAAAAAATTAATAAAGGAATTATGCTAGAAAGTAAAAAATATTGGAATTCTGAAGAGGGGCAGATTAGAAAGTTGCAGCAATCGATTGAAAGAAAAGGAAAGAAATTGCCCCCAATGAAAGAAGAACAAAAGGAAAAGCTCAGAGAAGCTAGATTAGGAACTTCTTTATCGGAGGAAACAAAGCAAAAGATAAGCAGGGCTAGTAAAGGAAGGAAACATTCTCCAGAAGCAATTCAAAAAATGAAAGACAGAGCTATGGAAATTTGGAGAAAAAGAAAAGAAATCCTTTCTTAATTCCTTTTTATTCTTTTTCTATTTGTTCTACAGCTAATTTCAGAAGCTGTTTAAATCCTGGACTTTGCTTTCCCAATAGAACAAGCATGCAAATGCACTCATTAAAAGTTTCAATTGCAGCTTCTCTATCTTCTTCTTTAGCGCCTACAGCTTGTAAATCTACAAATGTTAAGCAAAGATCCTTTACTCGAATTGTTGCTTGATGAAGTAATTTTTCGTACATGCCTAGAGAATAACAAAATTCTGCAGTTTTCAACATTTGTAAATCTCATAATAAACTTTTACTAAAACCATCTCTATATAAAATTTTATATCAGATAACTTCTGAAAGGTGCAGTTCAAAAAATTT